>Ga0316198_10001125_pt1 | contig 15451 bp, 14 predicted proteins | sample OudBieAanoxic_MG_FD_204935 | JGI IMG/M metagenome (GOLD analysis project Ga0316198, IMG submission 204935) | Coastal sediment microbial communities from Oude Bieten Haven, Netherlands - site A anoxic | ecosystem: Environmental > Aquatic > Marine > Coastal > Sediment | place: Netherlands...
CCACCTACTGCGCTATCAAGGGTTTGCGGTAGTACACTACAGCGTCACCCTTGATGCCTTGTACCTGGGGTATCCCTCCAAAGGCGGATCTCCGACCTCGACTTTCGCTCAATTGGGGTACAGCACTTCCTAAAAAATAGGGGAGTCAGTTGTTCTTCCAATCACGTATCATACCCATTTTCACCTTGACGACTCTTTATTATTGATTGCCTCTTCAATGGCTTCCTCTAAATCAAACATGGGGGGAATGGCGTCAAAAACCAGTTCACCATCAATAAAGAGGGAGGGAACGGGGGCGACACGGCAGTATTTGTACACCCCGTCTTCGCCAAAAAGGGAACAGGAAAGTTCTAAAAATCGATCCTTCCCCTCGCTTTTCATAAAATCAACTCGCCGGTATTCAACAACATCTGCATATTTAGGCAGAATTTCACACACCGTTTCATCCATATAAAGACACGGCAGGCAATAATCTGCCTTATACATTACTTCGATGATAATTTTTTTTTCTCCAGCCAATTTTTTCTCCTCAATCGGATATGACCCAGGTAAACATTGGGGGATTTGCCTGCTTCCAACTAATCATGCTTAACCGGTTGTAATTATTCGGATATCCTGAATGTTTTAAAATTCCTTTTGAAAGTTGGTTAATTTCTGATATCAACATGTTACCCAGGTTTAAGTTTGACCCAATCAAACATTCCAAATAAAAAGATTATCAGACGTTGTAAATGGTTTCAAGACTATTTGCCCAGGTCCGTTATCGGTTTTTGTTGATATGGATGGCTTAATCAGCATAAGTTATATCTTTTTGAACTGGATGATGTGAAGTGTCAAACCTTATCATTTCAAAGGGGTTACGCCAGGGTCGGTATTGACAAGCGAGGTTTATTCTATGGAAGAAGTGACGATTAAATGCCCGGTATTTGAAAAGATTAGCAGCTATTGCTCTTGCCCGAAAGTGGATTGCCCGCGACATGGCCTCTGCTGTGAATGTATCCTGGCCCATAAAAGCCGGGTCGACGACCCGCTCATCAAGCGTTTACCCCATTGTTTGAGAGATATGGTCACCGACGCGATGAATGGCAAAAAGTCAACACCCTTCGGCTAAAGCCGAAGGCTTGGGGTCCAAGGATCCAAGGGTTCGAGGGGTCAAGTGAAAAGACCATCCAAGCCTTTAATTGAATCCTTGCGGCAGTATCAACAATTAAGCTAAAGTCTTCGCTTAAAAGCGAGGGTTTTTCTCCCATTCCCCGAGTGGGACAATAATCTTCAGCCATCGTCGGTGGGTACGTTGAGTGAGTTCATATTGCCAGATACGATTTGCTGGTACGAGTTGGGAAAACACTATGCTTTTCAATCAGGGATGAATCGATCCCGATCTAGCTATTGCCCATCCATTAATTGTTTTTTTAAAGATGGGCAACTCGTGACGTTTCCAATTTAGCAATGCAAATTTGTATCCAATCTCAAGGAAATCAAGGGATTGCGCGGAGGCATACCGTGGTAGGTCGCACAAGCGATCCCGTTGATTGACGGCGAGATTGGGCAATGAAACCATTTATGGATGGAAATTAGCTATATCAGCCGGAAATGGATAATACGGGCCAAAAGGAGTTGAACTCAAAACGAATTATTACCCTCAAGCATCGTATTGCTAAGATTCCTTTTAAGATCAGCACGTCGTCCATGGTATTGGAAGAAGGACTACTTGAAAATGTCCGATATCTGGCTGATCTTTTTGACCACATCGAAATTGTTCTGTTCCATACCCCTGAGTTAAATAACCTGCCGACCGGCCAAGAACTTGAAGAACTCACGGAGATCGCTAAACAAAAAAAGATTTCATATTCGGTGCACCTGCCGACGTCACTTGAGATCGCAGCCGAAGATGAAAAAAGGCGCGAGGAATCCATTCAAAGTGCTTTCGAAATCATAACCCTGATGGTCGAATGTCGTCCCCGTAACTATATCCTCCATATTCCCCTGACAACACCAACATTGGCATTTATACCAGGTGGTTACTTTTACGAAGCGGATCAGGATAAGTTTATGGACTGGACGCTTCGTGCCATGGCATCACTTCAGTCTATTCAACAGATGACTGGCCTTGGTGATGGCATTCTGGTGGAAAATATCAATTATTCGCCTTCGTTCCTCGAACCCCTGTGGTCAAGCAACTTATGCCAGCTATGCCTAGATCTGGGGCATCTTATGCTTGGCCAAGAGAATGTCTTGGAAATACTGCAAAAATATGCTCAAGGAACCCCAGAAATCCACCTCCATGGTGTTAAAGAAAACCATGAACATCAAGCCCTTTCAGTTGTCCCAATGCGCCGCGTAAGGAGATGGGTCAAATATCTCGACTCAATCCAGTATAGCGGCGTGGTCAATTTTGAGGTGTTCACCCCTGATGATCTTGAAGCATCTGTAGGTATCTTGTGCGATGCTTTCAATTAAAATTATTAGCATCAATAAGGTTTCACAGTTGGTTATACCCCAAACGAGCGTAAACAAAATGAGAAACTCAACTAAAGTATTTCAATTTGTGGTATAAACTTTCAATTCAGTTCAATTTTCATAATCTTGGCTTAAGACCAGCTCTTTCGCAGAGATTAGCCCACGTACCAAAATGTCTCTGTATTGTCGTTTCCGAAATACCGAACCATTTGCAAAAGGAATTTGAGGCTACATTTTTTATTTTTCGTTCATTTGCATACTTCTGTATCGCTTCTAATAATTCTTCAGCAGTATATAAATTATATCGTTTAATTGTGTAATCAGTCATATTTCATCTGTCGAACACTCAGCTAACCGGGGAAAAAGGGTTCCGGTCGCTCCCGCTCCCTCCACCCTTTTGCGACCGAGTTCAGCGCCGGGTTAGGCCATATGCTACAATAGCAAAAAACTTCATATAATTGGACTCTACACCTCTATCCCAAAGATCTGAGGTTCTTTCCGAGTACTGCAATTTTCATTTAACCAGTTGGTAATAGTGTTCATCATGCTGTCTTCCCAAACCCTTGCACCTGTGGGACAGTTTTTAACACAAGCACAACAGCGAATGCATAGCTCGATTTTAGTTACCACGTGCCCATTAATTGAAATTGCTGCAGTTGGACATCCACTGGCACACGTACCACAAACTGTGCATGTGTCTTCTTTGGTCACTGGTGAAACAGCCATAGATCGCGCTCCGTCTGCTTCATATGGAAATCTACCGGGAATTTCCAAATCCATTTGGGCATCAGGTGATTGTAACGCTGTGACTTTATCTTTAATTTTTGCTCCAAAATCCATTGCCTTTTGAACATCCAGGCTATCCGGACGTCCATTTGCGATGGGGACATCCTCTGTTGCAAAAGAGTGCTCCCCAATGAATGCACCACCTGCAACCGGATTAAAGCCTAACTCAATTGCAAGATTTTTTAATTCTAACAATGCATCTTCAAAATCCCGGTTCCCATATACAACAATGAGAACCGCTAAGGTTTTGCTTGCTTTTAGCTGTTTTAATCGATTGATTGCATCAACTGGCAGACGACCACCGTAAACAGGTGCACCTATAATTACGAGTTCATCTGAAAAAGGTGGAATTGCTTGTTGAGCTCCTTTCGGAAGTGTCAAATTAATATGCTCGACATCTTCAACAGTGATACCTTTAGCAATACTTTCCAATACTTTTTGAGTGGTTCCAGTGGCTGAAAAATAGATGAGTTTAACCTGTTTAACATCCATTGTTATCTCCTCCTGCTCATAATAGGTTAGAATTTAACATTCCATCCAATTGTCGAATTCGATCTCTCATGCAGCAAGCATAAGTGATAGATTAAACTACGGGGCCTAATTCAAAAAGCACACAACGGGGCGCGGTTTAGCAGCAAGCCTGTCTGACTCGAACTGCGTTGATAGGCTGCGCTTCGCGCCCTTCGGTCCTCAACCGCGCCCCGATAGGACTGGAGCGAAGCGACAGTCCTATCAAGTTATTAATAAGATCTGTATATCATTACCATAGTAATGGTATCTGTCAGAATATACGACTTTAGGTCACACTAAAGATAGATTGAGATGATCGTGCCGTTGATGACGTTACAAATCCTGCCAGAAATCAGATAATCCAGCAAGCGAAAAATCTGATAACATCAAATCGTAGAAAATTTGGCGACCGGTGAAAGTGATACCGTATCTCATAGCAGGAACTGTCTGATTTGGTAGCAATTTTCCGTATATAAATGAAAGACTAATTTCCTGTCAGTGCATTTCAGTTAAGCACCGAAATCGTATTATACATCATTTCATTGCCATATGGTTTTGTAAAAAATCGCTCAATCTGGGTAATAGCATTCTGTTTATCCGGCTATCAGGTTGACAATGCGTTCCGTTTTGTAAACTTTACCCTGAGCCACGACCACACCCTCTATGGCCAAAGCCGGACTAAGCAGCAGCCCATATTTTTCACGGATCTCTTCCGAGAGGATCCATTTCTTTTAAATAGTGGCTTCGATACCCGTTTGTCTGACTGCTTGTTGGGCATTTTCCAGCAACTCACTGCATTTTTACACGGTGGATCCAGGCCGATCACTTCAATGTGTATCATGAGTCCGCTCCTTCGCGTATGAGATAGGGCGGAGTTGGATACGCAGGACTGAAACACTGAAGATCAATGATGTCCATCTCAATACTAAAAGCCTTTGAAAGCAATTCTAACATATCACGGACAATGGGCTCCAGTTCTTCCGGCTCCATTTTTACCCAGGCGCAAGTCTTTTGCAATAATCTGTTTTGCCAGGGCACCGAGTGCAGTGGTTTTTCCGGAACCCAGAAACCCGCCATGGGTCGAATTAAGTGGGTTGATTTTCGAAAAAAAATTGGCAGGCTTAGCAGTGTTTTATCCACTACGAGTCCGGGTGTTTATGATGATGCCGCCTGTATCACCACAATCGCCGGTTTTTTGATAACTATCCGTTCGATTTTTCTATAAATTCTGATACATACTTAGCAGCCCGGGCTCCATCGGCACAGGCGGTCAACACCTGATACAGATTTTTCTCTCTAATATCACCGGCGGCAAACAATCCCGGTATCGATGTCATCAAGGAGGCATCCGTTTTCAAATACCCGTCGGTGTTTGTATCGGCTTTAAACTGGAGCATCCGGAGGTTGGGTTTCCATCCGATGGCCAGAAATACGCCGTCCACAGGGATTTCTGATTTGTTACCCTCGCGGGCTTTTACAATGAGGGATTCAACAAAATCCAATCCCTTAAAACCAATTACTTCGGTGCCTTTCAGTACCTCGATATTATTTTGCTGTGCAATCAATTCCTGATGGACAGTATCCATTTTATGGGTTTCGCTCCGGCAAATCAAAAAAACTTTTTTAGCAATACGAGACAGGGTCATGGCGTGCTGTCCGGCTGCATTATCATTTCCGACAACCGCCAGGGTGGCGTTTTTATCTCGGTATAAGGGGCCGTCGCAGACCGAACAAAAATTGATGCCTTTCATTTCGGAATGCGCTACGGGCAACCTTTTGGGAACACGCCCGCTGGCAACGATAGCACAAGGTGCGGTGTAGGTAAGGTCATTGGCATCAGTTCCCGTGAAACCATCCCCCTCATAGTCAAGTCGGTCCAAACGGGCCATCGTAAACGTCGCACCTTCCATCTGGGCCTGCTGAAAAAGCTTCACACCAAATTCCGCTCCGGGGATTCCGCCTAAAAACCCCGGTAGATTCATAATGTTATCGATCATATAAGTAATGCCCCCGGGCGTATCGCCAAAAACGACGACATTGAGTCCTAAGCGCTGTCCGTACAAGGCGGCGGTTGACCCGGCCGGACCGGTTCCGACAATCAATAGATCATATTGGTTTTCCGTCATGGTATGCACCGTCCCGATTTTGGGTGGAGATCAGCCTTCTGAAAACGGCTGAAATACGCCCATGTTTGTCCAGTTTCCCTTTTGCATGGCTCTTTCGATACCCTCCATGGCATCGGGAGGGCCGATAAAAACGACAATGTTTTTATGGTGGATATCCTCGTCCGGGATGTCGGTCTTTTCGATTGTCCAGTCTCCCATCACATAATTGAAAATGTGCATTTCATCGTTTGCCTGGACAAACCCTTTAGCTCTCACAACGGCTGCGGGGAGCGCATCGGCGATCTGTCGAACCTGAGCCAGGTCGTCACCGGACCATTGGTATGTCACCGAGACGAGCATATCCGGCGGTGTGATTTCGAGATCGGGATCATCGAGCAGGTTATCGAGAAATACTTCGAGTTCGTCGTCAGATAAAACCGGTTTTTCTGCATTAGAAAGGTGTGAGTTATCCGACGCCGATGCGGCTGGATCATCGAGTCCCAAAAATTTGTCGAGAGGGATATCCGCATAGGTGGTCTCGAAAAAGACGGGAGCGGAATGATGCTGATTGATCACCTTCTTGGTCTCGGCAATTCTTTCAGCAGAAGCCATATCTGTTTTATTGATAATGAATACGCTGGATGAAGCGATCTGTTTCTCGAGAGAAGCGTAAACCTGATATGCGTCCAGAAAGTGGGCGGCGTCGATGATACAAAACTGCTCTTTGAATTCAAAACGGTCATTGAAAATCGGTAACTTGAGATCTTTTTTTAAATCCGATGGGTTGGCCACACCGGTAGATTCGATGAGCATGACATCCGGCTTAACCGTGGTGTTCAGTTCGTACAATCCCTTGATGAAGTCGGTCTTGACACATACACAGAATATTGACCCTTTGCTGATCTCCATCATGTCGATATCTTCGCCCTCAACCAGGGTGCCGTCCACTCCGACCTCGCCAAATTCATTGACGAGCAACGTCAGCTTCTTATCGGTGGGAAACCGTTTGATGATACGGTTTAAGAACGTGGTTTTACCACTTCCTAAAAATCCGGTAATCAGATAAACACTGGTTTTGTCAAACATCAGCGCATCTTCTCCTCGATCTTTTGTTTGATTTCATCCGCGGAAAGCACCTTCCCAACCGAGATCACGTCGCCATCAATCACTAGACCTGGTGTCACGAAAACACCCATTTTAGTAAAGTAATTGATGTCAGCGACTTTCTCTACTTGGATTGCGGTTGGGGAATTGATTGACGAGACTGCTGTCAAGGTATTTTCGTGGAGTTGGTCACAGCGTTTGCAACCGGGTCCTAATACTTCGACTTTCATAGCGCCTCCTCAGTTTGGAGCGTAGATGATGTTAGGTGCGATTGCCAAAATCCGGAAATGTCAAAACAAAAAAAATTAGAACCGGGAAAATTTGAAATAGCGTATTGACAAATTAAATGCCGGGTCGTTGCACCGACGGTGCCGTCATCGGGAGAGCGCATCGGCCCGTCCGTTACCGCCCAGCCTCAAAGGGTTTTGGCAAAATTTGCATACACCCAGCGATCCTTCGGAGGCAGCAAAATGTTTCCAGAAGCCCTCGTAGACTGTCAGGTCTTGGGGTGTCATTGCATGGGAAAGGTCGTCCGGATGTTCCAAGGGTCGTATGCGATCGGTCTTGCCGCAGTATGGGCACAGGGTGCCGAAAAGAGCCATGTCTGTTTTCGGCAGTCCATGGTTGATAGCAAATGATTTCAGCTGTTCAAGCATGTCGTTGTTGTTCAAAATGTCGTAGGCTCCCGAGGTGAACGAGGGCCCCTTGTGGGACCCTCGTTTTGTGGTGTTCAGGGTGCGCGCTATTGCTTGACTTTAGAATCTACGCGCGTGGCCATCCCGGCACCTGCCTTTGCCAGGTTTTCCTGGATTTTGTCGAATTGAAAACCCACCTCTCTCAACGACATAATCCTCTCCTTCATGGCATCTGTGGGTGCCCGTTTGGCCATTTCATCGATGAGTTCCTCATATTGAGGGATGATACTTGGAAATACAATGTCTCTTTCGATGCATATCGACGGCAGGACCTTCACACCGAGTTCCACAAATTTACCGATACCATCTTTGTTTTTAATCGACCATTCGGTGTATTCAATCATTTCCTGGACATCATCAGGCAGGGCCGCAATGGACTCCATCATATACCCACATGCAGCGCATTGAACACTGTCCAGTGTCACAACGTCGATGGTTATTTTATCTGCCATAATCCGCTCCTTTCAAGTAGTCTCTACCAAGATTCCGGATACTTGGAATAGTATTGATAATACCAGTCACGTGCTTCGATTGCTTGGTCCATATGTTCCACCGGAACATCGTAGGGCATATCTCAGCCAGGTGCAAAGGTATAGCCATGTTGGCCTCCGGCGGCAAGACTCACAATCGCGTCTTCACGGGGAGAAAGTAAACCGAGGCTCAAAGCCAGGGTCAACTTCAAATTCCCACCAAAACCAAGACCGTATTTACGAGCTAAGTCGCGGATAAAATTCATGTTCATCTGCTCATCAATGGCAAAGCCATCGGTCCCGATTTGGCAGACTTCTTCCATCACTTTGGTGGCATCGCCGCAGATAAAAAAGGAGGACGTATAGCCGGCATCCTTAATGATCTTGTTTGCGGCTTGGCTATTTGGCGTCACATATGTGTGAAATGTTTCGGGTCTGATCTGCGAGGCGACGGGGTCGACGTTAGCGATAATTTCGCAGCCCATTTCAGCGTAAAACTCAGCAGATTTGGCCCCGACTTCACCGGCATATTTACAGACTTCCGCGGCAAAATCCGGATTTTTGTAAACATCTGTAAAAATCCGCACCCCGGCAAGATGGGAAGCGAGTGTCAGTGGGCCGCAAAACAGCCCCATGAGTACGCAGTCCAGCTCATCTAGCTGGGGCTTGGCAATCCTGGCGGCTTCAAAAAGGACGGGCCAGCGGCCCTCATCTTTAGAAGGCATTTTGAGGCCGGCTTCGGCAGGTGTTTTATCCGAACACGGATGGGTTTTTACCGAAGGAACATTATCTTCCCACCATTTGAGATCACATCCCACCGCATTGGCTTCGACAGAAAGGTCAAAAACCAGAGGTATGCCATCTGCTTTATACCGCTTGGCGGTTTCAACCACACCTTTTGCCAATAGTTCAGGATCCTTGAGCATTTTATCGGCAGGTTCATTGATTATAAAAGCGCAATGAACCCCAGCATAAGGTACCCAGGGTGGAATGTCCGTCATTTTTCCCCGGTAGGCATCAATCAATCTTTGTTTGGCCATGTGTAGTCTCCTTTTCTCTGTTTTTTTGCGTTAACGCTTGCTGCTACTTTACCTGTGGACAAACGTTTTTACAAATCACCTCCTTCCAAATGCACAATTGTATCAGCAGGGTTTTTTCATGCTTTCAAACGAAGGCAAGCATGCTTTCCCTGCTTGTATTATCGATCGGTTTTGTCAAGACTCCTTTTTCTCCGTTGCTCTCTTATTCCAGAAGGATGATGCCATAATAGTTGAATGTTTCCGCCGTGTGAGTGGCAACGGTTGACGTGGTGCCCAGGTTTTTCAGGGTCCCGATCACGTCGATGGAAAACGACTCTACCGACGGACGCTTCTCCTGCGGAAATCGGCAATCGGCCGGGTATGCGCATTCCTTACAAAGGGCGCAACACTCCCCCACCAGGCTGAAGGCTTTGTAATACCCTTCCAGAAAGAGCATCCGTTCCAGGCTAATGGTGCCCTTCCAGCAACGCACCTGGTTGACTCTTTTTCGGCCATTATCGAGATAAAAATCCGTACAGCTCTTGCTGCCAACGAGCAGCAGCGCTTTGCAGTACTCTGCCAGTATCGCCCGAACCTTTTCAGGGCCGGGAGTTGCCGGCGGGCAGCACCAGTTGGTATTGTAGCGGCTGCAGCCGTAATGGCATTTGAGATGCACCCATTCGGCCACTGTGATTTTGTCGATGCTAAAGGGGAAAATGGCGTTGAGACCGTAATGTCTGCCCTTTTCCAACAGTCGCTGTATTAGCGCCTGGGAAATCCCGGTATCACTTTTAAACGGTAAGATTTTTCGTTCTTCCATGCACTCAACATCTTTCTTCGGTGTCAAAACGAAACCGCACATCCTGCGGCAGGGCCATCCCCATGGCCACCTCCACGGTTTTCAATACCGCCGATGGTATGGCACACGACGGGTGACAGCCTGATTTTTCCGCCGCCACATAGACCGGATTACGCGTTAACGGCATGAACAACTCCTTCAATGACATCTCCGCCAACCGTCTGTCAAGCAATTGAATTTGCTTGCATTCGGAATCGGTGATGTCGATGGAGACAATACGTTTGTCGATTTTCCGGGCTCTAATGCGGCATATGAACCCGCAAATGCCTGGCGTCACGGCCACGCATGCCTGATTGGGCGCAATCCCCGTTGCCTTGTCTGTCATGGCCGATACATCTACTGGTCCAGCACATCATCGGGAACGATTCCTCGAAGATGCGGAAAGTCATCGGTCATGTGGGGCAGCTGCATGGCCTCCATGAACTCTTGTTGGAAGTTTCCTTCCACGGTTAATTCGATGTATTCCACGTTTCGGGAGCACCAGTTGGCCTCCACGCGCTTTTTGACATTCAGAAGTGCCGTCCGGCATCCGTCCCCGGCCGCATTGCCCACACCCTGGATCATCTCGATCTCGCAGTCGGGAAACAGGCCCATGATCAATGCTTTCTCCCGATCCACATGGGTCCCGAATGCACCGGCAATCTTGACCGTGTCGACCTTTTCCAGTCCCATCCGTTTCACCATGAGTTTGCAGCCTGCATACAGGGCTCCCTTGGCCAGCTGAATCTGCCGCACGTCTTTCTGGGTGATGACGATGTCTTTGTCGATACTGGACTCTTCGGCCCAAGCCAGCACAAATTCCGGCTGGTTGGTGTCCGGATTTTTTCGGAATCGGGGGTGATCCTTCAGTGCCTTTTTGTTGAAAACCCCGCTTTTCATGATGACACCCGAGCGATACAACTCGGCCAGTACGTCCAGGATACCCGATCCGCAGATACCTTTGGCCTTCATCTCCTTGGGTTCGGAGAATTTTCGCCAGGCATCCCGGCCGATGACTTTGTAATCGACCTCCTTGGTCTCCGGATCGATTTCGATACGCTCGATGGCTCCGGGTGCCGCCCGCATGCCGAAGGCCAGTTGTGCGCCCTCAAGGGCCGGACCCGTAGCACAGGAGGAGGAAATCAACTTGTGCCGGTTGCCCAGCACCAGTTCGCCGTTGGTACCGATATCAATGATCAGCTGATTTTCATCATGCTTGTAAGGTTCTTCGGCCAGCAGAACGCCCACGTTGTCCGCCCCCACGAAACCGGCTTCAATCGGAAGCACAAACATGTAGGATGAGGGATTTATTTTAATCCCCAGATCCCGGGCCTTGATGTCCATGCTGTGATGGATTACGGGCGGAAAGGGTGCCAGGCCGACGAACTCCGGGTTGAGGTTCAGCAAAATATGATGCATGGCCGTATTGAACCCGATGGTAATATCCTCGATGTCATCCCGGGTTAGGCGTAGGTAGGTTTTGCCTTCTTCGGGTACTTCGATGTATTCGACCGGTCCTTTTTCGCCCTTTTTCTTCTTTTTCTTTTTCTTGGGCGGGTAGGTATTAACAATGGCCTTGTCGATCAGTTCGTTCAAGCCTTCGATAATGTCGTCGCTCATACGCTGAAGGCCATCAGGACTAGTCATGTGAAAAGTGATGCGGGCCATAACGTCTTCCCCATACTTGCACTGGGGGTTCATCATGGAAACAGTGTCGATCACTTCCATGGTGGTTAGGTCGCAAAAGTATGCGGCAACGGTCGTGGTACCCACATCGATAGCCAGGCCGTAGGCCTTTTCCACCTTGCCAGGCTGGAACCGGATGACTTCCTTATCGTTCCAGACGCTGACTGTCACGCTCCATTTACCGTCCCTGAGCGCCGTGGGGAGTTGTCGCAATGTAAAAATATCAACGGTCAGGTCCTTCAAACCATATTCTCGTTCCAGACCCCGGCAAACCCGTTCGAAATCCCCAGTGGGCTCTTCGAATGTCGGTGGATCCACTTCCACAAAATAAATCCTTACCGCCGGGTTGTGATCGATGTGGATGTCACGGGCCGCCTTGCTCACCACCTGTTTGCCGGCCCTTGATTCTTCGGGCACAAACACCAGGATGTCTCCCTCGATCTGTGTCACACAACCGAGGCGGAATCCTTTTTCCCGCCGTTCGGGGTTGATGAATTTTTCCTCCTCTTCCAGCCAGGCGCTTACATTGCTCTGGCTGGAAGTGATACCGTACTTTTCGAAATGACCCTCCTCGACACGCACGATGCATTTACCGCAAACTTTTTTCTCTCCGCAGAGCGCTTCGATATCAACGCCCAATAGCCGCGAAGCTTCAATTATATTAACACCTTTGGGAACCTCACCCCTTCTTCCCGAAGGCTGAAAGATTACCATGGCTTTGTCGTCACTCATTCGATAAACTCCTCCTCAATAGAATATGGAACACCGCTCCGCTAATGAAAATTTTTGATGTCCGGTTACAACCAAATTACCTATATCAGATGCGGGTGCTAACGGCGTATTACCATAAAACGAAACGATTAATAATTCTCTATGGCTTTTACGCAACGCCCGGTGTTCGACGATAGACCTCATATCGTCGACACCGAGCTTTTATGTGGGTTTTTTCCAGCGTCGTTATTTGCTCTGCATCTCGCGTAGTCGCCCGATCATCTTGATGCCTTCCGTGACCGCGTTGCCAGCAGACTCGGCATACCCGTCGGCGCCAAACAAATTGGCCACATCCTTGGTGACGGGCGCACCGCCCAGCATGATGCCCACGTTGGGGTTTTTCTCTTTGATCATGGCGATAACCTTCTTCATGCCCAGCATGGTCGTGGTCATCATGGCGGACATGGCCACCACTTCGGCATCGGTTCGGAGCTGTTCCTCAACAAAACTTTCCAGTGGCACATCGCGGCCCAAATCGTGTACATCCCAGCCGGCCACATCGAACATCATTTTGACCAGGTTTTTGCCGATGTCGTGGACGTCACCCTGGATACTACCGATGACGACTTGGGCATTGACTTCGCCCTCCTTTTTAGGAACATGCGGTCGCAGGATATCTAAACCCAGATAGAGGGCATCGGCGCACATCAGTACTTCGGGGACAAAATACTCATTCTTTTCGTAGAGGTCTCCCACGACCTCCATACCAGCCGCCAGACCGTCCATGATCCCTTCGAGGGCCACATACCCATCATCCAACCACTGCTGAGCAGCTACCTTGACCGTATCCTCTTCATACTCGATGACCCCATTTTTCAACTGTTCTATCAATTCTTCTTTAGTCGCCATCCCAAGTCTCCTCTCTAATTATTCTCAGAATCGTAAGTCCTGAATTCGGTTAATCTTCATGTCGGTGGCATTGAACTACGGGACCAGTGGATTAAATCCGTCCCACAGCAGGAGTGGGTCCGGTCTTGTATTCTCGCGCAGTCTTTTCCATGGCACGGAAATTTTCCTCCTTGATGTCCGGCCACAGGTCGCAACCGGGCCAGACCGCATCCACCAGGCCATCGATATTGGTCTTGATCCCTTCAATGGCCATTTCAACAGTAGTTTCCTCTGCACAGGGCAAACCGAATACATCGTAATTGCCGAGGATGATGGCATCGTCACCGAGCTTTTTCCGAGATTCCAGCAGGTTGTTTTTTATGTCAAAGCTGATCGCCTGACCACCGGAATCCGTCACGCATTCCCACATCATTTCCACCAGAGGATCCGTAGAACCGCAGATATGCAAGACTTTTGGCGATTTCCAGCCCGACAGAATCCTTGTTAGTCTGGGCTTGATTACCTCTTTAAAGGTCTTGGGACTGAGAAGATCGGCAGCGACGCCGGGCTCTCGTAATGTAATGAAATCGGCCCCGGCAGCCTGCAGACCCTTTCCAATCTCGATAATCATGTCCGTAAAGCTGTCCAGAATTTCCGCCACTTTTTCTTTTTGCTTGAAAACCCCTTTCAGGACTTTGTCCAGTTCGATGGTTTGCCCGCACTGGGTGAAGGGCCCCAGTTGCCAGGCGCCAACGGGTAACTCCGGGGCCTCTTTCTTGCAAATTTTGATGGCCTCGGGAATGAGTGTCATGGGGTACTGATCCATTATCGTGTCGATACGCTCCTGGGTGATCTCCACCTGATCCAATTCAGTCCAGTTTTTTTCAGGAATAGTGGGATAAAGAATGTCCTCTGACTCTTCATACAGACTGATTTTGTTACCCAGGGCCTCCGACTCCCAGCACATGTCAAATGGGATAACGATGGAATCCAGGTTGAACATCCTGGCGGATTCGATCCCTGCCCAGGCCAGCTTCTCAGCCGATTCTCTGTGAATCGAGGGGAAATTGTAGCCCAGCTTCTTGATGGCGGGAGCAAGGACCATCCCCATACCTGTGAAAAACGGCATCGTGTCGACAGGTTCACGATTGAAAAAACGCGTTACTCTTTCTATGGGACTAAGTTCAGCCATAATTACCTCCCTTTCTTTAAGGTTAACCAACTTTATGTTTCACTGTTTTCCGTGTTCCTTTGAGGAGTATCCCCATCATCCCTTGGTGGGCCAAGGACCTTCAAAACATGAGATTTTTGAACATATTACCCATATATGAATTGAACCCTTTTTGAAAATCGTCCAAAAGATGATTTTCAAGATAAAATCAGATGATTTTAACGATCGGAAAACACAAAGTATTAGAATGAAAGACCGTTTGTTAACCCGTCAGTTTTAACGAAATGATCTGATTTTGAAACAGGGAAGGTCGTTCGGTTTTTAGCAGAATGAAGGATCGGCCATTTTTTTTTCGAGCGTATCCAACACAGCAGTTTTACGAATCCGATCAAAAGCGGCCACGGAAAAAGCAGATTTCTTTTGCGCAGACATCAAAGCTTTCAGATGAACGAGGCCTTTAGCTGTCAAACGGTATTTTTGGTTTGTATTTTGTTGAGCCCACCGGTTTTTTAGAAGAATATTCATCACGTCGTTAAAACTTCGGGATAGTGAATACTCATAACCAAAGTTACCGTACACTTTCTGTAGATGTGCTGGAATATCGTCAATCCTGTCATTTTTTGACAATAACTTGAGCACCTCTGTTTGGCTCAAACCCTCCGGTCGATCCTCCATGCACAGGACTGTCATCACCCAAAGTGATTTGAGCGGCTGCGTTTTTTGAGCTTCAGTGCACCACCGGCGCACCCTTTTTAACACCGCTTCCAGTTTTTGCCCGTCAATATTGTCGCCGGGGTAGGTTTTTACGGTAAAAGACGATGTGAGGCCCAAAATTCCGTAGGCCCGCTGTTTGATTTGTTCCAAATCGGGATCATAGTTGCGATAGTCATAGGCCAGCAAATACGGTTTAAATCCTTCACGACGATCCAGTTCCAGCAGGGGGGAAGGTATTTTTTTCAAATTTCCCCTGGCTTTTAGGAGTTTGTAGATGTCAGATCCGAACAAAGG
>Ga0316198_10001127_pt1 | contig 15423 bp, 13 predicted proteins | sample OudBieAanoxic_MG_FD_204935 | JGI IMG/M metagenome (GOLD analysis project Ga0316198, IMG submission 204935) | Coastal sediment microbial communities from Oude Bieten Haven, Netherlands - site A anoxic | ecosystem: Environmental > Aquatic > Marine > Coastal > Sediment | place: Netherlands...
CCCCAGTCGCTGGTGCGCTATGTCATTGCACGGCTGTTTGCCAGCACCAATCGCATTGAGGTGCTGGGCTTCGATAACTTACCCGGCACCGGTGGTGTACTGATGCTCGGCAATCACATCAGCTGGCTCGACTGGGGGATGATTCAGATCGCCTGCCCGCGACCGGTCCGCTTTGTCATGCACCGGGCGATCTATCAGCGCTGGTACCTGCGCTGGTTCCTGGATTTTTTCGGGGTGATTCCGATTGCCGCCGGTCAAAGTAAGGAGGCGCTGCAGGAAATCAATGAGCTGCTGCGGGCCGGTGAAGTGGTTTGCCTGTTTCCCGAAGGGGCGATCAGCCGCAACGGACAGCTCGGTGAGTTCAAGCACGGTTATGAGCGGACGGTTGAAGGTGTCGACGGCATCATACTGCCATTTTATCTGCGCGGTCTCTGGGGCAGCCGCTTCTCGCGCTCCAGCGACAAGTTGCGGGAGATGCGCGATAATCGCCTGCGGCGCGACGTGATCGTCGCCTTCGGGAAACCCCTGCCCGTGGATACACCGGCCCATGAGTTGAAACGGCGGATCTTTGATCTTTCCATCGATGCCTGGGACCACCACACCCAGACGCTTGATCCCATCCCGCTGGCATGGTTGAGGACCGCCAAGCGGCGCGGCACTGAACGCTGCGTTGCCGATGCCGGTGGAGGCATCACTCTCTCCGGGTATAAAACTCTCACCGCGGTGATCGTATTCTCTCGCCTGATCCGTAAACGAAGTCCGCAACAGAATATCGGTTTACTCCTGCCGACCAGCAGTGCCGGCATCATGACCAACCTGGCAACCCTGTTGCTGGGCAAGACGGTGATCAACCTGAACTACACCGCGAATCTACAGTCACTGAAATCGGCAATCGCCAAGGCAGAGATCCGCAGCCTTTATACGTCCAGGCGATTCATTAAAAAACTCGAGCAGCGTGGCGTCGACCTGAGTGAACTGCTGCCCCAAGTGCAGGCTCACTATCTCGAAGACCTTAAGGAGGAGATCGGTGCATTCACCCAACTCGCCGTTTTGGCCGCAGTAACAGTGCTGCCCGCGCGCATGCTCTACACCCTGTTCGGTCGGCGAGTCGACATTGAGCAGCCGGCCGCCATTCTGTTCTCAAGTGGTAGCGAAGGCGAACCCAAGGGCGTCCTGCTGAGTCACCGCAATATCATGGCCAATATCAGCCAGGTCGCTGATGTGCTCGATGTACAGGCCGAAGACACCGTCATGGCCACCTTACCCCTGTTTCACGCCTTTGGCCTCACGGTCACGGGGCTCATGCCGCTGGTTGAGGGCATCCCGGTGGTCTGCCACCCGGATCCCACCGATGCTCCCACTATTGCCAAGGCGATCGCCAAACACCGGGCCACTGTCTTCTGTAGCACCTCCACCTTCCTGCGCTTGTTCAGCCGTAACCGGCATATTCACCCACTGATGCTGGACTCATTGCGCGTCGTGGTGTCCGGCGCCGAAAGGCTCAGCCCGGAGATACGCGATGCTTTCAAGCTCAAATTCAACAAGGAGATTTACCAAGGTTATGGCACCACGGAAACCACGCCGGTGGCGAGCGTCAACATTCCGGACCGGATCGACACGCGGGACTGGAAGGTTCAGCAAGGGAACAAACCGGGCACCGTCGGCCTGCCCCTGCCCGGTGGAAGTTTCCGCATCGTTGATCCACAGACCCTTGAGACACTGCCGGCGGGTGAAGATGGTCTGATCCTGTTCGGTGGCACCCAGGTGATGCTGGGTTACCTCAATGACCCTGCCAAGACCGCCGATGTCATCGTCGAACTGGGTGGTCAACGCTGGTACAAGACCGGTGACAAAGGCCATCTCGACAAAGATGGTTTCCTCACTATTGTCGATCGCTACTCCCGCTTTGCCAAAATCGGCGGCGAGATGATCAGTCTCGGCGCTATAGAGCAGGCGATTGGAAAAATACTCCCGCAAGAGGTGGAGATAGTCAGCACCACGCTGCCTGATGGCAAGAAGGGAGAAAAGGTGGTCCTACTGATTGCCGGCCCTATCGATGACAATCAATTACAGGAACTGATCGACCAATCCGGACTGAATCCGCTAATGAAACCGTCGCAACTCATCCATGTCGACACCATTCCTAAACTCGGGAGTGGTAAAAATGATTTCAAGCGGGCAAAGCAAATAGCGATGGGGGCTTGAGCATTTAAGCATACTCCTTCGAACAGGGAATAATGCTCCCTGTGCACCCCAACAACATCGGACGCACTGGCTATATCACCTTATATACCCTTAGGCACAGTTGCCTACACCCGACTACCGCTAGAGAGCCTTAAGCGGCCGTCCTCGAACACAACACCGCTGCCGAGTTTCCTGCTTTCGCGGTCCAGTACCCGGGCCAGCCAGCGGCTGTCATTCAGCGAAGCCTGTCGCAGGCGGAAACGATAGGTCTGCATGGGCAACATATCCATTCCCAGTAGCCGGCCGTCAGGGTCGAGGACCGGCAGATACATGAGTACCAGGTCACCGCGAAACTCCTCGTGGCTGCTGATGCCTTCGTAGTCATTGAGAAAATCACCACAGCCGTACAGGATCAGCTTGTTGCGGTAGACTTCGATACCACGCGGATGATGCGAGGAGTGTCCGTGCACCAAATCCACGCCAGCCTGATCAATAAGCCGATGGGCAAAGTGGCGCTGCTCGGCCGGGATTGCATAACCCCAGTTGCCTCCCCAGTGAATGGAGACGATGACAATGTCGCCACGGTGCTTGGCGGCGCTCACCTGCGTGGCGATGGATTCGACACTCGCCATTGACAGCTCCGGCAGCAGCCACACTCCCGGGTTGCGCCTGCCGGCCGCCCAGGCGCGCCCGATACCGCTACTCGTCGATCCCATGGAAAACACGCTCACACGGCACTGACCGCCGAGATCGATCACCGCCGGCGCGCACGCTTCGGCAATATCCCTGCCGGCACCGGCGGTCTGAATCCCGGCAGCCTGCAGGGAATGCAGGGTTTCGCGCAGCCCCTCGTACCCCCAGTCGATGACGTGATTGTTGGCCAGTACACAGCATTCGATGCCGGCGGCCGTCAGGCAGGGCGTATTGGCCGGATGCATGCGGTAGTTGATGCCTTTGCCGGGCCAGTAGTCGTCGCTGGTGGTAACCGCGGTTTCCAGGTTGATGATGCGCGCATCCGGAGCCGCATCCTCGAGCGCCTGCAGCACATCGCCCCATATATACCTATAATCGACGGCGCGAGGAATCGGGCCGCTGCTGCGCTCCGCAATTTTCACGTATTGCACCGCAGAGGTCATATAGGGCTCATAGATCTCCGGTGAACTGGGGTAAGATAGAATCTGGTCGATGCCACGGCCGGTCATCACATCACCACACAGAAACAATTTCACCGAGCGTGATCGTCTATTGTACTTGTCAGGCATCGCTGCAGCTGTCCTGCGGCCAGTTTCACCGGCATGCAACCGCCTGCTCAGCGCGCCGCAGGCGGCCAAGAGGGGCAGAGTTAGAAAGCGTCGTCGCAGCATGATGGGCATCCCGTTGACTAAAAGTATAGAGAACCTGACCCGGGTTTACAGGCTGGCTGCATCCCGAATGAACAGCAACTTGTTCTGAAAGCAATTTGTCCGGAACCATGACAAGAGATTTCAGATTGATAATCTCTCCTGAAAAAGGTCAAGAATATCAAGCAATACGCTTTTTCGGAAACAACAGCGATCGACAAGTCATACTGGCACCTGCATGCACAGGAGCAGGAACGGCTGCATCCCGACGATCGAGACAATCCGATCTGGAACGACGCATACCGGTAAGGACGTGCTCAACACCCGCCCGCTGGCAACGCTGCGCACACTGCTGGCAGCAACCCGATAGCGGCCCGAGTCCAGGTGCCTGCGAAAATATTCGAAGACGCGTTGACCAATGAATCCAATACCAGCTATGTTGTAGAGGTATCTTTTTACTGTTGGCCATTCTGGGCTCGCTCATTGCCCAATCTCTGGATTGACAAACATGTCTTTGATAAAACGTGTTGTACTCGATGTTCTAAAGCCCCATCAACCTAATGCGCTCGAATTTGCCGGCGTCATTGCCGACCGGCACAGCGGTTGCCGTGTCAAGGTTACGGTCACCGAAGTTGATGAGAAAACCGAGACCACGGTGGTTACCATCGAAAGCAGCAATATACCCTACGAAGCGATTGTCGAGACCATTACGGGCCTGGGCGCTTCCATACACAGCATCGATGAAGTTGAAGTCAGTAGCACGCCACAGCCGCAAGCGTAACGGACCTGAGCGCACACGACACCCATGTTTCGTCAACTTCGTTTTCTGTTCAAGCTAACCCGTGCCCACACGATTGCACGCCGCTATTTTGTCACTAACGGTTTCGACGGCGCCTTGACGATGCTGGGGCTCACTATGGGATTTTATTCCAGTGACAGTGTCGCCACTACGGTTATTATCAGCGCCTGTCTGGGTGCCGCGATCGCCCTTAGCGTAAGCGGACTGGCAAGCGCCTACGTGAGCGAGTCAGCAGAGCGCGAGAAGGAACTGAAGGAACTGGAACAGGCTGTTGTGGGCGATCTTGAGAATACGGCGCACGGCCGGGCGGCCCGGTGGGTGCCTGTCCTCATCGCCGTCGTCAATGGATTCTCACCTCTGCTAATGGCGTTGTTGATTATGACGCCCCTGTGGCTTTCCGAAGCTGGTATTGCCTTGCCGCTGACGGCCCTGGAATGCGCTATCGTGACCGCTTTTCTGACTCTGTTTATGCTGGGGGTGCTTCTCGGTAGGGTCAGTGGGCAGTTTTGGTTGTGGAGTGGCCTGCGCACCTTGATCATTGCCTTGATCACCGCCGGCATTGTCCTGCTCTTAGGTCGCTAAATCTCCGACCACCAGGCCTAATCATTGCCGCTAGGCGCGTTCTCGGCCCATCTCCCATAGCAGTTCCGATGCGTGTTTCAAATTTTCGATAGGCATTTATTTATTAAAGACTTGCCGGGGGACGGGCACATCATCGCGGAAACAGCACTTAAAAAGGGAAATGACCGTGACGAGATACAAAAGCCAATTACAGGGAACCTGGTCTGATTTGTGCGGATCAGTTTCTCAACACTGTCATCGGATTAGGCTATTGCCAGGGACGGCTCCGCATTTTCTCGATGGCGAGTTCACGCATGCGGAATTTCTGCAGTTTGCCGGTTACGGTCATCGGGAACTCATCAACGAACCAGATGTATTTCGGAATCTTGAAGTGGGAAATCCTGTCTTTGCAGAACTCACGGATCTCTTCCTGCGTCGCCGTTTCCCCCGCGTGCAGGAGAATCCAGGCCATAATTTCCTCGCCGTAGAATTCATCCGGGATGCCGAACACCGCGATCTCGGCGACCTTGGGATGGGTGAAAATGAAGTCCTCGATCTCGCGTGGATAGATATTCTCGCCGCCGCGGATAATCATTTCCTTGAGCCGCCCGGTAATCTTTACATAACCCTCGGCATCCATCGTGCCCAGGTCTCCGGAGGCCAGCCAGCCACTGGCATCGATCGCCCTGGCGGTCGCCTCGGCGTCGCCGTAGTAGCCGCGCATGATGTGATAGCCGCGGAAACAGATTTCCCCCACCGCACCGAGCGGTACGGTTTTTCGGCTGTCGACATCAACAAGTTTGACTTCCTGGTGGGGCAGATTGGTTCCCACGGTTTCAACGCGGCGCTCCAGGCTGTCGTCCCTCGATGTCAGGTGGGTGAGGGGCGAAGCCTCTGTTTCCCCGTAACCGATCAGGATTTCGCCGCAATGCATATCCTGCATCACGCGTTTCATGAGCGCTGGCGGACAGCTGGCCCCCGCCATGATTCCGGTGCGCAGGGTCGATAGATCGAAGTCCTTGAATTGCCGATGTTCGAGCTCGGCGATGAACATGGTCGGCACACCGTGGATGGCGCTACAACGTTCGGCCTGCACGGCTTTGAGCACGTCGGCGGGGTCGAAATGTTCACAGGGGATGACAATGCAGGCGCCGACTGAAAAGCACAGCAGGTTGGCCAATACCAGGCCAAAACAGTGATAAAAGGGTACCGGTACAGCGAGGCGATCGGCTGCAGTGAAATGCATCGCCTGGGCGGAAAATGAAGCGTTATTGAGGATATTGTGGTGTGTCAACACCACCGCTTTGGGAAAACCAGTGGTCCCGGACGTGTATTGAATGTTGATGGGGTCATCCCTGTCCAGGGCATCCGTGGCCGCTTTGAGCTGCGCGTCGCTGATTGCCCCTGCAGCCTCCAGCAAGTCCGCCCAGGTCGTAAAGCCGGGATGAGGCCGGGGGGTGTTTTCCGCTGCCGCCGGATCATAGACTACCACCCGCCGCAAGGCCGGAAAATCCGCACTGCTGAGTTCCGCGGCTTGCGCAATTTGCAGTTCCGGCATCAACTCGACGAGCATGGCGATATAATCGCTGCTGCGGAAACGCGGAATACTGAACAGACCGTTGACCTCAGAGCGCCGCAAGGCGTAGGCTAGTTCTCCTGGCCGGTAGGCGGGATTGATGTTGACCAGCACGGCGCCGATTTGCGCCGTGGCGATCTGCAGCAGCAGCCACTCCACGTTGTTGGTTGCCCAGATGCCGATGCGATCACCCTTGTTGAATCCGATTGCCAGCAGGCCCCGGACCAGCGGGTCCACCGCGTCGGCGAACTGTGCGTAGGTCAGCCGTCGCCCCTGGGGCAGTGAGACCACCGCTTCGTTATGCGGAAACTTCTTTACAATATTGGCAAAATGTTCGCCAATGGTGGCCCCGAGTAAGGGTGTGTCGCCACCGCGGTGAAAATAGCTGTTAGCTGTCGCTGACATGTGGGCGTTAGTTCTGGACGGCCGCCCAATAATTGTCGACCCGGCCCTGAATCTCCTCCAGCAGCCCTGCGTTGCGCTCGGGGCCAAACAAATGCTTAAAGCGTCCCTGTTTCTTCAGGTAGTCTTCGACCGGTAGTCGCGGATGCGGAATTTTTGTATGCACCACTTTGCCGTCGATGTACTCCTTCAGCGGCCACACGCCGGTTTTCACCGCCAGCTTGCCGACATCAATCGATTCGCGCGGATCATAGTCCCAGCCGGTGGGGCACGGCGCCAGTGCGATAATCAGCCGCGGGCCGTCGAGTTGCTTTGCCTTCTCGATTTTGCGGGCAAGATCCAGGGGTTCCGCGCCGATGACGGTGGCGACATAGGCCGGTCGGTGGGCCGCCCAGATGGAGAACAGGTCTTTCTTGTAGCCGGCAAAGCCTTGCGGCCCCTTACTGGTCGCGGTTCTGGCTGCATGCGGTGTGGCACCCGAGAATTGCTGGCCGGTGTTGCCATAGCCCTCGTTGTCGTAGCAAATGTAGATAAAATCCAGTCCCCGCTCGATGGCACCTGAGGTGGCCGACAGCCCCATGCCATAGGCGGCACCATCGCCGGTCAACACCACCACCTGCAGGTCTTCTTCGCTGCTCAGGCGCTTTTGCTCGAGGAGAATATCCAGGGCGTCGCGTACGCCCTGAGCGCCGCCTGGGGCTGACGCCATGGCGGTATACAACCAGGAGCCGCGGAACGGTGTGAACGGGTAGACAGACAGCAGGGTCATGCAGCCGGCGGCGTTGACAAACACCGTCCTGGGGCCCAGCACGTCGTAGATCTCGTGCAAGGCTGACAGACCACCGCAGCCGGCGCACATGGGTGTGCCGGTGCCCAGCAGGTGCGTGGACGGCAGGTCTTTCATGCGCTTGAACAGGGTATCACTCATGCTTCCGGTCCCAATTCGTTACGTTCCTGGTGGGCGATCGCCTGCAGTTTCCTGACTTCCCGGAATTCCTCGCGCGTGTACAGCAACCGCGCTGGCGGTGTGACGCCGTCCTCGACAGCCTTGCGGGTGATGGCCGCTATTTCGAAAAACTCCTGCGGGCTGATATCGCGGCCGCCCAGGCCGCCGATAAAGCTGGCGAGAATCGGCGGGGCCTGTGGTTTCCCGTACAGCGCCGCGGCCAACTCTGCGTGCAAGACACCGCCCATGCCCATGGAAATATTCTGATCGATAACCGCGACACCCTGTTTGCCGCACAGTACACGCCGCAGCTGTTCGGCCGGAAATGGTCTCAGCAGGCGTGGGCGTACCAGGCCAACGGCCTGGCCTGCTGCGCGCAACTGATCCACGGCCTGCCGGGCCTTGGTGGCGAAGGAGCCGATCATGACCAGCACGATCCCAGCGTCGTCGCAGCGATAGGCCTCCACCGCCTGGTGCCGGCGGCCGAATGTTTCAGCGAACGCAGCGGCTGTCTCCTCGAACACGGCAGCCGCATTGACTGCTGCCAGGTGACTCTCATAGCGGAAATAGGAATAGGGTGAACTGCCGAGAACGGCGACCGCCTGGCTATTGGGTGCGCTGGCGCGGAAGCGGGTACTTTCCGGATCGTACGGCGACAGGAAGCCGGCGACTGCCTGTGCCTCGGGAAGTTCCACCGGCTCGCGGGTGAACGACAGGTAGAAACCGTCCAGGTTGACGATGACCGGCAGCCGCACCCGATGATCCTCGCCGAGTCGATACGCCAGCAGTACGCTGTCGAGTACTTCCTGGCAGGTCGAGCAGTGGATCTGCAGGAAGCCGCTATCGCGTGCCGCCATGATGTCGTTGTGGTCCGGTTCCAGGGTGATGGGTGAGGCAAGACCGCGCGACACATTGATCATAACGAAGGGGGCACGCCAACCGGCAACCGTGTAGACCATTTCCATGCCGTACAACAACCCCTGGCTGGAGGTGGCGGTGAACACGCGCACACCCGTGGCCGCTGCCGCACCCGCAGCAGTGATCATGGAATGCTCGGATTCCAGTGTCACTGTTCGGCCTGGCATTTCGCCCGCATTGATCCACTCGGCAAGGGTTTCAATGATTTCTGTCTGCGGCGTGATAGGAAATGCCGGCACGTAGTCCACCCTGGCCAGGCGTGCTGCCCAGGCGGCAGCGCCATTGCCGGTCAGGAGTCTGCGTGTCATGCGCCCTGCTTCTCCTCGCGCTGCGCCACATGTTCGGGAACGGCCTCGATGGCGTGCGGCGGGCACTTGGCCACACAAATCAGGCACCCCTTGCAATGGTCGTAATCGATTTCCGGTTTGCCCCCGGTGCTCACCTTGATCGCAGCATCCGGACAGAAGGTGCTGCATACCCACCAGCAGCGCTTACACAGCGAATCATCAATGACCGGGCGCACGGTGCGCCACAAACCGGTTTTTACCCTGGTGCTGGTTGCGGCAGCGTGGACACTCGGCGCAGCCCGGTCGACGTCTTCGTACGGTAAATCGATCCATTGCGGCTTGTCATAGTTGCCGGCACTGATCTCCTCCCCCTCGGTCACGCAGCCCGCCTGTGCCACCATGGCATCGTAAGCTCGCAGCGCTGTGTTTGAGTTGCGCTCGACCAGTTGCGATCCGAGTGCAGCCAGCTCCACGCGAATCGCCTCGAGCACCAGGTCACGGCTGATGACACCGACCAAACACGCCGCCGCGGCGGCGCAGGCAGTGCCGACGAAAGGCAAGTCGGCGCGGTCTTCGCTATCCTCCATGGCGGGCAGGATCAGTACCGTTGCGGCGGTATTCAAACGGTCTTTCCACACCTCGGGGGCATCGTGACTGTTGATGAGCATGACCGTGTGCTCGCGCAGTCCCTGCAACACACCAGCTGCCGGTAGCGAAACCAGGCTGTCATCGGCGACCACGACCAGGTCCGGCTGACCAATAATGCCGCGTTCATTGATCAGCTGGCGGGATGCGCGCACATAGGCAAAAATCGGTGCGCCGCGGCGCTCGGCGCCGTAACGCGGCGCGTCCTGGACTTCGTAGTCCGCGAGGAAAAACGCCGATCCCAGTATGCGACTGGCCGTCTTCATACCCTGTCCGCCGCGGCCGTGAAAGCGGATACGATACATTTATACAAAACCGGGCGCTGTTGAGAACAACGAATAGCGACGAAAACTCATGGCCTTTTTAACCCGTGCCAGAGCGAGCTCCATGGATGCCTCGCGGGGCAGGATGTTGCGCTTCACGGCGTCTTCCAGCACCAGCCGGGTATTGCGACGCAGCTTTTCTTCGATACTTTGCAGTACCGCACCCTCGCTGGCGCCGTGATATTCCATGGCAGCGCAAATGACGCCGCCCGCATTGGCGATAAAGTCCGGTACACAGAGAATGCCCCGACCCGCCAGGATCTCTTCGGCGCCCTGGGTGACGGGGATGTTGGCGCCTTCGATCACCAGCCTTGTTCTGAGCCGGTGTACGTTATCTTCGTGAATGACGTCCGGTCGTGCGGCAGGAATCCAGATGTCGCATTCGATGTCGACCACGGCGTCGCGATCCAGATGTTCAGCATCAGTATACTCGATGAGTGAACCACCGCTTTGTTTGATTTCGCTGAGCCGCGCGACATCCAGACCGTCGGGGTTATGAATCGTGCCGCCAGAGTCCGCGGCGCCGACCAACACGGCGCCCTTAGCCGTCAAAAAGCGTGCCGTGTGCCTGCCAACGGCACCGAAGCCCTGCACCACGATGCGTGCCTTGTTCAATTCGAAATCGCAATAGTCGAGGGCGACATCGGTGACATGACTCAGTCCCCAGCCGGTGGCGCCGATCTCGTCCAGCGGGATGCCGCCGATCTCGCGTGGCAGCGCTACCACACGGCCGATCTCGTCCTGTATCCAGGCCATGCATTCCTCGTCGGTGCCCATGTCCGGCGCGAAAATGTAATCCTCAGTATTGCGCAGGGCGTTGGCCAGGGCACGTATCAGACGTTCTTTTTCAGACTTCGGCATCCTGGGATCGCCGTACAGCACCGCCTTGCCGCCGCCATGGGGTAGACCGGCGGCGGCATTCTTTAGCGTCATGGCCCTGGCCAGCCGGAAACATTCCTCGCGGCTGACATCCGGCGCCATGCGCACCCCGCCGATCGAGGGCCCCTTGGCGACATTGTCCACGACCAGAATGGCACGTAAGCCAACCAGGGGTTCGTAGACCTGAATGATTTTTAACGGGCCCAGTTCATCCGCAAATTCAAAGCCATCTTTCATAAGCCGAGCTCGGGTCCGCGGGCACTCTCTCTCAGTTTTCTGGTCACGTTTTCAAGCATATCTGCGGCGGAAGCGATTTCTGTGTTGATGGCCTCGTCGATCATGATGGCCAGATCGTCAAACTGGGCGCTACCGATCTGCTCGCGGACACTTTTACTCAGTCTGGATTTAAAGTTGTCGATGATCTCTGTCACAACCTGGCGTTGGTTTTCTGCCATAGATGCAATCTCCGTCTGGTATGCCTGTGAAAATGATAGCAGTAACTGTCGCTGATCCGTACCGGAAAAATAAAACCCGGCAGATGCCGGGTTTCAGGCTAACGACTGACTTTGCCTCACTCCACCTTGACAGAGCGGCGTTTGGCCTTTTTCAGCTTTGGCAGGGTTAACTCAAGCACACCGTCCTTGAATTTCGCCTTGGCCTTGTCCGCTTCAACGTCCGAGGGCAGGGCCAGGGTGCGGGAATAGCTGCCGCGCGACATCTCCGAACGGTAGTAATCACCCTTCTCTTCTTTCTCTTCATGGCTGGTGCTGCCCTTGATGGTGACTGTGTTCTCCGTCATGGAAATATCGAGGTCTTTCTTGTCGACACCCGGCAACTCCGCCTTGACGACCAGTTCATTGTCGCGGTCAACAATATCCACGCGTGGCATTTTGCCCTCGAATGGCGCCGCCAGTTCTCCCCAGGACGGCCGCTCCCAGCGAAAAGGATGCATCCAGCCACGCGGAAAATAACCTTCAAACAACCGCTCCATTTCCTCGAACGGACTCATAGTATGCGCGGGTTCAACCTTTTGGACTTCCTGTTTGCTTTGTTCTTTCTCTTCTTTAGCCATGTGGTTTCCTCCAGAATATAAAGTGTTATGTAAGTCTGTCTGTGTCCAAAATGAATACCGGAGCCGCTTTCCCGCATGGCGTCCAAGCAATGATAAAACAGCCGACCACCCAAATCCGCATTGCTCGATGGCCAGCCTGGCAGGCTGCCAACATCAACGACTAACAATAGTCGGTATAAAGCATTTGTCCAGTGCTATTTCCACCAACGCTTTTTTTTGACGGTCTGACTCAACGAACGCAGTTGTTGGTAGAGTGTGCGCTCCTCATCTGAAAGCTTTTCCGGAATTCGTACCTGAATGCGCAGATTCAGGTCGCCGTGCCCACCCCGCCAGACTGCTGTAGGCCTTTGCCACGCACACGCAGCACCTCGTGTGGTTGCGCGTCCACGAATTCCCACTGACCCTATATCATTTCGACCGTTTAAACTAACATTGGCTTTATGCGACGCGTACTCCAGTTCCGCTTTGAAATATAGGCTCCAATAACATGAAGGTCGGCGTTGTTAAAGAAATAAAGGAAAAGGAGAACCGTGTGGCCCTGACTCCCGCAGGCGCACAGACGTTCATACAGGCCGGTCATAGCGTGCTGGTGCAGGCCGGTGCCGGAGTCGGTTCGGGCTTTGTTGATGAAGCCTACGCGCAGGCTGGCGCACAACTGGTGTCTGCCGAGTCAGCGTGGAAGACAGACCTGGTACTGAAGGTCAAGGAGCCGCTGCAACAGGAGTATAGTCAGCTACGCGACCAGATGCTGTTCACCTACTTTCATCTTTCCGGTGTCACCCCGACGCTCACCGAAGCCCTGCTGAAACACAAAACCACGGCGGTCGCCTATGAAACGGTGGAGAGCGACCAGGGAAAATTGCCACTGCTGGCACCCATGAGCGCGGTGGCCGGCAACATGGCCGTGACCATGGGTAACTATTACCTCGCCCACTTCAATCACGGCAAGGGCATGCTGCTGTCACGCATATTCGATAAACATTACGGCAAGGTCGTCGTCATCGGTGACGGTGTCGTTGGCCGACACAGCGCGCGTGTTGCCACCGGCATGGGCGCAGAGGTCTACCTGGTCGGTCGACATCGAGATCGGCTAGCGGAACTGCAAAAGGAAATCGCCAAGGATATCCACTTCGTGCTATCCGAGCCGGATAACATCGCCACCGAACTGCGCGATGCTGACCTGGTGGTTGGCGCAGTGCTGCGTCGCGGGGCTCGCGCGCCGCATGTCGTGACCGAAGCCATGGTGAAGGCCATGCAACCAGGTTCTGTCATTGTAGACGTCAGTATCGACCAGGGCGGTTGCATGGAAACCTCGCGCCCGACAACACACAGCGCACCTGTCTACGAGCAATATGGTGTCATTCACTACTGCGTGACCAACATGCCCGGCGCCTACCCGAGGCTGTCGACGATCGCACTGACCAGTGCCACCCTGCCCTATGCCCTCAAACTGGCCGACCACGGCCTCGATGCCCTGCGCACAGACACGGGCTTTGGCCATGGCGTGAACACCCACGCCGGGCACATCACCTGCAAGGCCGTTGCCGAGGCGCTGGGGCTCATGGACAGGTTAAGGGAGTTCGCCTGATGCCCGAACAGCCGCACACACGCCGCATACTCATCATGGGCGCAGCGGGCCGAGACTTTCATAACTTCAATATGGTCTATCGCGATGACCCGGTAAGCCGTGTGGTGGCATTTACTGCCACCCAGATTCCTCAGATCGCCGGGCGCCGCTACCCCCCCGCACTCGCAGGCCCGCTTTACCCCGAAGGCATTCCGATTGTCCTCGAGTCGGAACTGGGCTCACTTTGCCGAAGGGAACGTATCGATCAAGTCGTTTTTGCCTACAGTGATGTCAGCCACGCGCGCGTCATGCACACGGCATCCATCGCGCTGGGCGCAGGTTCTGATTTCCTGTTGCTGGGACCCGAGCGTACCATGCTCGCGGCATCAGTACCGGTCATCGCTGTCTGTGCGGCAAGAACCGGCTGCGGCAAGTCGCAAACCGCACGCTGGCTGTCGCGAATACTGAAAGAACAGGACCTTCGGGTTGCGGTTATTCGTCATCCCATGCCCTATGGCGATCTTGAACGCCAGGCAGTGCAGCGTTTTGTCAGTCCTGCGGACCTCGACGCGGCCGACTGTACCATCGAGGAACGCGAAGAGTACGAACCACACCTGGCGCTGGGTAACATCGTGTACGCCGGTGTCGACTACGGCGAGATCGTCGCCCGCGCGCAAGCAGAAGCTGATGTCATTCTCTGGGATGGCGGTAACAACGATTTCTCTTTCATCAAGCCGGATCTGCATATCGTGCTGGTAGACCCCTTGCGGGCCGGTCACGAAACCACGCACCATCCAGGCGAGGCCGTGCTGCGGATGGCAGACATCATCCTGGTGGCCAAGGTAAACTCCGCTTCCGATGCCGATATCCAGCAGGTGACGGAAACCGCACACGGCATCAACCCGCGGGCAATCATTACCCGTGGCGCCTCACCGGTACAACTGGATCAGCCGGAGCTGGTGCACGGAAAACGTGTACTGGTCGTCGAAGACGGACCCACTATCACCCACGGTGGCATGCCGTATGGCGCAGGCTATGTCGCGGCCACCCAGGCCCAGGCGGACGAGATCATCGACCCGCGCAGCGTTGCCGTTAACGAGATCACCGCACTGTATGCGCAGTACCCGCATATCGGATGCGTGTTACCGGCAGTGGGTTATCATGCTGTGCAATTGGCTGCGCTACGCGAAACGATCAACAGGGCGGACGTAGATGTCATCGTGTCAGCGACACCCTGCAATCTCGATGCACTGATCGAGCTCAACAAGCCCGTTGCGCGTGCACGCTACGAATTTTCCGAAGTGGGGGAACCTGCACTGAGCAGCCTGGTGGAGCGTTTTCTGATCGAACAGCACTTTCGCAAGCGGCGTTGAAGTGTATCTACTTGCGCTTCCCCTGTGTTTCGAACCTGACATCACGCTTGATGGCTGACATGAGGATTCTAAAAGAGTACCCTGATTCCATGAGTGGTAGTGCTGGCAAAATGGACCAGGATACGCTTACACACGACTGGCATGTGCGGGGCTTCAGCTGCGATATCTGGACCGATCCGCCGGGCCAAATATGGGCGGATTTCGTGCACGCCGTCGATGAGCTGGTAATGCTCATCGACGGAGAAATCGAGCTGCATTTCAGTGGCCAGGTGCTGCGTCCGGCGGTGGGTCAGGAGGTTCTCATCCCGGCTGGCGAACCGCATACCGTAATCAACATCGGACGCACCAGGAACCATTGGTATTACGGCTATAAAAGACTCTGACGCCTGGCGGGGCAGTGTATTTCCTCGCAAGCCACATCATTCGCGCCATTCAATATCCTCGCCAGCCTGTGTAATCAACGTTCCCGCCTCGCCACGCAGTATCGCCAGCGCCTCATGCAGCCGGCCAATGCCGGCCATGGCACCGGTCTGTTCGACAAACTCACAGGC
>Ga0316198_10001128_pt1 | contig 15419 bp, 11 predicted proteins | sample OudBieAanoxic_MG_FD_204935 | JGI IMG/M metagenome (GOLD analysis project Ga0316198, IMG submission 204935) | Coastal sediment microbial communities from Oude Bieten Haven, Netherlands - site A anoxic | ecosystem: Environmental > Aquatic > Marine > Coastal > Sediment | place: Netherlands...
TTGGTCGGGGTGGTGAGAAATCCGTTGTCCAGCCGCACGCTGATATTGCCGGCACTGCCGGAACTGTATCCCCGCATGAAAAGCGACCGCGCCAGCTGTACGATTTGATTGCGAATTTCCTGTTCCGTCATGCCGCCTTCTCCACTCTTATTACGTCAAAATCTGGCCTCCGAAATTGCCCCGATGTCATACTCTCTTATAATGTTGACGTCCGATTAGAGATGTTTTAGGGGTATACCTTGACGTATGCGTTGTCAAGACGTCCTGTAGGGGTCCGGCTGCCACCCTTCCCTCGCGTCGCTGAGTGCTCTGGTTTGTAAATGCGATCAATGATGTACATTGCGGATACAGACTACACACTCATGGCCGTATGGGCCGCCACTGGTTTAGCGCCGCCTCTGGCCGCAAGAATCCAGTTTGATCGAAGAGGAAACGTTGAAGTTTCGGTGAAAAATTCCAAATCGCAAATAATAAATAACAAACAAATCACAATGACCAAAATTCAAAATGACAAACCTGTTTGGGTCATTGGATATTGACATTTGGGATTTCATTGGAATTTGGTGCTTGGGATTTGACATTTCTGAATACCTCAATACCCGGGATAGTGTCTCTAAAGATTACCTTTCTATTGAGTACAGTACCGTTAAGTTTCATACGAGCGGAGCCTCTGGCCGCGAGCGGCCAGTCTGATCGATAAAGAAACTGTGCCATTTTGGCGTAGTTTCATATAAGGGTTCTGAGTTTCGAGTTTCAAGTTTCAAGTTTCTATTTGCGGGTCAAATTCTATTTTCGTTTTAACCACTCATGGCCCTTAAGCCCCACTGGTTCCGGGTTCTGAGTTTCGAGTTTCGAGTTTCAAGTTTCTACTTGTGGATTTTGTCGAGCTTTCGTTCCGGAGGAAGATCATGGCGCCCTTTTCCATTTCGGTCCGCGACATCGCATTTTTCGGAAACGGATTGAACCGGCCTGAATGCGTTCTGTGTACCGCCAAAGGGTATATCTACTGTGCCGATTGGAGGGGCGGCGTCACCCGGCTTGACCCTGACGGCAGCCGGCAGGCGTTTCTGGCAACAGATGCGGGGATCGATATCCGTCCGAACGGGATTGCCCTTTGCCGCGACGGCTCGTTCCTGCTGGCCAATCTTGGCGACGAAGGCGGCCTCTACCGCCTCCGGCGCACCGGTGCCATGGAAGCGGTCTTGACCACCGTCGATGGCTTCAAACTGCCGCCCGCCAATTTTGTCCTTATCGACGCAAGCGACCGCATCTGGTTGACGGTGAGCACACGCCGCAGACCACGCGCCCTGGGCTATCGCCCAGACGTCGCCGACGGCTTCATCGTTCTGCTGGACCGGAGAGGCGCCCGCATCGTGGCCGACGGCCTGGGCTACACGAACGAGGTGCAAATTGATGCAACCGGACAATGGCTGTATGTCAACGAAACCTTCGGGCGGCGCTTGAGCCGTTTCCGAATCTCCGTAGATGGCGCCCTGGGCGGCCGGCAAACAGTAACCGAATTCGGCCCGGGAACGTATCCCGACGGCCTGACGTTCGATGCGGAAGAGGGCATCTGGATAACGAGCATCATCAGCAACCGGGTCATCCGAATTTCCCCGGACGGTTTTCAACATATCGTTTTAGAAGATTCGGACCCCGAGCATGTCGCCACCGCCGAAAAGGCCTTTTGTGAAGGGACGCTGGATCGCCGCCATCTGGACAACATCAAAAGCAAGCAGCTGCGAAACATATCGAGCCTGGCCTTTGGCGGGTCCGATTTAAAGACGGTATACCTGGGATGCCTGCTCGGTGACTCCCTGGCGACGTTCCGATCGCCGGTCGCCGGAAGACCCCCGGCTCACTGGTTTTTTGACGGATAACGCGTTCTTTTGACGGCCGCTCCGGTTCTGCCCGACGCTGCGCTCTGACCTGAACTGCGACCGGACGATGAAAATGGAAAAGAAATTTAAAGGAGTATGTGTCGGTGCAGGTTATTTCAGCCGGTATCATCTCGACGGCTGGAATCGAATCCCCGAGGTGCAGATCACAGCCCTGTGCGACCCGGATAAGAAACGGGCCGAGGATCGGAAGCAGGAATTCGGTATTGCCCGCCGTTACAGCGACTACCGGGGCATGATCGAGAGAGAAAAACCGGACTTTGTCGACGTCATTACACCCCCATCGACCCATCTGAACATCTGTCGCCACGCGGCCGAGAGTCACGTAGCCATTATCTGTCAGAAACCCCTGGCACCGACACTCGCCGCCAGTAAAGCCCTGGTCGAATTGACACGGCAGCATGGCGTGCGCTTGATGGTCCATGACAACTGGCGCTGGCAGCCGTGGTACCGGGAGATCAAAAAGATTATCGAAACCGGCACTCTCGGACGGGTATCTCTTGCCAATTTCCAGATGAGGATGGGAGACGGCTGGGGAAGCGATGCCTATCTGGACCGGCAGCCGTATTTTCGTGACTACCCGCAGCTGCTGGTATACGAAACCGGCGTTCACTTTATCGACACCTTCCGTTTTCTGTTCGGTGAAGTCGAGAAAGTCTACGCCCACCTGGTGCGCCTCAATCCGGTCATCAAGGGCGAAGATGCCGGTCAAATCCTGTTCGTTTTCAAAAACGGCGCGGCGGCGATCCTGGATGCCAATCGGTACAATGAAAATGAAACCGGGGTCAATCTCTACGCCTGCCCACCGCGTACGACCTTCGGCATTCTGCGCCTCGACGGTCTCGCCGGACACCTGATCATGAATTCATGCGGCGACCTGACCATCAAAAAACTGGGGCAGCCATCCTATCACCATGCCTATCCTCATGCAGAGAGGGGATTTGCGGGCGACAGCTGTTTTGCGGCCCAAAGACATTTCGTCGACGGCCTTCTGAACGGCATCGAATTCGAGACCAACGGCCAGGATTATCTCAAAACGCTCGATATCGTCGACGCCTGCTACCGATCGGCGGAAACCGGAAATCAGGAGTATATATGAGCTTGCGCGCTGAAGTCGCCCATCACCCTTTCCGCTCCAAAATTTACGCCCCCCGGAGTGCTCAATTAATTCTTGACTGTCCGTTTGCAGCATATCATGATCGGCAAACCGAACTCCGCTGGCGGGCGATAGAAACCTTCCTCGCCGCGCGAGTTGTCGATTCGCCAAGCTGTCAGACGACACGGAAGGAGACCCGATGAAACCATCCTTGAAATCCGGCTTGTCCTTCGAGTTTCGCTACACGGTTCCCGACAACAAGACCGTCCCTTTTCTGTACCCCGAAGCCTCCGAGTTTCAAGAAATGCCGGACGTGCTCGCCACCGGCTACATGGTGGGACTGGTGGAATGGGCGTGTATCGAGGCCATCAACCCGCACCTCGATTGGCCCCGCGAGCAGAGCGTCGGCATCCTCGTGAATCTGGACCACACTGCTGCCACGCCACCCGGCTTCACCGTGACGATCAAGGGCACCCTCACGGCAGTCGAAGGGCGCAAACTGACGTTTTCCATCGAAGCCGACGACGGCGTCGACCGGATCTCCCGGGGTACCCATCAGCGCTATGTCATCGATGCCGAACGCTTCAACCAAAGCGTGACCGAAAAAACCGCAAAGACCCCGGCGTGAGAGGCCGGTTATACGGGTTCGAATCCCGATGGGATCACCACTTATGATTTCAAGAGCTTAGCCAGATAGTATATCAAAAATTAATGTTATTTCTGATAGTTACGACTATGGCAAGAAATCGTCCGTCGGGCACCTGTCAAATTTGGGGCAAATTTTGAGCATATCATCAATTTTCCGAGGTTAAGAGAATCTCAATCTATTCCAACGCTACCGAATTCTTCAATATATAAAAAGATTGGTATGCTAAGCACAACCCTATGTCCCTTTTGACCGACCACAACACCTTGTGGTGCGATTCACGCACCTCATTAGGTTCCGCTGGTAAGCTGATAACTGTCCTCGCATTACCCTCCTGCTCTTTACATTCCACAAAAAATGGCAACCGACAACACGATGATTTCAAAATATTGGAAGCCACTGAAAGCAAGGTATGGCAGTGCTATCAATATGTCCTCCGTGCGAATAAAGGTAAATTACCTACCCATTGAAAAATTATTGTAGGACGTGTATTTAGCATATCTTAGTTTAGTTATTCCATCAAACACAGAAAGATCAGTAGCAAAAATCTGATTGCAAACACCCTTCGACCGCCATGCCAAAAAAAGCTAAAAAACTAAATCTTACAACCCTCATCGTTTTCGGCATCCTTTCCCCGTCATTACTTGTTGCGATCTTACTGGCAGCTTTCTGGGTCGGATCAGAATATCTCCAATTTAGGACCATGTCAGAGGAGATGGAAGCCCAATATATCATTGCCCAAAAAAGCCTTCTCAAATCGGAAGTCGGTCGGGTGATCGACTACATAAAACGCGAAAAAGGTAAGGCTGAGGCAAGGTTGAAAGCAGACATCAAATCACGTGTATATGAGGCCTTTGCAATCGCTGAAGGTATCTACCGCCGCTACACAGGAAAAATCCCTGCAGGTGACATCGAGAAAATGGTGATTGAAACTCTTCGAACCGTCCGATTCAACAACGGAAGGGGTTATTTTTTTGCCACGGAGCTAAAAGGTATCGAGCGATTGTTTACTGACAAACCTGAACTGGAAAATCGTAACCTGATCGATATGCAAGACACAAATGGGCAACACGTCATTCGTGATATGATCTCACTGGTGCGTGCAGAAAGGGAGGGATATTATCTTTATCATTGGACCAAACCGAAGGCTACTGGAAAAGGCCACCCCAAAATTGCGTTCATCAAGCACTTTGAGCCCTTTGATTGGTTTATTGGCACCGGAGAGTATATCGAAGATGTCGAGAACGATATTAAAACCGAAGTCATCGATCACATCGAGCAGATTAAGTTCGGGTTGGACGGATATGTATTTGTCGGCACTTTTGAAGGTGTGAGCTTAGCCAAACCGGCCAAATATAAAAACATGTGGGATGTAAGCGATGAAAAAGGTGTGAAGATCGTTCAGGAGTTGATTGCCAAGGCCCGATCCGGCGGCGGATTTGTGAAATACGTAATGCCAAAACTTGAAGGGCTTTCTAGCGCTCCCAAGCTCAGCTACGCTGATAAAATTGATGACTGGCAGTGGTACATTGGTGCCGGTATTTACGTCGATGAGATCAACACTGTGTTGGCCCGAAAACGTGAGGAGCTGAAAAAGCAGATTCGCCAAGACCTTTTTTTTATTGTGCTGACACTTTTGGGTGTTGTCGCCTTGACCTTGATTATTGCGAGACTGTTTACCCAACGTTTACGCCACAGTTTAAAATCATTTACCCGTTTTTTTGAAACGGCTTCGACGGAAGTATTAAAAATTGACAAGTCGAATGTTGCTTTCTCGGAGTTTGACGATCTTGCAAATTCAGCGAACCGGATGATCGACGAACGCAAGAAAGCGGATCAGGCTCTAAAAGAAAGCCTGGAATGGAATCAAACCATTTTGCGTTCAATTCAATCCGGGATCTTGGTAATCGACGCCGAAGCACACACGGTAGTTGATGTCAACCCGGAAGCCGTTGAAATGATCGGTTTGCCAAGGGAAGCCATCATTGGTCATGCATGCCACACTTTCATCTGCGCCTCACAGGAAAGCCAATGCCCCATACTTGATCTCGGCCAGGACATCGATCGGGAAGAACGTGTATTGATTAAACCGGACGGGACTCAGATACCCATACTGGAAACCGTCACAAGGGCGAATATGGTAAATCGGCCCTATTTAATCGAAAGTTTTTTGGATTTGTCCAAACAGAAAAAATTAGAATCTCAACTTCAACAATCTCAAAAATTTGAAGCCATTGGTACGCTTGCAGGTGGAATCGCTCACGATTTTAATAATCTGTTGATGGGAATCCAGGGACGCGCATCGTTAATGTCAATGAATCTTGAATCTCATCATCCGTGTTTAGAACATATCAAAGTCATTATGGACTGTACTCGAAGCGCCGCAGAACTGACTCAGCAGCTGTTGGGCTTTGCCCGTGGGGGTAAGTACGAAGTACATCCCATCGACATCAACGACCTGGTGCTGAGTAGTTCTTCGATGTTTGGACGGACGAAAAAAGAGATCCGCATCCATACAAAATTACATGATCCGCCACCCATTACAGCCGCTGACCGGACACAAATCGAGCAAGTCCTGCTAAATTTATATGTCAACGCCTGGCAGGCCATGCCTGATGGTGGTGAGCTGTATCTGGAAACGTTCATTGTCGATTTAGACGAAACCCATTGCAAGCCCCATAATGCGAAACCGGGCAGTTTTGTAAAAATTTCGGTCACAGACACCGGAATAGGCATGGACGAATCAACCCGTCAACGGGCTTTCGACCCGTTTTTCACCACTAAAGTGAAAGAGCGTGGGACTGGTTTGGGATTGGCCTCAACCTATGGAATAGTCAACAACCATTCAGGCATTATCTCAATTGATAGCGAAGTTGGTCAGGGGACAACCGTCAATGTTTACCTGCCGACTTCTGATCAAAGAGCGCATCGAGAAATTCATTTGAATGAAGACTTAGCCCTTGGATCAGAAACTATACTTCTTGTTGACGATGAAGAAATAATCATCAACGTAACCAGGCCGATGCTTGAAAAGCTTGGCTATAATGTATTCGTCGCGGAAAGAGGCGAGCAGGCGGTTGATCTCGTCCATGAAAAAGCAGATAAAATTGACCTGATTGTCCTCGACATGATCATGCCTGGAATGGATGGAGGGAAAACATTTGAACGTATCCGTGAAATCCAGCCAAAGATTCCGGTGATCCTTTCAAGTGGCTATTCGCTCAATGATAAGGCCAATGAAATCATTCAAAGAGGATGCAACGGTTTTATTCAAAAACCATTTAATGTCTACGAGTTATCTCGAAAACTTCGCAAGGTGTTGGATGCCGAAAAAGATTTCTAATTCGTTGGATTTGCCCGCCTTTTTCACTTTTCACGTGAAATTATTTGATCAAACTTAAAAAACAGAAAAAGGTTCAACCACGATATATGGTAGTCATCATTTTCAATTCAAAGCCAACCTCCATTACAGAATAGGTCGATGTATCTTTATCGAAAGAATTCGAGCCGGAAGTCGAGCTTACTCCACCTATCAACCGTTTGGGTGAACTAAGGCGCCTTGGTTCCAAAGCTATCGAAGAGCGAATTTCCTTTAAATAGCCAGATGCTATATTCAATTTTAGTGTTATTTTAAATGCTTATGATTTTGGCAAGCTATTTGGCGTTTTTTGTCTTCTTGCTATAGACAGATTCGTCAATTCCCTATCTTTCCATGTTTACAAACTGATTACCCACCCTCGATCGACATAGCCTATTGACAGAGTTCCTGTTGTACATAAATTATCTATAATGCCATTATTACGCGGAGCCTTTTTCCACACCTCATTCGGATCTCATCATCAACTCCGTCTCAAAATTCCTATACTATTGACCGTAGTGGCAACCGAAAGCGACACAAAAAAGGCTATCCCACCATTAATATAAATCACAACTATTAGGCAACCATTAAAGTCAGCAATCATCAAAAGGAGGCTATTATGGGAGAGACAACAAAGGAGAAACTGAACGGAATTGATACTGATGCTTTAAAGCAGGTTATGGGACAGATTTCGGAGAATCCTTCACTCGGCAAAGTAAAGTTTCAAGTGACGACTACCTGGAAGGGGACAACCAAGTCGGAAACGGTGGTCAAAGGTTATGAAATCGGTGGTCAGAAGGTGGAACGCATACACACCTTTTTCATTGATGAGCCGAAGGAGCTTCTGGGTGAAGACACATCCGCCAATCCTCAAGAATACCTCATGGGAGCGATGAATGCCTGCATCTTGAATACTTATGTCATCGCCGCCGCTATGAAAGGTATCAAGCTGGAGAAAGTGGAGATGGAAACCGAAGGCGAGTTGGACCTCCAGGGTTTCTTAGGAATCGATAAAAACATTATACCGGGCTATAAAGAATTGAAATACAAAGTGCGACTGAAAGGAAACGGGACACCAGGTCAATATGAGGAAGTCCATAAGACGGTAGTTGCCACTTCTCCTAATTATTACAACATATCCCGCGCAATCAAGCTGAATACAGAGCTAATTTTTGAATAATCTTCAGGTGCATGAGCACTCTGACGATCTGGATGTCAATGACTGCAACAAAAAGGACCTTGAAGGCACGTAATGGCTACAAGCGTTTTGCCTGGCTTGAACTACGTTGATTTTAAACTTATCAACCAAATGGGTGAATGGGCGCTTTTTGCTATCTAAAACAGGTCTAAAAACATCCTGAATCTTGGCGATACTAAAACCGTATTTGTTATGATTACAATAAATTGAAGGGTGTATGTATTGGCAAGCTACCTGTAATACGACGGACTATGCTTCACTGGTATGTAATCACCTTTAATGAATTAATGAATGAAAAGGAGGGGCAAAGATGAAGTTTTCAGACAAGCAAGCACTGATCGTCGGGGGCGGTAGTGGAATTGGTCTGGAGGCGGGTAGGTTGCTGGTACAAGCGGGCGCCTCAGTGACGCTGGTCGCCCGCCGACAGGAGAAACTGGATGGTGCACACAAAACTTTCGATACACCCGATAACGTACGCACCTTCCGATGTGACCTCACGATTAAAGAAGATATCGACCGATTGATTCGTTACATCTCCGAAGAGATGGCGGATGTGAAGTGCCTGATCAACGCTGCGGGTGTTTTCTCTCCCAAAGCCTTTATAGACCATACAGAAGAGGATTATAATACTTACATGGATCTCAACCGGGCTACCTTCTTTGTGACACAACAGGTGGCAAAGAACATGGTGGCGAACGGCGGCGGCTCAGTGGTTAATGTCGGCTCCATGTGGGCTCATCAGGCAATAAAGGCGACACCTTCGTCGGCTTATTCCATGGCCAAGTCCGGGCTGCATTCCTTGACTCAGCATCTGGCGATGGAGCTGGCGGAATATGGGATACGCGTCAACGCGGTGGCGCCCGCCGTCGTGGAAACCCCAATCTACGGTGCCTTCATCAAACCCGAAGAGATTCATGAGGCCCTTCAAGGCTTCAACGATTTTCACCCAATCGGAAGGGTCGGAAAGCCTAAGGATGTGGCATCGGTGATCATGTTTCTCCTTTCGGACGAGGCAAGTTGGGTAACCGGTGCGATTTGGAACGTGGACGGCGGCGTTATGGCAGGGCGTAACCAGTAGACCTCCGGTTTATTGCCTCAATGATGTTGTGCCAGGCCGCAAATCTAAAAATGGGATCAACCAAACAGTAAAAGGCTATGCTCCCAAACCTATCAATTCGCCGATTATGTGGGGATTACCAAATCCTATTTGCACAAATGTCATAAATTCAATTAGTTGGAGGTGTGGCAAGTTCTTTCATGCATTATGCACATAGCACAATGCAGCGGGTTTGTCCAGAGCCTTTTGCATTTCTACCATAATTTATTGAGATGTTACTCTCACAGGTATTAACAGATCGAAAATACGACAAATTTCATCCGACATATCACCGACAGGCCATCTTTGTGATATTGCCAATGCCACAGTCTTGAATCCCACATAATTCATAACATTCTGTTTTATGCCCACCCCCTGGCCAGAGTTGAGTTTCCCTTCATTATTATTTGAGCACGCCCTCAAGGTAAGGGTCACGGCAAGAAATAAATCCACACAATTGCGCCGGATTTTGGGTCGTTTACAAGACACATCCGCCGGCGCATATTGGGTTATGTGCCGGCGGATGTAACGCAGTAGACGGGCCAACAGACAAGCAAGATGTGGATTTATTTTTTTCTGGGGCCCTAAGGTAACACTATAGAGTATTAATGCATCTATATGGGTAGAAAGAGAAACGGTTTGATCAGGGCAGGAATTTACAAATGAATCGAGACGCCACCCTTATCGAAAAAACTCTCGATGGCCAATCTGAGGCATTTGCTGAATTGGTAAAAAAATACCAGCTGCCAGTCTATGCCATAGCCTTGCAACGAACAAGATCGGCGGTAGCAGCGGAAGAGATTACACAGGTTACTTTTGTTGCTGCCTATCAGAAACTCCATCAACTGAAAGACAGAGAAAAGTTTGGCGCATGGTTGCGAACCATCTCTGTCAGGCAATGCGGCATGCATTTTAGATCGGAAGCCCAAAAAGAGAGGATAATGCACAAACTTGAAGTGGGAGACCATGCAGCCAATCCATCAGATCCAAATATCAGCTTCGAAGTTTTTCAACCAGCCCTCGGAATCGAATCTTTGATAGGGGAGCTGCCTGAAGGCCTCAGAACTGCAGCCGTGTTGTGTTTAGTTGAAGGGGTGTCTCGCACAGCAGCGGCTTCTGTGCTGGGGCTCAAACCAAGTACGCTTAGAAAACGATTATTTGATGCGCGAGCGCGACTACAACGGGCAATAGTTAAGAAGGCCGAAAAAGAATTTCAATTGCACCTTCTGCCAAAAGATTTTGCCGATCGATGTGTTTGCCGCTGTCAAAGAGCGACGCAAAAGAGAAAGGAGGTGATAAAGATGGCAGGCAAAAAAGATTGTGGTTGTGGATGTATCGAAAAGGGAAGGCGTAAGGCCCGAACAAGTGTCGAAACCAAGAAGAAGGAGAAGGCAAAGAAGTAACTCTGAGGATTGAGGCCGGGGCTGTCTAAATGTCTAAATAAGCGAATAGACAGACTCCGACCAATCCAATGTCAAAATTTATCAGTTTTGCGAGCTCCGTTCACGGAACCGTCATGGTTTATCATGGCTTTATCCCACGAAAAAGGATGGAGCTGATTCGTTGGATAGTGACAGCGTATCAAACACATGGGTGGACGGCTAACTGCTATGTAACAAAAGTCTGTAAAATCATCGAGGTGCTTTGATAGCCATTCGGTATCTTACACTTGAGGAGGATGGTTTTTAAACGTTTTCCAGTGCATTTTCTTGGGCTTGAAAGGAGCCGGTCTTTTACAAATTGATTTTTTTACCTCGACCGCCATGATGGGTGGGCATTGGTACGTCAAGTTTTTTAAGCCGGGTGGCTATTCACCTTGAAAAAGATCCGGCGCTGTAGTAGGAGGGTGCCGACTCATCAACCGGGAAAACGACGGGAGATGGCCTTGAAATCAACAAAGGAGATCTCACCATGGGAAAAGGTGACCAACGCTCAAAACGTGGAAAAATTCACCGGGGAACTTTCGGTAAGAGCCGCCGCAAGAAAAAAGGCACTCAGAAAGAAGCGAAAAAGTAACACATCACTCTTGAACCGTGCGTTTTTCAACCGAGACACCCTTACCGTCTCCAGGGAGCTGTTAGGGAAAAGACTGGTGCGATATAGCCGGGGTCAGCGGTTGAGCGGAATGGTCGTGGAAACCGAAGCTTACCTTGGGGCGGACGACAGCGCCAGCCATGCATTCCGTGGGCAAACCCCCCGGAATGCCGTCATGTTCGGGCCGGCCGGCATGGCTTACGTCTACCTGGTGTACGGTATGCATCACATGCTGAACGTCACCACCGACGCGGATGGAACTCCTGGAGCCGTGCTGTTGCGTGCCGTGCAACCCCTGGAGGGCATCGACAGGATGGCTGAATTACGAGGCGGTTCCGGTCGGGGTTTAGCCGACGGTCCGGGAAAGCTGTGCCAGGCGCTGGCGGTCGATCTCTCCCTGAAGGGAATGGACTTGACCCTTGGTGAGAGGCTGTGGTTCGAGACCCTCTGCGATGTGCCCGCAAACGATATTGTCCGTGGACCGCGCGTGGGAATCGCCTATGCCTCAGAGGCGGACCGCCAGGCATCCTGGCGCTTTCGGCTGGGTACAGCTGCCTTGAAACAACCGATGCGATAGCACCGATCGCACCGAAATCCGCCTTGTCAAAAAGACGCGCACTGTTATGTTTACAAAAAAAAGAGTCCTCGGTGCTGCTTCAACACATCTCAGCGTGGCGGACACGATAAACCTTGTCATATTGGCAGCCGTGATTTTGTGGAGCGGATGCACCATGCCGCCCTACGATAAAGCCGCCATCGAGGCAAAGCTGCAGGGAGACCGCAAACCGGCGTTTCACGAGCTTTCCGTCGGTGGCCGAACGATATTTTACGCGGAGACCGGCGACCCAGCCCAGCCGCCGGTCGCCTTCATTCACGGCACACCCGGCTCCTGGATGGCATTCGGCGGTTATCTGGGAGACGATAACTTGCGTCGGGCGGCCCACATGATCGCCGTCGACCGGCCCGGATTCGGACGTTCGGGATACAAACAGGTGATGCCTTCACTTCAGGAACAGGCGGCCCTGCTGGCTCAGGTGTTACGGGATGCCTTCAAGGGACGCGGGGCAATTCTGGTCGGACACTCCCTGGGCGCTCCGATTGCCGTGCGCCTGACCATGGACAACCCTGATCTGGTGGACGGGTTGGTGCTGGTGTCGCCCTCCATCGATCCGGCCCTTGAGAAACCCCGTTGGTACAATCGAGTGGCGAACTGGCCGCTGATCAGTTGGGCAATACCCACCAAACTGGCCCTGGCTAATGAGGAGTTGATGCCTCTCGAAGGGGAGCTCTCCAAAATGTTGCCGTTGTGGCAGCGAGTGCAGGTGCCGGTTATCGTCATTCAGGGTCAGAAAGACCGCCTGGTCTCACCAGCCAGCGCCGACTTCGCCGAAAGGGAATTGGGCCATCGGGCCAAAATCATTCGCGTGCCGGATGCCGGTCACTTCATTCTGTGGCAGCAACCGTCTATCATCAGCGATGCCGTTCTCTCCCTGCTGGGCCAAGACCGTAGCCGCAAAATATCCTGATGCCGCCATTATGGAAAAAAACCATTAATGGATGGACAAGCCAGCGTGCCGACACGATTCATGGATGGGCACGCGCAGCAAAAATCGCTCTTATCCTTCGTCCCCCCCCAAAAAAAAGGGTCGCATCTGCCGATACGACCCGGAATATGTGAAGTTGAAAAGTGATGAACGATGACTTGAATACACTTGCTTCATGTCGTCCGCCACGTTGCCTTCAGAAGTGAACTTTCCCCCGAAGGCCTCAACGAGGCATTTTAAGGACTTTCTTGGACATCGCTTTACCTCCGTCTTTTCGACTGAAGGGTTTCTGTTTCCTCTTCCCGGCATGAGTGAGGCCGGCATCAGGAGGGGCTGATAGCCAACTTCGCAATAGGCGGGTCCAAGGTCGAGGAAACTGTCATTTTGCGAGCGATACACTCGCCCGCGTCGGTTAAGGAGGTCTTTCTAACCCGGTTTTTGTCCGAGTTGTTTAAATGATGCTACATTGTGGTATAACCTGTCAAGTTTTTTTTGCTTTCCCTAATGTTTTTTTTTGCGAGGACTTCTTGCCGACAGGAAAATCATTCCACCAATACATCGGGTTGGGTAAGATAAGGATGATCTGGGGGAAAACGGCCATCAAAATGGTGCCGATGATCACCGCGATCAGAAAGGGCGGTAGATTGAACCCGCCGATCCAGGTGGCGATGTCGAATGGAATGCGGACCCGACTAAAAAAAGCACCCCGATAACTACGCTCCTCTGCTTCATCAGACCCCCTCCTCGATTATTGATCGGTTGTTTTTGTGACGTAATTTTTGAGCGAGCCTTTAGGCACCGACGGTGTCGGCGCAGCCTCAAGGCTTGACGGATCTTGATTCTGATCGGTGTCTTTATCAGAAATGCTGAAAAAAACAAGGACAATCGCGCAGCCAAAACTATTGAAAAAACAGTCATAATATCGTAAGATACTTTATATAAAAAACGATTTAAATCGTCCCGGTTTTCCGTAACTCGTAAAAGGCCGCCGACACGTTTATTCGGCGGCGCAAAAGGACAACCCATGGCGGAGTGCAGCACCAGACCCGACAATGGGGGTACGCGCGATCAGATCGTGGTGCTGATCGATCGCATGCCCGAAAAAATGCAGCTAAAACTGCTGCGTTTTCTGGAAGCCAAGCTGCCGAAGCACATCACCGGCGATTTGGTCGCCGACAAGCGGGCGGATTTTCGCCGGATGTGCCTGATCGGGGTCGACTACCAAATCGACGGCAAACCCAATTACGGCTTTATCCTCGATATCAGCGCTTTCGGGGTTTTCATTGAGTCCGATACCTGCCTCGACACCGGCCTGGATGTCCATCTCGATTTCACTCTGCCGCGAATCCCGCAGTCTTTTGAGATCCGCGGCAAAATTGTCTGGAGCGGCTCCCAGGGTTTCGGCGTCAAATTCGACTCCCTGACAACCGTCCAGGAAGCCCAGATTAGATCCTTCGCGGAAGAGGAAGCCCGCGTCTACACCATCGTCAGCTGAAACATCCCTAGTTGAGTTCCCGAAATCAGCGTTTGTATTTCCGGCATCTTTTTGCTAACAGTTATGGCCTCAGGGGTGCCGGGACGAGCCCCGGGCGACGAGCCGTTGTTTCCCTGACCGATCAAACGCGTTACGGGCTGGCGGTGGCGTGAAGATAAGCGGTTGCACCTTCCTGACGTTCCCTTCTTCCAAGCGATTAAGAAAACCCGCCACGTGCTCAGCATCCTGTCACCGTGCCGTCTCGCACCTACCAATCGGGAGAGTAACGGGAGATGTCCGATCTCAGAATCGAACGGGACAACCTGATCAATATCAGTGAGCTGATGAAGACCGGGGAAAAGCTGCAGGCCTCTCATCGCTTTCTGCAGATCGCGAACCGGCATGCCGAAATGATCCCGCTGCTATACGAATTCATCGCAGAAATAAAAACTCTCTGCGGTTGCACCGCCGTCGGCGCACGGATACTCGATCGCAACGGCAACATACCCTTTGTGGCCTACACCGGCTTTTCACGCCGGTTTTACGAAACCGAAAGCCCGTTGTCGATTCGAAACGGCGACACCGCGTGCATTCGCGTCATCTGCAACCGGATCGATCCAACCCTTCCCTTCTACACGCCGGGCGGCTCTTTCTTCGTCAACGGAACGAGCCGGTTCCCGGAAGCCACTGCCGCAACCGGGCGCAATGAGCCCTGCTCCGTTTGCCACTCGTACGGGTACGAATCCGTAGCCCTGATACCGATTCGACTCGGCGACCAGGTTCTGGGATTGATTCACGTGGCCGATCCCCGCGATGACAGAGTGCCGCAAGAGATGGTGCAAATCCTGGAGGATGGGGCCATGCAACTCGGCGCCGCCATTAAGCGGGTCCGCGCGGAGGAGGAACTGCGCAAGTCGAATGAGGCGCTCGAAGAGCGGGTTAAAATTCGGACGGCCGAACTGGCGGCTATCAACCGGGAGTTGGTGCGCCAGATGACCGAACGCGAGCAGGTCGAGTCGGCCCTGCGAAAATCCGAAAACGAGCTGCGCCTGCTTTCCGGCCGCCTGCTGTCGGC
>Ga0316198_10001129_pt1 | contig 15418 bp, 14 predicted proteins | sample OudBieAanoxic_MG_FD_204935 | JGI IMG/M metagenome (GOLD analysis project Ga0316198, IMG submission 204935) | Coastal sediment microbial communities from Oude Bieten Haven, Netherlands - site A anoxic | ecosystem: Environmental > Aquatic > Marine > Coastal > Sediment | place: Netherlands...
TCAGCACACGGAGGCGCTCAATCGTGGGGAGCAACCCGGAGGCCTGCTGGCCGCGCAATACGGCCTCTTTGACAAGCTCGTCTACTCCAAGGCCAAGGAGGCCATGGGCCTCGATCGGTGCCGATTCATGTTCTCATCGGCTGCGCCGCTCTCGCCGACCATCGCCGAGTTCTTCGGTGGCCTCGGAATGCAGCTGCTGCAGCTCTACGGCCAGTCGGAATGCACGGGCGTCTGCTCTTTCAACACACCGAGCGAGAATCGGATCGGATCGGTCGGCCCAGCCGTCCCGGGCGTCGAGCTCCAGATCGCAGGGGATGGTGAGATCCTTGTCCGGGGTCCCAACCTGTTCCTCGGGTATCTGAACGACCCAGAGGCCACAGCGGAAGCCCTCACCGAAGACGGTTGGCTGAAGTCGGGTGACATCGGTGAGATCGACGACGACGGGTACCTGTTCATCACCGACCGCAAGAAGGACATCATCATCACCGCCGGCGGGGAGAATGTGACTCCATCGTTGATCGAGACCGCGCTCCAGATCAATCCGCTGATCGGGACGGTCGTGGTGATTGGCGATCAGCGCCCGTTCCTCACCGCGCTGATCTCTGTCGATCCCGAGGTTGCTGAAGGGATGACCGACGACGAGGTGCAGGCTTCAGTGCAGTCCGCCGTGGACGACGTGAACGCGACGAACGCTCGGGTGCGGCAGTTGAAGAAGTTCGTCATCCTCGACGAGCCGCTCTCGATTGAGCACGGAGAGTTGACGCCGACAATGAAGGTGAAGCGGAAGGTCGTCCGCGACCACTTCACCGATCAGATCGAGGCGATGTACAGCTGAGGCCTACCATCGCGCGATGAGCACCATTGCACCCTTCGGATCGTGGGAGTCACCAGTCGCGGCAGCGGACACCGTCTCAGGCATCGTTCGCTTCTCAGACATTCAGTACGACGAGGACTCGCTGTACTGGCTTGAGATGCGCCCATCGGAAGGCGGGCGAACGGCGCTCCTACGGCGCGGCCCCAACGGTGACATCGCCGAGGTGTTGCCTGATACGGTGAGCGTCCGCACGATGGCCCACGAATACGGCGGTGGGGCGTACCTGGCCGACGACGGAGCGGTCGTTTACTCGGATTCCGAGGACCAACGGCTGTACGGAGCGGACGCGGGTCGGGGAGCGGTGCCGCTGACGGCCGAACCGGAAAGGTCGCGATCCATACGGTTTGCCGACGCTGTGCGGATGGCGGACGGGACGCTGCTCGCTGTTCGTGAGACGCACCCAGTCGAGGGAGAAGCGGTCAACGAATTGGTCGCCATCGGTGCCGACGGCGCACCCACGGTCATTGCGACGGGCAGCGACTTCTACACGTCACCGAGGGTGTCGCCCGATGGCACACGACTGGCCTGGATCGAGTGGGACCACCCCAACATGCCGTGGGACGGGACGCGCCTCGTCGTTGCCGACGCAGGCAACCCAACCGAGCGGAGCGTGGTAGCCGGCGGAGACGACGAATCGGTCGTTCAGCCCGAGTGGGACACCGATGGAAGCTTGGTCTTCGTCTCGGATCGCACCGGCTGGTGGAACCTCTACCGTTTCGACGGCGAGAAGACCAGCCCGATCGTAGCAATGGATGCCGAATTCGCCGGGCCGGTCTGGGTGTTCGGATCCTCGTGGTACGGATTCCTCTCCGAAGGCAGGATTGCTGCGGTCATTACCGAGAACGGGACACAACGACTCGGGATCATCGCTCGTGACGGCACGGTGGCGCACGCCGATCTCGACTATTCGAGCTACGGCTACCACCTCATCACCGACGGCGATCACCGCGTCTGGTTCATCGCTGCCCACCCGCACCGACCGACGGCGCTCGTTGAGTTCGACGCCGATACCGGACAGTCCGCGACTGTGCGTTCGAACCCCTCGGGCGTCGACGCCGCGTACGCGACCGATCCACGGCTCATCTCGTTCCCTACGACGGGCGGTGATACCTCGCACGCCGTCTACTACCCGCCCGCGAATCCCGAGTTCGAGGGACCAGCAGGGGAGCGCCCGCCGCTGCTCGTCCATATCCACGGCGGGCCGACCTCAAGCGTCGCCCCGGTGTTCAGTATGGAGACCATGTTCTGGACCTCCCGCGGGTTCGGCGTCGTCGATGTCAACTACCGCGGCTCCACCGGCTTCGGAAGGGCGTACCGCGAGAAGCTCGAAGGGGAGTGGGGGGTCGTCGACGTCGACGACGCAGTTGCAGCTGCCGAGTACCTTGCATCGATCGGCGACGTCGACAGCGACCGTCTCGCCATCAGCGGCGGGAGCGCGGGCGGTTACACAACACTCGCGGCCCTGGCGTTCCGGGATTGCTTTGCCGCCGGCGCTTCCTACTACGGCATTGCCGACATCGAGATGCTGATGGGCGATAGCCACAAGTTCGAGTCTCGCTACGAGACGAGCCTGATCGGCAGCGACCCCGTGGTATGGCGTGAGCGATCACCGTTGTACTCCGTCGAAGAGATCGACGTGCCCGTGGCGTTGTTCCAGGGGCTGGAGGACAAGGTCGTTCCTCCGAACCAGGCGGTCGTGATCGCCGAGGCGCTCGCTCGCCGCAGGATTCCTCACGTGCACATCGAATACGAGGGCGAGGGGCACGGATTCCGTCAGGCCGCAAACGTCATCCGCAGCCTCGAGACCGAGCTGGCCTTCTATGGGATCGTGTTCGGGTTCACGCCCGCCGGAGACATCCCCGTGCTCGACCTCGGATACGGGCCGGGGGAAGGCCGCCGCGATGACTGACGGTCCTGCGATCCAGGATGCCTATCCAGAGGACGTATCCCACTGCTTCGGTTGTGGACGACTCAACGAGGTCGGTCACCAGATCAAGACCCGCGCGGTTGACGGTGGCACGGAGACCGACTTCACACCGGAGTCCTTTCACATCGCCGTTCCGGGGTATGTGTATGGCGGCATTGTGGCTTCGATCATCGACTGTCACTCGACCGGTTCGGCCGCGATCTTTGCGATGCAGCGAGACGGCGACGAGGTCGGCGCCGATCCGTCACCGCGATTCGTCACGGCCCATCTTGAGGTGAACTACCTGCTGCCGACGCCGCTCGGCACGATGCACCTCACCGGTCGACTCGTCGAACTCACAGGCCGCAAGGCACTCGTTGAGACCGACCTCTCAGTAGATGGAGTCGTGACAGCCACGGGCTCAGCAGTCCTCGTCGCGATTCCGGAAGAGCGTTGGCAATCGCCCGGTTGAAGCCCCGGGATTTTCTCGCTCAGATCGGTGCCGCTATCTGGGCCCGTCGATAGCCTTGGATGAGGTCCCCGGGGGGTGTTCTTTCGGGGGTCGGCAACCCCGCAGGTTGGAAGGCATGTGTCTGCTCGTCCGTCCTGTGCTTGGCCTCACAATCCAGACTGTTCATCGAATTGGGCTGCACCATTCCCCCTCCTTCCTCCCGCAGCCCAGACCGGTGGGCTGCGGATGACCATTCGGCCCCAACCGATGGTCGTCCAAGCCGACCGCTTCGTGCCGTATCCCCCCTTCGGCACGAAGCGGTCATCTTCTCGCAACCCAGGGTTCTCCACCTCGTATATGACGCCGTCAGCCCGCGGAATGGGAGGCCATGTCGGTCTCGATCATTCTGTGGGCCGACGGCGCCAAATAGAAAGCGGAGAACCCTGGGTTCGCGGCGTTTTCGGGGTCCTGTTGTCTGCCTGCGCTAGCCTCGGGGTATGGACCAAACGACCCGCGCGCTCAAGGGCGTAGAGCTCGCGACCATCGACGAGGGGACCGGTGACGCGGTCGTCCTGATTCACGGTTTCCCCGAGCTTGCCTACTCGTGGCGCCACCAGGTGTCCGCACTCGCCGGCGCGGGGTTCCGAGCAATTGCCTATGACCAGCGCGGCTATGGCGGCTCATCCAAGCCGGACACCATCGATTCCTATGGCGTGACCACCCTCGCCGCGGATGCCATCGGCCTGCTCGATCTCCTCGATATCGAGCGTGCAACGTTCGTCGGTCATGACTGGGGCAGCATCGTCGCCTGGACGGCTGCGGTCCTCCACCCCGCTCGCGTCGACAAGGTCGTGAGCCTGAACGTGCCATATCGCGGCTGGTGTGCCGGCTTCCCGTCGACCGAGGTCATCCGGGAGCACCTGGCGGACCGCTTCGGGTACGTGCTGGGCTTTCAGGAGGTCGGTACTACGGAGGCAGCCTTCGAGAGCGATCCGAACGCCTGGTTGCGTGCCATCTACATGGGGATCGCGGCGGATCCGATGTTCATGAGCGACGACGAGTTCGCGGTGTACCTCCACGCGTTCGAGCGCGGTGGCCTGTTCGGACCACTCGGCTCGTATCGCAATATCGACGCCAACGCCGCGGCGACCAAGCATCTGGCCAATGCTCCAATCACCCAGCCAACCCTGATGCTCACTGCTGATCGAGACCCGATTCTCCCCGCGACGCTCGCTGACGGGATGAGCCGCTGGGTCCCCAACCTCAAGGTTGTGCCGATCAACGGAAGCGGCCACTGGACGCAGCAGGAGCAACCTGATCAGGTCAACGATGCAATCATCCGCTTCCTGAGGAGAGAGTCGAGACTGGGTTGAAGCGTCTTCGAGATTGGTTGTTCACCGTGCCCACTGTGGCCGCATTCGGCCTCACGCTCGCCGTGTTTCACCTCATCGGATTGTGTGCGTTGCCGTTCGGCCAGCGCCCATTCGAGAAGGTGATGGCCGGGCTGCAGAAGACGCTCGTGGCCGTGTTCCGCATCTCCGGGATCCGCGTGGTGACCGAAGGCAAGGACGGCTTCGCGTCCGACGGCGGCTTCATCTTCGTGTCGAACCACCAGTCGATCTACGACGTGCCGATCTTCGGAGGTCTGCTGCCGCAGAACTATCCGAAGTATGTCGCGAAGAAGGAACTCGCCAGAGGCCTCCCGAGCGTCTCGCTCAACCTGCGCTACGGCGGCAATGCCCTCATCGACCGAGAACACCGCGACCAGGCAATGGACGCCATCGCCGAGATGGCAGCCGAGGCCGAGCGGCGCGACGTGTCGGTGGTGATCTTCCCTGAGGGAACGCGCTCCCGTGTCGGTGAACTCGGCGATTTCCGGGTCGGTGGTCTCGCCGCCATCATGGAGGCCGCACCGAACCTGCCGATCATCCCGACCGCCATCGAAGGTTCGTGGCGAGTCTTCCAGCGCAACATGTTCCCGATCCCGTACGGAACCAAGGTCCGGGTGCGGTTCGGCGAACCGATGTTCCGACTGCCTGGCGAGTCGCCGGTCGAGATTCTCGATCGCTGTCAGGCCTGGATCGCGCAGACGCTCCAGGAGTGGCGATCCGCCGACCGCGCCGCCTGATACGCTGCGTTCATGGAAGAAGAACGCATTGGCCTGTTCATTGACTACGAGAACCTCGCGATCGGCGCGCGGGAGGACCTTGGCATCGAATTCGATTTCAAGCCCGTCGCCGATGCCCTCGCAGAACGCGGCCGTGTCGTAGTCCGACGCGCCTACGCCGACTGGACGTACTTCGAGAAGGATCGTCGGATGCTGACGGACAACCAGATCGAATTGATCGAGATCCCGCAGCGCAGAGGTGCGGTGCGCAAGAACGCCGCAGACATCAAGATGGCGGTCGACGCCGTGGAGCTCGCCTTCGAGCGTGACTACGTCACGATGTTTGTGCTGTGCACCGGCGACTCGGACTTCACCCCGCTCGTACACAAGCTGCGCGAGCGCAATCGGCGCGTCATCGGTGTCGGTCTGAAGGACTCGACGTCGAAGCTGCTCCCCGCGGCCTGCGATGAGTTCCTCTTCTACGAGAATCTCTCGGGCGTCGACATCCCGGACCGCAAGCCGAAGAAGGAGCGCCCGAAGCAAGAGCGGGAGAAGGTGGCGACCACGACCACCGAGTCGCCCGACGCGCTCATCGTCCCTACCCTCGCCGGGCTCATCCGGGCCGGCAATGGCGACGTGCGGGCATCGAGTCTCAAGCGTGCCCTGCTGCGCAAAGATCCGACGTTCACAGAGACCGACTACGGATTCCGCGCCTTTGGCGAACTCATGCGCCACCTCGCCGACCAGGGCGTCGTCGAACTCGACTACGACGACTCTCAGGGCGATCCCGCGGTTCGGTTCTCGAAGTCCGGCAGGGGAGAGGAAGCCAGCTTCGGCATGCTCCACGACGCGGTGGCGGCCCTTGGTAAGGGCGGCGTTCCCGTCGCTCTCTCCGGGCTGAAGAACGAGATGCGCAAACGCGACGGTGCCTTCTCTGAGAAGAAGCTCGGATACTCCGGCTTCCTCCAGTTTGTGAAGGCGGCGGCTGCAGGCGGCTTCATCGATCTCCTCTGGGATGACGACACCGAGGACTACGTGGTGTCTGCCCCGTAGATCAGGTCTCCTAGAATTCGACGTTGCGCGGCGTGCGCGGGAACGGGATGACGTCCCGGATGTTCTGCATGCCGGTCGTGAACTGAACCACCCGCTCGAGTCCGAGCCCGAATCCTGAGTGCGGCGCGCTGCCGAATCGGCGCAGGTCGAGGTACCACCAGTAGTGCTCCTCGTCCATGCCCTTGATCCGCATGCTGTCGGCGAGCACGTCGAGACGCTCCTCGCGCTGGCTCCCTCCGACAATCTCCCCGATGCCGGGAACGAGCACATCCATGGCGGCGACGGTCCTACCGTCGTCGTTCCTCCGCATGTAGAACGCCTTGAAGTCGAACGGGAAGCTGGTCACGATCACCGGCTTCTTGAACACCTTCTCGGTGAGATAGCGCTCATGCTCGGACTGCAGGTCGTCGCCCCAGCCGGCCGGGAACTCGAAGGACTCGTCTGCCTTTGCCAGCAGGTCGACCGCCTCGGTGTAGGTGATCCGCTCGAAGCTGCTGTCAGCGACCGCCGTCAGCGTGTCGAGCAGCGTGTCGTCGACCCATTGATTGAAGAACTCGAGGTCGGAGAGGTTGTGGTCGAGCACATACCGGACGAGGTACTTGACGTAGTCCTCTGCGAGGTCGCTGTTGTCGTTGATGTCGGCGAACGCGACTTCGGGTTCGATCATCCAGAACTCGGCGAGGTGCCGACGCGTGTTCGAGTTCTCGGCACGGAACGTTGGGCCGAACGTGTACACACGGTCGACGGCGAGCGCGTAGGCCTCGGCGCTGAGTTGACCGCTCACTGTGAGGAACGCTGACTGCCCGAAGAAGTCCTGGGAGTAGTCGACGGCTCCGTCGTCAGTACGGGGCGGGGATCCCGGGTCGAGTGTCGTGACCCGGAACATCTCGCCGACACCCTCCGCGTCGCTCGCCGTGATCAGCGGCGTGTGCAGATAGAGGAAGTCGCGGTCCTGATAGAACTGGTGTGTCGCATACGACAGCGCACTCCGGACCCGTGCCACAGCACCGATCGTGTTGGTGCGTGGTCGCAGATGAGCAATCTCGCGCAGATGCTCGAACGAGATCCGCTTCTTCTGGAGGGGATAGGTCTCAGGGTCGGCCAGTCCGAACACCTCGACCTCGGTTGCCTTGATCTCGACGCGTTGACCCTTCCCCGGCGATTCGGTGACGACGCCGGTGAATCGGGCAGAACTGCCGATCGAGAGGCTGAGGACATCGGACTCGTAGTTGGGGAGTTCGTTGTCGGCGATGATCTGGAGACCGGTCATCGTCGACCCGTCGGTGAGTTCGATGAACGAGAACCCGCCCTTCGAGTCGCGGCGCGTCCTGATCCAGCCGGCCACGGTGACGGTGGCTCCGAAGTCTTCACGGTTGAGGACGTGCTTGACGAGTTCGCGTTTCATCTGCTGCTCCTTGACGAATCGAGACGATAGCCCCGGATTGTCCGTGGGGGAACCGCCGGGGGAGCGACGTCGTCCTTCCTGCCCCGAGGCCAGGCGGACGATGCGGCGTCTTGTGCGAAGTCTGCGGCTCGGCGCCGTCTTCGGATTCCTTTTGCTTCAAGGATTCCTGCGAATTACACTTGTGTAACACACGGAGGGGATTCATGGCGGTAGCAGTACGAGAGTCGACGATCACCGACGTTGATCGCGTGATGGAGGCGACGCTTGATGTGTACGCCCGTCGCTGCGATCTCGCCACCGAGATGCCGCTGGCAGAACTCCTCGCCGTTCCCTCTGACCTCGGCACAGTCCGTGCTGTGGTCGGTGGTGCAGACCGCACCGTCGAGATCGTGCTCGACTCGGACGTTGACGCAGGCGCCCTCGCATCGGCGGCCTGGGCTCTGACGGCCAAGGGATTCTCGACGGTTGTCCTCGTGTCACTCGACCGTCTCGGGGAAGCTCACGAAGGGCTCCGGGGGACCCCGTGTCGTCTCCAGGGATGGTGGACGACCGAGGATGCGGTCGTGTTCGGGGCATTCGAGACGCCCTGATGGGATCGCTCCGCAGTCGGCGGAACCCCTAACCTCTCATCATGCCGGTTCCCCTCTACACCCAGACCGTGATTGCCCTGGTGTGGGACTTCGACCGAACCCTCATCCCAGGGAACATGCAGGACCCGATCTTCGAGGCCTACGACGTCGACCCCTCGATCTTCTGGGCGGAGGTCGACGGCCTCGTCGAGTACTACCGCCGCCAGGGCATCCGCATCCAACGGGACGTCGCCTACCTCGGCCATCTTTTGACCTACGTGCGCGAAGGCATCTTCAAGAACCTTACGAACGAACGACTCTTCGAGTTGGGTGCAGAACTCGTGGCTGCCCCGGGGATGCCCGAGTTCCTCGAGGAGACACGGCAGCGCGTCGCCGACATTCCTGAGTTCGCCTCCGAGGGGATCTCCGTCGAGCACTACGTCGTGTCGACCGGGATTCTGCCGATGATTGAGGGCAGCGTATTCGCCGGCCACGTGGACGACATCTGGGCGAACACACTCATTGAGATACCAGCCCCTACCGGCTACCTCGACCAACTCCCAGTGGCATCTGCGCCCGCTCCGGTCACCCACCTCGGATACACGATCGACAACACCGCAAAGACCCGCGCGCTGTTTGAAATCAACAAGGGCATCAACCGCAACTCCGATGTCGATGTCAACGCCCGGATCGGCGAGGAGGAGCGGCGGGTTCCGCTCCGTCACATGATCTACATTGCCGATGGCCCGTCCGACGTGCCCTGCTTCTCAATCCTCAACCACAATGGCGGCAAGACCCTGGGCGTGTACACCCTCGATCCGATCGACAACCACCGACGGGTCAAGCAGCTCCAGGAACAGGGGCGGATCCAGGGGATGGCCGAGGCCGACTTCCGTCCCGGCAAGGCCGCCTATCTGTGGCTGATGGACAGCATCGAGCAGATCGGGTACGAGATCATCGAGGCCCGCCGCCAGGCGTTCGCTGCGATCCCGAAGGCCCCTGGCCACGCGTAGGGTTCAGGCGCCAGTCGGCTACGCCTCGACGCGGGAGGCGCCGTTGGACTCCAGCACGCGCTGAAGCTGGTCCTTCTTGACGAGACCGGACGCTCGCCAGCGCTGCGTTGGCCGCGCCATCGCCCGCTTCTTGGTGCCCTGGGCCTTCTTCTGTGCCTTCTTCGACTTCTTGTCGGGAGGCCGAGCGATCACGACCGTGGTGGGGGTCGAACGGATCTTGTAGGTCTCGATGGCGCCGGGGACGCGCCCGATGTCGGCCTTGACGACGTGCGCCGTCTCGCCGTACTCACGGGCGAGTTCGTTGACGATTCCGTCCATCACCTGACACGGAGCGCAACCGACCTGGAAGAAGTTGATCAGAACCGGCCGTCCCGACGCAACCATCGGCTGCAGTTCGTTGAGGCGGTGGATTTTGCGAGCTTTGGTCTTGCGCTTGAACATGAGGTCCTCTCCGGTGTCCGTGCTTCGGCGGACGGGGTCCGGGAAGTAAACCCCGATCAGGATGCAATTGATACCTCTCTCGCTCCTCTGACCACCGCAGCGACCAGAATGGTCAGTGCGACCGCAGCGGTCGCACCACGACACGGGAGCGGACAATGGCGAAGATCCACGGAGGGCGGGCAATCGCCAAGGCGCTGCGAGCGGAAGGCGTCGACACCATCTTCGTTCTGACTGGTGGACACATCCTCCCGAGCATCGACGGCTGTGTCGATGAGGGGATCCGCGTCGTCGACGTCCGACACGAACAGGCGGCTGCCCACGCCGCCGACGCATACGCCCGGTTGACCGGACGGCTCGGCGTAGTCCTCGCAACCGCCGGCCCCGGAGTCACCGACACCATCACCGGCATCGCGAACGCATGGTTCGCCAACAGTCCGGTACTGCTGATCGGCGGACGCCATCTCACGACCGAGGATCTGCGAGGGGGACTGCAGGAGATGGACCACCCGCGCATGTTCCACTCGATCACGAAGTGGGCCGGAACCGCCCACGAGACCGCCCGACTCCCGGAGTACATCGCGACTGCCGCTCGCCATGCTTTCTCAGGGCGTGGCGGACCGGTGTTCCTCGACATTCCATGGGACGTGCAGGCCGGGATGGTGGAGGAGGATGCCATCGGGTGGCCATCGGGATACCGGTCCGATCGGCCGGCAGGACTCGACGATGAGACGCTTGCAGATGTCGTCGATCGACTCAATCGCGCCGAGCGGCCGGTGGTGTTTGCCGGCACGGGATACCGCTGGAGCCGCTTCGGCGATCCGATCGGAGCGCTCAACGGACTCGTCGACGCTCTCAAGGCACCGGTGTACCTCAACAGCCTCGCACGTGGGTCGCTCCGCTGGGATCATCCGCTGCTGGGGAACCGCACCCGTTCTGACGCCCTCCGTTCAGCCGACGCGGTGTTGGCTCTCGGTGTCGACTGGGACTTCCGGACCGGCTTCGGGAAGAAGGTCGCTCCGGATGCCTTCGTGATTCAGGTTGATGCCGAGCCGTCAAGAGTTGGATGGAACCGGCCCGCTTCGATCGGGGTCGTCGCGGATCCGGGTGCGGTTGCCGCCCAACTCGCAGACCGTGTCGGAGGAGTCGACCGGACGGCCTGGGTCGAGCAGATCGCCGGGATCGAGCGAACGAAGCAGGCCGTAGCCGATGAACTCGCCGCCATCGCTTCAGGTCCGGTCCACGCTGAGCGGTTCGCTCGCGAGGTCGCCGAGTTCTTTGGAGACGACACGATCGTCGCCGCCGACGGAGGCGACATTGTTTCGACCACGGCCAAGTGGCTGCGGACCAGCCGACCGGGCGGACTTCTCGATCCGGGACCCTTCGGGTGTCTCGGTGTCGGTGCACCGTTTGCCCTCGCAGCGAAAGCCGTGGAACCGGACACGCGCGTTGGCATCGTCTACGGCGACGGCTCCTTCGGGTTCAACGGGATGGAGTTCGACTCGCTGGTTCGCCACGACATGCCGGTGGTCGGCGTCGTCGGGAACGACGGCGCCTGGAACAACATCAAGTCGATCCACCGGATGCTGTACCCCGACCGACTCGTGGCGTCGGACCTCGGCATCCGCCGCTACGACCTGATGGTCGAAGGCCTCGGCGGCTACGGCGAGTTCGTGGAGGAACCAGCACAGCTCCGCCCTGCGCTCGAACGAGCGCAGGAGAGCGGTGTCCCGGCGCTCGTGAACGTTCACATCGCCGAGCAGATGAGGATCAGCAGCGCATACGGAGGATGAGAGCTACGAGCTACCGGCTACCAGCAAGACCACGCAGGAACGCTCGCGACAGCGTGACATCAGGTTCGGGGCTGGCAGGTGGTAGCTGGTAGCTCGCTCGGACGATCGGAGTCCGAAGGAGCGCCGCTCAGAGAGCGACGAGCGCTATCGCTCCGAACGCGATGCAGTAGATCCCGAAGGGGGCCAGGCCGGCCTTGGCGATGACGCGGAGGAGGAATGCGATGGCCCAGTAGCCGGTGACGGCTGAGACGACCATGCCGACCACGGTCGCCGAGGTGATTCCCGATCCATCCGAGACCGCTCGAGCGACGGAGAGCAGACCCGCTCCTGCAATCACGGGTATGCCGAGGAGGAACGCGAAACGGGCTGCCTCGACCCTGGCCATTCCCCGGACGAGCCCCGCGGAGATCGTCATCCCCGACCGGGAGACGCCAGGAACCAGAGCGAATGACTGGGCGAGTCCGATGAGGATGGAGTCGGTCGGCGTGACCTCCTCCGTGGTCTTGTCTCCTGGCCGGAGAAGCATGGTCGCAAGGAGTATCACGCCGGTGACGATCAGCATGCCCGCCACCACCATCGGACGCTCGGTCAGTTCGTCGAGCTTGCCTTCGAATGCGAGCCCGAGGATCACGGCCGGGATCGTGCCGATCGCGATGATCGTGATCATCCTCCGGCCGGCACGATCGAACCGCGCCATCTCAGCGAGGTCCTTTCGGAAGTAGACGAGAACGGCAACGAGCGTTCCGAGGTGGAGCATGGCCGATGTGGCGAGGTCTGGTCCGTCTCTCCCGAGAAGCGCAGGGATCAGCACGAGATGTCCGCTGGAGGAGATGGGGAGGAATTCGGTCAGCCCCTGGATGACTCCCCACAGGATGGCGTTCAACATGATCGGGAGCCTAGGAGCGCGTCACGACCCAAGCAGGACAACCAAGGATCCTTCGGCGGCCGCGATCGCGATAGCGGCTGCCGCATCGGGCGGCACGGCGACGAGTCCAGAGGTGTCGACCGACATGAGGTCATCCGATCCGGCAGCCACGACGAAGCCGTCGACTTCCAGCCCGGACAGGGCGTCGATGAGTCGCACCTGGGAACCGGGGACCGCCCCCTGAGACAGCGGTACGGGGACGGACCACCACCCGTCTGGAACGATGGGCGCGCCGGACACGGCGGATGGCACGATCGGCTCTCCTGCCGGCAGATCCCTCGCCGCGACGGGATCAGAGAGGTCGGGGAAGGCGAGCGCTCCTTCCGGCAGGTTCCTCCACTCAACCATCGACTCGGTGATCGGTGTCCCCGCCGCGATGGCGCTCACCGCAAACGGGTACGGCGCCTCTGCTTCGTCTCTCAAGTCCCAGAGAAGCGCGGCAAGAACAACCGCTGCAGCGGCCGCCCATCGGAGGTAGGGAGGGCGTGTCAGCCAGAACACGCGTCGAATGTATCGCTCCGGCAGACGGGATGGAAGAGGTCCGATCAGTGACCCCTCCCCGCGGTCGCCTTACGCAAGCAGGGGGAATGGTGGGGGGCCTGCGTTCGGTTCTCCGCGAAGAGGGATCTCTCCCATTGTTGCGCGTTGTCGACCAATGGGGAAGGAGCTTCGCACCATCGTTCGCATAAACTTCCCTCCGTGGACATTTTGATACCCCTTGCGATCGCCTATCTCATCGGTTCGATCGACTTCGGGGTCATCGTCCCGAAGGTCCTCGGTGTCGACATCTACTCCGTCGGCAGCGGGAATCCCGGCACGTCGAATGTCATGCGTTCGCTTGGAAGAAGGCCAGCGGCGCTGGTGCTGCTCGGCGACGGAGCGAAAGGAGCGATCGCTGCCGGGATCGGTGCGTGGTGGGTCGGCTCCGTCAGTTCGGCCGGCACACCGGATACGTTGGCTGTGGCCTGCGCGTTCGCTGCGGTGCTCGGGCATATCGCGCCGATCTGGCACCGTTTCCGCGGTGGGAAGGGCGTCGCGACCGCGATCGGAGCCGCCGTCTATCTCGCTCCGGCCTTCGGCCTCGTGCTTGCGGTTCTGTGGCTCATCGTGACGCTCGTCTTCAAGGTTGCGTCGATTGCGTCGCTCGGTGCCATGGTGCTTTACGTGCCCGGTCTTGCAGTCTCCGGGTATCGGGGATGGGCTCTGGTGTGGGCAGCGGCGATTGCGCTGCTTGTGGTGGCCAGGCATGCCGAGAACATCAGACGACTGGTGACCGGCTCCGAGAGAACGGTGGCGGGCTGATGCGGCCACTCGTTGAGATGCAGGCCGAAGTACTGGATTCCGTGCCGCTCCTCGAACCGGTCGCGGTCGGGTTCGAAGAGGCTCCGGGTGCGGTCCTCGCCGGCGATGTCGTCGCGCCAGACGATCTGCCCGGGTTCGAGAACTCGGCGATGGACGGCTTCGCGGTGCGCTCCGCCGACGTCGCTGATCCTCCAACAGAATTGACCGTCGTCGACGATGTTGCCGCCGGATCCATGCCGGCAGCCGAAGTCGCCGCCGGTACGGCGTCCCGGATCATGACCGGCGCTCCGATTCCGACCGGGGCCGATGCCATCGTCCCGGTCGAGGCGACGGACGCGGCTGGCGACGGGCGCGTGCGAATTCTCGCTGCAGCGACGGTCGGAGATCACATTCGACCGACCGGGGGAAGTGTCCGGGCCGGGTCCTTGGTCTTCAACGGAGGCCTCCGCCTTCGGGCGCCCCACGTCTCGGTGATGGCGTCGATGGGTGTTCGGCCCGTTGTCCGTCACCGGCCGGTCGTGGCCATCATGTCGACCGGCGATGAGTTGGTTGCACCATCCACCAAGGATCTGAAGCCCGGGGAGATCCGCGACTCGAACCGGACCCTGCTCGAGGGTCTGCTGCACGAGCTTGGTGCCGATGTGCGCGACTACGGCATCGTTGGCGACACGCCGGGATCGTTCGAAGCGGCACTCGACGACGCCACCAGCGGCGCCGACGCGGTGGTGACGAGCGGCGGCGTGTCGATGGGCGCCTACGACGTGGTGAAGCTCTCGCTTCGTGAGCGCGGAACCGTCGACTTCTGGAAGATTGCGATGCAGCCGGGGAAGCCATTCGGGTTCGGCACCGTCGAAGGTGTTCCGTTCTTCGGCCTACCGGGGAACCCTGTGTCGGTCTTCGTGTCGTTCGAGCAGTTCATGCGACCTGCCCTTCTCACCATGATGGGCGCTGAGCGAGTCTTCAGAGACCGGGTCGCCGGTGTCCTCGATGCCGGGATCGACACGAATCCGGACAAGGCCGTCTTCGTCCGAGTCAGCGCCGAACGCGATTCGAGGGGCGTGTGGCACGCGAGGCTTTCGGGGGGTCAGTCTTCGAATGTGCTCTCGGCCTTGGCCTTCGCTGATGCCCTTGCCGTCATACCTGCCGGTGTCGGCCGAATCGAGCCCGGGGGTAGCGTCGAACTCGAAATGATCCATTGGCCGGAGATGAGGAGCCGCGAGGAGGCACTCGGTGACCGATGAACTCACCCACGTGGATGAGGCAGGAAACGTACGCATGGTCGACGTCGGAGAGAAGCCTCCGACCGCGCGGAGAGCCGTGGCTGAAGCGACGGTCCTGATGGCGCCGTCCACCAGAGAGCGACTGTTCGCGGATGATCTTCCGAAGGGCGACGCGGTGGCAACCGTGCGCATCGCCGCCATCCAAGGTGCGAAGCAGACCTCGTCGCTCGTTCCGTTGTGCCATCCGCTGCCGATTGAGTCGGTGTCGGTGACGGTCGAGCCGACCGCGGAGGGTGCCGTGATCACGGTCACGGCAACCGTCACGGCGAAGACTGGTATCGAGATGGAGGTGATGACCGGGG
>Ga0316198_10001130_pt1 | contig 15417 bp, 9 predicted proteins | sample OudBieAanoxic_MG_FD_204935 | JGI IMG/M metagenome (GOLD analysis project Ga0316198, IMG submission 204935) | Coastal sediment microbial communities from Oude Bieten Haven, Netherlands - site A anoxic | ecosystem: Environmental > Aquatic > Marine > Coastal > Sediment | place: Netherlands...
GGAGGGTGTCGTGAATATTGGAAGTCTTTTCTCGAGACACGCCAGATACCGCCCCGATCATTTGGCGGTGGTGTTCAAGGAACAGCGCCTTACGCACGCGCAGTTCAACCGCAGTATCAATCACTTGGCCAATGCTTTGAAAGCCTTGGGTATTAAAAAAGGCGACCACGTCGCCACTGTACTGCCCAATAGCCTCGAGCTGCTGGAAACATTCTGGGCCTGCGCCAAGATCGGGGCCGTGGTTGTGCCTCTGAGTACCCTGCTGCTGGAAAAGGCCATGAAATCCTTGCTGCAGGATTCCGATACGGTCCTGGTCATAACGACCAGCGGCTTTGCCGACATGCTCGACAAGATAAAAAAAGACCTGCCGGCCATCGCACCGGAGCGCTATCTTCTGACTGGCGCATCCGATCGCAAGGGCTATCAGGATTACCATGGGTTGAAAGCGGCGGCCGGCGATCAGGAACCAGATGAGGGCATCCTCGTCACCGACGATGACCCGTTTAACATCATGTACAGCAGCGGCACCACCGGTCTTCCGAAAGGTATCGTTCACACCCACTACATTCGCGCCATGTACGCTACTATTTTCGCGGGTTCCTATCGGATGACGCCGGAAAGTGTCACCATGCATGCCGGCGCTATCGTATTCAACGGCGCTTTCGTGGACCTGATGCCCACCATGTTCATTGGTGCGACCTACGTTTTACTCGATCGTTTTGATCCGGTTGAATACATCGACACCGTTGAAACAGAAAAGGTCACCCATGTGATCCTGGTGCCGGCCCAGATCATCGCGTTGCTGACTGCGCCCAATTTTACTTTCGAAAAGTTGAAATCGCTGGAAATGATCCTGACCCTTGGCGCCCCCCTGCATAAAGAGCACAAGGACGCTTTGAACCGGGTGCTGCCCGGACGGTTCTATGAACTTTACGGTCTGACCGAGGGGTTCGTGACCGTGCTCGACAAGTTCGATTACCCGAAAAAGCCGGGCTCGGTGGGCGTTCCGCCGCCATTTTCCGAAATGCGGATTGTGGACGAAAAAGGGCGTGAACTGCCTTCCGGGGAAGTCGGCGAGATCTGTGGCCGGAGCCCGATTCTCACCCCCGGCTATTACAAGCGTCCTGATCTGACCGCGGAGGCGATCAGGGACGGCTGGTTGCATTCAGGCGATATGGGTTATGTCGATGAGGACGGTTTTCTCTATCTGGTGGACCGCAAGAAAGACATGATCATCTCCGGTGGCGTCAACGTCTACCCCCGGGATATCGAAGAAGTTGTGGTTCAGCATCCGGTCGTACGAGAGGTGGCGGTCTTTGGGGCGCCACACGACAAATGGGGTGAGACGCCCGTGGCCGCCGTCGTTTTCCATCAACAGGAGAGCGTTGGCGCCGAAGAATTGAAAAAATGGGTCAACGAGCGGGTGGGGGCGAAGTTCCAACGGATTCACGATGTGGTGATCATGGCGGATTTCCCCCGCAACGTGGCCGGAAAGACTCTTAAACGGGAAATGCGGGATAAGTTCGGTAAAGCCAAATAGCATGAAAATATCAATTAATTGAGCCCTCGGGGAGTTTTCATTAACCTTGGAGCGGAAGGAATGATCAGCGACTTCAGCGCGCAAACTCACGCATAAGGCAGCCTAAGGAAAGAACAGAATTCCATAATGAAATAAAAGTGTTGGATTTAGATCAGCAACTGCGGTTACGATTTGACGGCAAGGGCGCTGTTCTTTCCCAAAGCTGCCTAACGCGTTCAGACAGTGCCCGCTTGCGCTGCTGATCATTCCTTCCGCTTTGGGTAAGTATTTGCGTGAAAAACTCCCCAACCCTTCAATTAATTACAAGGCTATTTGTCTGTTGAAAAAAGTATTGCCGATTCTCGTTTTACTATGCATGTGACTGACCAATACTCTTATCACCGCACCGATGGCCCAGGGCCACGAACTCGGCTTCACCATCGCTTTTCACCCGGTGGCCTGAAGCCGCATCCAAAATACTTCTGATAATTGATATTGATTTTCAATTCGTGCCCTATGCCGTTTCGGATAGGCGGGGTCTGGGCCAGTAAATCTCCACCGCAACCGAAGCGCAAATAATAATGATGGCCGTTAATTGCCAACCGGTCGGGTGTTGGCTCAGAAATACCGCGGCCAGAAACGCGGCGATGACCGGTTTGAGAAAAAACAGGTAGCTGCCGCGGGTGATGTCCGGTACGGCCGCCAGCCCCCCGATCCAGAGAAACTGGGTTATGGTGGTGTTCCACAGGGCAATGGTCAGCAAAGCCGCATATTGGTCCGGTGGGCGGTCGAAAAGAGTCGCCGGGTTGACCCAGATATTCCAGAAAATACCGACCAAAAGCCAAAGACCTACAGCCCCCATGAACATCGTAACGGCGGTGATGCGCAGCGCGCCGTATTTCACGATAATCGGTCGCACCATCACCGTGTATGCTGCGATGACCGCTGCGCATGCCAGGATCATCAATATGCCGATAAGATTCTCGCCGGCGCCCGCCAGTTTGGCCAGATAGCCGTCGGTGATCAGGAGCGCCACGCCCACCGTGGCGCAGATACCACTGATGATTTTGGGGCCGCTAAACGGCTGTTTGTTGATCCACAGGTTCACCAGGCCGACAAAAATGGGGATCGTGGTGACGACAGTGGCCACTTGCGGTACGGTGGCAAAATCGAGGGACCAGTGAAACAGCAGATAACCGAGGGTCACCCCCAGCAGCGAAAGCAGAACCAGACGGAGGCCGTTTTCACGAAACGGTTCGATCAGGTTGCGTGAAGCTGGAAAAATGAGGGCCAGAACAACCAGTCCGATGCCTCCCAAGAGAAAGCGCCAGACCGACAGCTCCGGTCCTTTGATACCCGAGATGACAGATACAAACTCGCTCGATGCATGACCACAAACGCCTAAAAATACAGCCAGATAGGCCACCCATGCATGCTTGTGCCAGATCCCCATTACTTCACCTCCTTGGAAAATGACAGCAGGACATCAGCCAGAGCTTGGGGCTGCTCGGCCGGTATTAGGTGACCGGCATTCGGCATGTCTGAACGCATGCTCTTGGGCAGCCGATTGGCCAGTTCATCCACTACCGCTCTTTCCAAAAAGACGTGATCCTGCAGCCCGGTCACGACCAGAACGGGTAGATCGAGCTTTTCGTACGGCAGATTCCAGTCCGATGTCCGCCCGGCTTCGGCCAGGAGCTTGTAATGGCCGCTGTCTGTTTTTAAGGGATCATAAGTCATCCCGTCTTTTAAAAAGGCGTCACGATTGCTGGCCAGCCACTCTTCATTGACCAGAAGCGGGAGAAAAAGATCGCGAAACAATTCCAACCCGCCGACTTCGACGGCACGGACAAGGGCATCGCCGATCCATTTCAACCGGGCGCCGTCTTTGCGCAGGGTGTTGATCAAGACGAGTCCTGAAGCCGGGATTCCTTTTAGCCAGGCCCGGGCGGCAAAAAGGCCCCCGATGGAAAGGCCGACAAGGATCGGGCGGGCCGGTGCAACCGCGGAGAGAAGACGAACGGCATCGTCGACAATCAGATCCATGTCAAGCACGGTATCCGAAGAAAAGGGACTGTTGGCCTGGCCCCGCATATTGTAAGCCAGGGTTCCGTGTCCGGAGTGGCGCAGTTTCGGGCCGATGACTGCCTCCCAATTGGTCGTGTCGCCGGTCAGGGCATTGAAAAAAACATACGTGCAAGCGGTATCCTTTGTCGGTGGGTGGTACTCGTAATACAGGCCGTCTTGGGGGCCAATTTTGTAATCGCTCATTTACCTCTCCTCTGAAGTTGCTTTAAGCGCTTGTATACCCTACCCATCGATCCCGGACGCTTTGCGGACGGCGCGGGCAATCACGGAAATATCTTCATCACCGTGGCCGCAGGCAATCAGGCCGGTTTCGCTCTGCTCCACGTAAGCGGCCACCGGAAGGGTGACACCCAATTCACGCGCCACCTCCAGTGCGATGGTCAGGTCTTTGCGGTGCAGCTGAACTTTGAAGCCGAGCGGATAATCGTTTTTAATCATGTTGCCGGAGCGGTTGACCATTGCCCAGGACCCGGCTGCACCACCGCCGACGGCCATGACGACCTTTTCCATGTCCAAGCCGGCTTTCAATCCCAAAGCAACCCCTTCGGCCACGCTCCAATAGGTGCCGGCGACGACGATCTGGTTGATGGCCTTGGTCATTTGACCGGCACCGATAGGCCCGATGTGCGTGATGGTCTGTCCCATGGCCTTCAGCACCGGAAAAGCAACATCCAAATCGGAAGCCTCACCGCCGACCATGATGGAGAGCGTCCCTTTTTGAGCCCCCTCGGAACCGCCGGATACCGGTGCATCCAGCATCCGAATTCCCTTGGCGGAGAGGGCCAGGGAAATACGGCGGGTCGCCGTGGGGCTAACGGTGGACATATCCACGACAAGAGTACCCTTGGCAGCGCCATGGACAACACCATTCTCGCCGAGGATAACTGTCTCGACATCCGGGGTGTCGCTGACACAGGTGATCACGATTTCCGCATCAACAGCAGCCGCTGCCGGTGTATCGGCGCGCTGGGCGCCTTCGTCGGCCAGCGGAATTTCTTTCTCTCTGGTGCGGTTGTTTACAGTCACCGTATGTCCCGCTTTTAACACGTTGAGGGCCATCGGTGATCCCATGGTTCCCAGCCCAATGAATGCGACGTTCATTTTTCTTTCCTCCCTCTCAAATCCTTCCGTATGATCTTGCCGGTAGCGGTCATCGGAAGGGATGCAATGAATTCGATAATGCGTGGATATTCGTGGGCGGCAAGCCTGTGGCGGACGAAGTCTTTGATATCGTTTTCAAGCGTTTCATCGGCCGTTATCTCCGGTTTCAGGACGATGAAAGCTTTGATAACCTCGGTGCGGATCTCATCCGGGATTCCGACCACTGCCGCCATCGCGACCATCGGGTGCTTGAGCAGGCAATCCTCGATTTCACCCGGACCGATACGATATCCGGAACTGGTGATCAGGTCATCCTGCCGGCCGACGAACCAGAGGTAGCCCTCTTTGTCTTTGCGGGCGGTATCGCCGGTCAAACACCAATCACCGACAAATTTGGCTTCGGTCGCGGACCGGTTTTTCCAGTATTCCAGGAACATGACCGGGTCCGGTTTTTTGACGGCCACATGACCAGCGGTCCCCCAGTGCAGAATATTCCCGTCATCATCAACGATCTCCACAATGTGACCGGGTATGGCGCGTCCCATGGATCCCGGCTTAACCGGCATTATCGCCGCACAATTGCCGACCACCAGATTGACTTCCGTCTGTCCGTAAAATTCGTTGATCGTGACCCCAAGGGTTGACTTTCCCCACTCGAGGAGTTCTGCGCCCAATGTTTCTCCGCCGCTGCCGATGCTTCGAAGCTGCGGCGCAAGCCGTTCCCGAGGCACTTTTACCTGACGCAACATCTTGAGTGCCGTGGGCGGCAAGAAGACATTGCGGACGTCGTGTTTGGCCATTAGGTGGAAGGCGAACTCCGGATCGAATTTTCGGGCGCGGTAGGCCAACACCGGCACACCATGGTGCCAGCTGGGAAAGAGAACGTCGATCAACCCGCCGATCCAGGCCCAATCAGCCGGGGTCCAAAAGAGGTCGCCTTTTTGCGGGAAAAGATTTTGAGGAAATTCTACCCCGGGCAGGTGTCCCAGCAGCGTTCGGTGGGCATGCAGTGCACCTTTTGGTGGCCCGGTCGTCCCGGATGTATAAATAATCAGGGCCGGGTCGTCTGCTCGGGTGGCAACCGGTGTAAATTCGACGGCGCCTTTGCGGAGGCACTCCCAGAAATCGATCGTCCCTTCTCTTTTTCTGCCTTGGATATTGACGACATGGACCAAATCAGGCAGCTCGTGACGGATCGTTTCAAGCTTATCCACGCCGGTGGTGTCTGTGATGACCACTTTGGCCCGGCTGTCGGAGAGTCGATAAGTGAGTGCTTCCGGACCGAAAAGGGTAAAGAGCGGGACGGCGATTCCGCCGATTTTGTATGCGGCAATGTGGGCTATCGCTGTTTCAGGGCACTGGGGCAAAAGTATGGCCACCCGATCACCGATTTTCACTCCGAGAGCGGTCAAGGCATTGGCGAGTTGGTTCGAAATCCTTTTCAACGCCCCGAAGGTGTATCGTTCGACTTCGCCGCCGGCCTTTTCGTAGATCAGGGCCAGGCGTTGGGGCTGATGGGCGTGTTTGTCGCAGATGTCGACCCCGATATTGTAGACTTCAGGAACCTGCCAGCGGAAGCTCTGGCAGATCTCATTGTATGTTTTGCCCGGCCCAATCATATCGGTTTCCTCAAGTAAATATTTTACCCGGATTCATAAGCCCCTTTGGATCCAGCAGCATTTTAATTCCGCGCATCACCTCGAAGCTTTTACCGTGTTCCAGTTTCATGAATTTTCGTTTGCCGATTCCGACCCCGTGCTCACCAGTGCAGGTGCCACCCAAATCAACGGCGCGGGTGACAATGCGGTCATTAATCTCTTCAATTAGCCGCCATCCGGAAGGGTCGGTGGGATCCCCCACCAGTACCACATGCAGATTGCCGTCGCCAGCATGGCCGAAGACATAGCCGACGGCATCGCATTGATCAACAAGACTCTGGGCAAAGATGATCATGTCCGGATAGCGGGAGATAGGAACCGCAGCGTCGACAATGAGGGTGTCTTTTCCGGGATGTGCCCGATGGATCGTCTCCCAGGCTTCGTGACGCGCCCGCCAAAGATCCTGGCGTTGCCGTTCATCGACACCGGATTTGAAATCGGTGGCGCCACAGTCTTTGCAGAGCTCCTCAGCCAAGTCCGCGATTTCCGTCAACATGGCCCGACTGATTCCGTGAAACTCACAGAACAGGGTCGGTTTTTCGATCAATGTGAGCTGCTTTTCTCGGTTCATCAATTCGATCAGTTTTGGCGGCAGAAGTTCCAGTGCTGCCGGTTCGATACCGGATCCGATCAACACAGCCACCGCATGGCAGGCCTCTTCGAGTCGCGCGAAGGTGGCCGTGGCAGCCAGGTGGTGGGAAGGGATTCCCGCCAGGCGAAGGGTCGCTTCGGTCGCGATACCCAGGGTTCCTTCAGAGCCGACAAACAGGCGGGTTAGATCGTAGCCGGAAGATGATTTGGGCGCTTTGCAGCCGGTATGAATGATATCGCCGCCGGGAACCACCACCGTCAGTCGCAGGGTATAATCCTTGGTGGCGCCATACTTGACCGTCTGAACACCGGAGGCGTTGTTGGCGATCATGCCGCCGATGGTGGCATCGGCGCCAGGGTCCGGAGGAAAGAACAATCCGTGCCTTCCGGCCTGTCGATTGAGTTCTTTGCGCAAAACGCCGGGCTGAACGTCGGCCTGCAGATCCTGGGGGCGAATCTCAAGGATACGGTTCATGCGGGTCAAGTCCACCACCAGGCCGCCCCGCACGGGAACCGGGTTTCCCTCAGTACTGGTACCGGCCCCCCAGGGTGTCACCGGGATGTCCCGGGCATAACTCCACTTGAGAATCGCTGCAACTTCCTCGGTGGATTCAGGCCAGACAACCGCTGCCGGCAGTTCGCCCCGGTGGGGGGAGATGTCGCGACGGTGCAGTTCCCGGTTGGACTGGCCGGTGGAGACGCGATCCGGTGAAACCCTTTTGGCCAGATCCTCAATCTGTTTCTGACTTAGTGTTTTCATCTTTCGTTTCTCATCTCTATTTGCGAACAAAAGACCCCGGTGCGTTAGCGGGGTCTCCAGAAGAAAAGGATCTTATCGGCCGCTGCAATCTCGCAGGGTTGAATTATTCTATTCCCCGGGGTGTGTTCTACATACTGGAGCGGAAGGAAATTCAGCCACTTCAGTTTCTGTAATACTAACGCATTTATACTGCATAAAGCCAAAAAGGATTCCACGCCAGTATGGTTTGCCAGCGTTTACATTCCGTAATCATTTCATATTTTTGACCATGACCTCAGCCAGATGCTTGACGCTGAGTTTGTTTCCGCGTTTTTTCGCACCGCCGCGGAGTTGCATGATACAGCCGGGGCATTCGGTAACGAGCAGATCTGCGCCGGTATTTTCGGCATCGTCCAGTTTTCTGGCCAAAATTTCAGCTGATATTTTCGGGAATTTACTCGAATACGTCCCACCAAATCCGCAACAGGTTTCTTCCTCTTCGGCCGGGAGGAATTCGAGCCCCGCGGATTTGATTAAGGCATGCGGGGCTTCTCTGACTTCCAGACCCCGGCACAGGTGGCAGGGTGCATGGTAGGTTGTTTTTATCCGGCTTTGCTCGAATGCGTTCGATTCCAGCTTGAGCACATCGTGAGCAAATGCACTAAACGGGACCACTTTTTCAGCGAATTTCCGGGCCTTGATGGCCATTTGTCCGTCATCTTCAAAGAGTTTCAAGTAGCCCTTTTTTAAATGGGATGCGCAGGAGGCACACAGGGTGACGATATAGTCGAAATCACCATTGTGGAACGCTAGAATATTTTGCCGGGCCACGTCTCGAGCCGCCTGTTTTTCGCCCATCATTACTACCGGAAGTCCACAGCAGGACTGATCTTCCGGAAACGCCAGGGCCACATCGGATTTGGACAGCAACGACACGGCCGCCTCCAGTTGTTCCGGGTACACAAAGTCTTGAACGCATCCGGAGAAAAGGGTCGCTTTGAAACGAGGGGTGGAAATTCTTGGTTTAATCTTTTCCCAGCGATTTCGAAAGGGTTCTTCGGCGATGGCCGGTAAGGCCCGAAAGTTGTGGTCCTTGGCAAAAACAAACGGCAAATGGCGAAGGTATTGCGAATCGTCGGTAACCGGACGCTGGGCGACCTGGGCGGATTTCAAAAGTGTGTGGAACAGTTTACGGTTGCGCAGAACTTTTGCCAGCAACAAGCTGGTCAACGGATGGCCCTCTTCATTCTGAACCAACGCGTGGACTTCCTTGATCAGTTGAGGCAGGTCGATGCCGGCCGCACAGACGGCCTTGCAGGCGCCGCAATTGATGCAGTTTTGGACCAGGTTTTTGGCCTTGTCCCGACCGTGGAAAAAGTAGGTCACAATCAGACCGATGGCCCCGATGTATATGTGTCCGTAGCGATGTCCGCCCACCATTCGGTACACCGGGCAGACATTGGCGCAGGCGCCGCAGCGGACGCAGCGGAGCACCTGGGAGAAAACAGGGTCTTTGGCCAGGGCCCGCCGTCCGTTGTCGAGAAATACAATGTGCATGATTTTCTTGTTGTCAGGGGCGGCTTTGCAGGCATTGGCACCGGTAATCCAGGTGACGTAGGAGGTAATACCTTGACCCGTGGCATTGCGCGGTAACACCCGGTTGATCAAAAGGGCAGCGCTTAGGGTCGGCAGTAGTTTGTCAAGTCCCACCAGTGCCACGTGCACCCTCGGCAGAGTGGTGACCAGGCGGGCATTGCCCTCATTGGTGGTCAAGCCGATGCTGCCGGTGTCGGCCAGGGCGAAATTCGCACCCGATATACCCATGTCCGCCTCGACGTATTTCTGTCGCAGTTCCCGGCGGGCCACCTTGACCAGGCGTTCGATTTCTGTTTCCTGTTTTTTACCGGTGACTTCCGTAAACAGGTCGGCCACCTGAAACCGAGAAAGATGGATAGCCGGCATCACCATATGAGACGGTCCCTCCCCCCGCAGCTGAATGATCCATTCACCCAGGTCGGTTTCGGTCACCTCGAACCCTTCGGCCTCCAAGTGGTGGTTCAATAGGGTTTCCTCGGCGGTCATCGATTTTGATTTGACTATTTTTTTAGCATCGTTTTCCCTGGCGATGCGAGCAATGATCTCATTCGCCTCCCCCGCGGTATGGGCCAGGTGAATTTTAACCCCTGCTTTCTCAGCATTTTTTTTAAACTCTGCGAAGAGCGGCTCCATGTCGGCCGCCGCGGCATCCTTGATAACCGCGATTTCCTGTACCAGACCGTCCACATCCATTCCGGCAAAGGCGTTGGCCCGTCCGCTGCGATAGGCGACCGCGAATTTATCCATGGCGCCACGCAAAAACGTGTTCTGCAGTGCGTCATCGACGTCCTTTTTATACTCTTTCAAATTGCGGGCTTCCTGCATCAGTTGTCCTCCAACAGCAGTATGTGCAATTCCAACGGGCCGTGTACGCCCAGGGCCAAGACCCTTTCGATGTCAGCCGTGCGGCTGGCACCGGTGATAAATGCCAGGTAGTTGGGAGCAGATTGCATGGTCGTTCGCAGGTCCTTTTCGAGATCATCGGCGCTTTTCCGGATCCTTGACTTGGGAAGAATACCGATATGCACCTCGCTTACCATGGTTGCCAGACGGAGGTCTTCATCACTCGAATCGACAACCAGCGTGCCGGTTTCGGCAATGCCAAAATCGATGTAGGTCAAACCAACGTCGATACCGGCCAAATGGCTGTGCAGGTCATCGGTCACCAACCGGATTCCCCGATCTTTGCATAGGGATTCGAGTTCGGTCCGGTCATGGAGAGTCAGACCGGGAGCGGCAATTATTTTTTCCTGCTTCAGGTCACACAGGTCTTCAGCCGTTTTCGATAAAGGTTCCTCACAGCCTGAAACCAGAAGTTGGCAGGCGTCTTTCTTTTCGCAAAGATCCAGACTGTAAAGGAAGGCTTCACCTGGGGAGCTGACTTCCGTAACAACTGCCGAAACGAGCTCGGCTTTTTGCTTGAAGAGATTGGAAATGGCTTCAGCAGAAGATTCCATGGTTCAACGCTCCTTTTGGGTGGTGGGTCATGCAGTGACGGTTGGTGCACCTGGTAGCGTCGTAATGGTGGTAATTTGTTACCCCCCCTTCTCGGCATGCCCCAGCTCTTCGATGGGTTGAATCGTCGGGGGAAAGTCGTTTACATTATTAGCTGCGGTTTTCAGGAGCTGTCAAGGCAAAAGGGGGCAAACATTTTGATACAAGTGTGGGTTATCGTCGATCGAACCAAATTCCGGTTTCGGCCTTCCTTTTGAATTTGACATTTGTCGGCCGAACCGCTAACACAAAAAAATACCGACCGGTTGGTATTTATTTGCCCGATACTCAGGAATTTATTTATGCAAAAGAAACTTCAGGGGTTAAGAACCCGTCAAAATATTATCGATAAATCATTGCAGCTTTTTTCCGTGAAAGGATTCTTCAACACGTCCGTAAACGATATCCTCAAAGAGACGAAACTCACGAAGGGAGGACTCTACGCTCATTTCAAAAGTAAGGAAGACATCTGGTATGCAGCTTATGAAAGAGCGGTTGACATATGGAAGGGGATCATTTTCCAGGATATTCGAAAGATTGCCAATCCTTTTGAAAGACTCAAGATGCTCATTGACCGGCACCTTGGAGTATATATCGGTAACCATACGTTCAAAGGGGGCGGTTTCTTCCTTAACATGCTGATCGAATTTTCCGGTCAATCTCAAACAAAGACCGCTCATATCCTGGATGGATTCGAGCGCTATTCCAGCCTCATCGAATCTTGGATCGAAGAGGCGAAAATGGCAGGTATCGTTAAAGAGACCATCAACAGTGGCGAAGCCGGCAGCTTTATCGTGTCATCATTTTATGGCACAACGGCTTTATATACTGCCTCAAAGAATCCCTCGATTTTGCAAAAAACAATCAACCAACTTCATTTTTTTATCGATTCACTAAGAACGGATTCTCTTTAATGCCACTCATGGTGTGTGAAATGAACAAAGAGTTCTTGTGGCCACCCAATCGTCTTTGACCGGTCATTAAATTTGACTTTGTCATTGTTTACCTATAGAAATTAATTCTTAAAAAACCCTTGGGAAAATTGATTCAAAAGGAGTGAATTATGGCCGAAAATCCAAATTTAAAAGACTGGAAGGAACTTGCCTCAAAGCAGATGAAAGGAAAGCCGGTTGACAGTCTGAACTGGAAAACCCCAGAAGGGATAACGGTTAAACCGCTGTACACCGATGAAGACATTGAAGATTTGCCGCATGTCAAGACCTTGCCTGGTTATGCGCCGTTCGTGCGGGGTCCCATGGCAACCATGTATGCCGGTCGGCCGTGGACCATCAGACAATATGCCGGCTTTTCAACAGCCAAGGACTCCAATGCCTTTTATCGTAGAAACCTGGCCGCCGGTCAGAAGGGGCTATCCGTGGCTTTTGATTTACCGACGCATCGGGGTTATGATTCGGATCATCCCCGGGTGGTCGGCGATGTCGGAAAGGCCGGTGTGGCTATCGACTCGGTCGAAGATGTTAAAATTCTGTTCGATCAGATACCACTGGATCAAATGAGTGTGTCGATGACCATGAACGGTGCCGTTTTGCCAATAATGGCCAGTTATATCGTTGCTGCGGAAGAGCAGGGCGTAAAACAGGAACAATTGACCGGCACCATTCAAAACGACATTCTCAAAGAGTACCTGACTCGCAACACCTACATTTATCCGCCGGAACCGTCCATGCGGATTGTGTCGGACATCATCGCATTCTGTTCTCAGAACATGCCCAAGTTCAACACCGTCAGCATTAGCGGCTACCACATGATGGAAGCCGGGGCGGATTCGGTCCTGCAATGTGCCTTTACCCTGGCTGACGGCGTGGAGTATGTGCGTGCGGCCCTTAATGCCGGGTTGGACATCGATTCCTTTGCGCCGCGTCTCTCCTTTTTCTTCGGGGTCGGGATGAACTTCTTCATGGAAATCGCCATGCTCAGGGCGGCGCGTTTCTTGTGGCATGAGCTCATCAGCAAGTTCAATCCTAAGAATCCCCGTTCCACCATGCTCCGCACGCATGTTCAGACATCGGGCTGGAGTTTGACGCAACAGGATCCTTACAACAACATTATCCGCACCACCATGGAAGCGCTGGCGGCGGCATTGGGGGGGACCCAATCTCTTCACACCAACTCATTCGACGAGGCTGTCGGTTTGCCGACCGATTTTTCCGCCCGTATTGCCCGCAATACCCAGTTGATTATCCAGGAAGAATCCCAGGTCTGTCATGTTGTCGACCCTTTGGGCGGTTCATACTATATAGAGGCCTTGACCGCCGAAATCGTCAGGGAAGCCCGCAAGATTATCGATGAGGTAGAAGAAATGGGTGGCATGGCGAAAGCCATTGAAACCGGAATGCCGAAGATGCGTGTCGAAGAGGCGGCCGCGCGTAGACAGGCCCGCATTGACCAGGGATTGGACGTGATTGTCGGGGTCAACAAATACAAGATTAAAGACGAACCGCTGAAAGACATTCTGGAAGTACCCAGCACCGTCAGGGATGAACAGGTTGCGCGGTTGAAAGAAATCAAAACCACCCGCGACAGTGACGCCGTCACGAAAGCGCTGGCGGCAGTGACCCAGGCTGCCGAAAATGGCGATAACCTTCTGGCAGCTTGCATAACGGCCATGCGGGCCCGGGCAACAGTGGGTGAAGTCTCGGATGCCATGGAGAAAGCCTTTGGCCGCTTTGTGGCCACAACCCAGTGCATTTCCGGGGTGTTCGCCGCCGAGTACGGAGAAAGTGAAGTCTTTGCGGCCTTGAAAAAACGTACCGATGCATTCAATGAGCGCGAAGGCCGCCGGCCGCGGATCCTGGTTACCAAGATGGGCCAGGACGGCCATGACCGGGGATTCAAGGTCATCGCCACCGCATATGCCGATTTTGGCTTCGACGTGGATATCAGCCCCATGTTCCAGACCCCGGAAGAAGCTGCCAAAATGGCCATTGAAAACGATGTCCATGTGGTTGGCGTATCGAGCCTGGCGGCGGGACACAAAACACTGGTTCCCGGTTTGGTAGCCGAGCTCAAAAAAGCAGGTGCCGACGACATCAAAGTTGTCGTTGGTGGTGTCATTCCGCCGAACGACTACGGATATCTTAATAGCGCCGGCGCTGCCGCTGTTTTCGGACCGGGCACGGCGGTGGTCGAATCGGCGGACAGGGTTCTCAATATCCTCGAGCAGAAGGTATGATCGACAGATTGACACCTGCCGTTCAATTCTTGATTGGTTCTGTCCAAACGTTGTCAAAAAGAAATGAATGCCGACCGGCGTCGGGCGTCAGACGGTAGGAAACACTGCTGAAATGACCCTGAACCAAACGGTGAAAACCGTGCGGTGGATAGCGGTCAGCGAAAAGCCGTTTTTTTGCTTGACAACAGGCATGCAGTATAGAAATGTGACAGTTTACGCTTTGCATAATTACATATAGAGAATATTGACCACCCCTGTGGCCCCTGTTTCGGTGCAGGGAAAATCAGGTGATATGAAAGGATCGTAAGAATGGGCGTTGTGGAAGACAAACTAAATGAACTCAGACAGCTGGAAGAAAAAGTCCGGCAGATGGGTGGCGAGAAGGCGGTTGCCAAGCATAAGGCAAAGGGCAAACTGACCGCGCGCGCGCGACTGAAGTTGCTTTTTGACAAAGGGAGCTTTCGGGAAATCGACATGTTTGTGGAACACCGCTGCGTAAATTTCGGCATGAAAGAGGTCGATATCCCCTCGGACGGAGTGATTACCGGACACGGCCTGGTTGACGGCCGGCCGGTTTTTGCCTTTTCGCAGGATTTTACGGCCCGTGCGGGCAGCCTCGGGGAGATGCATTCGCGCAAGATCTGCAAGGTCATGGACCTGGCTATGAAAGCCGGGGTGCCCTTCGTCGGAATGAATGATTCCGGTGGCGCCAGGATCCAGGAAGGTGTCGATGCCCTTTCCGGTTACGGTCAGATTTTTTATCGCAATTCGGTGGCCTCCGGAGTCATACCGCAGATTTCGGCCATCATGGGCCCGACCGCCGGCGGTGCGGTCTACTCACCGGCCATGACCGACTACGTTTTCATGGTAAAGAATACCAGCTACATGTTTATCACCGGGCCGGAAGTGATTAAAGCGGTCACCGGTGAAGAGATTAGCTTCGAGGATTTGGGCGGCGCCATGGCCCATAACGAGAAAAGCGGGGTGGCCCATTTTGCCTGTGAAACTGATGAGGACGCCATCCAGCAGATCAAACGACTGCTTTCTTTTCTACCGGCCAATAACATGGAAGACCCCCCGATCGTGGCCACCGGCGACAACCCGAACCGCACCGACCCGGCGCTAAACACCCTTATACCCGACAATCCCAACCAGTCCTATGATGTCAAGGATGTCATCGGCAGTATCGTCGACAATGGCGATTTTTTCGAACCGCACCAGTATTTTGCCAAAAACATGATCGTGTGTCTCGCCCGCATGAACGGACGCACCATCGGGATCATCGCCAATCAGCCAAACGTTCTGGCCGGTTGCCTGGATATCGATGCCTCTGACAAGGCCACCCGGTTTATCCGTTTCTGTGATGCGTTCAATATACCGCTTTTGACCATCGCCGATGTGCCCGGATATCTACCCGGCAGCCAACAGGAGTGGGGAG
>Ga0316198_10001131_pt1 | contig 15414 bp, 13 predicted proteins | sample OudBieAanoxic_MG_FD_204935 | JGI IMG/M metagenome (GOLD analysis project Ga0316198, IMG submission 204935) | Coastal sediment microbial communities from Oude Bieten Haven, Netherlands - site A anoxic | ecosystem: Environmental > Aquatic > Marine > Coastal > Sediment | place: Netherlands...
CCGTGCCGGGATCTGGATGTGTTCCTTCTCGCGTTGATGAGCGATTACCAGCCATTGGGAATTCCCTGCGGCGCCCTTGTCCCCATGGAGAATTTTCTAAGAGATCGGCGCCGAAGAGAGTACAGCCTCGTTTGCGCTGCGCTTCAGTCGGAGAGATTTCATCGACTGGTCGAGAATTGGCAATGGTTTTTAGAAACCGGCGATGAAGAGGAAACCAGACCACCGCTCGCCACCTCACCGATCGTCGAAGTGGCGAGCCCGCGAATCTTCAAGGCATACCGGCGATTGCGAAAACGCGGCGCAAAGACCGACATCGATCCGGCCGCCGCTCGGCTTCACCGATTGCGAATTGACGGCAAGAAGCTGCGCTACCTGCTCGAGTTCTTCTCCGATCTGTATCCCGGGACGACCATCGAGCGTTTCATCAAAGAGCTCAAACAACTTCAGGACATTCTCGGTGGCTTCACCGACACGGAAGTCCAGCTCACTCTCATCGATGAGTTCAAAGATCAAGGCAATGCTCCGGCAGAAGCGCTCGCCGCCGTGAGCCGCCTCGCTGAGACGATCAAAGAACGTCAGCGTCAGTTTCGTTCAGGATTTGCGGAGCGTTTCGAACTCTTCACGTGTGAAGCGAGTCGGAAGATGTATCGGAAGACGTTCAAGATTCTCTGATCTTTGGTTGCCTTTCCTCGAACCCTCACCCCCTCGCGCCCTCATGCCCTCAAGCCCTTGATCGCGATCGGCGGGATATCGGGAACAAGATCGGGGAACGATCCATGTAAACTACGGCGTCCACAAAAACTGAAGTGAGGTCGCCAAATGGAGCATAGCCAGCCGAAGACGATCGAGGGCCTACCGGACAACGCGCGCCGACCGCTCAAGCCAGGTGAGACCTACGTGCCTGTCGTCCCGGACGAAACCGGAGTCTACGAGGTGACGGCGCGATCGGTCACCATGGGTCTCCTCTTCTGCGCACTCTTCTCTATGGCGGCGGCATACCTGGCGTTGCGAGTCGGCCAGGGCATCGAAGCGGCGATCCCAATCGCCATTCTCGCCATCGGACTGTCACCTCTCTTCTCGCGTCGCAGCACGATTCTCGAGAACGTCATCGTTCAATCGATCGGTGCCAACTCGTCGCATGTCGTAGCGGGCGCGGTGTTCACAATCCCGGCCCTTTACATGTTGGCCGCGGAAGCCGGGTCCGGCGTTTCCGAGCCGACGGTGCTCCAGGTGATCATCGTTTCCTTTCTCGGCGGCTGCCTTGGTATCCTTTTCTTAATCCCACTTCGCTATCACTTCATGGTTGAGCTTCACGGCAAACTGCCGTGGCCAGAAGGCACAGCGACCACAGAGATCTTGATCTCCGGCGAGCAGGTCGGCGGCCAGGCTAAAACCCTGGCCATGGCAGCTGCGCTTGGCGCGGCGTACGACGGCCTCGCCACAACCTTCCACGCCTGGGCCGAGCTGCTCAGTTTCCGTGCAATCGGTCTCGGCCAGGTTCTCGAGCGCCAATTCATGACCCTACGCCTCCTCAACAACGCCGCGATCATCGGGATCGGCTATATCGTCGGCATCCGATATGCGGCGATCATCTGCGCCGGTTCCTTTCTTTCTTATTTCGTACTGGTGCCGATGGTTCACGCGATCGGCACTAACATTCCGGGAATTCTCCCCCCTGGCGGCATCCCGATCTCGGAGATGTCGATCGAAGAGGTCTTCAGGTCCTACGTCCGGATCATCGGCGTCGGCGGAATTGCCGGCGCGGGCATCCTCGGCATCCTTTCTTCGTTACCGTCCATGGTGCGCTCAATTGCTGCCAACATCATCGGCTTGAGCCACCAGGACGAGCGTTCCATCACCGAAGTGCCTCGGATCGATCGGTCACTTCCGGGGAGCTTCACGATTGTCGGACTCATCATGTTCGCCCTGGCCGCCTTCCTCTTCTTTTCTTTTGGCGTCGGTATCGGCGGTTCGTTCGCCTACGCCGCGGTGGCAGTTGTTCTCGTCATGTTCATCGCTTTCCTCTTCGCACCGGTGGCGGCGCGAGCGATCGCGATCGTCGGCACCAACCCGGTGTCAGGTATGACCATGCTGACGCTCATCGTCACCGGTTTCGTCCTCTTGAAAATGGGACTCACGGGTGGCAACGGAATGTTCGTCACAATGATGGTCGGCGGCGTCGTCTGCACGGCTCTCGCCGCCTCTGGCGCACTCGCCTCCGACCTCAAGGTCGGGCACTGGATCGGCGCCACTCCAGCACGCCAGCTCGGCCTCAAGTTCGCTGGCACTGCAGTTGCCGCCACTTTCTGCGGCATCATGATGTGGGTGATGGCCCAGGCCGATCCAGGTCAGGGTTTCGGTACCGCCGCGATCCCGGCGCCGCAGGCGTCAGCCATGAAGGAAATCCTGGTCGGCATCTTCGGAGCACAGACTGCACCGCTGCAGTGGTATCTCTTCGGGCTCGGTGTACTGCTGGCCCTGATCCTGCGCATGACCGGAGTGCCGCCATTGGCCTTCGCTCTTGGGATGTACTTGCCGATGGAACTCAATACTCCGGTCCTGCTCGGTGGAATTCTGTCATGGCTGGTTGCCCGTCGACGCGCCGGCGACTCCGATGAAAACGTCAAGGCACGAACCGATCGAGGGGTGCTGATGGCTTCAGGGTTGATAGCGGGCGGCGCCATCATAGGTGCGTTCGATGCCATAGGCAGCGCGATTGTCAAGCAGATCACAGGCTCGACGGCGGCCAAGAACTCGATTCATTTGCTGTCCGATCATTCCTTCGAGGGCATCCCGGGTGAGATCATCGGCACCATCGTGCTGGTCGCGCTGTGCATTTTCGTTGTGACCTTCTCACGCCGGGCAAAGGCGAATTGAACGGAGTCGGTTACGGTACGTTGACTCGCTGAATTTTTCCAGCAGGGGATCACCGATGTGACCTCCCTCACTCACTATTCTCGATATATGAGCATATAACCAATAAACAGCATTTATTGGGGAAAGCGACATGATCAAGTATCCGGCATACACAACTTGGACCATATCCGCACTTCAGACGGCGGCCCTGCTCGTGATTGGGATAGCGTCAGCACCGGAAGCAGTCGCCCAGGAGCACGATGGGCTCACCTGGTCCGGTCCCGGGACCTGCCTCGCCTGCCATCAAGACGAAGCGGTCGAGGTTCACGGATCGGTCATGTACCAGTGGGAGGGCGAATCGCCCCAGATGGTGACGGGACCGACGATGCAAGGAAAGATCTCTGGCGGTGTCAACAGCTATTGCATCAACATCCTCGGAAACTGGAATGTATGCGGTAACTGTCACATCGGCCTCGGCGCCAAACCCGGCCCGGCTGCGACCGAAGCCGAACTTGAAAACATCGACTGCCTGATTTGCCACCAGCAGGCTTATCGACGAAAGAAGGTCGGTGAGGCCTTTGTTCCCGACACCGACGCCATGACCATTTCGATGGACGAAGCAGTGCAAACAGTGCATCAACCTACGCGCTTCAATTGTCTCCAGTGCCACGCCAAAGCCGGTGGTGGTGACTCCGTGAAGCGCGGGGACCTCAGTCTCGCGCACGCTTCCACGAGTGATTCCGCATTCGACGTCCACATGGCCACCACCGGAGAAGATCTGCAATGTCAGGATTGCCACACCGTCACCGGCCACCGATTTGCGGGTCGCGGTTCAGATCTTCGGCCGACCGACTCGGAGGCTGTCCTCGAGTGCACGAATTGCCACGCGGTGATGGCGACTCCCAGCGGCCATCCCGGAAGCACAATTGATCGTCACGTCGCACGGATTGCGTGTCAGACCTGTCATATTCCAGTCTACGCCAAGGACGCCTCCGACAGTGGCGCCGCCACCGAAGCGACAGAGACCCATCGAACCTGGCTCGACACTCACAGTGCATCCGCTCCATACCACCCGGCAGCGATCAAATCGAATGACCTCGTTCCTCAATACCGATTCTGGAACCGAGAGAACGAGAACTACCTACTCGGTGACGTCGCTCGGACCGATCCGCGAACCGGTCACTACCCGACCTCGCGGCCAGTCGGTCACTCAACGAGGGTCGACAGCAAGCTGTATGCCTTCAAATACAAAACGGCCGAGCAGCCGATCATCAACAGTACGAATCAGCTTCTCGCCCTGGACACCTCGGTGTACTTCGCAACCGGAGATCATGTCGCGGCCGCCCAGCAAGGCCTCGTCAACATGGGTTTGGAAGATACCGAGCCGTTCTCCTGGATCGAGACGGACACATTACAGATGCTCAATCACGAGGTCTCCGCGGCACGTGCCGCCCTGGCGTGCGGCGACTGTCACGGCACCGGTGCGAGGATCGATCTCGAGACTGATCTCGGCTACGGACTGAGAGGACCGGAGAGCAAGATTTGCTACCAGTGTCACGGGGCAGAGGAAGACAAGAGCTTCACAGAGCTCCACGACAAGCACGTCAATGACAAGGGATACGATTGTTCATGGTGCCATTCATTTTCACGGCCGGAACGGGGGTTGAGACCGTCGCCTTTGATCTTTGCGGACAATTTTGAGGAGGCCAACGCCTACGCATGGTCAGAGTGAACTCTCAACCCGGTGAGAAGACCGGCTAGTCCTTGGTTCGAGCGAGGACCCGTCCGAGCGGATCGACCTCTACGGTCACGCCAGGATCTACCAGGAATGAAGCGCGGCCACCCGTCATCTCAACCCGCTGTTCCATGCCGCCCACCTCAACCGGAATCGGCATTTCGAATTCCGGGTCATCCCAGCTGATCGAGATTCGCTCACGGTCTCCGTCGACGCGCCGCCTGACTCGCCACACCGGCTCCTCCGCCCGATAGAGATACCGGCGCCAGAACCAGCCGATTTCCCGCCCACTCACCTCGAAGACCAGATCGGCAAGAGCTTGACTCGAAACGAGTCCGTAGGCGAACTCAGGGTCATTGGCGAATCTCCAGACAACAGTGAAAAAAGCCTCATCCCCAAGCAGCCACTTGAGCGAGTGAAGCACCCAAGCACCCTTGAAGTAGATGTCGCCTGAATAGGCCTGGGAAGACGTCAGGTCCTTTCCACGCACCACAGGATGGCGATCGTCAATCCGCTGGCGAAGGCGGGCCATATAATCGAGGTACCGGGCCTCGCCGAGAGTGTCGAGCACATAGATCGCCTCCGAATAGGTCGCGAAGCCCTCTTGAATCCAGAAATCGGCCCAATCCGAGACGGAAACCTTGTTGCCCCACCATTCGTGCGCCACCTCATGCAACAGGAGGCCATCAAAGCCAAAATCGTTGTCTGTGAAGAGCGCCCCGTACGCAACGACTGTCTGATGTTCCATCCCGTAGTAGGGGGCATGAGCGACCGCGAACTTGTCTTCAAAGAAGGGGTACTCGCCAAAACGTCGGCCGAGGACCTCAAGGATACGCGGCATCTGCTTCCACATGGTCCGGGCGTACTGCTCGTACTCCGGCACGGCCCAGAAAACCAGCGGTTCATCGAGCGAACCATCCACCCCGTGATAACGCTCCTCGATCGCGACATAGGGTGCGATATTTACTGTCACCAGGTAGTTGTTGATCGGGTAGCTCACGCGCCAGGTGGTAGTGACGGTGCCATTACCATTGTCGATCCTGTCTATCATTCTGCCGTTGGAAAGACCCATCAAATCCGACGGAACGGTGAGCGCGATGTCCATACCCTCGTCCGGTTCATCGGAGGGATGGTCCTTGCACGGCCACCAGTTGTCGCCGCCATCGCCCTGGCCCGTGACGCCAATCCAGGGTGCTCCTGAAGGTGTCTCCGACCAAACGAACCCGTCGATCCACGGCGGTCGGAGCGCAACTTTCGGCTTCCCTCGATAGATGATGGTCACCTCGTGCCGTTCGCCCACTGCCCAGGGCTCTCGCGGCTCGACGGTGATCAGGCCATCGGCGTGTTGAAATGCACACACGGTGTTGTCCGATTTTGCTGACACCACCTCGAGGCGGCCATCGAGGTTGATCTCGAAGACTTCGACCGGCTCGAGTGCAATAACGGTAACCGTCGATTGACCATCAATCCACTGTTCTATCGGATCGACCTGGACCGCAAGATCGTAGTGACGGACGTCGTAGGCCGCCATCGCATCGGGCAGTCCTCCGCCCGACTCGAGCATCTGTCGCTTGACGTACCAACCGAGACTGATGAGGAGGGCGAGAAACCCGATCAACACAACCGCTACGGAGATGCTCAGGATCTTCAACCAACGCGGGAAGCCTCTTCTGTGCACCCTCACTCCGTCGTTTCGGTTGATCCGGAAAGAAAGCCGTCGAGATCGGTGATGACCTCGGCGGTGTGCATGTACGTATTCGAAGGACACCTCACCGAGACGCCTCGCGGCATGGCGTCCACGATTCTTTGAACTTCTTCCGCTCCGTGGAGGGTATCGTTGGCTGCGTATGCGACGGCGACCGGGGACGAGATGGTGTCGAGACCGGGCATCGCGTCATAGTCGATCACCGCTCTCGCCGACAGCATGATGCGCTTCGGATCTGCCGCTCGAACGGTGCGCACATAACGCGCCATCTGCTCGGGGTCCTCCCGTACATTGACACGAAAAGTGCGAAGGTACCAGACAACGAACGGTTTGGCTGCGCTGTATATCCACGACGGCAGATGGACCAGCGGCCGGCCCCACCACGGAAAATGGAACTCGGCGTTGGGCCCGACTACGAAAGCACCTTTGGCTTTCAACCGGTCGCCTTTGAGTGCCTCGAGAATGGCATTGGAACCCATCGAGCTGCCAAAGAGAACCGTTCGATCACCTTCGAGATCGAGTTGATTCGCAACCTCAACGAGATCTTCGGCGAGCCGGGGCACCGAAAAACTGGAAGGCCGCATCAAATTCGCTGAGATCTCTGCAGATTCCTTTTCGCGGGTTTCGAGGTAGAAGACCGGCCGAGATCGAACCAGCTTCTCGAGCAACGGCACCCATCCAGTGACGAGGGAAATCCAGCCGGCAACAAAGAAAATCGGGTCGGTCCCGTCGTCGATTTTGGGACGCCACTCATAGAGGCGGAGGCGGACACCATCCTCTACTGTCAGGTGACGTGCGTCGAACAGGACCCCCGATACGGGGACCGGATTTACATCTCCCCCCATTTACGAAGGCTAGCACGGTAGAATCGCCACATGACAAACGACGGTAAACATCTTCCAGTGGTTCAATCCGATCTCGTCGAAACCGAGTCTTCGTGCTCGCCCAAAATCTATGTATCAAATGAAGAGGCGGCGCTGCTTGCCGCCATGCGCGACCTTCGGGATCGCTCAACCACGATCAAGGAGGAGATGCTCAACGCCGAACCCGAACGACGTTCGCGACTGGAATCGGAGATCGAGGAGATGCGCACGGCTTGGAAGGACCTCGCGGCTCAGCGAGAGAAGGCATTCATCCGCAAGATGATCATGCTGGGTCATCTGCCGCCCACCACAAAGAGTAACCAGTGATCAGTAATCAGTAATCAGCAACCAAACAGTCTCTCGGGACTATGAGCAGTCAACTGGTCACTGGATACTGGTTACTTCCTCTCGGACATCGCGACGATTTCCGGATATCGGAAGCAATCCACCAGGTGATCATTAACCATCCCTGTGGCCTGCATATGGGCATAGATGATGGTCGGACCGACAAAGCGAAAACCGCGTTTTTTGAGATCCTCGGACAGGGCTTCGGCGAGAGGAGTTTTGGCCGGAATCTCAGCCAACGACCGCCACTTGTTTTGAATTGGTCGCCTATCGACGAAGGACCAGATGTAGTCTGAAAAGCTTCCCCACTCGTCCTGAATATTCAAAAATGCCTGCGCGTTGGTGACTGCCGAACCGATCTTGAGTTGGTTTCGGACGATTCTTGGATTGGTGAGAAGGGCCGATATTCTGACCCCGTCGTATCGCGCGACCTTTTCCGCATCGAAGCCATCAAAGGCCACACGGTAGCCCTCTCGCTTCCTGAGGATCGTCGACCAACTCAGACCCGCCTGCGCGCCCTCGAGAATGAGAAACTCGAAAAGGATCCGGTCATCGTAGACCGGTACACCCCACTCCTCATCATGGTAGGCCACGTAAAGTGGATCATCTCCACACCAACTGCAGCGGTCTGATTCCATCGCAGCTCCTTCGAAATGTCTCGCCGGCGCGGTGCCCGGCAAAGTGACTAACGCACTGATATTACACCGTACTCAAGGGGCGATCTCAACCGTGTCGGTTGATTCCGTTGAGCGTGTCAGATCGACCCGTTCCCCAACATTCTTCGCGCGACAAGATCAATAGCTACTTGCTCAGCGGCGCGATTTACCGTTGGTCCGAATTTTGCTTCATGACGGATAGATTTACTTTTGTCCGGTGCCTCGCCCGGGCCGCCACCCGTCCTGTCGTTAGAACGGGCCAGCGGTCAATCATCAACTGGTTCACAGAAATGGAGGCACAAAATGAAGAGAACCGTACAGCTGATCGCGATCACTCTCTCGGTAATGGTCGGGGCTGTGGCCTTCGGTCACCACGCCGCGGAAGGCATCGTCGACGAAGAGATCTACGCCATGATTGACGAGCTGGTCGCGGACACACCGCACGGCAGCATGGATCTTACCGACCTCGGTGGCGGGATGACCGAAATCGTAATTGACAGAGTGATGGTCAGGGAGCTCGAAAACATGATTGACGACGGTCTGCTCGAGTACGTTTCGATGCTTGACGGAGATGTGATTGTCAACATCAGCTTCGACGGCCCACGGGATGTGTCGATGACGGTCCTCCAGGAAGAGTAACTCCACACCTGCACGCCGGCCGGCCGCAATGGCCGGCCGGCACCTTTTACCTTTTGGCCGGCCCATTCAAGGTTCGGCGGTCTGTTCACAAAATTTCACTGGGTATCGATCAACTGCTCCTCACCGAGAAATCGCAGAGCTACCTTGCGCCCAAATACCTCGGCAAAAAGATTCGCCTTTTTCTGGAGGGTCCAACCCTCGAGGAGAAGACCCGCAGTCCCGTCGAGCCACAGCGAAACCTCGTCCTCCCCGACCATCACGTTGACTCCCGTGACCCGCTGTTTGCGCTCACTGTCAAGGGAATCAGCGATCCTCAGGATGGACGCCAGTTTCGCCACCCGTTCCTGCTCTTCGGGAGCCAGCGCCGTGAAGGCGTAGTGGTGAGGCTGCGGGTGGGCCTTTCGGTGGTACCGTGCAACGTTTGCGACCATCGACATCTCGGTTTGACCGAAACTCGGGAGCTCGGATTGTGAGATGAGGTAGAGCGAATGCTTGTGGTGGCCCTTGAAGCTCACGAACTGACCGATGTTGCTCAACATTGCTGCGACCAGCAGGATTGTCCGATCCAGGCCCGAGAGCCCATGCAGAAATTTCAACTGGTCAAAAAGGGAGGTCGCGAGCGATGCCACGTGGCGTGCATGCTTTTCGTCGAAGAGGTATTTGCGGCCCAGTACTGCAGCACTATTCAGAATCTCACGCTCCTGACGGTCTTCGTGATCACTGCGCTTCGTCAGACGGTTGACGAGGTCGTAGAGAACTCCCTCCTTGATGCCGACGCGGGGAACCAGGATCTCGCTGGTCTGACACAACTCACCGAGCCGTTCGTAGACCATTGCGGCAGGCAGAATGACGTCGGCGCGGTCATCGCGCAACCTGAGTTCGTCCACCCGCTGCCTGTACGAGAGCCGCGCGAGTTGCTCGATCAGCGAGCGCAGCGTGTCGATCGGCAGCCGAGTGACCCCGATCTCGTCCTCGAAGCCCGCAAGCCGTGCAAGTGCATCGATGTTGCCGCCGGTGGCGATGTACCCGGCAACCTGCTGGCCATTGGCCATCGCCGGAACCTTGAGGACCGAAATGTATTCGGCGAGAAGCCGCCGAAAACGACCGGGATCAGCGCCCGCTTCGGTCAACTCCTCGAGAAGTCGGACCGAACCCATAGTGTGGGACTCGCTCCAGTAGGCGCCGTGCTCGTCGACGAGCGACACTTCGACGCTGCCACCCCCAAGATCAACCAGTAGCCACTTGCGACTCCCGAGCGGAATCCGCGTCGCGACCGCCACGTGTACGAGGCGAGCTTCCTCCGACCCACTGATCACCTCGAGTTCGAGCCCCGCGTCGTCCCTGATACGTTTGACGAATTCCTTTTTGTTCTTGCTCTCTCGAACGGCGCTGGTAGCGACTGCACGGCTGTGCTCGATCTCGAGAGTATGCATCTGGTTATTGAAGTCAGAAAGAGCTGCAACCGCCTCATCCATCGCCCGGGGATCGAGCGCACCGGAGAGGAAGACGCTGTGACCAAGGCGCACTGGGCGTCGTTCGGCCGCCAGGGTCGTATACTCGTTTTCATCTCTGAACTCGGCAGCAAGAAAACGAATTGCGTTCGAACCCATATCGACACAGGCCACTCGCAGCGGAAAGCTCACCGCGTCGGATTTGGAGTTTTTCTTTTTGCTATTTTTTGCCATCTGTAGTGGCCATTCTAGCGTGGCCGCCCGGTCGCACAGATACAGGATGCAGGATGCAAGATGGGCCAACACGAGACTCGACCGGACGAAATTCTCAGGTAGATAGTTCGATTTCCGAATTCCGAATTCCGAATTCCGAATTCTTACTTCCCTTTGAGCGTCTTCGGCGTAACCAGCCATCGCAGCGCGCAGGTAGCGGGCGCGAGATCGATCCAGTCGCCCTGGGGCAGATCGAGGCACGCCACGGCGGCGGTCGGCATTCGCACTCTGCCGCCGCCGATCAGCCAGCCGACCAGCGTCGACCAGGTGGGCTCGTGACCGGCAATCAACAGTCGTTGGACACCGTTCCCGGTCTCGTGGATTACTTCGAGCACGCTCTCCGGGTCGCTCTCATACAGGTTTCGACTGGTGACAATGTCGCAACCCCATTTTCCAGACTCTTTCGCGAGCTCGACAGTGGTGAGGGCACGGACCGCGGTCGAGCTGAGGACGAGGTCGGGCACCGTTCCCAACTCGGTCAGGAACTGCCCAACCTGGCGAGCCGCCTTGGTCCCGCGACGGGCCAAGACCCGGTCGTGGTCACTACCGGAAGCCGCTCCCCAATCAGATTTGGCGTGTCGCATCACCAGCAGAGTCTTCATCGTTCCGCCTTCACTCCAGCCTGACACCACGGTCGATTGCCGGCTCTTGAACGACACGCCCGTCGTTGAGACGTAGCGCGGTCAATCGTCCACCATAGACACATCCGGAGTCGAGGCACACCGCGTCGTGAGCACGGTAAAAACCGAACTGTGCCCAGTGACCAAAAAGCAGCCGATACCCCTGGCTTCGAACGGAAGATCGGGTGTACCAGGGCTTCCAGCCGTCAGGCGCAGCACCCGGCGGTCCGGGGTAGTCGAGTCGTGCGCACCCGTCGGAGTCGACCATTCGCATCCGGGTAAAAATGGCAGCGGCGGCGGCCAGTTGCTCGTCCCCGCGCAGGTCTGGCGTCCAAGCGGCCATTCGATTGGCGTAGAGCTTTCGAATCATCTCATCGCCGTCAAGGCCCTCAACGCTCGCAGCCACGGCATCTGCCAAAGCGGTGGTCAACTCGATATTCCAATCCGGCGACAGCCCGGCATGGACCATTACGTAGGGTCCGAAACGGTGCATCAAGGACCAAGACTTCAGCCACGTCAGAAGCTTTTCCCGGTCAGGGGACTCGAGGATCTCGTCGAGCGTGTCCTCCTTCCTTGCTTTTGCCGCGCCAACGGCAAGGGCGAGAAGATGGAGCTCATGGTTGCCCAACACGACGGTGAGTCGACCTCTGTTCTCATATGCCCAGCGCAAGACATCGAGAGAGGACGGGCCGCGATTGACCAGATCGCCGACGAACCACAGGGAATCACGCTCCCGGTTCCACTCGATAGTCTCGAGCAGCCGCTGCAGGGTCAGCCAACAGCCGTGAACATCACCGATAGCCCACGTCGCCATCATTCCACTTTACATCGGGCACCATTCCGATCCGATCCCGTACCCGTTCCCGTACCCGTTCCCGATGGAGATTCAGGGCAAAGAGTAAAGAGTGAAAAGTTCGAGGTGAGGTGGGTAGGCTTGACTCCTACCCTTAACTCCTAACCAGCGTCCAGGCTCGGACGCTGCGGAGTTACACTTTCCACGGAGGAAGACACAATGCGTCTACAGCTCATGACCTGGCCCGAAGTGGAAGCGTACCTGAAGATCGCAAACGGCGCGATCGTGCCGATCGGATCCACCGAGCAGCACGGCCCGACAGGGCTGATCGGCACCGACGCAATCTGCGCCGAGACCCTCGCCTGGAGGACAGGCGAGCTCGTAGACGCAGTGGTCGCGCCGACTCTGACGGTCGGGATGTCCGAACACCACATGCACTTCCCGGGTTCCGTCACCCTCCGACCGACAACCCTGATCGCCGTTGTTCGTGACGTGATCTTGTCGCTCGCACGCCATGGATTTAGACGTATCTTCGTCGTCAACGGCCACGGCGGAAATACGGCTTCGATCAACGCAGCCATTTTTGAGGCCTACGCCGAAACACCTCAACTTCTTGAGAACGGGGACGATCTGCGATGCATCAATGGAGAGTGGTGGGCGACCCCGTCGGCGGAGAAACTGAGTGCAGAGCTCTTTGGCGATAAGGACGGGGACCATGCCTCGGCGTCCGAAGTTTCGATCGCCTCCGCGGCCTACCCTGGCCACCTCAAAACAGCCGATCTCGACCCGGATGTCCCACCCTCGTCCCACGTCTTCGGGCCTGCCGACTTTCGACGCCGTTATCCTGAGGGTCGCATGGGATCACACCCAGAGTTAGCCTCGGTCGATGCTGGCGAACGGATCATCGAAAAGGTTGCTGCAGACCTCGCAGAGGAATATCGGAAGTTCGTGACTGAGGACTGATCCTGGAACTACATCACGGCTATAAGGCTCAACGGCCGAACGGCTATTCGGGCCACCAATAAAGCGTCGCAAGTCTCGAGCGCCTCTGAAGAAAAGCGCCTACCACCGGGCAGCGCCAGGTGCCACTTTTCGCATTGTCTGGATCCTGCCATTGAAACTGCCTCGCCATTGAGACAGACAATGCGAAGGGTGGCTCCTCATACTCGGTGGCGAAACAGCTCAGTAGAGGGTTGGCCTACCAGGCACGAAAAGGGCGCTGGAGGAGTACAATCCCTGGCGATATGGAAGATTCAATGGACTCTCTGTTTCGTTTTTCGGCTCTAGCCGAGAAGATGCAACCTTCGCCAATCCGCGAACTCTTCAGAGTCATCCAGCAACCGGGGATGATCTCCTTCGCCGGCGGCCTCCCCGACCCCGACACCTTTCCAGTCGAGAGTTTCGCGTCGTGCGCCAATGTGCTCGAGCGCGACGGCCGGACAGTTCTGCAATACGGAGCTTCCGAGGGCTACCCACCGCTGCGCGATGCCATCATCGACATGATGGCCGACCGCCTCGGCTATCGTCCGCAGGCTGAAGAGCTTCTCGTCACGTCAGGCTCGCAGCAGGCTGTGGACCTCATCGCCCGTGCTCTCCTCGACACAGGCGACGTGGTCGTGGTGGAAGCGCCGACCTACCCGGGCACCCTTCACTGCCTTCGAAACGCAGGTGCGCGATTTGCCACCGTGCCCACTGATGGGAAAGGGATGGTAGTGGAAACTCTCCCGGCAGTCATCGAAAAAGTCGTTGCCGAAACCGGGAGCCGACCCAAGCTGATCTATACCGTTCCGGACTTCTCCAACCCATCGGGCGCCTGCATGAGCCTCGAGCGGAGACAGCGTCTGGTCAAACTCGCCGCTGAGCTGGCGATTCCGATCTTCGAGGACGATCCCTACGGCCGCCTCCGCTTCTCCGGCGATTCTCTTCCAACCCTCAAGACCCTGGTCGGCGATGCACCGCAGGTTATTTATGCCTCGTCATTTTCAAAGGTCCTTGCACCTGGAGTTCGCGTCGCATGGACCGTCGCCGCACCGGAACTCATCCGGGCTATGGTGCTGATGAGACAGGGCGAGGATCTCTGCACCTCGACCGTCACCCAGGCACTGGTGGCCGAGTACTGTGTTCGCGGCCTCCTCGAGGAGCATCTGCAGCACATCATCGACACGTATGCCCGCAAGAGCCGGGCGATGCAGGCCGCCCTTGAGCTTCATCTGCCGTCCGCTGCCGCATCCTGGCTCGAGCCGCAGGGTGGGTTCTTCTTCTGGTTGGAGCTGGCCCGAGGTTCGAGCCGATCACTCTTCGATCAGGCAGTCGAAGAGAAGGTTGCATTCGTCCCCGGCGGGGCCTTCTACCCCGGCGCCGACGAACAGGTCGGCGATGTGCTGACCGGCGATCGCTTCGCCCGTCTTTGCTTCACCTTTGCCAACGATGAGGCTATCGAAGAAGGTTGCCGAAGACTGGCTCGAGCACTGTCCTAGCCTGGGCTCGGCAGGTCTCCCCCGATCCGAACGTCCATTGCCTGGTAACCGGCATCTCGCATGGCTTGGATGACCTCGGCAGCGTTGTCCGGGCAAAGCGCAATCATCGAACCGCCACCACCGCCGCCAGTCAGCTTGGCACCGAGGGCGCCGTTTTCGCGGGCGATCTGGATCATCTCCTCGAGCTCCCAGCTCGACACCTGAAGGCCATTCAGCAAACCTTGACACACGTTCATCAGCTCGCCGAGACGCTCGAGATCATTGTGCTTGAGCGCGCCGATCGCCTGCCCGGTAACGGCGTCGATGCCCTTGAACATCGTGTCGTAGACATCTCGGTTCCTGGCCCGGCCATCACGAACGCGAGCCACCATCTTGGCGGTCAGGCTCTCGACTCCAGTCATGCCGATCACGAATTTGATGGGCTCTGGTAGATCCAGGGAATGAATCTGCGGCGGCTCGCCCTTACGATAGATGAGCGGCTGTCCGAAGGTCGCCACGGTGTTATCGATCCCTGACGGCGTGCCGTGGGCCACCTGCTCGCATCGAAATGCGAGAGCATTGACATCGTCATCGCTGAGCCCGAGTTCGAAATGGCGATCTACGGCCCGGATGATGGCCACCGCTACCGCCGCGGACCCCCCGAGACCCATCGCGCGGGGGATCTCGGACCAGACCTCGATGCGCATCGAACGGTCGCTCAGCCCAAGTTCCTCGAGAGCCAGCGCCGCGAACTCTTCGAACGAATGGCGCTTGCTGGAGTCTGCGCGAAGTCGTAGCTCAACTCCCCACCGGGGGACCACGAGCCAGACACCGTCGGCTTCTTCCACCACCCGGGCACGAACCGCGAGTGGCACCGGAGCGGCGATGGCCCGGCTTCCGTAGACAACCGCATGTTCACCGAACAGGATGATCTTGCCGTGGCCGGCCGCCATTTCGACTTGATCCGCCTGACTGGAAGGCCGACCCATCTGGACCTCAACCTCTTCGATAAGCTCCCTGGC
>Ga0316198_10001132_pt1 | contig 15413 bp, 10 predicted proteins | sample OudBieAanoxic_MG_FD_204935 | JGI IMG/M metagenome (GOLD analysis project Ga0316198, IMG submission 204935) | Coastal sediment microbial communities from Oude Bieten Haven, Netherlands - site A anoxic | ecosystem: Environmental > Aquatic > Marine > Coastal > Sediment | place: Netherlands...
CCGTCGGTGGCGCCCAGGAGCACTATGGGGTTGTTCCGGATCTCGCGTGCTTCAGCAAGGCCATGGCCAACGGCCTGCCCATATCCGCGCTGGTCGGGAACAACGAAATCATGTCTGCGCTCCCGTTAACGAGGTTTGGGATGACCTTCGGATCGGAGGTGGTGTCGCTCGCCGCGGCGGCCGCCACCATTTCGGAGATCCGGGACCGCAACGTGTGTTCCGCGCTCGAGGCCACCGGGCTGCAGCTCCGACAACTGCTCGAATACTTGGCCGAATCCGCCGGAATCGACATCGAGATCGTCGGCCACGCTCCGCGGCCGCAGATCCTGTTCAAATCGGTCGGTGGGCTTTCGGAACGGGAAATGCGGTGGCTCTTCATTCAGGAACTCGCCCGTAAAAGGGTGCTGACCACCGGGATCTTCCTGGTGAGCGCCGCCCACACTGACGAGGATCTCGGGATTCTGAGCGGGGCTGCGGAGACGGCATTCAATAGCGTGCGGCGTGCGATCGATCGAGGCTCCGTAGACGGCCTGCTCCAGCCCGATCTCAGGGCCGGAGTTCGGGCCGCGGATCGTCCTACGCGTGTCGTTGAAACAATGGAGCGCGGGGCCGTCGTGCCCGACGAATCCCGGCTCACCATCAATGTGCCCTTTGTCTTGCGTCGGGCCGTTCGGGCAGCGATTCCAGACACCGTGATGCGTCGTCTCCGCCCAACCCCACCGCCCCGCGCGGCGAAGCTTGAAGACTCGCTGGCCGAACTCCTCACGCGGGTTCCGGCCGGATTTGACTGGCGGGTCTACCTCGAGCGCTATTCTGATCTTGCAGATTCGGGCGTCACGACCGAAATCGATGCCATCCGACACTACGTGCTTTATGGAGCCAACGAGGGCCGGTGGGGAACGAAGGAGAGCCGCACCGTCCGACGGGCCATGTACTGCCCGGCCGTGGATTCGATGTTCGTGCGCGCCTGGGGCGCCCTCTCCTGCTGGGACGACGCCGGAGCGGAAACCACCATTCAGGATTTCGACGAGTCCATCCACTACGCCGAGGATGTTTTTTATGGACCGGTCTTCGACCATATTCGGCTGTCGATGTACGAACGGAAACTCCCGTTTCCCGATCATTGCAGCCGGTGCATCTGTCTTGAGACCGATGTCGAGCACTCGTCCCGCAACGTCGATCAGAAGATCATGAAGACCCTGCATGTCGAGCCGTCCTACCGCTGTGCCCTCGATTGCCCGGGATGCATTCCGCGTCATGTTCGCAAGTTTGCGCCGACGCCGCGGTCGCTCGATCCGGCAGTCCTGGAGAAGATTCTTCGCGATCTCCGGGGATCAGGGGTCACGGTCGAGAGATTCTGTTTTCAGGGTCATGGCGAACCCTTGATGCATCCGGACATTCCGGGGCTCGCCCGGATGGTGAAGTCCTACTACCCGGGTGCCTATCTCACCGTCAACACCAACGCCAACTTCGTATGGAATCCCGAGTACGCGAACTGTGGGATCAACGAATTCGTGTGTTCCATCGACGGGTCGGATCAGGAGTCATACGAGATCTACCGGGTCGATGGATCCTTCGACAAGGCCTTCGCTTTCATGGAATCAGCGGCGGCAGCGGCCCGGAGATCCTCGACTCCGATGAAGGTGGTCTGGAAGTACGTGATGTTCCAACACAACGATTCGCCCGAGCGGCTCCTGTCCGCGCAGGAGAGGGGAATCGAGATCGGGCTCGACGAGCTTGTCTTTGTTTTTACCAGCCTTGGTCCCATGTCGAAACGGATCACCCGGCCGGGTCAGGTTCCCATCATGGAGTCGAATCTCAAGGTGAGCTTCCGATCCCACGAGCCCGATGTGGCCGATCTCGAGCGGCGGCTGCTCTCAGCGGAGAAAGCGCTCGCTCGGGCTCGGACTGCCGAGGCCGCCGGGTTGCTTGAGAGCATCGAACGGACCCTCGGGAGATTCTTTGACGGTGCCCAGCTCCTCAATCCCAAGTACAAGGCCATCCAAGAGCAAACGACCCGTCTTCAGATCGAGCTGAACGGACCGGTCGAAGAAGCGGGGTGATTCGGTGTGACGACCGCGGTGGTGCGAACCCGCCGTCTCATCGCAATGGGACACGGATCGTGTCCCATTCTGCGATATGCCGTCAGCTCACGACTTGCCGCAGGCTCTCCAGATCGACCTCATCCATCTGCTCCGGCTGCAGGTACTGTTTGCCGTAGTCGCGCCAGACTCCTGAGTCGAGGAAGAGTTCGAAGAGATCGGGGCAGAGGTGGCCGCTGTCGCGCATGGTGGCCATGATCTTGAGCGCAATGCTCATGGTCTTGGGCCTCATGTACGGCCGGTCGGTGGCGGTGAGAGCTTCGAAGACATCGGCGAGGGCCATGACCCTTTCCGGGATCGAAAGGTCGGGCCCGCCGAGGCGTCGCGGGTAGCCGGTGCCGTCGAGCTTCTCGTGGTGGTTTCCCGCCCAATTTTTGACCCGTTTGAGTTCGCGTGGGAAGGGCAGTCGTCCCAGCATATTGATGGTCTGGATGATGTGGTCGTTGATCTTGAAACGTTCTTCGGCGGTCAGGGTCCCCCGTTGGATGCAGAGATTATAGATCTCGCCCAGGTTGTAGAGATACTCGGGCACATCCATATTGAAGCCGTGTGGGTTGTCGCCAAAAACCGGCCCGTCTCCCGGCCGTTCGATGAGGTGCTCGATCTTGTCGGCGAGGAGGTACTCGGTGGCCGGGAGATTGGCCGCCGGGACGCGTTTCCTGCGCTCGATTTCCTCGTGCGACAGCCCGAGTCGGTCGTCGAGGTGGCGCTCCCATGTCTGTGACGCGATCTTGTCGACGCGATCGAGCCGCTCCTCGATCATAAAGATCTCGCCCTGATTGCACTCGGCGATGAACGCCCAGTCCGCACGGATCTCGTCCCAACGGTCCTCGAGGCGCCGGCGCGCCTCCGGATCTTCAGGCAACCCTTCTGTGCGCACACGAAGGTATTTGATCTCGGCATCGCGCCAGAGCACTTCGAACCGGGTCCGAATCTCATGGATCCGATCGTAGAGGGTCTCGAGCTTGGTCGATTTGTCAACGACGTACTCGGGGGTGGTCATCTTGCCGCAGTCGTGAAGCCAGGACGCGATGTGGAGTTCGTACCACTCATCTTCGGTGAGATGAAAATCGTCGAACGGGGGAGTCGAGGCGTCGTGCGCCTTTTTCGCCAATTGTTTGGCGATCACGGGAACCCGTTGACAGTGGCCGTGGGTGTAGGGCGACTTGGCGTCGATGGCGCCCGCAACCACGTGAATAAAGGCCTCCAAGAGGTCTTTCTGGGCCTTGAGCAGGCGACGAAGATCGAGGGCGACCGCGGCATCGGCCGAAAGGGCTTCGACAAAGGGGACGACCTCGGGATCGAAGACCCCGATGTTCCCCGCCGCGTCCCTCGCGTTCACGAGCTGCATGAGTCCGACGAGGTCTCCCTTTTGATCGGCCAGCGGCACGCTCATCACCGATCGGCACTGGTAGTCGTCGTGATCGAATCGCTCGTGAATCCGGCGCAGATCGAAACGAAAATCGTCGGTCGTGTCGTTGATCCTGATGGTCGTCAGCTCTCGGGCGGTCTCGCCATCAAGGCCGGGCCGTCCGGCGACATCGAGATCGGAGAGAACCGGGACCGGCGCAAAAGGTGGTTCGACCCCGCTGGTGCCACCGAAGTGAACCCCGGCGCTGTCGATTTCGAGGATGGCGACCTCGAGCGAGGACTCGTCGTCGGTGAACATGAGAATCGCGCCGCCATCGGCGTGGGCGACCTTGCAGGCTTCGCGAAGGATCATCTCGAGCAGGCGACGTTGGTCCTTCTCGGCCGACAGCGCCCGCGAGATTTCGAAGAACTGTTGCAGCGAGTTCTTCATGACCGACATCGTTTCGGCGAGCTCCGCGACCTCGGTGATGCGTGAGGTTGCGTTGAAAGATCGCCCGAGCTTGAAGCGGCGGATATCGGCGGCCTCGGTTGCAAGGGAGCGGAGAGATTTCGACACGTTGCGGGAGATCCACAACACGAGAGCGACGGCGAGGGCGAGGATCACCCCCGAAATGAGCAGGCTGCGATTTCGGATCCGGTCGACATCGGCGAGCAGTTCGTCACGGGGGATCGCCGCCAGAAGGAGAATCTCCTGGCCCGACCGGGCCGGAAGCGTGGTGGCCGATGCGAGCCAGGTTGCTCCGTCGACATCCACCTCGAACCGGTTCGAGTCCTCGGCACCGCCGAGTCGATCCGCCAACGCCCGGTAGGCCGGGTCATCAAGCTCGGCGAGTCGTGGCATGGAGACCGAACCCGACTCCGACCCAGTAGGTAGGGTGGCGGTGAGTTCGGCCTCCGACAGGGCGATCACCCGTCCCGTCCGGTCGGTGATGGCGAGCCTGGTGGATGGCGTGATGCGTTCCCGGGCGAGGCCGCTTTCGAGGGTTTCGAGGGTGATGTCAGCGCCCACCACGCCGCCCCCGTCGAAGAGCCGGCGGGAAAAGGTGAGCCCCACTTCACCGGTGGTGAAGAAGATGTAGTAATCCGTGGCGATCTGGGCGTCGGACGCCACGCCCCTGCGATACCAGTCACGCTCCCGGGGATCGAAACCGGTTTCCTCGAGGGGACGTTGTTCGATCAGTTGCAGCCTTTCATCGAAAAAGAGCAGGGTGCCCAGCGGTTCGGCAGGACGTCGTTCGATGCTCTGGATCGCGTAGGCGCTGCCCTCGGGAGCCTCGAGAGCCTCGCCCGCCACTTGGTTCTGATCGAGGGTTCGGATGAGAAAGAAATCACCGTTTTCGTAGCCGATGTAGAAGGCGGAGATCGAGGAGTTCAGCTGGAGGGCCTCGGCGACCGGCGGCAGCGCGAGCAACCGTTCCTCGAGGGTGTCGCCGGCCCAGATGGCGCTCCTGGACGTGATGTCCACCAACCCCTGAGCCGGTTGATAGAGGCCTGCGATGTCGGCGCTCAATTGGCGCCCGATCCGGTCCATCAGGTCATCGGCGCCAAGCAGTTCGACACGGCGCCCCTGGATGTAGCTGTAGGCGATCACCGCCACCCCGAAGACGACAAGCGCGGTGACGAAGACAGCGGCCAGAGTGATGTGCAGCGGATACCGTGCGATACGGACTTCCGCCGGCGGACTGCTTTCGGTTGTCGGACGTGTCATGGATACGATGATAGTGGATCAGCGCGACGCCGGCACGCTTTCCTCCGCAGTAATTCTGAGGCACTGCGTCGCGGAAGCGACGCCGCGCCTCAGAATTATTTCCAGTGACTCTTCACGAACTCCTCGGTCTCGGGCAGACCGCCCTGGAGGATGAGATACCCGTTGTGCGGTTCGCGCTCGGTGATCTCGTGGCTGATGGGCTCTCGCATCATCACCATGACCCGCTCGTGATCGTCGGTGTGACCGAGGACCCAGCCGAGTTTCATGAGCGCGGTTTCGGGAAGCATATTGTCGAGCGGCACCACCCCGATGTCCATGAGATCGCGGCCGGTCTCGTAGACATACATCTGGGCAAAGCCCCACAGAGTCTGCACCGTCATCACCACGTGGACCCCAGCGGCGGCGGCGCGTTCGAGGGCCGGATAGAGCGGGCTGTTGACGTGGCCGAGACCGGTGCCGGCGATGACGATCCCGCGGTAGCCCTTCTCCACGAGCGCATCCACGAGGTCTGGTTTCATCCCCGGGTAGTAGTAGAGGATGGTGACCCGATCGTCGTAGGCGGTGTCGATCTTCACTTGGCGTGAAGGGTCGCGACGGACATAGTCGTCGTTGAGAATGGTGAAGTCGTCGCGGCTGACGATGGACAGGGGGATGTCGCCCACGGTGCGGAAGGTGCTGCGGTAGGAGGAGTGCATCTTGCGGCAGCGAGTGCCGCGGTGGAGCAGACCGTAGCGGTCCGAGGTCGGGCCGAACATGCAGATCTGGACTTCGGCGATCTCACCGTAGGCCGCGGCGCGGACCGCGTGGATGAGGTTGAGCGCGGCGTCGGACGACGGTCTGTCAGAGGAGCGTTGACTGCCGACGATGACGATGGGCACCGGCGAATCCTGGACCATGAAACTCAGCACGGCTGCGGTGTGACCCATGGTGTCGGTGCCGTGGCCGATGACGATCCCGGCGGCGCCGCCCTCGATTTCCCGGCCGATGTTCTCGGCGAGCTCGCGATACTGGGGCCAGCCCATGTTCTCGGAGAAGACACCGAAGATCTTGCGGGTCGTGAGATTGCAGATGTCGGCGAGTTCGGGCACCGCGCCGTAGAGCTCGCCGGGAGTGAAGGCCGGAATCACCGCTCCGGTGCGGTAGTCGAGCCGTGAGGCGATGGTGCCGCCGGTGCCGAGCAGGGTGACGCTCGGCAGATCGGGGCTGACGGGGAACTCCTGCTCCGGGATCTTGTAATGAGCTTCTTTATAGCCCAGTTCTTCCATGCTCTCCACCCGGTCGACGTGGACGCCGACGTTGTAGCCGGTCTTGAGCTTGAGGACGATGTGGAGATCGTCGAAATTGCCCGAGCGGGGCAGCACGACGCCTTCGAAGACGCTACCGGCGGTGTTGACCAGCCGAACGTCGGACCACACCCGGATTCCGAGTTCTTCCAGGCAGGCGCGGGCGCGGCCGCGATAGCCCTTGAGGGGATCGACCGTGTCAGTCATTCTTCGCTCCCATCTCGGTGAGGATCGCGGCTGCAACCTCGGTTGCGGGCACCCTGCCGCGGAGCTCGACCATGGCGAGACCGAGGAGGAATCGGAATCGTTTTTCGGTGCTCCCATCGGGGTGATCGAGTTCGTGGTCGTCGACGAACTTGGGAATGCGGTCCTGCCAGCCCACCGGGGCGTGACCGAGAGCGATGTCTTGGACATAGCCCACGACCTCGTGCTCGGGGTTCTCCGCCATCCAGGCCACGAGGTCCCTGCGCGCCTCCCAGATCACAGGCAGACTGCCTGTGAGCTCGAAGAGATCGATCCAGCTGTAGGTTGAAATTCGATCCACGTCGACCCCGGCCCGTCGCAGCCCCTTGAGTTGCTCGCCGAAAAAGAAACAAGCCCGGCGTACGTCGGCCGACCCGTGCGCCACGACGGAATCGACCAGTCGAGCGCCGCCCCGCCGGATGAGGTAGTGGATCAGCGTTGTTGGAACACCGGCCTCGGTGTAGCGCACCTCTCGAATCCAGGGTGGCTCGGGCAGGGGCGCATGCAGGGTTTCGACCCGCTCGCGGGTGATTCGTTGCGGGGGGCTGTCGGTGTCGGGGTACATCCGGTCGGGACCGGGAAGGATCCGCTCGAAGTCGGTGGCGCCGTCCTCGAACGGCTGTCGGGTTTCATTGGGGATGCCGTCGGTGGCGTCGACATAGCGCAGGCGGATCTCTTCGGCTGCGGTGAGGGTGTCCTGCTCGGCGCCCCAGACGACGACGAGGCCATCGGTACCTCCGCAGCCGAGGGCTGATCGGAGTCGGTGGAGTTCATCCGCCGATTCGCGTGGCCAATCCTCCGAGTGGAGCAGGATGGGCTGCTGGTCGAGGCCGGCGATGACCCGAATTCTGCCGCGGAGTTCGTCGGCGAATGTTCTGCCGGGTTGGGTCGGCCACGCCAGGGTGCCGGCGAGTCCCTCGAGTTTGACCGCGCGGACGCAGAAGGCGCCCGAACCGCACTCGAACCCGGGCCGGCGATCGTCACCGGCCAGGAAGAGCTCCCAGGTCGCGCGGTTGAGGACTTTGGCGGTTGATCCGGCCACCAGCTGGGTCACGTCGCGATGCTCGATGCGGATGTTCTCTGCGGTGGCGAGTTCACGCCGGTGCAGCTCATCGCGAAGTTCAAGCAGATTGACCTGCCTGACGGCCTCGCCGTGCACCAGCCGCGGCGCCCAGCCCGCCTTGGGGACGCCTTTGATCTCCACCCGGCGTCCACCCCGGACCGAGACGTTGACATCCTGGCGGCTGGCGCCCATCCCCACCCGAACATGGCCGGTGGAGCGGCAGACCCGACCGACGAGGAGGATGGCCTCTTCGACTTCGTCCGGGGTGCGCAGATCGGGCCCGGTGACGGTCTCGATGAGCGGCATTCCGAGCCGGTCAGTGCGCCAGACGATGAGGTGGCCACGGTCGGAGACTTCGCGGCAGGAGTCCTCTTCGACGCTGACCTGGGTGATACTGATCTCGCGGCCGCGAAACGGCAGCCGGCCCTCGACCCCGACGATGGCGGTGCGTTGGAAGCCAGTGGGAATCGAGCCGTCGAGGTACTGTTTGCGTGCGATATGAACCTCGTCGACGATGTCGCAGCCGAGCATAAGGCACTGCTCGATGGCGACATCGAGCGATTGCTGGTTGACGAGGAACGGCGGCGTGTCATCCATCTCGTAGGTGCAGGTATTGGACCGGTGGAGCAGATAGATGATGTTCTTCCTGGTCTTGAACTCCATCAACGCCGTGCCGTCGTACTCGCCGAGTTCCGACAGGGTCGGCCGCATGTGGCGAAGGATCGATCCGTCGTGTTCGGTGGTATAGAGCCCCGCCGGACAGTGGCAGAACATTTTCTTTTCGGTGAGTAGTTGCTGGTGGACCTCGAGGCCGACCCGAAGACCGACCTCGACGTAGTCGATGGTGTCGTGCAAGATCCCTCCCGCGCCGAGTCGGCTGATTCTAGCAGGGGAGAGTGATCCTCGTCGTTCTCTACGGCTGATTGAGCGACATGGAACCTGGGACTCTTCTCGTTGATGCTCCGACCGAAAAGAAAGGGGGGGCCGAAGCCCCCCCTGACGACCGATTGTGTTCGGGTATCGACTGCTACTGGGGGAGAACGGTCGTCGGATCAGAGGTGTCGTTGTCGAGGACCGACCCATAGGCCGCGAAGGAGGCGCCGTCGGTCTCGGTCCAGACATCGATGTAGCCGCCCTCGACCGGTGCTTCGGCGTTGAAGACCCGGTTGAGCTGTACATTGCCCCAGGCCGGGAGCTCTGCCGACGCCTCGTCCACCATCATGCCGTCCGCGGTGTAGCGCCGCCAGTTGATCGTCATGGACGAACCCGTGCCGTTGAGGATTCCGATGTTGGAACGGTAGTTGCCGTTCTCGGTGAAGTAGAGGATCCGCTTCATCATCCCGGAGGGAATGAGGTCATCCGACGCGAACCCGGGCATGGCCTGGCCGAAGGTTCCGGCGATGCGAGCCTCAAGGTCATAGGTGCCGGCGGCCACGGGGGCATGCTCCGAGAACTGCTGGAAGGTCACGTTGGGAAAGAGCACTGGGCCGCCGTCGGCGACGGCAATGTCCACCGCGGGTGCATCCGGGGAGGCGTGGAGGAAGCGCACCCAGCCGTTACCGGCGGCGGGGGTCGATCCGTCCGCAGTCAGGATTACCGGTGTGATCATGGACAGCATGTTGGTGGCGACCACGAGGTAGTCGGTTCCCACCATGAGATCGAGATCCACCGGGCCGATGATGATGGGCTCGGTCGCATCCGCGGTGACATGTTTTTCATAGTTCTAGATCGTAATCAGGCTGGGTTTTGGGCGTCACGCTGCCGACGAGGAGTCCCCGCAACATAGTTGGCCCGTCGGCCATAGCTCAGGAGTGCCCGCTCGATTTTCTTTCTGCCGCGGTAGAGCCTGGACATGATGGTGCCGATTGGTACGGCGAGGGCGTCCGCCACCTCCTGGTAGCTCAGGCCCTGGAGATCGACCATGAGTACGGCCATCCGGTAGTGGTGCGGCAGCGCCATGAGGGCCTCCCGGATCTCGTGGTCGAGTTCCTGTCCGAGAAAGTCGAACTCTGGATCTTGCTCCACCGGGATGCCTTCATCGAATCCATCACCCGAATCGCGAAGTTCATCGAAGTCCAGCATCTGGGGCTTGTTTCGGTTGCGCCGATAATTGTTGATGAAGCTGTTTTTGAGGATTCGGAAAAGCCACGCCTTGAGGTTGGTGCCCTCGGTGAACTGGTGGTAATGGCGATAGGCCTTGAGGTAGGTCTCCTGGAGCAGGTCCTCACTCTCTTCAACCGAGCGGGTCAGGCGGAGCGCGGTCTTGAAGAGTTGGTCTCGGTAGGGCAGTTGAGCGGACCCGAAATCCCATGCTGTGGCGTTGAGTGTGTCTTTCATATGTCCTCCCTGCGAAAGAATCTAAGTTATATATAGAATAATGTCAAGATATTTTTTGTAAATTCTAGAGTATTACTTGATTGATTGGCGATTTCTGGACAATCGGGATGTGGTGGAGGGGCTCTGAGCGTCCTGCAGTACTCGGCATTTTCAGAAGAATCGAGACCGTCCCATTGGTCACCCTGTGCACCGCCACGTCGCGAGACGGCGCCTACTCATGGAAAGAACAGCGGAAGATTCGATTCGACCATTGGATTTTGAAACGGATTCACACCGTGCGTCGCTTATCGAGGGCTCCGCAGGACCGTTTTGCCGATGCAACTATGATCACAGCAACCATCTCAGTGGAAGCCACTCACGGAGAACGGATGCTCTTGTTCTTTGGGAGCGCCGCAACCCGCGTAGCGGCGCCCAGCGGACACCGGGCGTCGGCGGTAGGTCAGATCGTCTGAAGCGCGCTCTCGAGATCGTCAAGCGTCGAGACCACATCGATGCCATCGGGAAGGCCCTTGAGGTGGGCGGCGCCGGCGCCGCCGACCCAGAGACGGGTCTCGGTGGGTAGCTCCTGACGGAGATGGGTGATGTCCTCGGTGGTTTGAGGACCAGCTCCGAAGGGGCTGATCGAGAGCCCGACGGCCGCCGCATCGAGTACATCGGCTGCCTGGGCGATCTCTTCTACGGGCAGGTGTGGACCGAGGATCCGCACTCTCCGACCCGCCGCGGCCACCGCCAATCCCACGATATGCAGGCCAAGGCCGTGGAGCTCGTCGGGCAGGGTGGCGAGCACGACCGGGCGGCCCGAGCCCGAAGCTTCGAGCTGCGCCCGTAAGGAGCGAAGATGGTCCTCCAGAACCTCGGAAAAGAAATGCTCATGGCGGATTTCGAGTTCGCCACGGGCCCAGGAGGCTCCGACCTCTCGAAGGAGGGGCTCCACCCTCTCGCGAAGGAAAGGTCCGACTCCGAGCAGAGAGGAGTCGCGGGCCAGGGCGGCCGCGAGCGCGTCGCGATCGAACCGCCGGCAGGCTTCAAGGGTAGTTTCGATGATTCCGGGGGTGATGCCCGTCGGCACACCTGTATCGAGGGCGCCGCACGACCGAAGGAGGTCCTCGAGATCGGTCATTGGGAGTGAAACGACATCACCCGCACGATAGCCACAGTGGAGCGCCTGGTTGATCAGCAGGAGCTGTTGCACCTGCTCGACCGGGTATCGGCGATGACCGGACTCGAGACGGAGGGGAGAGGGAAACCCGAATTTTCGTTCCCAGGCACGGAGCGTGTGCTCTCCGATACCTGTTCGTCGGGTTACTGCGCCCATGGGCCACAACTGGAGATCTTCATCCCCTGCTGTGTTCGACCCCGCGTTTATCGGTTTGCTCACATTTTCCTCTTCATTGACAGGGCGCAGACCCATTCCGGTTTCATGCGGCCCGTTCGACGTGCCTGCACGCCTCATGGTACGCCTCGGCAACGGCGTACGCCGTCCATTCCGATCCAGTCGCGACCATAGGCATCCGGCAGCCGACCGATACCTCTTCGAGTTCCTTCACCGTGGGGTGCGCACCCTCGAGCGAAACCACCACCAGCGACGAGCAACCCATGAAACGAGCGGCCGCGGCCGCATCACCCATCGCCAACACACCTGGACCCGAACCAACATAGGTCACGAAGACACCGAGATCTTCCTCCAGGAGTTCTACGAGGGCCGCCACCGCCGGATCCCATAAACCGACATCGGCCACGGGCCAGTAGAGGACCAACGCGGGTCTGTCGGCGATGACTTCGAACGTTGTATTGGGCTTCATTCCAACCCTCCCGTTTGGTCGCTTTCACTCTTGCTCCGGCGAGGTCAGCCCGGCTGAACCATGACAAAGGGTCGAACCGAGACGACCGCCTCATTCGGTGAACGTATAGAAAAAATAGAAATATTCCTCGAAAAAAACTGGTTCTTCCGGCTGTGAAGACCTCAGTCGCTTCCTTACGGATCCACCCGGCCAATGAGCGCCCTGTCGCGCCTGCAGCTTCCTACGTTTTGTATTGGATGATTGCCGCTCGTCGAAGCCGTTTCAACTTCTCCCTCCAGCGGGCGGCCGAGTGGGCGAGGGAGCTCGGGCTTCCGCTCGTGGTCCTCGAGGCCGTTCGGGCCGGATATCCCTGGGCGAGTGACCGAATCCACCGATTCATTCTCGATGGAATGGCTGACAATTCCGCCGCCTTCAGCGGCCGGGGCGTCACCTACCTTCCCTATGTCGAGCCTGAGCACGGTGCCGGCAGCGGTCTGCTTGAAACGCTCTCGGCGGACGCGGCGATGGTCGTCACCGATCACTATCCGACCTTTTTTCTGCCGCAAATGGTCGCATCCGCCGCCCGCCGCATTCCCGTGCTCGTGGAGTCGGTCGACTCCAACGGCCTGATTCCGCTCGCGGCGACCGGTTGCGAGTTCGCCACCGCTTACGCGTTTCGACGATGGATCCAGAAACACCTGGGAGGGTTTCTTGACGAATTCCCGCTTGAGGATCCCCTCGCCGAAGAACTCCAGCCGATTGTCACGCTCCCGGCATCGATTCTCGATCGGTGGCCGGCCGCACCGCCGCCCCTGCTGGCAGGCGATTCGAACAGTCTCGCAGGGCTCCCCATCGATCACGAGGTCAAGGCCACGGCCACTCACGGCGGCGAGGTCGAGGCCCGGCGGGTCCTCCACAGCTTCCTCGACGAGGCCCTGGACGACTATGGCGAGAAGCGGAATCGTCCCGATGACGGTCGGAGCAGCGGTCTGTCCCCCTATCTTCACTTCGGGCATCTTTCGTCACACGAGGTCTTTCTCGAGGTCATGAGGCGCGAACGGTGGTCGCCCGAGGACATCGCGCCGCCGCCCAACGGCCGCCGCGCCGGTTGGTGGGGAGTCACCGATTCCGCCGAGGCATTCCTCGATCAACTCGTTACCTGGCGCGAGCTCGGCTACCAGTTCTGCCACTATCGGTCGGATCACGGCCAGTGGAGCTCGCTGCCTGAATGGGCCCAGACGACCCTCGCGATCCACTCGACAGACACCCGAGAGCACACCTATGGGCTCGACCAGTTCGCCGCGGCGGCGACTCACGACCCGCTGTGGAACGCGGCCCAGACCCAGCTTGTCCGGGAAGGATCCATCCACAACTACCTTCGAATGCTTTGGGGCAAGAAGATCCTCGAGTGGACCGAGCAACCCCAACAGGCGCTCGAGATCATGCTCGAGCTCAACAACCGCTATGCCCTTGATGGCCGTGACCCAAACTCGGTCAGCGGGATCTTCTGGGTTTTGGGCCGCCACGACAGGCCCTGGGGACCCGAACGGCCGATCTTCGGCAAGGTGCGGTACATGACGAGCGCCAACACCGCCCGCAAGGTCCCGGTGAAGGAGTATCTTGAGCGGTACAGACCTGACGGAGGTGAACGATGAAGGTCCTGGTGACGGGCGCCACCGGATACGTCGGCGGGAGACTCGTTCCCCGCTTGCTCGAGCGCGGCCACGACGTACGGGTCATGGTCCGCGACCCTGCTCGAGTCGCCGGTCGCGATTGGTCCGATGCCGTCGAGGTCGTCAAGGGAGACATCGAAGTCCCGGATACTCTCGGTCCGGCCCTCGAGAATATCGACGCCGCCTACTATCTGATTCACCTCATGGACAGCGGCCGCGGTTTTGTTCACCGCGACCGAAAGGCCGCACAGAGTTTTGTCGCAGCGGCGGGCCATCTCCGTCAAGTCATCTATCTCGGCGGGCTACTCCCCGAGGGCGACGACGTTTCGGACCACCTCGCGAGCCGGGCCGAGGTCGGGCGCATCCTCCGCGAAGGGCTCCCCGCCGCCGAGTTCCGTGCGGGCCCGGTGATCGGTTCAGGCTCGGCGTCGTTCGAGATGGTTCGCTATCTCACCGAGCGCCTCCCCGCCATGGTGGCTCCCAAGTGGATCCTCAACGATGTTCAGCCCATTGCGATACGCGACATCCTCGAGTACCTCCTGCTGGCACTCGACCATGGATCGACCGGTATATTCAACGTCGGCACCGAACCCATGAGCTTCAAGGCCATGATGCAGGTCTTCGCCGAGGTTCGCGGCCTCAAAAGACTGATCGTTCCGGTGCCCGTTTTGGCGCCTCGATTGGCTGCGCTTTGGGTCGGCCTGGTGACCCCGATCCCGAACCGGATGGCCGTTCCCCTCATCGAAGGCGTGGTGCATCCGGTGGTGGCAGACAGCTCGCGGGCGCGTGCCGAGTTTCCGGAGGTTTCGCCGCTGCCCTATCGCGAGGCAGTGGAGCGCGCGCTTCGAAGTACCGAGGCCAACGCGGTCTCGACCCGCTGGAGCAGTGCCCTCGGCGATGCGCCGGCGTTTGAACTCAGCCAGAGTCAGGGGCTGATCCGCGAGACCCGTAGCCGTCTCACCTCCGCGGATCAGGCGTCGACCTACCGTGCGTTCTCTTCCCTCGGCGGCAAGCGCGGCTGGCTTTTCTGGAATTGGGCCTGGGGCTTGCGCGGATTGCTGGATCGATTGGTTGGCGGTCCCGGCCTCAGGCGCGGCCGCCGACACCCCAGCGATCTCGAACAGGGCGACGCCCTCGATTTCTGGCGGGTCGAACAGGTCGATGCACCCAAGCTCCTGAGGCTCCGCGCGGAGATGAAGGTTCCGGGACGGGCCTGGTTGCAGTTCGAGGCGATCCCGGAGGGCGGCGGTACCCGGCTGGTCCAGACCGCACTCTTCGAACCCATCGGGCTCGGCGGCCAGCTCTACTGGAACCTGCTCTACCCCATCCACCGGGTGATGTTCTCGGGGATGGTGTCCCGGGTGGTGGCTCTCGCCGAAGGCGAAGGAACGAAATGAGAACGTTCAATTTCTCGAGCGAACAGTGGCTACCAAAGCCCCTCGAAGAGGTCTTCCCGTTCTTCGCCGATGCGCGAAACCTGGAACAGCTGACACCCGACTGGCTCAGCTTCACTGTGCTGACTCCGGAACCCATCCCCATGGCCGTGGGTACGACCATCGATTACCGGCTCACGTGGCACAGCGTCCCGCTGCGTTGGCGATCACAGATCGCCGCCTGGGATCCGCCCCACTGCTTTGTCGATCGGCAGCTCCGTGGGCCATACAGATTGTGGCATCACGAGCACCGTTTCGAGGAGCGAGACGGTGGGACGAACGTCATCGATGTAGTCGAGTACGCCGTATGGGGAGGGGCGTTGGCTGTCAATTTGGGCGTCCGCCGTGACATCGAACGGATCTTCGCGTTCCGGCGAGCAAGGCTGATTGAGATCTTCGGCGGGTAAGTGCGACCGGGA
>Ga0316198_10001134_pt1 | contig 15386 bp, 15 predicted proteins | sample OudBieAanoxic_MG_FD_204935 | JGI IMG/M metagenome (GOLD analysis project Ga0316198, IMG submission 204935) | Coastal sediment microbial communities from Oude Bieten Haven, Netherlands - site A anoxic | ecosystem: Environmental > Aquatic > Marine > Coastal > Sediment | place: Netherlands...
CCAAGGCTGCGAATTAATCCGCCACCGGTGAGCTCCGGTCGACGGCCTTGACCGTAACCGGCCTTGACGTATTCGGCGTAACTGCGCCTGGCTGCTGCCGGTGTTTTTCTAAATACGGTCAGCACATAGTCGGTTTCCTGCCAAGCTCTTTTTTGATTGCCCATTAGGGTACTGTGACCACAGTAAGGATATTTATTCAGACCGCCAAGATCCGGAACTATCTTCGCCCTTACCGGATTCAGATGAATGTAACGTACCAGTTCCTTAAAATACACATCTTCCTGGCATATGATCGATTTATAACGGTTTTGAAAAAGCTGGCCGTGCCTCCGGTGACGGCGATTAAATGAAACTGCATATCCGGTCAGCAAACGTCGCATTAAATGAGAAACCCCTCCCGGTCCGCTGCGCAGCAAAAAATGGGCATGATTAGACATCAATACCCACGCGTAACAGATGGTCTGCGTTTCCGGAACCAGGGTTGACAAACGCTCTAAAAGGTTTTCGCGATCATAATCATCTTTAAAAATCGCCCGGCGTTCAATCCCGCGAATAATAATGTGATGCAGCACACCGGGTGCGTCTAATCTGGCTAACCGTGGCATAATTTACGGATACCACTGATCTGCAGTAGTGTCAATTTATTCATTTATGGACGTCCCTTAATCCCTTAATCCGATCTTCGTCCAAGGTCTTTTCAGTGAAACCGTGAGCGCGGATACCAGTGCCACAAGGACAAAAAAAGTCGCCATGATTCCAATCAGGCCCAGGACGCCGGCACTTGCCTTCAGGGCCACCCCATTCAAAACGCCATGCACGCCCCCCACCACGATCACAACGGCCGTGAATGCTTTGGTGGAGAGTTTCAGGTCGGCCGCGACAAGCACACCCAGGATAAAAAACGATAGGGCCGCAACCGGCAAGGTCGGCAAGCCTTCAATGAATACGCCCAAAAGCCCGCCCGCAAACCAGGCCGGGGGCAGGATGAACAGTGCGCGCCGGCCCGGTGCCGCTCCACGCATGCCGGCGAAAAGGGCGATGGCCAGGGCTGGAATCAGATCTTCCGGTGTCATGACAAGATGACCGATACCGTCATAGACCGGCCCCAGACCGGTTGTGACCAAATGGGCCGAGGCGTATGAGGGCCAGAACAGCAGGCCCAAGTTTGCGATCAAGCCTATGTACAGTCTTGTTGAATGGCGACCGAATCTCTTCAAAGAAACGGTAAAAGGGAATTCTTATCATTTTTATTGACAAAGGCACCTTTTTGACGTACACTATTTGCAGCAAAACTAAAACAAACTCAAGGATTATTTACCATGGATGCAGCAACTCAAAATAAAAACGAACGGATCAACCTCCGTATGAAAAGCAGCTCAAAGAGACTCATAGAGCGTGCTGCTAGTTTTGAGGGTAAGACTGTTAGTCATTTCATACTGACCAGTGCCTTGGAGCAAGCCGAGAAAACCGTTCAAAAGCATGAGACGATGACATTGAACACGAAAAATTCCAGGATATTTTTCGAGGCTTTGGCCGCTCCGGTACGTTTCAATCGCAAACTGGCCGCAGCTCTTGAAGAACATGATCAGCGTGTTGTCAGCAAATGACAGATTATCAAAATTTGGTTATCACGCCGCTAGACCCCACACATGACAGAACGGGCTTTCAGTGTGGTGTCGAAGCGCTGGATCGCTACCTTAAAAAGCAAGCTAAGCAGGATATCAAACGCCGCATCAGTCGTGTTTTCGTCGCGACTAAGCCGGATAATCCGAAGGCGGCGATTGGCTACTACACCTTGAGCACCTTATCAATTGAACTGAATCAACTACCTGAAAAGCTGGTGCGGGGGTTGCCTAAGCATCCAGTGCCCGCCGCTCTGATCGGCAGACTGGCGGTTAGCAATGCTGCTCAGGGACAAGGGGTTGGAAAAATTTTGCTGGCCGATGCAATCAAGCGCACGCTGGCGGTTAGTGATCAAATCGCAATCTATGCCATGGTTGTAGATGCTATTAACGACGACGCCAAAGGATTCTACGAACAATTTGGTTTTACCCGCCTAAGCGATGATAGCCCAAGACTATTTCTGCCTTTGAAATCTATTAATCTCTGAACCAAGAAGTAAGTTTAAGCCGCAATTCAATAATTTAACATCTGCTTGTCAAGGCCAATAAAATTCTCATTGAAAAAGATGTGCTTTCACTGCGCATCACCGCAGTTGACTCTAAAGCTGAATGAACCGTAGTTTGAAAGAGAACTTCTCAGCCCTGACCACGCACCAGCCAACCAACCATGAGCAAGCCGATCGCCGCCACCCAGCTTCCGGCCACCCGCACCACGATCCTGGTCCAGGGCTTCTTAAGAGAAACAACGAACGCCGAAACCAGGGCGACAATGACAAAAAGCGTGGTCATGATACCGAGCAGTCCCAGGATACCGGCACCTTCCTTCAGGGCGACACCATTGAGAACACCATGAGTAAACCCTACCACCATCACCACGGCCGTGAACCACTTCGGGGAGAGGTTCAGGTCCGCCGCAACGAGTACACCCAGAATAACAAACGATACGGCCGCAACCGGCAAGGTCGGCAGGCCTTCAATGTTGACACCCAAAAGCCCTCCTCCAAACCAGGCCAGGGGCAGGACGAACAAGGCGCGTCTTCCCGGTGCCGCGCCGCGCAGGCCGGCAAAAAGGGCTATGGCCAGGGCCGGTATCAAATCTTCCGGGGTCATGACCAGGTGACCGATGCCGTCATAGACCGGCCCCAGACCGGTTGTCACAAGGTGGGCCAAAACGTTTGACGGCCATAAGAGCAGGCAAAAGGCCGCGGTCAGGACCTTAGGTAATTTTATCCGGGAAACATCAAAGTTGGTAATAATCCTGTCAGATTGAAGCAATTCATTACCTCCGTAATTGGCCTAAAATCCCAAATCCCAATATCCAAATTTCAAATAATATCCAAATTCGAAATCCCAAAACTCAAACCGCAGCTTTAGAAATCCCAAATCACAATACATTAAACCTCTGCTTGTTGTTTTGTATCGCTTAGCGCGAAGCCCCAAACCCTGAACCTCTGAACCTCTAGACCTTGAACCCTGTATTTTTCACATTATTGCTCTCCAAAGAAAAAACACCCCCATTACCGCGATAAACGTGCCAGCACCTCGCAGAGCCAATTTGCCCACCGGCACGCTATTGACCAGGCCGAGTGCCACCCCTACACCATGCAGGCAACCGGTGGCGATCACGAAACCCATGCTGTACAGCAGTCCGCTCTGCCCGGCCGGCAATTCCGTGCCGTGCGCATGCCCGTGGAAGATCGCGAAAATACCGACGATCGCTATCGCGACGGCCAGCTTCGGGTGCACCTCGGCCAGTATCATCGCCCCCAGAACGATGGCGGAAAGGGCAATCCCTATCTCGACACCGGGCACGGGAATACCCACCAACCCCATCATGGCGCCCACAGCCATCATCATGGGAAAGGCGATCGGCAGAAGCCACAGCGCCGGGCTGCCGAGTTGCGCCCCCCACAGCCCTACGGCAATCATGGCCAGTATATGGTCGAGCCCGGACCAGGGGTGCTGTAAGCCGGTAACGAACCCCGCGGCCTGTCCGCCTTCCACATGCGCCCAGGCCATCTGCGCCCATCCCAAACTGAATAAAATGATCAAAACACTTTTACTTAGTCGAGCATTAATCATTAGACATGAAATCCTGTTTATTGAAGTGGTGATCTCACCGCCCGCTTCGCTCGAGACGCAAAGAACGCAGAGTGACTAAATCTTTCCTTTGCCGTTGAGAGGACGGCAAAGGAAAAGTACTCACTATTGAATTGCAAGAAAACAGAATCGAGCAAATTTTCTACAGCTAAACAGTATATTATCATTCCCGACAGGGTCGAGGGTTTTAGCTTTCCGTCCTCTCAGCAGAAAGCTAAAAAAATATCTCACTCTGTGCCCTCTGCGACTCTGCGGTGAATATACTCTCATCTGACAAACCCTACCACCATGATGGCTACCCTTTGAATGGTCCAGAAGGCGCCCAGGCTGCCGACGGTATAAGCCGGCAGGGCTTCGGCCCATCGCGGCCAGCGAATCTCGAGAATACGGAAGGAGCGTTCGAGCAGCACGATGATCAGGACAAAGAAAAGCTGGCCGATCTCGACGCCCACGTTAAAGAGCAGTAGCGCCACGGGAATCTCTGCCCGCGCCAGCCCGATCGTGGTCAACCCGCTGGCAAAACCGAAGCCGTGCAGGAGACCAAAGACGAATGCCACCACCCACGGGTGGCGGATGGTGAAACTGGTCTGACCGCGCCAGACCCGCACGATCTCAGGGCCGAGAAACAATATACTCAAAGCGATGGCGGCATTGAGGGGCGGCACCGGGGCACTGGCGTAACCCAAGGTGGCAATCGCCAGGGTGATGCTGTGGGCGATGGTGAAGGCGGTGATGGTCTTAATGAGGGTATAGCGGCTGCCCACGATCAGGAGCAGCCCCAGGACGAATAGGAGGTGGTCGATCCCCTGGAGGATGTGCTCCACCCCCAACCTCAGGTAAATCCAGGCAATCTCCCCCCTTGTCCCGGGAGCGGGAACGGTAAAGGAAGGGTTGGCGGGCCTCAGGATGGTTGATTGCGTCGTGCCGTCGGCAAAATTGATCCTCACCATCACATCGATCTGCGTGGCTGTCAGCCCGTCGATGGAGATGGTGCCACCGGCCAGGGCACCCCCTTTGGCCTGATAGGTGGAATACTGGACCGTGGCGCCGGGAATATCATGGCTGGAAGGCGGCCCATAGGGTACCAGGCTGGCGGGAAGCACCGGTTTGATGTCCAACGCGTAGCCGGGAAGCACCGGCACCTTCCAGGTGACTTCGAACCATCCGGGTTTCTGCTCGACGATGTTCAGCAGCGCGGGGCGAATTTCATGGGCGTGCAATGAGGTAACCGGAGTGAGTCCGACGAGGAGCAAAAACACCGCGGTGAGCCACAATCGTATAGGTTGAGTTACTTTCATATGACCTCGAAAAATGATGAACGTCGAACATCGAACATTGAACGTCCAACATCGAATAAGGAATTCTGCCCGTCGAGAGCCTCAGGGTCGAACGATCAATTTAAAAAAAAGACTGAGCAAAGCAACTCTTCGAAATTCCATTCGGCTGCCTTCGACAGGCTCAGGCCCCGAGCACGTATAGGGGAGTCGTTCGACCCGAAGTTTTTCAACCCTGAGCCCTTCGGTCGCGAGCTCAGGGTTATAGACTCAGGGTCGAAAGACTCACGACCAAAGGGCTCGTCGCAGGCTGCGGTTTAGTGTTCTGCGGTTCGTTTTTTAATAGATAAAGCGCAGCGCCATCAATATTCGACTTCGATGTTGGAAGTTCAATGTTCGATGTTCTTTCTTTTCCGTGTTGGCTTTGCCGGTCCCGCTTTACGGGGTCTCCTTCTTGAATGCATCGGTTTTCTCAACGCTCGATGCATCCTCGATGGTCACGTCGTAGCGGGCGATAATACTGTCGACAAACTGCTCATTGAGTTTTTCCCGCTTGTCACTCTCCCAATCCTGCCGAACCTGCGCTTCGACTTCGGCGAATGTCGGCGGTTCCGTCTTCTGGTGATCATGCACATAGACCAGGTGTGTGCCGTAGCCGGACAGCACCGGGCCGTGCCATTGCTGCGGCGCAAGTTCGAATACCGAATGCGCAAAGCCGCTGCCAAAGAGTTTCAACAGCTCGGCTTCCGAACGCTCCGGATAATAACTTTGCAGCATGAACGGGTCACCGTAGGCCTGGGCGTCCTGGGGAGGCTCCTTCAGCGCCTGTAATTTTACTTTGACGGTTTCCGCATCCTTGAGGGTCTGGTCTCCTCGCTTGTCCGGGTCCAGAAACACATGGGTCATCGTAATGAGTTCCGGCGCCTGGTATCGCTCGACGTGTCCCTCGAAATAGGACTGCAGCTCGTCCTCCGAGGGTGGCTGCGGGGTCATCAGGTCCTGGGAGAGGAATTCCAGCTTCTGCGCCAGCCGGCGGCGGATGACGGTATCGTCCTTGTCGAGGCCCATGGCCACCGCCTCGCGGTAGAGAATCACTTCCCGGAGGTACTGATCGATTATACCCGCCCGCTCCTCCGGTGTTGGCGGCCGGTTCCAGCGCTTCTGCCAGGTATCGGTCAGCCAGTTGATTTCCCCGGCCGTGATGGTGATGGCCCGCTCCTGTTCCTCGGCGTCCTTTTGGCCCCAAAATCCGTAAATTACGAAAATGGCGGCGCCGATGGCAAGGAAGTGGACCAGGGGTTCACGAAAAAATTTCATTGTAGAACCTTTCAGGTTCAGAGGTTCAGCCCAGCCTCTGGCCGCAAGAATCCAGTTTGATCGAAGAGGAAACTTTGCCCTTGGCTAGTTTCATATGACGGGTTAATTAAAAATGAACGTCGAACACCCGCCTGCCATGCATAGTGTATTGGGTTGGTACTAATATCGGTATATAAATCAAGTTGTTAGATTGACCTCACACCGTCATCAAGGCATTGCGGGCAGGTCGAACATTGAACGTCCAACATCGAATAATGCATTCTGTCAATTTAATAAAGACTGAGCAAAGCGAATCTTCTCTTCAAAGCTCTGCGGTTCAGTGTTCGGCGGTTCGCTTGTTATAAAATCGATAAAGCGTAGCGTCATCAATATTCAACGTTCGATGTTGAACGTTCGATGTTCGACGTTCAATCTGTTCACTGTTCCGTCCACGTGGAGTTTCATATGAGCGTTCTGGGTTCTGGGCACAACGGTTCAATGAGAAGCTTCACTCCAACAACCCTGAACGGGGAACATTGAACCTTGGAACCTATATCGCTTCACTCCAACAACCCTGAACGGGGAACGTTAAACCTTTGAACCTATACCGCTTCAATCCTTCAACCCTGAACGGGGAACGGTGAACCTGGAACCTTTTTGAGTTCAGGGTTCAACCAAGTTCTGTATCCGAAATATGATGAACAACAGACATAAGGGCCCCAGAAAAAAAATTCCACATCTTGCCTGTCATTTGGCCCGTCTACTGCGTTACATCCACCGACACGTATCTCGATATGCGTCGCTGTATGTGCCTTTTAAACGAACCCAAATCCGGCGCAATCCTGTGGAATTATTTCTTACCGTGACCTTAATCGGATTAAATTCTTCGAATCAGCATCTCCAAAACCGGGGTAAAAAGATGAATGAAGAGGAGATCAGGGAATGCCCCAAAGGACTTCTGAGCGTCATCCGATAATATATTTCGACATAAAAATCCGTTTCAAAAAACGTTGACCCGGCTTCGTCTTTATTTCCCGGGTTGCTTCCGGCTCGCCGCATGGATCGCCGCGACAATCTCTTGACTGAGTTTGGTCAGCGCCCGGCTTTGGGCCGCAACCAGGGCGGCATAATCCGACCCGCTCACCGGCTCGCGGATGCTGGAACGGCTCACTGCGAGCGGCGTTTTCTCCGGTCCCCCGTAGACGCTCCAGCGTACCACCAGCCGGGCGTCCTCTCCCAGCCGCCCGTCGCAGCGAATCACATCCAGCACAACCTGGTAGTCAATCGGCACGGAGGTGCGCCAGGGGTAAAAATAAATTCGGTCGGTCGGCAGCAGAAAACCGATATTTTCGGCCAAGACATGGGTGAGGTTGCTCTCCAAGGAACCGGCCCATTGGTCGTACTCGGCGACAATCATCCGGTTGTCGCTCGTGCGGGTGATGAGCTTGGACTGGTCGAGGTAATCGGCCAGCTTGATCGGGCCGATGCCGACGGCCGCATTTTGAGCCGGGTTCTCACTCTTTGACATTGCCTGGTCTTCCAACATCGGAGTGAGGGTGTAAAAGCGCGACGATTGACTCTTGCCCAGGCAGCCGCCCAAAAAGACGAGGGCAACGGTCGCGATGACCGGCAGGCAGCGAAAAAATAGTGTCCCTCTCATGTTATTTTCCTCCGGGTTTTCCCTTGCCCTGGATCAGGGCCTCGGGATGCCGTTCCAGGTAATCGGCCAGCTGACGAAACGAGCGGGCCGTAGCGGAAATCTCCTCCAAGGTGCTCTCCAACTCGACGATCAGCGGGGCGTCTGGGGACATAACCCCCCTGACCGCCGACAGGGTTTTATCCAAACCGGTTCCCAGCGCCTCCACCCGGGCGTCGGCATCCCGGGCCAGCTTGCCGAAATCGTTGACGGTCGTGTTCACGTTTTTCGCCAGCGGATCCACCTGACGATCCACATTGTTGACCAGCTTGCGAGCATCGCGGATGGTGCCGTCGAGATTGTCGGCCAGCGGGTCGATTTTGGTGTCGACCTTTTTCACGACCTCTTGCGCCTCCTCGAGAGTCACTCTCAGGGCCCGGATGCTGGCTTTCAGGTCCGGGTCGTTGACCAGCTGGTCGACCCCGGTCAGGGTGTTTTGCAGGCTAGCTTGCATCCCTTCCAGGTCGAGTCTTTGAAGGGTCTGAGCCAACCTCTGGGTGGTGGACGGGATGGTGGGGATCTCAGGATGGTCATTATCGATGTTCCTCAGATTGACCGGCGTGTCGGGGTGAAAATCAACTTCGATCATGAGCTGTCCGGTGATAAAACTTTGCATCTGCAGCACGGCCCGCATACCTTTTCCGATGAGATTCGCCATTTCTTCACGGAGCTCCTTATCTGATTCGGCATGTTTACCCGACGTAGTTATGAATCTCTCCGGCTCGATTTCGACGATAACCGGGATATCCACCGTCAAATCATCCATGTCGGCTTGGATACTGATACTTGTCACCGCGCCCACCTGAACGCCCTGGAACAGAACCGGTGCGCCCACGCTGAGCCCCTTGACGGATCCATCGAAGTAGAGCACGAATTCTTGGGTTTTCTTGAAAAACTTGCCCGAGCCGAAAACCACCAGGCTGGCAGCCAATAGAACCACCGCGATGACAACGAACCCACCGATCATCATCCTGTTCGCTTGCTTCGCCATCTGTTCCCATCCTTTTATGGTCTAAATTGAGCGGTTAAGATTTCTCACCGCGGGTGAGAAACAGCCGCAGCGTGGGGTCCTTGGTTTCGGCCAGCAGCGTGCTGGGGTTGCCCGTGGCCGTCATGGTCCTCTTGGAGGCATCCAGAAACACCGAATTGCTGCCGATGGCAAATATGCTCGCCAGTTCGTGGGTCACCACCACCATGGTGGTGCCCAGGCTATCGCGCAGCTCCAGGATCAAATCATCCAGCCGCCGCGCGCTCACCGGGTCCAACCCGGCCGAGGGCTCGTCGAAAAAAAGAACCTCCGGATCCAGCGCCATGGCCCGGGCGATGCCGGCCCGCTTCTGCATCCCGCCGCTGATCTCCGAGGGATAAAACTCTCCGAAGCCGGCCATGCCCACCAGGGCCAGCTTCAGCTCGACCACCTCCCGGATCCGGGCGGGACTCAAATCCGTGTAGGTCTCCAGCGGCAGGGCGATGTTCTCGGCCAGGGTCATCGAACTCCACAGCGCCCCGCTCTGGTACATCACCCCGGCGCGCCGGATAATCCGGTCGCGGGTCGGCAGATCGGACCCCCAGAAGTCGACCTGCCCATAGAACACCTGGCCCTTGGCCGGGGACTTGAGGCCGATCATAATGGTCATCATGGTGCTCTTGCCGCAGCCGCTGCCACCCATGATGATAAAGATGTCCCCGCGGTTGATCGTAAAGGTCAGATCGTGCATGACCACAAAGTCGCCATAGGCCATGGTCAGATCCCGGATCGTTATATGGGCTTCTTTTTCAGTCATATCCTATTGTGTCCTGACGCGACAGTATCTCACCGGCTCAACCGGCTCAACGGGCTCAACGGGCCAACCGACTCATATCCCCAGCAGATTGCACAACACCGTGATCAGGGCGGTGGAGAGGATAATGCCGACAATCGCGGTGACCACCGCCGAGGTGGCCGCTTCGCCGACCGCCGAGGCACTGCGCCCGCACTGCATGCCCCGCAAGCAGCCGGAAAGCGCCACGATCACCCCGAACACGGTGCCCGAGAACAGCCCGATGCCCAGGTTCCAGAGATTGACCGCCTTTACGGTCTCGTTGTAATACTGGATTAAGCCGATATCGAGCATCCCGACCCCCACCACCATACCCCCCAGGATGCCCATGACGTTGGCGTAAAGGCACAAAAGCGGCATCATCAAGGCCAAGGCCAGCATGCGCGGCAGCACCAGAAACTCCATCGGCGATATGCCCAGGGTTTTCAGCGCGTCGATCTCCTGGTTCACCTGCATGGTGCCCAGTTGGGCGGCGAAGGCGCCTCCAGTGCGGCCGGCCATGACGATGCCGGTCATAATGGCCGCCATCAGGCGCACCATGGCGATACCCACCAGGTCGGCCACGTAGATCTGGGCCCCGAAGAGCTTCAGCTGGATGGCGCCGATAAAGGCCAGAATGAGTCCCACCAGAAAGCAGATCAGGGAGACGATCGGCAGTGCCTGGCCGCCGCAGGACTCCAAGACCAGCCCCAGGTCGCTTTTCCGGTACTGGGCCTTGCCGCGCAGCAGGTTTCCAAAGGCGATCACCGTATCGCCAATAAAGGTCAGCATCTCGCCCAAGGATCGGAAGAAATCGACAGTTTCGCTGCCCACGTGGGTAAAAAAAGACACCTTGCCCGCGGCCTTACGGGCATCTTTTTTCTCCGGCACCGCCGCGGCCAGTGCCAGAAGTTTTCGCGCCCCCTGCGGCAGGCCGCTGTCGTCGATGGGTAGCTTTTGCTGCGTACAAAATTCGCGCAAGTTGATCAAAAAGATCAGCAGCCCGGAGTCCCAATCCGCCAACTGCCGGGTGTCGAAGACAACGTTACGAACCCCTGGCGTCCCCGCGACTCTTTGTTGAACCACATCGGCCGAAGGCAAGGATTCCTCAAGCTTCCAGCGCCCGGAAAGAATCACCTGCAAGGTATCTTGCGATGGTTGCTCAATGAGCAGTTCACCTGCGGCCGACATTTGCGCATGTCTCCTTTCCTTGGATTTCGTTCAAATGGAATCCTCGGCGTCTATGACCTCAAAACGGTCAGAATGATTTACCTATTTTAAATAACTTCTCGTTTAGGGTCTCGGCAAGAAATAATTACACAAGATTGCGCGGGATTTTGGTTCGTCTACAAGGCACATCCGCCGATGCATATCGGGATCTGTGTTGGTGGATGTAACGCGGTAGACGGACCAAAAGACAAACAAAATGTGTAATTATTTCTTGCCGCGGCCCTTAGTTGTCGATACACGTTAAATGAGTTTTGATCAAGAAGTTTTTATCGTGCCTATTTGGATTTTCAACAGCTTGCTGAGTTAATTTGCCAACAGGTTGAGTAAATTTTTATCACCCACTCATTTTTCGTTTGACTGCCTTTCGGAGCCGTCGTTTTCCGGAATCTCTTTAAAGTAGAGCCAAACCATAACTCCGACGAAAGCGAATACAAAAAAATTTAGAACCGTGTCGATTAGATTTTCCATAGTTTCAAACCTTTTCTTTTTTCAGGGCCTTCAACAGGCACACCATCAAGAACAACACGATGAAAACAAAGGGACTGGCGCTCAGAGCGATGATTTGCCGTACCGCTTCGACGCTGTTGGAAAGAATCATCACAAGCCCCAGCGCCCCTAAAATGGCGCCCCAGATGAGCTTGATTCTGACGCTCGGGTTCGAATTACCGCCGGTGGAAAACATCGACAGTACGAAGGCAGCGCTGACCACGCTGGTCACGATAAACAAGAACGCAGCGACGATAGTGGCGGAAACGGTCAGAAACGACAGCGGCAGGGTATCCAGCAGCAGAAAACTGGTCTGATTGATATTGGTCTGCACGATGGTGGGATCGAGATTGCCGGCCGCTCCCTCGAAAAAGCCGATCCCGCCGAACACTCCGAACCATAGGATCGAAAAAACGGTGGGCACCAGAAGGACCCCCATTAGAAATTCGCGTATGGTGCGGCCGCGGGATATGCGCGCAATGAACACACCGACAAACGGCGCCCAGGCCAACCACCAGACCATGTAATTCAGGGTCCAGTCGCTGAACCGGTTTCGAACGGTTTCGTCGTAAAGAGAGTAAGTCATGAAGCCTTGGGGAATGACTTTGGAGAAATACATACCGATGCCTTCGGTGATGTTGTTCATCAGAAAGGAGGTGGGTCCCACCAACAGCACGTAGATCAGCAGGCCAACCGCCAGAAAGATGGCCGCGTTGGACAAGGTCGCCATCCCCTTGCTCAGATCCATCGTCAGCGGCAGCAGGTAGGCGAGGCAGAGAACGACAAACACTCCCAGAGCGAGCTCGAGCCCCGCGTTTTCGATGTTGAAGAGGATGGCGATTCCATCCTGGACCTGAAAGACCCCCATGGCTACCGAACCGGCCAATCCGATGGCAATGGCATAAATAGACAGCAAGTCCATCAGCCATCCGACCGTCCGGGTCCAGCGGGTCCGGCCGAAAACGCTGATGACCGGCGCGCTGACCATCTGGGGTGTATCCCGGCGAAATCCGAAATAGGCCAACACCAAGGCCGTAAAGCCGTAGATGGCCCAGGCATGCAGACCCCAGTGAAAATAGGTCAGTAGCAGGGCCTCCGTGGCCGCCTGCTCTTGACCTACGTAATCCTGCATAAACAGAAAGTGAGAAATCGGCTCGGCCGAACCGTAAAACAGAAGGCCGACCCCCATTCCGGCCGCAAACATCATCGTCAACCAGCTGATCGTGGAAAACTCCGGCACTTCGTGTTCGCGGCCCAGCTTGATTTTTCCATATCGGGAAAAGGCCAGCCATAGACTGGTGAGCAGCAAAATGCTTGCAGTCAGCATGACAAACCAACCGCGGCTTCGAAACGCGACCTTTACCTGGGCGGCGGCGAAACCCGCCAGTCCCTGGGTGTCGAAAATTCCCCAGACTGCCACGCCGGCTGTCAGCGCCAAGGCAATCAACAGTAACGGGTTGCGAAACATTCTTCCTCCTCAATAATAAAACACCGGATCATAATGTGATCCACGCCACAGAATGTTTAGTCTGATGAACAAGCGGAGTGACATTGTTTAGTTCAAGCGACATGTTGCACGGTATGTGAAACAGCGGTTTAATACTCATGATACCTTCGGTTCGCATACCTTGGAATACCTTACATGAAGTCGTTTTGACAGCATCATGGATCGTATCCGCCGCAGCTTCACAACCCAGTACTACCAAAGCTTCATATTTGCGTGCACGCTTCAATAGCTTTTTACGCCGTCTTGAAGTCCACATACAAACAACAAATTGGTGGAGCCATCTACTCTTGAAAACATCTGTTTTGACGCCCTTTTGCTCCAAATTGGATTTAATGTTTTCTATGAGTTCCTCATAAGAAGCTGTCTTTAAAAACCTCCGCAGAAACTCAAAATAAGGTCGATTTGTTCTCACGGCCATACTGGCCGCTGGACAGAATCGGCAAGGGATAATCAAAACAGATTTGACGCTCTCAAGTTCAGGAAACTCACGGATGTCTTTTAAATATACCGGCATTTGTCCCCTCCTATCATACTTTTAAAAAAATGCTAAAAGATTTTATAACTGGTTACATTTCACCGGCCTTTGTGTCAGAATAGTCATAGAAAATTTTTTCCACTTCCTCAACCATGTAAAGTGGCAGGGATAAAAGATCAAAAAGTACTTCAACAGTATCTGATGCCTGTCTGATAGAGTGCCTGACTTTTTGTAGGGTCGGTAAATTCAGATCAAAACGAATCGCATTCGAAATTTGTTTCTGATGTACAAACTGGAGCAGAGATTTCAATGACCCGCTTTTACCCGCTTTTACTTCAACAGGAACTATGGATTGCCCCATTTGAATAACGAAATCGACCTCAGCATTCGAGGATCTCCCTTCACGAAGCCAATATGTTAGGGAAGGGCTTTTGTTGCTTTTACCTGAAAAAGCAATATGCTGCGCAATAAACTGTTCTGCGACCCTGCCCTTGTTAATAAAATCCTTTGTTTTCAGATCATTCTGGGAAATCCACTGAATCCCGCACATGTTGTTCATAATTCCGCAGTCCATAAAATATGTCTTGAATTTGCGCTGATCAATCGACGCCCGTAAGGGGATTCCTGATGCGTCAGAGTGATACGCTTTCATTATAACCTGCGCTTTTGTCAATAAATCCATAGCATTGCGGAGGTCTCGCGCTTGTTCATGGGGATCTATCCTGACATATTTAACCCTGTCACCAACACTGATGGGAATATAGTCAAAAACTCTGTGAAGCCGCAGCAGATCTGCTTGGGTAGCATATTTTGTAAAATCATCTCTGTATGTATCTATAATTGAGGCATGGACGTCAAATACTTTAGCAAGATCTCGCGTGTCAACGTATACCTGCACGGCCTCAGGCATGCCTCCTGTCAGAAAATAAATACGCAATACATCGAGCAGACGTTCATGAGCTGTCATTGGAAAAACATCAGGCAGAAAATATCCGGTCAGAAGATTGAGCAAATCCATTTCATCAAGGGCTGAAAGGGTTTCCTTATATGTCACAGGGCCAAGAAAAAGATATTCGATCCGCCCAACCGGCATCGAATATGAGTGTTTTGAAAGGGAAAATTCAAGAAGCGATCCTGCGGCAATAACCGGAAGTTCAGGATGGTCTTCATAAAAGTAACGCAGGGTCTGAATCGCTATTGGAACAGACTGGATCTCATCCAGAAAAAGTATACTGCCCTTTTTATTTATTGGACCCTTTTGGCAAATATATTCCAGCTCGTTCAATATTCTTTGCGTGTCGTGACTGGCAAATACATCGGTTAGTTTTAGATGTCGTTCCAGGTTCACCTCATGAAGCGTAAGGCCTTTTTCTTTAGCAAACTGTCTTACCAGAGTCGACTTTCCAACCTGCCTGGCCCCCCGGATTACCATAGGTTTACGCCTGAGGTTTTTGAACCACTCGTCCAGTCTTATTTCTGCGTGTCGCTTCATTTTGAGACTTTGATTAATTTAAGTACATTATTTATGATTATTTTGTATAAAATATACCCTTGTTTTAGGCATTGTCAACCTAAAAGACACACTTTATTAATTTCTGATTTGAGACAACCACAGTTCGTCATTAAGAAATCAAAAATGTAGAATTAGTCATAATTAACCCGAAAATTCCATGGTAGTATTCGGTTGTGTAAAAATTACCATGAATTTTTCGGGTTAAGAATCTGAATAGAGAATCGGATTTGAGCGCTTATTAAGCCAGGTGTTGAACGAGGTGTCGCCTCGGCAGACATTTCATGAAATCTTAGGGCCGCGGCAAAAAATAATTACACATCTTGCTTGTTTTTTGGCCCGTCTACCGCGTTACATCCACCAACACATATCCCGATATGCGCCGGCGTAT
>Ga0316198_10001136_pt1 | contig 15367 bp, 15 predicted proteins | sample OudBieAanoxic_MG_FD_204935 | JGI IMG/M metagenome (GOLD analysis project Ga0316198, IMG submission 204935) | Coastal sediment microbial communities from Oude Bieten Haven, Netherlands - site A anoxic | ecosystem: Environmental > Aquatic > Marine > Coastal > Sediment | place: Netherlands...
ACCCTGCGATGAAATGCGATGGTGCGATGGATCTGCGTCAATCTGCGTTATCTGCGGGCAACCTTGCGACGGTGCGATGTCATCTGTGTCTATCCGTGTGATCTGTGGGCATCCGCTGCGATGGTGCGATGGGTCAATCGTGCGATGTCTTGGCGTGCTTTGCGATGAATGATCTTCGCGCCCTTTGCGATTCAACCCTGCGATGAAATGCGATGGTGCGATGGATCTGCGTCAATCTGCGTTATCTGCGGGCAATCTGCGATGGCTGCGATGTCATCTGTGTCCATCTGTGTGATCTGTGGGCGTCCGATGCGACGGCACTGTGAAGCCTTTGTGTCTTCGTGTTTGCGACGCGCGATGGTGCGATGTGCCGGTATCAGTCCAGATACACCCGCGGATTCACCGGCACGCCATTCCTCAGCACCTCGTAGTGCAGGTGCGCGCCGCTGGCGTTGCCGCTCTTGCCCACTCGTCCGATGGTGTCTCCGCGCTCGACTCGCTTGCCCTTCTTGGTCTCGATCTTCTTGAGATGCGCGTAGCGGGTCCCGTAGCCCGCTCCGTGATCGATCAAAACGGTCTTTCCGTAGCTCCCATCCTTGCCGGCGACCACGACGGTTCCGTCCGCTGTGGCCCAGACCGGGGTGCCGGCCGGGGCCGCGAGATCGATGCCCTCATGCCGCGAGCTGCCGCGCGGCTCGCCGAATTCCGCAGTCACCACGACCTTGGCAGATGCCACCGGCCATCCTGACGGCTGATTTGGAGACCGGGCGACCGGTCCGACCGAGCCACAACCGGTGAGCACGGCGGTCATTACTCCGCACGAAAACAGCCTCCACATTGTCCATAGGTGTTTGACCATCACGTTGATTGTACGGGTTTTTAGTTGCGACCGAGGTCGCCGTTCAACACAAATCTTCAGCGATCCGTATACTGAGACAGCCGCATAGATACATGGAGGTCGTGATGAGCGTTCCGGCCACGAGTACCGAATCCCACCATTCTCCGCTCGTGTTGCCGGCGCTATTTCTCCTGTCGCTGTTTGCAATCGGTTCGACGGTCGTCGCACAAGACTGCGAGATTCAACAGATCACCTTCGGGCTCGATGATCTCTCGCTACCCGGACCGCCACCATCGTCAAGTGCCGACGGTCGGAAGACCGCCTTTGTTTCAAACTTCAATCTGGTTGGGTTAAACCCCAATCTCTACGGCCAAGTCTATCTTCATGATATGGCCTCCGGCACAGTTCAGATCACTCAGAGCAGCGGTCGGTGGAACGGGTGGGTCACGATCTCAGGTAACGGAGATCGGGTGGTTTTCGGATCTGAGGATGATCTGACCGGCGGCAATCCAGACGGAAACACCGAGGTTTTCCTCTACGAAGTCGGTTCGGGGCAACTCAGTCAGATCACCTCCACAACCAACTGGTTTCACAGCTATCTTGGACTCGACGACAGCGGCGACGCCCTGGTGATGCTGTCGACGTCAGACCCCATCGGCGGTAACGCCGACCACAGCATCGAGGTCTTCGTCCTCGATCTCGCAACCATGATCTTCACCCAGATCACCGACACCACCAACGGCCAGATGTGGGATCCCAAGATCTCCGGAGACGGCTCGGCAATCGCGTTCCGATCATCGAGCGATCTCGACCCCGGGGTGAACCTCGACGGGAACAAAGAGCTCTTTCTCTACCGGAGAAACCAACCGATCGTCCAAATCACCGACACCACGTCTGGAATCAACGACGAGGCCGACCTCGACTGGAGCGGACAGCGGTTGGTTTTCACATCGGACAATGATCTGGTACCGAGCAGCAACCCGGACCTCAACATCGAGGTCTTTCTCTGGGATCAGGGTATCGGTTTTACGCAGCTCACGAACACGTCGGGTTGGGCGCCAACATACACACCTTCCATCGACGACGCCGGACGCCTCGTCACTTTTGTTTCCGGACACGATCTCGTACCGGGTCAGAACCCGTTCGAACTCGATCATCTATTCGCCTGGGAAGCACCCACCGGCGAGTTCACCCAGATCACGTTCGGAAACGACCAGCCGAACGTCTTCCCCGATGTGAGCGGTAGTGGGATCAGCATCGTCTTTTACTCGTATGGCGAACTCGTCCCCGGTGGCAATCCAACCGGGGATTTTCAGATTTTCTCCCGAGTGTGCGGCCTGTTCAGGGACAACTTCGTCACCCGCGATCTCCGTCGGTGGAGCACCGGTACGACAGTGCCTCGTCGCCCCTACTCGCCGGCAATCGGCCTGTCGTATCGCTCGAAGGAATAGGCAAACTCGTTCTTCTCATCCGCAGGGTGATCGACCCGATCGGCGAGGAGCCAACCACCGAGATCGATGGCGGGAAAGAAGGTGTCACCCTCGACTTCAGCGTGGATCCGGGAGATGTAGAGGCGGTCGACCACTTCCGCATCGAGAGCCTGACGGTAGATTTCAGCGCCGCCGCCGATAAACGGCTCTTCGTCGTCACGGACCAGGGACAAGGCCTCCGCCAGCGAGTGAGCGACCAGCACGCCGTCAGCTGAGAAATCGCGCTTGCGGGTGACCACCACCATCGTCCGACCCGGAAGCGGTCGTCCGAGCTCGTCCCAGGTCGCACGACCGATGATGAGGTGGTGGCCCATCGTGGTCTTTTTGAAATGGCGGAGATCGGCCGGCAGGTGCCACGGCAGATCGCCGTCTCGGCCGATCACGCGGTTGGCGGACATGGCGACGATCAATGAAACCATCTGATCTCCTCAGACCGCGATGGGCGCCTTGATGTGCGGGTGCGGGTCGTAATCGGCGAGCTTGAAATCATCAAAACGAAAATCGAAGACCGATCCGATTTCAGGGTTCAGCGTCATGGTCGGCAAGCGGCGCGGCCGGCGTTCAAGCTGAAGCTTCGCCTGATCGATGTGGTTGCGGTAGAGGTGAACATCGCCGAAGGTGTGTATGAACTCGCGCGGTTTGAGACCGCAGCTCTGGGCGACCATCATGGTCAACATGGCGTACGAAGCGATGTTGAAGGGCACTCCGAGGAAGACATCGGCGGACCGCTGGTAGAGCTGGCAGCTCAGTCCCCCGTCGGCGACCCAGAACTGGAAGAGCGCGTGGCACGGCGGCAGCGCCATCTTGTCGAGGTCGGCGACATTCCAGGCGCTGACGATGTGGCGCCTGGAATTCGGGTTGCTTCGGATGTCCTCGATGAGCCCGGTGATCTGGTCGATGTACCGGCCATCTGGCGCCGGCCACGACCGCCACTGGGCGCCGTAGACCGGACCGAGGTTGCCGTCGGCGTCCGCCCATTCATCCCAGATCGTCACTCTGTTTTCGTGCAGGTACCGCAGGTTCGTATCGCCCGTGAGGAACCACAACAGCTCGTGGATGATGGACCTCAGGTGGAGCTTCTTGGTCGTCAGAAGTGGAAAACCGTCACGAAGATCGATCCGCATCTGGTGACCGAACACGCTCAAAGTACCCGTCCCGGTCCGGTCGTCCTTGACCACGCCGTGATCGAGGATGTGCTGCAGCAGATCGAGGTAGGCCCTCACCGTTGCCCTCGGGCCGGAGACGACAGTTCCTTGACCAGACCGGTCCACCGCCCCTTGGCCTTGAGCAGGATTTCGGCCGCCTCCCGCACCGCACCGTCGCCGCCGATCCTGCCGCAAATATGGTCGCAGGTGGCAATAACTTCGGGAACGGCGTCGGTGGGGCAGAACGAGAAACCGGCCCGGATCAGCATCGGCAGATCCGGCAGATCGTCGCCCATTGTAGCCATCTCGTGATCGGCGATGCCCAGGGTCGAAAGCATCTGATCGAGATCGGCTCCCTTGTCCTTCGACCCGAGAAAGACCAGGGCCTCGTTCAGGCCGAGATCCGAACAACGCGCCGAAACCGCGGCTGACGATCGACCGGTGATGATCCCGACCTCGATGCCGCAATCAAGCATGAGCCTGATGCCGAGACCGTCGTGAACGTTAAATGCCTTCATCTCCTCGCCGCCGGCGGAGTAGAAGAGTGATCCGTCGGTGAGTACCCCGTCGACATCGAGAACAACCAGGCGGATGGGTTCGAGTTTCGCTCGGATGTGCGGCGGCAGATGGCTTGGCATGGTGGGATATTACTAGAATCCCTCGAGGACTGCGCTGACCAAAGCTCTCGAGTAATCGGTGGAGAGCTCGTTCATGGCCTCACGCTGACGGTCGAAGTAGTCGACGGCATCCTCGTCGACAACATAGGAGGTCCGGCGGGAAAACGCCTTGTTCTCCCACAGCAGCACCGGGTCCTCCCCTCGCACATCAGAGAGCCGAACCTCGGTGAGGAGAGTCATCTGGTACTCGGTGGCACGACCGCTCTCATCAAAGCTCACCGGGATGACCATCAACCTGGTCATGGTGCCGCTGAGCACGATGTCGGCGATCTCGGCACGGTCGACGAGTTGGAATCGCCCGCGCCGCACCCACTCGAGGTTGAGAGCCTCGGCAACTCGCTGATCCATATCGCCCCTGGCCGTCTGGTTGGCGAAGAGCTCGACATGGAGGCTCTGGACATCATCCGGAAGATAAGTCGAGGTTGTTCCGACCAGGTGGTAACCGCAGCCCGAGAGGGCCAGGAGAAGCAGGAGTGGAAACGTTCTACGCACGGCTGAAAGTTAACACATCAGCTGCGCTTCTTCAGCGCAGCGATTTCTTTGAGGCGTTCGCCGATCCGGTGTTCCCATCCGCGATCGGTGGGTCGATAAAAGGTGGCGGCCTTGAGCTCGTCGGGCAGGCACTGCATGCCCGACACTCCGCTCGCCTCATCATGGGCGTAGTGATATCCCTTGCCGTAGCCCGCTTCCTTCATGAGCGCCGTGGGCGCATTGCGGATCGTCATGGGGATCGCCAACCCCGGCCGATCCGCGACCTCACGCTTGACCGCGCCATAGGCCTTGTAGATCGCGTTGGATTTCTGCGCCAAGGCGAGATAGACGGTCGCCTGTGCCAGCGCGAGCTCGCACTCCGGCATGCCCATGTGCTCCACGGCATGGGCCGCCGCCGAAACCTGCTCGAGCGCCTTGGGGTCGGCCATACCGATGTCTTCGGACGCCATCCGCAGCAGCCTTCGAACCACGAATCGCGGATCCGCCCCCCCGCAGAGCATCCGCCCGAGCCAATAGAGCGAGGCGTCGACATCGGAGTTGCGGACCGATTTGTGCAACGCCGAGATGAGGTTGTAATGCTCTTCCCTGCCCTTGTCGTAAACCGCCACCGAACGCTGCGCGATCCGTTGAACAAGACCCTCATCGATGACCGCGACACCATCGACGCCGGCCAACGACACCGCCAGTTCGAGGTGGTTGAGCGCCTGTCGAGCATCGCCCGCCGCAAGCCGCCCGATCATGGCGAGGGCCGTTGCATCGGCATCGATCCCGCTCGCACCGAGACCGCGCTCACGGTCCCGTAACGCCCTCTCGAGCAACCGCGCCATCTCGTCCTCTTCCAGCGGTTCCAGGATATAGACCTTGACCCGGGACAACAGCGCGCGGTTGAGTTCGAAGGAAGGATTCTCGGTGGTGGCCCCAACCAGGACGATGTCACCCACTTCAACAAAAGGAAGGAAGGCATCCTGTTGCGCGCGATTGAAACGATGAATCTCATCGACGAAGAGGACGGTCCGCCGGCCTTCGAGCTGCCGGCGGCGGCTCGCCTCGGCCATGATCGCCCGCGCTTCCTTGACCCCGGACAAGACCGCGGAGAATGTCACCATCTCGGTCCCGGAGGCTTCGGCCAACAGCCTCGCCATTGTCGTCTTCCCGGAGCCGGGCGGCCCCCAGAAGATCATCGACGGCAGCTCGCGGCGTTCGATAAAGGCGCGAATCACACCATCGGGCCCCACCAGGTGTTCCTGACCGAGAATCTCGTCCAGGGTGCGCGGACGCATTCGATCGGCGAGTGGTGATGTCTGGTGATCGCTGGAGTAGAGGGCGGTCTGCCGGTCCACCTCACCCACCCCGGGTCATCAGGGCGAGGCGTTCCAACCTGATCATCCGCAGTACCGCCTGATCGACGGTGGCGCCGATGGTCACGGCGCCGTGCGCGGCGATGACAAGGGCGGGCGCCTTCGCAATCCCCATGGCGACTTCCTGGGCCAGCGAGCGGCTCCCGGGCGGAAAATCGTCGATCCACGAAACGCGATCGAGGACTGATCCGCCATCGGGGAGCAGACACGGATCGGGCGCCAAACCATCTTCGGCCAGCGCAAGGACCTTGTCCGGGTGGGCATGAACCACCGCATGGACCGAAGGAAACTGAGCGTAGATAGCACGGTGCAAACCAACCTCGGTCGATGCACCCTTAGGTACCCTGTGGCTGCTGATCTCGACTTCCATCAACTCGTCGGGCTCGAGTTTGGCTTTGTCCGTCATGGTGGGCGTCACGAAGAACCGGTCTTGATCAATCCGTGCCGAGAGATTTCCCTCTCCGAGTTTGATGAGCTTGGTCGCCGCCAGTTCTCGCCCGCCCTCGATGATGGAGAGACGGAGCCCCAACAGACGTTCAGGCTTCATTGGAGCCCCCATTCTTGTGCGCCTGCCGACATCGTTCACCACAGAAGACCGCATCGCCCTGGGCAAGAAGAGCACGGCCGACCGGCACATACGTGCCGCAATGTGCACACTCGGACAACTCCTCCGGCGACGGGTTCGGCGGGTCGTTCTCGAGATCCATCCGTCGGCGTCGCTGTTGTGGTGAGAAGCGACTGTAGCTATCGGCCCCGAGGCCACCGGACGTCCTTCGCTTGCCGAGCGAACTCAGCACCCTCCACATCACGAAGAGGGCCAGAACGAAGAATACGATTCGTGGCATCACCCTACCGGTAAATCCAAGGGTCTCAAGTGTATCCGATCGGCCCAAGCGTGGCTACTTGGACATGACCTCAGCCTCGATTGCGGTGAGGTCGGGGACCTCCGGGTTCCGGGCGGCGATCTCCTTGAGGCGGCCGAACGCCTGACGCGCTCCATCGTGATCATGAAGATCGAAGTTCAACACGATCACCTTGTTGAACCACGCCTGCCAGTGGTCCGGCTCGACGGCGACCGCATGATCGAGTACCTCGAGGGACCGATCGTAGAGCTCCAGGTTGCGCAGAACTACACCGAGATCGGTGAGAACATCGGGGTCGTTGCTGCGGCCCTCGGCCATCGCAGTTTCGTACCAGACCCGGGATTCCTGCCAATGACTGGGATTGCCGGTCGTCCGGGCCAACTCGAAAAACGCATTGCCCATCTCGACTTTGAGACCGACATCGCCTGGATTCTGAGCCATCCGTCCTCGAATTTCAGAGATCTGTTGTTCGAAGAATTTCGTTTCCGGGTTGGGCGCATTCTGGTCGAGTGGAGGGTGTCCCTCCGGCAGACCCTCGGCTTGCGCCGGCGGCGCCCCCAGACGAAGCGCCTTTCCAGGCGGGATGGGCTGCCGTTCGGCAAAGACATAGCCCAGTGCAAGGCCCACCATGAGCCCGATCACCAGGGTGAACCAGGGGTTCTTGAACATCAACACACTCCTTTGAGTTCTCTCTCGATCGATGGGGTAACAACAACTGAGTGAATACTAATCCGACCGGACCGCACGCCACCCTCCGGCCGACGGCATTCCAGTCGCGAGTTGCGTCGCTTCCCACCGACCCCGGATCACATTCGGTTCGGCGCCCAGGTTGAGTTCGCCATAAAAAATCGCCGCAAAACCGAGCTGCGAATCGATCCTCTCGAGGCGCACCTTGTTCGCCACGAGTGTGCCCCGGAGCGAACCGGTCCAGCCACCGGAAAACTCATAGGTGCCGCTGACCAGAGTTCCTTGCTGGACAAGGAAGATCGTTCCGGTCAGACCGGGCTGGACAACGATATTCCACGGGCCGTCGAGAACTCCGGCCTCTTCCGATGACTGAGCGCCGAGGGCTGCCGCAGCATCGACGACCGCCAGGTGGGCAAAGACATCCCGCCTAACTCGTTGGACCTCGAAAAGCCTCATCATCAACCGCGATTCCAACTCCTGGAGCTGGTCTTCCCTGGTCCGCAGGGTGTCGAGGTCCGCGCCCTGGCGCTGGGCGTCGATCATGGCCCCGGCACCGGCCTCCACCTGTGCCCAGGTTTCCTGCATCAATCCATTCTGCCGTTCGAGTTCGGCGATCCCCTCGGCCATCAACGCGGCGTGAATGGCGGCCAGGCCCCGCACCGACTGGGCCACCGCCGGTGGGGTGAGCACTCCGGCGATCAAGACCACGAAAACCACTACGCATGATGCTTGTCTCACGGCGTCTTCCCTTCGAAACGGGTGATGACGGCGGTTCCCACCAGATCGCTCCAAACATTGGTCGAGGTCCGCATCATGTCAAGCACCCGGTCAACGGCGATGATGGTGGCAATCCCCTCGATGGGCAGTCCGACGGCCTCGAGCACGACGATCATCATGACCAACCCGGCCATCGGGATCCCCGCGGCTCCGACCGAGGCCAGCAGGGCGGTGAGGAGCACGAGAGCTTGTTGAGAAAAGTCGAGCGGGACGCCGTACATTTGCGCGATGGTCAGGGCGGCCACGGCTTCATAGAGCGCCGTCCCGTCCATGTTGACGGTGGCGCCCAGGGGCAACACAAAACTCGCAACCCCGCGCGGAACCCCGCCTTCCTTTTCGGCACATTCCATGCTTAATGGGAGAGTCGCGGACGACGAGGCCGTGGAAAAGGCCGTCGCCACCGCCGGAAGCACCGCCCGGAAGTACTCAAGGGGATTCCTCCGGGCCAGAAAGACGAGCAGAAGCGGCAGAGTCACGAAGGCGTGAATCAACAACCCGCCTCCCACCGTCGCAAAATACGGCAGCAGCTTCATGATCAATTCCGGACCACTGCGAACGACCTCCCGTGCCAGCAGGGCGAAGATTCCGATGGGGGCCAGCTTGACGATCGCCAGAGTCAGAGCCTGGATGACCTCGAGGGCCCCCTCCATCACCCGGTGTACGGCGTCCACGTTGGGTCCGTTGAGCCGGACCAGGAAGAGACCGAAGAGAATCGCAAAGAAAATCACCGGTAACACATCACCCTGCGCCATGGCCTTGACGATATTGTCCGGCACCATGTGGAGGAAGAACTGCGGCATGCTCTGCGAGCTGGAGGAGAGCCCCTCCGGGAGAGTTGCGGTGCTCCCGATGTCGAGATACTGGCCCGGTGTGAAGACATTGACGAGAGTCAGACCGACCAGAATCGCCAGGGTTGTTGTCAGGGTGTAATACAGGACAGTGCGCAGACCGACCCTCCCGACGCTCTTGGCATCACCGAGGCTCGCCACACCGCAGACCAACGACGTGAAAATCAGAGGAATGATGACCATCTTCAGCAGTCTGAGGAAGATGTCTCCGACAAGTCCGACGCTCTCGCCGAAGGCTTCGGTGGGGAACCCGTGGGGGCCCAGGAGTCGGGCGCAGACCCCGATAAGAAAACCCATCAGTAGAGCGATGCCTACTTGAGTGTGCAGCTGGAGATACCAGGGCTTGCTCGACTTCGATCGTGACATTCATCCTCCATGGCCTCAGGACGCCCCGAGGATACCATCGGCGGCACGAATAGAACCGCGAAGACGCCATGCACCCAAAGACATTGCAACAGTGCTGTAAGCCTTCAGCCGTCAGCTATCAGCTCAGCCTCTTGCAAAATTCTGCAAGACGACGGGGTGCCAGCCTCATCGCAGCGGTCCATTTCAGGCGGGGACGCCTGCTCTACAAGGTTGTTCGCGATTTTGTAGCGCCCGCGTCCCCGCGGGCGATGGTCGCTATGCGTCGATTCCTGCCGCAATTCCGCATCTTGCAGGAGGCTCAGCTCGCAGCCTTCAACGAGGGGTTCTGCCACTTCCGAAACACAAGACCACTCTGAATGTATGGGAATGCGATGGAGCTGAGAGCTGAAGGCTGACAGCTCTGCGTTACTGGCTTCCTGGCGGTGAGAATTACTCTTCGAGGGGTTCCATCGGCTGGCCGAGCGCGTCGTCGATTTCCTTCTCGACCTCGGGGATCTCACGATCCTGGACCACTGCTGTCTCGACCACCAGCAACTGACGGGCGTGGTCGTACATCTTGCGTTCGCGGAACGAGAGGGTCTTGCGGCCCGCCACCTCGGCGAGGCAGCGAAGGACATCGACGATTTCGTCCAGGTCGCCGGTCTTGATGCGCTCCAGATTGGCTCGGTAGCGATCCTTCCAGTCCTCGACCCCGTTGGTCTCGGCCGAACTCAATCTCTCGAGAGCCCCGGCGACAGCGGTCTTCTCGGACAGCGGGCGCAGTCCGACGCGAACCGAGTTGGTCACCGGAACAACGACCTTCGACTCGGTACTCAGCAGCCGCAGGGTGTAGCAGTTCATGGTGCATCCCGCGAGTTCTTCCTCAGTGATGCTCTCGACCACCGAGACGCCTTGGCTCGGATAGACCACTTTGTCGCCGATATTGAACTCCACGGATCCTCCTCAAGGTGAACAATACATCGTAGCATGGCCAGTTCCACGTTTGGGAGCACAAGAGACTGACCTAATACCTTGCAGCGTCATTGCTCCCGCTTGCAGTGAACGCATACCAAAGCGCCCGGCCGGATCGGCTCACCGCAATGGCAGCACGCGACGCGCCGGGCCTCGGACCGCCTCGCCACCACCACCGAACCCCCGACAAAGGCAAGCGCCAGGACCATGGAGACCGGTGGCACCACCAATGCAGAACCGGAGAGCGCCGCAGACGCACCGGCCTCGGAAAGGGAGGCAACCTTGCCCACGCTCTCGTGGGTATCCTCGGCGATGTCGCGGAAAGGCTGACGGACCTTGTTTCGCAGCCAATGGATCCCGGCCGCCGTACCGCCCCCCAGTACTCCCGACGCACCGAGTTGCGCCACATCCGGGTCGAGTCGGCCGGTCACCGCCGCGAAACCGATGAATCCGGCGACGATCTTGGGCAGATACGAGACGACGTCTGAGAACCGTCCGAGATCGGGGTGGGAATCGACGGCGATCTCGAGCACCACCAGAACAGCGATGATTCCCATCACCAGCGGATCGGCAATCCACGTGAACCGTCCGGACAATTCGAAATAGGGCGTGTAGTGGAACCCCCCGAGGGCGAGGATGGGAATAAACGCCTTGGCGCCGGCGCCGGTTGCGAGCCCGAAAGCCGCCATGTAGGTCATCAGTGTTTCCATGGTTGTCCTCTCACCGGATCAGTCTTGCAGCCAGTCGATGAAGGTCACCGCCGACCAGCCGATCACCAACCCGCCAACGATGATTCCAGCGATCACCACGATGGTCATCGTCGCCAGGGTTGCCATTAGCACCTTTTCCCACGCCAACAGCGGCTGGTGGGATCGCTCGCGAGCGAGACTCCACGCCGTGTAGACGTGTACGACTTCGGTGAGCACGACAAAGGTCGCGACTCCGCCGATGATCCCGGCCAACGGCACCGCCATGGAGGCGTAGCCCGGCAGGCCGAGCCACAAAAAGGCGAAACGCGCCGCCCACCTGGTAAAGATCCGTCGGGTCGGGCCGAGATAACGTCGAGATTCTCGGACAACGTACACCCGCAGCACGACGAGGTGCACGAAAGCCACGATCGGAGCGAGCATCACACCGCCGATATGGATCAGCGATGCCGCGGCGGCGATCACCGCGATGGCCGGAACTCCCCATTTGAGCACCTCCTGAACACGGGCCCGTTGGCGGGCCTCTATCAGTTCATAACGGAGATCGAGCTCTCGAGGTTCGCCCTCGGACCCGTTCAGAGGCCGTTCGCAGTGCGGACAGGTCGAATCCTTCCGCTCACCGAAGCTCAGAGGCTCGAGACACCAGGGGCAGCGTGAGGGCATGTAGGAAGTATACGCAGAACGCCCCGCTGAGCTTGGTTTCCTCATCGCCGGTGGCCGAGAGTGCCCCTCAATCCATTGTTCGGCCCCAACGTCAGGCCTACGTCAACGTCCAGCCACCGAACAAGAGATTGAACGACACGTCCGTTCGAGACCGCAACCGGGGCCGCAACAGCTACCGACCTCGTGGACACTTCGCCCCAACGGGACGTGTTGGGTGCGTATTTGTGCAGAAAAGACCTCCCCGCTACGCGGCATCTCCCGCACAAATGGGGACCGGGCACTCCACGGGCACGGCGCTGAATGAAGCGTGTCCCGGCTCAGAAGGAGGCCGCCGCTCGCTCAGGGTGACATGGGTGGGTGCGACGCTGGGACGCCTCGGGCGGCCCAGAAGGGCGGGGTGGAAGGAAGCCCATGCAGCGGCAGCCCTTTCGCCCTCAAGACCTCAGGACCTCAAGACCTCACTGCCTCGAGAATCATCTTCGCGCCGCGATCCACCTCGTCTTCGGTCGAAAACCGCCCAACCGAAAACCTGACAGTGCCGAGCGCCACTTCGGGAGTCACCCCCATGGCGGAGAGGACGTGCGAGACCTGGATCTTGAGACCGTGGCAGGCGGCGCCGGCCGAGGCCGCGAGCTCGTCGCCGACGGCCTCGAGGAGATCACCAGCGTGGGCGCCGGGCAGGCTGACGCTGAGGGTGTTGGGCAGGCGCTCTGCGCCGGCGGCGTGCTCGATGAGGCCCTCGACCCCGGCTGCGAGCCGGTCGCGAAGGAGGTCACGGAGGGAGGCGAGCCGGTGATGCTCCTGCGGCGGCTCGTCCCGCACCAGGGCGCACGCGGCGCCGAGCCCGACCATCTCGAGGATGTTCTCGGTGCCGGCTCGGAGCCGCCGTTCGTGGCCGGCTCCACGGATGAGCGGCTCGACCTCGACCCCGCGGCGGATATAGAGGGCGCCGATGCCTTTGGGAGCGTAGAGCTTGTGTCCGGCGACGGTGAGCAGATCAACCCCGAGGGCCTCGACATCGACCGCGATCTTGCCCACGGCTTGAGCGGCATCGGTGTGGACGAGCACACCACGGTCGCGGCAAAGTCCGGCGATCTCGGCCACCGGCTGCAGCGTGCCGACTTCGTTGTTGGCGAGCATGAGCGACACCAGGACGGTGTCGTCTGCGAGGGCCGCCACCACATCGGCCGGATCGACCCGACAGTGGCGGTCGACACCGACGACCGAGAGCCGAATGAGGCCTTCCATCTCCATGGCCAGCGCAACCTCGAGCACCGCCGGGTGCTCGACCGCGGAGATCACCACGTGGCCGCCGCCGCGTGCCGCCACCACCCCGCGCAGGGCGAGATTGTCGGACTCGGAACCGCCCGATGTGAAAATGACCTCATCCGAGGTGCACCCGAGACATCGGGCCACCTGGGTGCGGGCCCCTTCAACCGCGGTCTTGGCTTCACGGCCAAAACGATGACCCGACGAGGGGTTGCCAAAAAAACCGGTGAGATAGGGCGTCATTGCGTCCGCCACCCGGGGATCCGTGGGCGTCGTTGCGTTGTAGTCCAAATAGATGAAATCACTCATGGCGTCCACGAGTCTACCTTTTCACCGCTGTCGGCCCGCGAGGAGCAAGACGTGGTTGCGCTGCCCACTTCAAGCGGATACCATGCCGATCCGGCGTGCGCCGCACGCCGAATCCCGACAATCCAACCGTGGAGGTGCTCGATGCCAAACGGAATCGTTCCGATCCCAACCCCCGTCAATGAACCCGTTCGCAACTATGGCCCCGCGTCGCCCGAAAAAGCGCCGCTCAAGGCCAAGCTCAAAGAAATGCTCGCTGAGGAGATCGAGATCCCACTCATCATCGGCGGCAAGGAAGTGCGCACCGGCAACACCGCGAAGGCGGTCTGCCCGCACGACCACAATCACGTCCTCGGCACATACCACAAGGCCGGCGAGGCCGAAGTCCACCAGGCCGTCGAGGCCTCGCAGAAGGCGTGGCGCGAGTGGTCCGAGGTCCCATGGGAAGACCGCGCCGCAGTCATGCTCAAAGCCGCCGAGTTGCTCCAGGGTCCGTGGCGCGACACCCTCAACGCGGCCTGCATGCTCAACCAGTCGAAGACCGTCTACCAGGCCGAGATCGACGCAGCCTGCGAACTCATCGACTTCTGGCGTTTCAACCCCCACTACCAGCGTTTCATCTACCAGCAGCAACCCGAATCCGCTCAGGGTTACTGGGACTATGTCGAGTACCGCGCCCTCGAGGGCTTTGTCTTCGCGGTGACGCCGTTCAACTTCGCGTCCATCGCCGGCAATCTGCCCACCGCGCCGGCGCTCATGGGCAACACCGTGCTCTGGAAACCGGCCTCCTCTGCGGTCTTTACCGCGTGGCAGCTCATGCAGGTGTTCAAAGCCGCCGGATTCCCCGACGGGGTGATCAATTTCGTTCCGGGCTCCGGCGGTCAGGTAGGGAATCCGGCCATGGCGAGCCCTCACCTCGCCGGGATCCACTTCACGGGTTCGACTCCGGTGTTCCACCAGATGTGGAAGACGGTGGGCGAGAACATCGCGAACTACAAAGGCTACCCGCGCATCGTCGGCGAAACCGGGGGCAAGGACTTCATCTTCGCCCACCCCTCCGCCGATGTAGAGGCGCTCGCTACAGCGCTGGTCCGCGGCGCCTTCGAGTACCAGGGGCAGAAGTGTTCGGCTGCATCACGCGCCTATATCCCCAAATCGGTCTGGGCCAGAACAAAAGATCTCATGCTCGGACAGATCGATGAGATCAGGGTCGGGCCGCCCACCGACTTCCGCAACTTCTTCAACGCGGTCATCGACAAGGGCGCGTTTGACGAACACGTGAGCTATATCGAGCACGCCAAGGCGTCACCTGAAGCCGAGATCATCATCGGCGGCACCTACGACGATTCCGAGGGTTACTACGTCAACCCGACCGTGGTTGTGACCACCGATCCCCGCTTCAAGCTCATGGAAGAGGAGATCTTCGGCCCGGTTCTGACGATCTTCGTCTATGACGACGCCGATCTCGACGACACCCTCGAGCTCTGCGACACCACGAGCGCCTACGCCCTCACCGGCGCCATCTTCTCCGACGACCGGCTCGCAGCCGTCAAGATGGCGGCCAGGTTGCGGCACGCCGCGGGGAATTTCTACCTCAACGACAAACCCACCGGTGCCGTGGTCGGCCAGCAGCCCTTCGGTGGCGGCCGCGCCTCGGGCACCAACGACAAGGCAGGCTCGTATCTCAACCTCATCCGCTGGACATCGCAGCGAACGGTGAAGGAAAACTTCGTGCCGCCGAAGCATTTCGGGTATCCGTTCATGGGTGAGAAATAGCAATTCGTCGGACGAATTGCGGTGGCTCTCGCTGCCGCTCGTGCCAATGCGGACCATCACACCGGCCGCGGGTTCCCCCCGCGGCCGGTCAATTTTCGATCCCGATCCCGATCCCGTGCCCGTGCCCGTGCCCGTGCCCGCGATGATTGATCGC
>Ga0316198_10001138_pt1 | contig 15363 bp, 13 predicted proteins | sample OudBieAanoxic_MG_FD_204935 | JGI IMG/M metagenome (GOLD analysis project Ga0316198, IMG submission 204935) | Coastal sediment microbial communities from Oude Bieten Haven, Netherlands - site A anoxic | ecosystem: Environmental > Aquatic > Marine > Coastal > Sediment | place: Netherlands...
CGGAATGGTGGAAAACCCTTCGGTAAAATTCGGGCCGAAAAGAATAATGGAGAAGCAGGTTTTTAGCCAGTGTTTTAGATTTTAAACCCTGTCGTTCACATGGGAAACGGTTGGCATTCCGTCAACGCCCACAGGGCCGGGACTCGTTTGCTCGATTACTGCAGCTCGCGAATCGAGGCATGCACCGCTTTGAGGCTGCGTGGCCAGGGCTTGGCTTTGCGGATTTTAGCGGGCAGCGTGTCCCGTCCTTCGAGCGCGGCCTTTCTGGTCGGATAGAGACCGTACATGAGGACATACCAGGCGGCGCCCTGGTGGTGGCCGCGATAGTAGGCCGCCTGATTTTCGTCGAGTTTATGGCGCCGAATATAGTCGGCAATCGATTTTTCGTTGCGCGATCCTACCAGTTGCAGACTGAAAAGTGCTTCGGGCTGTTGCAGCAGCCAGGATTCCCGGTGCGGCAGTGTCTGTTTCGCCGGCTTTGGTTCAACCGGGGCCGCCTGTGGCGCAGTTTCTGCCGCTGTTGCCGGCTGTTCGGCTTTTACCGTTGCGCGGTCCGTCGCTTGCGCGTGACTGGATGGGGCCAGCGGCGGAGCGGTTTTCTCCTCAGCATGGTTGTCGTGCGTGGCAGTAGCCGAGGGTTGCGCAATCGCTGCTACGATTGTGTCGTCGCTGGTTGTGGAGACAGGTGGATCTGCAGCGTCAGCTGGCGGCATCTCAGCAGTGAGCTTCGGCGGGGATTCGGCACTGACATCGATTGCGGCTGGTTGTGCCACAGTTTCAGTAGCAGGAGGTCTGGCCTGCACAGGATTTTGCACTGCTCGAAAACGTTGCACGGGTGTTGGCAGGGGTGTGGGTTCAGGAAGCGCCAGAGGCCGTTCTTCCGCCCGTTGCGCTTGACTGAGCGGTTGAACTGCATCTCCCGATGATGGCGCATCGAATCGCTGCCAGCCCATGTAGGCGGCAACCGACAGGACGCCGAGAGAGGCAAGCCCCCAGGCCAGAGCATTGCCTTTACCTTTGCCAATCACCGGACGCAGGCGTTTACTGTTGCTCCGTGCCTGGTGTTCCAGCAGCGCCTGATCAGCAAGCCGGTTGAGGCCTGCGGGGCGGCCATCGGCTGCCTTGCACATGGCGCGTACCTGGGTGGCGGTAAATGGACTTTCTCCACTGTAGCCGGCGACCGCCAGCCGGTACATCAGATAGGAGGACGTTTCTTCCTCGTTCAGACGCGGCATCTCCAGGCGTTGCGTAGAACAGGATCGCGCATTTCGTACAAACGCCTGCTTGAGTCGTTGTTGTGCCTCCGGGGCACCGAACAGGATGATTCGTATCCGATCGGCCGCAGCGTGACCGAGCAGCGCGCAAAGCAGGTCGAGGGCTGATCCATCCAGTAGTTGGGTGTTGTCGATTACAATGACAAGCAGCTGGGAATTATCGCTGTGGTCGGCCCACTGGCTGAGCAGCTCCTCTTCGCCGCAGACCGAGCCGCTCCCGAGCGCATCCGCGAGGCGAGCGGGAAACTGGCTGAAGTCATCCGCTGCGTCTATCAGACACAGTCGCCACTGGTTCTTCGCCTGTGCGATAAAACGGCTGAGCAGGGTGGTTTTACCACTGCCAGGTGGGCCTGAAACGAGAACCACGGAGTCACCGAACTGTGTCAGGTGGGTGAGCAGATCCAGGCGCTGCATCAGCGTCGTGCCGGCATAAAAAAAGCGATTGTCGATGCTGTCTGCGAAAGGATTGCAGCGTAGTGAAAACGTCTCCAGGTAGTCGGCCGGGGTGGATTGCGACGATTCAGCGTTGCTCATGTCTGGGCCTGCATAAACACGACTTGATACCCTTTCTTCAATTGTGCGTCGCGCAGCGACAGCATGGCCTGTTCTGCACTCTCGCGGTCGGTGTAATGATCTCGCACCATACGTCCTCCGGAGCCCTGAAAGCCCCATTCGCGCACCAGTGTCCAGCCTTCAAGCAGATCCTCCTGGAGGTGCAGGTGGTAGAATTTTGGTGGCCCGGCATCGCTGGGAGGAATTTGCATGTAGATACGCATGTGTATTCTGGTGACGGCGTCGGCATCAAGTCAGTTTTTCCGGATTATAAACCCGTGCATGTTCCTTGATGGCATAACGATCGGTCATGCCGGCGATATAGTCGGCCACAGCCCGTGCCTGCCCCGTTGCGCCGGCATGGTCCCTGAGTTCTGTCACCCTCTGTTGGGCTTCTTCCGGCAGCAGGCGGGGGTCATGAAAAAAGGCGTCAAACAGGTCAGAAACGACGCGCATGGCCTTTACGCTCATACGGTGTACCCGGTAATGCCGGTATAGATGGGTACGTAAAAAGCGTTTGAGCTCGTGGTTGAGTTCGCGCATGGAGTCACTGAAAGCGATCAGCGCCTGGGGCTGTCGTCGGACAGCTTCCAGGTCGGCAGGGCAGACCTGTTTCAGCCGCCGGTTGCTGGTCTTGACCAGATCGACCGCCTGGCAGTTGATCAATCTGCGAACCACTTCATGGATGGTCCGGCGTTGTGATAAATCAGGATAACGCTGTTTTACCTCCTGATACTGCATGCAAAACAATGGGACTTCATTTAACTGCTCGATACGAATCAGTTCTGCACGCAGGCCATCGTCTACATCATGACTGTTATAAGCGATTTCATCGGCCAGGTTGGTGAGTTGTGCCTCCAGGCTGGGTTGCTGTTTTTTAAGGAAACGTTCCCCCAGTTCGCCGAGTTCCGCTGCATTTTTGCCGGAACAGTGCTTGAGGATACCTTCGCGGGTTTCAAAAGTCAGGTTCAAACCCGGAAAGTCCGCGTATTTCTCTTCCAGTTCGTCCACAACACGCAGTGATTGCAGGTTGTGTTCGAACCCCCCGTATTCTTTCATGCACGCGTTGAGCGCATCCTGGCCGGCGTGGCCGAAGGGGGTGTGACCAAGGTCGTGGGCCAGAGCGATGGCCTCGGTCAGATCTTCGTTAAGCTGCAGGGCACGGGCAATGGAGCGCGCGATCTGCGCGACTTCGATAGAGTGTGTCAGTCGTGTGCGAAACAGGTCGCCTTCATGATTGACGAATACCTGGGTTTTGTATTCCAGGCGACGGAAGGCGGCAGCATGGATGATCCGGTCGCGATCCCGCTGAAACTCGCTACGGTAAGTTGGCGGCGGCTCTGAATATCGCCTGCCCCGGGATACCTCGTCAGCTGCGGCATAAGGCGCAGGGCGGGTGCTGAAAAGCCTGTCACCGGGTTCGGTGTTCATGAACCGGTCAGTGGTAACCCGGGATCGAGCGTCTGCCCCAGCAGCCGTGGGTCAAAATCGCTGCAGATTTTTGACCGCCCGATGCCTTCCATCAGGATCAGTCTCAGACCACCGTCCAGGGCTTTTTTATCAACGGCCATCAAATCGAGAAGTTGCTCTCGGCCCAATTCCTTCGGCGCGGCCACAGGCAGTCTGGCGCGCGCCAGCAACGTGCGGATGCGTTCGACAGCGGCCTCGGGTAACCAGCCGTGACGTGCTGACAGGTCTGCAGCCATGACCATGCCGGCTGCCACCGCTTCTCCGTGCAGCCAGTTGCCGTAACCCATGCCTGTCTCTATGGCATGACCAAAGGTATGGCCAAGGTTGAGCAGCGCACGTTTCCCGCGTTCGCGCTCATCGGCGGCAACAATATCCGCTTTGCAGCGGCAGGATCGTTCGATGGCATAAATCAACGCTTTCGTTTCGCGGGCCAGCAAGCTGTCCATGTTTTGCTCGAGCCAGGTAAAAAACCCGGCATCCTCAATCAAACCATATTTGATGATTTCCGCTATACCGGCAGACAATTGCCTGTCATCGAGTGTATCCAGGGTGCTGGTGTCTGCCAGCACGCAGCGTGGCTGGTGGAAGGCGCCAATCATATTCTTGCCGAGCGCGTGGTTGACGCCGGTTTTGCCACCGACAGATGAATCCACCTGCGCCAGCAAGGTCGTCGGAATCTGGATGAAGTCGACGCCGCGCTGGTAACTTGCGGCGGCAAAGCCCGTCATGTCACCAATAACTCCGCCACCCAGAGCGACCAGGCAACAATGGCGGTTGAAGCGCTTTTCCAGCAAGGCATCAAAAATTCTGTTGACAATTTTCAGGGTTTTGAATGCTTCCCCGTCTGGAAGAATGACCTGTTCGAGCTGGTAACCGGTCAATGCCTCGCGTACCGTCGACAGATAAAGCGGGGCGACTGTTTCATTGCTTACCAGCATAAGCTGGCGGCCACCGATATGCGGGCGATAAAGTTCAGCTTGTGATATCAGCCCTGGTCCTATATGGATGGGGTAACTGCGTTCGCCGAGATCGAGTTCCAGGGTTTTTCTCATGCGCGCTAGAATAATCGAATTCAGGGGTTCAAGCCAATGGTGCCTGGTTCAGCTCCTGTTTGTCTTACCGCGCTCGAACAGCTTTGGATTCAGCCACGGAATACACAGAAATAAATGAAAAATCTCCTTGCCTTCTGTGTATTCCGTGGTGATTCACAGGTCAGGATCGTTCGATTTTGTGCACAATCTGCTGCACGACGTCGCGTACACGGCAACCATCGGTTTCGATAACCCAGTCGGCGATTTCCCGGTAGAGCGGATCACGCAATTCCATTAATTCCTGCAGTTTTCGCTTTGGGTTGGCTGTCTGTAACAGCGGCCGGTTGCGGTCGTGAGCGGTACGACGAAGTTGTTGTTCAATCGAGGTGTGTAAATAGATGACATGGCCGCGTGATGCCAGACGCTGCCGGTTGAGTTTATCCATGACGGCGCCTCCCCCGGTTGCCAGAATGGTTCCCGGTCTGGCAGTCAGCTCGTCGATCACTTTCCGTTCCCTTTTGCGGAAACCCGATTCTCCCTCCAGTTCAAAGATCAGCGGGATATCGACGCCGGTACGGATTTCTATTTCCCTGTCGCTGTCGATGAATTTCAGTTTAAGGCAACGCGCCAGCTGGCGCCCGATGGTGGACTTGCCGGCCCCCATGGGCCCAACCAAAAAAAAACTGCCCGACAACTGTTCCATGTCGGGCAGTTTTGCCAGAAACCGCCTTGCGGTACAAGTATTAGCTAGTAATCCACGGCGGCCATGCCCTGCTTGATGATTTTAGGCGTTACGAATATCAGCAGTTCCTGTTTCTGGTCTGTTTTGGACTCTGTCTTGAACAGCCAGCCAACGCCGGGAAGTGCGCCGAAGAAGGGAATTCGTTCGGTCTGCTTGCCCCTTTCCTGTTCGTAGATGCCGCCCAGTACCAGCGTTTCGCCGTTTTCCACCAGTACCCGGGTGCGAACATTACGGGTATCGACGCTGGGTACACCGAAGAAGATTTCACCCACGTTATCCTTGCTTACCTTCAGGTCCATAATGATATTGTCATCCGGTGTGATCTGCGGGGTGACTTTCAGTTCCAGCACCGCCTCTTTGAAGCTGATCGATGTGGCACCACTGGAGGTCGCTTCCTGGTAGGGGATCTCCACACCCTGCTGGATGGCCGCCTCCTGCTGGTTCGAGGTGATGACCCTCGGGCTGGAGATGACTTCACCGCGGTCTTCCAGTTGCATGGCGCTGAGTTCCAGCTGGATGAGGCTGCTGCCGATTTTTCCGAGCGCCAGTCCCAGTGAGCCGGATGGATCAGCTACCGGCAGGTTAACCAGCAGACCATCGTTGCCGCTGCCACCGGGTACTTCAAAGCCAGGGGTAAAGCCGTAATCGATATTACCCGGCTGGGTACCACCACCGACAATAAAGCGGTCACCATTAGTGGAGTTGCCGCTGGCGCCGAATCTCACACCGAGGTCGCGCGAGAAATCATTGTTTGCGATCACGATGCGCGACTCGATCAGAACCTGGCGGACCGGGATATCGAGTAATGCGACCATGCGGCGGATTTGTTCCAGTTTTTCCGCGGTATCCTGGATCAACAGGGTATTGGTGCGTTCGTCCGTCGTCACCTTGCCGCGTTCCGACATCAGTGAGCTGTCTTCGCTCTGCAGCAGTTCGGCGAGTTCAGCCGCCTTGGCGTAGTTGATCTGAATAAAGTCAGAGTACAGAGGTGCCAGTTCCTCGATCTGTCGCTGTGACTCGAGTTCGAGTTTTTCACGCGCTGCGATCTCTTCACTCGGCGCGATCAGCATGACGTTGCCGTTTTCACGCTTGGCGAGACCCTTGGTCTTGAGAACGATATCCAGAGCCTGATCCCAGGGTACATTCTGCATACGCAGGGTCAGGTTTCCGGCGACTGTGTCACTGACCACGATATTGGTGCCGGTGAAGTCGGCCAGCAGCTGCAGCACCGAACGAACCTCGATATCCTGGAAGTTGAGGGACAGTCGTTCACCGGTATAACCGAATTCCTGTTTGCGACGTTCTTCCTTTTCTTCCTTGGTGGTTTCGCGAATCTCTATGGTGAATTGGTTGTCTGACTGATAGGCCAGATGATCGTATTCACCGATAGCGGATATTTTCATGCGAATATCGTCACCCCTGGATTCTGTATCGATGATTTTCACCGGTGTGGCAAAATCGGTGACGTCCAGGCGCCTGTGTAAATCCTGCGGCAGGTTGGTGTTTTTCAGGCCGAGCACGATTTTGCCGGCTTCCTGGCGCATGTCTACCGGAATGGACGGATCAGACAGCGTAATGATGACGCGGCCTTCGCCCTGATCGCCACGGCGGAAGTCGACATCGGTGACGGCGCGCCGTGCCGGACTTGCCGGGGCGGCAGCAGGGGCGCTGGCCGGCGCAGGTGCGCTGGCGGTCGTTGTACCGCTACCGCCGAGAACGACAATAATCTGGTCTCCATCGGCGCGGGTTTCGTAAGGCACCATCTCAAACAGGTTCATGACGACGCGGGTGCGGCCTTTCACTTCCACCGCGGTAATACTCTTGGCTGGACCGATACCGATGGGCTGTGATCGTTTGGCCAGCTCACTTTTGGTTGCCGGAAGATCAAAAGCGATGCGAGCCGGGTTGTCGATGGTAAAGCTTGCCGGAATCGAGGCAGGCTGGCTGAGTTTAAGTGTAATCTGTACCTGATCGCCGGGCAGGCCGGCAAAATTGATGTCTTGCAGCGCATTCAGTGGTTGTGGCTCAGCGGCGTATACGCTGCTCCATCCGCTCGCCATAACAAGCAGGGTGAGGAACGCAATTCCATTTCCAATCAGTCGGTTAATGAATTTCGTGCCGTGCGCCGCAGGGTTCCATTTCGTCTGTCTCGGGTTCATCTTTTTTATCTCCACATTACTCACTGAGTGCCAGTGCAGCCTGGCGTTCCATCCATCCCCCGAGGCCATCCGGTACGATCTCGGTGAGTGCTAGTTCTGATTCCGTAATCTCTACGATCTTTCCATGATTCTGGCCCATGTAGTTTCCGGGTTTTACACGGTGTATCGTGCTGTCGCTCATGCGTACCAGCGCCCATGAGTTATTCTGGCGTTCGAGTGTTCCAACCATGCGCAGACTATCCAGTGGTTCGGATTCCAGCGGCTCGCGTGGACGATCGTGTTCAGGTTCAATCCCGCCGCCGGAAGATTTGGCAACCTGCGATTTGGGTGTTGAATAGACTGGCGGAGTAAACGGGTCACGTTCTCCGGAAGCCTCGTACAGGTGCGTCTCGAACGGCGCAAACTCCGGCAGAGGTTCGATGCGCGCCTGCTGGCGGGATTTCACAGCCTCTACGTAGGAACGCAGATCTTCGGTGTGGTTGCCACTGCAGGCTGCCACACTGACAGTCAGCAGGCAGACAGAAGCGGTCCAGGCTGTATTGTGCCGGCGGATCATTGGGCACCTCCTTCTTCCTCTTCATCAATATATCGATAGGTCTTGGCGAGCATGTCCATTCTCAGTTCACCACCCTCTGCGTCTGGTTCCATCTCGATATCGTGCACGGTGACGATGCGGGGTAATGCAGCCACCCCACTGATAAAGTTACCGAATTCGTGATAATCACCTTTAACGCGAATACTGATAGGCAGCTCCGCATAGAATTCTTTGGGAACTTCGCCTTGCGGTTTGAACAGTTCAAATTCGAGGCCGCTGGCCAGACCGGTCTGCGAAATATCCACCAGCAGTTCGGCTACCTCGGTCTTGTTAGGCAGCTGCCGGAGCATGGCTCCGAAGGAGGCCTTCATCTCTTCGAGCTGATGCTCGTAGGCGGCCAGGTTGGCGGCTTTCTTGGCCTTGCTTTCGAAGATCTGGCGCAGCTCCGTTTCCTTGTTTTCCGCTTTTTCCAGGCCGATGCGCTGGTCTTTGATGTCCAGCCAGTACCCGAGTCCCAGAACGCCGGCAAAGATCATGGCGATAACGGCAATGCGGGCCGGCAGTGGCCAGTTGGCAATATTGTTCAGGTCCAGTTCGTTGAGTTCGGAGAGGTTCATCAGCTTTGTTCCTCCCCGGTTTCCTTGGTCGGAGTCGACGTCGCCTGACTGGCGCGTAGCGTGAATTCAGCGCTGCGTCTGCGTTCAGTGTCCTTGGTTTCTATGACGTCGAGTTTTGGTTTTTCCATCCAGTGTGAGCCGTCAATATTGCGCATATAGGCGGATACACGGGCATTGGACTGGGCCACGCCGCTCAGGGTCAGGGCCTGGTCCTGCTGGGCGATCTTGTTGAGGTATACGCCATCGGGAAGCGTATAGACCAGCTGATCCATGAGATGGACGCTTTGCGGGCGGCTGCGCTGCAGCTGCTGGATGATATCCATGCGTGCCAGCAAGGCATTCTTGGTCTTTTCCATGTCCTTGATTTTGGCGATTTTTGTGTCCAGTTCCGCAATCTCTTTATCCAGGAACTGGTTGCGCTGGTTCTGCTTTTCGATCAGGCCTTCCATCTGCATGTGGGCCAACAGCACCAGCATGGCGCCAAGGATAGCGGTGCCCGCGCCAACGACAGCAAACTGCTGTTGTTTCTTTTTGCGCAGTTCGTCGCGCCAGGGTAAAAGGTTGATGTGTGCCATTAGTCGAAACTCCTCATTGCCAGGCCGCATGCGATCAACAGTGCCGGCGCGTCGTTACTCAAAGACTGTGGTTTGACGCGCGAGGACAGGGACATGGAAGCGAACGGGTTGGCAATGATTGTTTCAATGCCCAGGCGGTCCTGAATGAGTTCCGCAACACCCGGGACCGATGCACTGCCGCCGGCCAGAATGACCTGGTCGACGCTGTTGTACTGGCTGGAACCGAAGAAAAACTGCAGCGTGCGGCTGACTTGCTGGCACATTGCTTCCTTGAAGGGCTCCAGCACCTCGGGCTCGTAGTTTTCCGGCAACCCACCCTGGCGTTTGGCCATGCCGGCTTCTTCATAGGACAGGCCGTAGCGGCGCATGATCTCTTCCGTTAGCTGTTTGCCACCGAATACCTGGTCACGGGTGTAAATCAGATTGGTGTCGTGCAGTACATTGAGCGTTGTCATGGTTGCGCCAATGTCAATCATGGCGACCGTTTTTTCCATGCCCTGGTCAGGGACCTGGTCAAGCAGAAGCTGAAACGCGTTCTCCGTGGCGTAGGCTTCGACGTCCACGACCTTGGTATCCAGTCCACCGCTTTCAACGGCCGCGGTGCGCATGTCCACGGTTTCCGTGCGGCAGGCTGCCAGCAGTACGTTGACGGTATCAGGATTGTTGTCTGTTGGACCCAGGACCTCGAAATCGAGACTGACTTCCTCAAGTGGATAAGGGACATACTGGTCGGCTTCCAGTTCGATCTGACTGTACAGTTCGTCATCCGACAGGCTGTTCGGCATGGGAACAACCTTGGTAATCACCGATGAGCCGGCAACTGCAACCGCCGCGTTCCTGGTTCTTGCACCGGCTCTTTTTATGGCACGCCGCACGGCTTCGCCAACCGCTTCTACGTCCGTGATGTTCTTTTCAACCACAGAATTGGGTGGCAACGGCTCCACGGCATAGTTCTCTACCCGATAGCGGTTCCCATGGCGGCTGAGTTCTAGTAATTTGACCGCCGAGGAACTGATATCCAGTCCAACAACCGGCGGAGTTTTCCGTGTAAACAGTTGCGCGATTTGCACTGTGTTTTCCCTTTAATTCACTGCAGTTGCAGTGTTTTGATACTGTTATGGATTAGAGAGCAACAACAAATGCTTGTCAATCCGGAGCTCTTTATCCTCGTATGGTTCGATTCCAATTATCGGACGCTTTATACTGAAGTTTAGAAATCCTCTTATTTTTTAATTTGAACCGGGTCACATCCCACCAAATTTATGAATCTTTCCCTGAAAATATTACGCGTTATCCTGGCAAGCGGTTTTGCGGTTTTCACCGCTGCGGTGGTGGTGGTTGCCGCAGCCTACTTCTATATCGCCCCCCAGTTGCCCCCTATAGAGCGGCTGAAAGAGGTACAACTTCAGGTGCCGCTACGGGTTTTCACCACGGAAGGGGCATTGATTGCCGAATTCGGTGAGCAGCGTCGCACACCGATCCGCTACCAGGACCTGCCACAGACAGTGATAGACGCCATACTCGCCACCGAGGATGACCGTTTTTTTGTGCATCCGGGGGTGGACTATCAGGGCCTGGTGCGCGCGGTGTATGAGTTGATCCGTACCGGAAAGAAGCGTCAGGGTGGCAGCACCATCACCATGCAGGTGGCGCGCAACTTCTTCCTCAGCCGTGAGAAAACCTACCTCCGCAAGCTCACCGAGATTTTTCTGGCGCTTAAAATTGAGCGTCATCTGAGCAAGCAGGAAATTCTTGAACTGTATCTGAACAAAATTTATTTTGGACAACGCGCTTACGGTATTGCCGCCGCCGCACAGATCTATTACGGCTTGAGCATCGACCAGTTGAGCGTTGCCCAGGTTGCCATGATTGCCGGTCTGCCAAAGGCGCCGTCGACGAATAATCCTGTCAGCAATCCGGAACGCGCCCTGGAACGCCGGGATTATGTGCTGGGGCGCATGTATGTGCTTGGTTTTATTGATAGTGATCAGTACAGCCTGAGTATGCGCGAGGCGGATGAGGCCAGCCTGCATGCCCGCACGATTGAAGTTCAGGCGCCTTATGTGGCCGAGATGGTGCGCGCCTATATGGTGGAACAGTTCGGTGAGGATGCCTACAGTGCAGGCTATCGTGTGTATACGACACTGGACGGCAAACGTCAGAATGCAGCCAGTTCGGCACTACGTGACGGGTTGCTGGCGTATGACAGAAGGCACGGCTATCGTGGCGTTGCGAGTCACTTTGAGTTGCAGCCTGATGTCAGTGCAGACACCTTGGAAGAGCTGCTGAAAGCTACCAAGACCGTGGGTGGTTTGTTGCCAGCTATAGTCGTGGAGGTTGACGGGCAGTCGGCACGTATCTATCTGGCCGGTGAGGGTTATGCTGAACTGGATTGGGAGGGGATTTCCTGGGCGCGCAGCTATGTGTCCGGCAACCAGCGGGGTCCGGAGCTCAAATCAGCGGACCAGGCGATGCAGCGCGGTGATCTGATTCGTGTTGAAGCATTGCCGCAGGGGCGCTGGCGTCTGGCTCAGGTGCCCGTGGTGTCGGGTGCTCTGGTATCCGTGCATCCGCAGGATGGCGCTTTGCAGGCACTGGCGGGAGGCTTTGATTTTTACCACAGCAAGTTCAATCGGGCGACCCAGGCACAACGCCAGCCAGGTTCCAGTTTCAAACCCTTTGTTTATTCGGCGGCACTCGATAAAGGCTATACGGTCGCCAGTCTGTTTAATGATGCACCGGTGGTGTTTGATGATCCGTCGCTGGAAACGGCCTGGCGACCGGAAAATTACAGTGGCAAATTCTACGGGCCTACGCGTATGCGTGAGGCGCTGACCCATTCGCGCAATCTGGTGTCAATCCGTTTGTTACGGGCGGTGGGGGCGGGTTATGCGACGCGCTACGTGCAGCGCTTTGGCTTCAGGCCGGGGCAGATACCAGGAAATCTGTCGCTGGCCTTGGGCAGCGGCACCGCTACCCCCCTGGAAATGGCGCGCGCCTACAGTGTTTTTGCCAACGGTGGATTTTATACAGAACCCTATTTTATCCGGGAAGTGCACGATGCACAGGGACAGGTGATTTTCAGGGCCAATCCGGCAATAGCCTGCGCTGAATGCGAAGCGGAAAAACCGGCCGATAGTGAGCCGGAGGACATTCCAGGCGCAGGGGCCGGGGATGTCACAGAAGAGGTGACAGAGGAATCTTCCATGATGGAGGTGGCTGAGCCGGAACCTGTCTATGCAGAGCGTGCTGTTGATGCAAGCAATGTCTACCTGATGACATCGATGATGCAGGATGTGGTGAGACGCGGAACCGGAAGGCGGGCCATGTCATTGGGACGTAATGACCTTGCCGGTAAAACCGGCACCACTAATGATCAGCGCGATGCCTGGTTTTGCGGTTTTAATGCAAAACTGGTGACCACTGTCTGGGTCGGTTTTGATCGGGTGCAACCGCTGGGCAATGGTGAAACCGGCGGTCGTGCGGCTCTGCCGATCTGGGTTGACTATATGGGGCAAGCCCTGCAGGGAATGTCGGAGGCTGTTTTGCCTCAGCCGAGGGGGCTGGTTACGGTGCGTATCGATACAAAAACCGGTCTGCGTCTTCCGTCAGGGCAGGCCGGTGGCTTGTTTGAACTGTTCCGACCGGAGAATGTGCCACAGCGTTACAGTGAACCGGTCGAGAGCGAGGGTGCGGCGTCCGATGCCGACGATGCGCTAGAGCCCCTGTTTTAGGACGATGGGTACTGAAATATGGCAAGAAGCTCGGTTCGTGATCAGCAAATGCGGGTGCGCATCGCCCAGGAAGCCGCACGCCTGATGACTGAAGAGGGCATTCACGACTTCTACGCGGCCAAACGCAAGGCGGCTCAGCACTTGGGGGCGCCTGACACCCGCAATATGCCGCGCAACCTGGAAGTCGAAGCGGCGTTGCAGGAATACCAGCGTTTGTTTCGCGGAGAGCAGCAGACCGTGCACTTGAAAGCCTTGCGTGAAAGTGCCGTCCAGGCCATGCGCTTTCTGGGCAGGTTCAATCCACGCCTGGTCGGTTCTGTATTGAGCGGAACGGCTGGCCGCCATGCGGATATCAATCTGCATCTGTTTGCCGATACGCCGGAAGAAATCAGTCTGTTTTTCATGGAATCGAATATTCCGTTTCACAGTTCACTCAAACGTGTTCGTTTAAACCGCGATGAGTGGCAGGAATACCCTTCCTTTGAATTTCTTGCCGGTGATTATCGGGTAGACTTGGTCGTGTTCCCGTGCGAAGGCCGCAGAGAGGCGCCGCGCAGCCCGGTTGACGGACGACCGATGCAGCGGGCCGGGCTGGAAGAAGTCAAAGCGCTATTGAACGATTCATGACGGGTTCGTTTAACCCGAAGACGTCTCCGCATCCAGGCTCCCTGTGTGAAACGCGGATTAGCGCTGCGGCGCCGGTTTGTAGTGTTTCGGAAAGTCACCGCGGGCGACACCCGAATCAACCGCTGCCTGTGCAACCGCGGGGGGTACAAAGTCCATGAGTCTCGGGTCAAACGGCTTGGGGATGATGTAATCCGGGCCGAATTCCAGGTGATCCAGCTGATAGGCTTGCAGCACCTCCGGTAATACCGGTTCGCGGGCCAGGGCGCGCAGGCCTTCTACTGCAGCGATCTGCATTTCGCTGTTGATGGCGCGCGCGCGCACATCGAGTGCGCCGCGGAAAATAAAGGGAAAACCCAGCACATTGTTGACCTGGTTGGGGTAGTCACTGCGGCCGGTGGCCATGATGATATCTTTACGCACCTTGTGGGCGAGTGACGGGCTGATTTCGGGATCCGGGTTGGACAGGGCAAACACGATGGGCTGGCTGCTCATACTGGCGAGCATGTCTTCGCTGACCAGGTCGGGTCCGGATACACCGATAAACACATCAGCACCGCGCATGGCATCAGCCAGTGTTCTGCGATCGGTTTCCAGCGCAAATTCCTGTTTGTAGCGGTTCAGGTCTGTGCGTCCGCTGTGGATGACGCCCTGGCGGTCGATCATGAAAATGTTGTCCGCTTTTGCACCCAGTTTCTGCAACAGGCGCATCGAAGCAATGCCGGCGGCGCCAGCGCCCAGGCAGACAATGTGTGCTTCGCTGAGCGGCTTGCCCTTGAGTTCCAGCGCGTTGAGCAAACCCGCGCAGATGATGATGGCTGTGCCGTGCTGGTCATCGTGAAATACAGGGATATCCAGTCGTTCGATGAGCACCTGTTCAATTTCAAAGCAACGCGGTGCGGCAATATCTTCCAGATTGATACCACCAAAACCACTGGCGATGCGCGCTACCGTGTCGATGAAGTCGGCGGTGTTATCAGCATCGACTTCGATATCGAAGACATCGATGTCGGCAAAGCGTTTGAATAAGACCCCTTTGCCTTCCATAACCGGCTTGCCAGCCAGCGCACCAACATTGCCCAGTCCCAGTACGGCTGTACCGTCGGTAATGACAGCGACCAGATTGCCCTTGCTGGTGAACCGATAGGCGGCGTTGGCATCGGTCTCGATTTCGCGAACCGGTTCGGCAACCCCTGGTGTGTAGGCCAGTGAAAGCTCTTCCTGGGTGGTGCAGGGTTTTGTGGCACGAATGGCAATTTTCCCGGGGCTGGGGAATTCGTGGTAGTCGAGGGCTTCTTTTTTCAAGTCGTCTGTCATAGTGGTTCCGTCGCAGGCCTGGCGCAATGGGGAATGAGAGTCTGTCAGTTTGTAAATTGTAACGCAGCCGGATGCTGAACTGTCACCCGCAGTTCGCCTTTTGCACTGTACAACCAGCCGCGCACTTCGATTTCCCGGCCTACCCAGCTGGCATCCGGAAGATTTTTGAACCACTCGATGTCCCGGTCAGGGATGCGCAGGGCGAAGCGGCCCTGCAGGTTGATCCAGCGTGCTCCGCCGCCATGATTGACGCGTATGATCCGCCCCCTGACGCGCTGGAAGCCCTCGTTGCGCAGGCCGAGTTCGCTGGAGTTCCTGGCCGCATGATCCGGATGATCCCATACACCCCTGGAGGCCTTGCGCGCGGTTTGTTCCGCTTCAAGGTAACAGTCGAGGTAGCGGATATTGGGAGGCATGGCCACCGACCAGGCAAGTCCTTCACGTAACAATCGAGCCGCCAGGTTACTGTCGTCGGCCAGCCAGAGGTGTGCCAGGTTGCGCCCGTGGCGGTCCTGCTGCTGATCGCCGTATATCAGTCTGGCGCGGTTACCCTGTTGAAACAGCAGCTGCCGCAGGCGGTCGCGGGCCTTTATCGCCAGAGCCTGGGTCGGCTGGTCCTGGTAAGCGATCTCCGGTGTGTTAATGCCGATCAGGCGAATTTTTTTATTATCCGCCAGCACCAGCGAGTCACCATCGTGGACATACCGGACCTGTACCGGTTCGCTGGTGGCAT
>Ga0316198_10001139_pt1 | contig 15361 bp, 16 predicted proteins | sample OudBieAanoxic_MG_FD_204935 | JGI IMG/M metagenome (GOLD analysis project Ga0316198, IMG submission 204935) | Coastal sediment microbial communities from Oude Bieten Haven, Netherlands - site A anoxic | ecosystem: Environmental > Aquatic > Marine > Coastal > Sediment | place: Netherlands...
GGCCTTGAAGGCGCGGACATGGCCGAGGATCGGATAACCGACCAGGCTCAAGTCGCCGATGGCATCGAGGATCTTGTGGCGGACAAATTCATCCTGAAAACGCAGGCCTTCCGGATTGAGGACTTTATCATCATCAACGACGATGGCATTCTCCAGGGAACCGCCCCGCGCGAGTCCGGCAGCCTTGAGCATTTCGACATCCTTGAGGAAACCGAACGTGCGCGCCGGCGCCAAATCTTTGCGGAAACCTGAAGGTGTGACCTTGATCGAGCGCTTCTGCAGGGCAATGCATGGATGCTGGAAAGCGATGTCAAAGGTGATGCGGAAGAAACGTGATGGAATAATGCTGACGCGTTTTTCACCGTCAATAACGGAGACCGGCTTGCGGATAGCCAGAATCTTACGGCTCGTGGTGTGCCGGGTCAGGCCGGCTTCTTCGATGACCGAAACAAAAGGCGCGGAACTGCCGTCCATAATTGGTACTTCCGGGCCGTCAATGTCAATATGCAGGTTATCCACACCGTATGCGGCGAGCGCTGCCAGCAGGTGCTCAACGGTCGAAACACGAGCGTCTCCATTGGCAATCACCGTCGCCAGACGAGTATCGACGACGTTGGCAGATGTCGCCTCGATTGAGACCTTGCGGTCAGCCATCTGACGATGAAAAACAATGCCAACGCCAGCATCTGCAGGGCGCAAGGTCATGTTGATACGTTGCCCGGTATGCAGACCGATGCCGGATATGGCAGTCGGGCGGGCAATTGTTGTCTGGCAAATCATAATCACGAGGCGGACCCTTGTGTTCTCAGTCTGTTCATAACATGTATCTTATGCAATTTTATTGCCAATATTAGTGTGCTGTTAAGGTGCTGATATCGTTATCTATTGTAGGGTCTTCACCAGGGGGGGCGGTGTAGAAGAGTCCTTTTGTTGCAACGGGTGTGTTTTTGTAACCACACAATATAACGCCGGCAAAATTACAGTCTGCCAGAACGTAGAATGCCCACCGCAAGCCAGAGACCGAGCAGGCCGGCAATCGAATATCCAAGCAACCCCAGCAGTGGAAAGCCGAAGACCATCGGCCCCTTGTCAATCTGCATGACCAGTGAAGAGCCGACGATCAGTGAGCCGATGACCAGTGAAAATGAAACCCGGTTACTGGAGCGGTCGAGATCGGTGACCAGTTTCTCCAGACCACGGTGCTCGAGATCGATCTTGAACTGGTTGCGATTCAGGCGATTGAGAAACTCCTTGATGTCGTATGGCAGGTTTTTTGCCAGTGACGTATATGCAACGGCGATTCGGCTTGCCTGTGCGGAAATATTCTTTGGGCTGAAGCGTTCGACAATAAGTCTCTTCACATAGGGCCGCATGTGGGAAATCATGTTGAAATTCGGGTCCAGCTGCCGGCCAACACCCTCCATGACCACAAGGGCCTTGGCGAGCATCATGTAGTCCGGGGGAAAGTGGATACGATGGTGGGTCAGAATCTCAATGAACTCAGAGAAAAGTCTGCCGATCTTGATGTCCTGCAGAACCAGGTCGTAATAATCTTCGATAAAGTCGTGCAGGTCTCTCTTAAGATTTTTCAGGTCCGCAGTGTCGGTCAATTCCCCTGAGTAGAGAAGTTGTGAGATGATACGATCCACATCTCTTTCGAGCAGGGCCTGCAACAGGTCGAGTAGTTGTTCCTTGAGGTCTTGTCCGAGGCGTCCGACCATACCAAAGTCGATCATGCAGATGACCTGGTCAGGCAGGACGAAGATGTTTCCCGGGTGAGGGTCTGCGTGAAACAGCCCATAGTCGAGAACCTGTTTCAGAAAGGCATCCGCACCGCGTTTGGCAATTTCCTTGAGATCGTAACCCTGAGCCCTGAGTTTTTCCAGGTGCGAGATTTTTATCCCGGGGACGTACTCCATGGTGAGGACGATTTCACCGGAATAGTCCCAGAATATTTTCGGGATGTAAACGGTCGTGCTGTCGGCGAAGTTGGATGCGAAACGTTCGACAGTGTGGCCTTCCCGGGTGAAGTTCATTTCCCGCATGATGCTGCGGCGAAACTCCTTGACCAGGCCGACCGGGTCATAAAGAGCAACGGTCGGGACGTGCTGTTCGATCAGGTAGGCGAGGCCCATCAGGACATCGATATCGGTTTCAACAACTCTGGTTATGCCCGGCCGCCGGACCTTGAAAACCACCTCTTCGCCGCTCCTGAGCTTGCCGCGATGGACTTGGGCAATGCTTGCCGCGGCGATCGGATGCTCCGAGAATTCAGCGAAGAGTTCATCTGCCGGATAGCCCAGTTCACGCTGAATCTGGGTTTTGATCTGGTCCAGCGTGACAGCAGGGACCTCGTCCTGTAGCTTGCTGAATTCTTCAATGAATTCCTGGTCAAGGACATCGGGGCGGGTCGAAAGCAGCTGCCCGAGTTTGATGAAGGTCGGGCCGAGTTCCTCCATGGCCATGCGCAGTCGCTGAGATTGGCTGAGCCGCTCCAGTTCCTTGTGCATTCTGTCGCGCGTAACGATGCGTTTGCCAAGTTCAAGGTAGTAATCAATGTTGAGCTGTTCGACAAAATGGCCGAACCCGTACTTGATCAGTACGCCCAGGATTGTCCTGTAACGCCGGATAGTCCGAATATTTCTGTTAACGCGAAGAATTGGCAGCATAGTCAGGTCCGGGGCTGCAATGTTTTATTTGAGTTTTTTCTCCAGGGATGCGACTTTTTTCTTCAGCTTGTCGAATTCCTCGGTCGTGACCACGCCCATGCGTTCACAGGCTTTTTTGACTTCCACACGTGCCTGCTCCTGCATCCTCTCCTGGTTTTTGCTCGCCGCTTCCTGGACTTTCTGCAGAAAAGCTTTCCCTTCTTCTTCACTGATATCAAGCTTTTCGCGAAGTTCCTGGATCAAGTCTTCGGCTTTTTTCTGGGTGAGGGTCATTGCGCCAACAGCCGTCAGCACGGTCTTCTCGAGCAGCTCAATCATGATAGCCTCCTTGTCTGTATCCATTTGGTTAAATGAAATAATTATATCAACATGTTAGCAGAGCAGGGGGGGCTTTCAAGCGTTTTGCAGAAGATATTCGATCTCGGGGAGGGCGGCCATGGCGGAAGCTTCTCCCGCTGCTATGATTTCTTTGGCACGGTGAAACTCCAGCAGCGTGATGCCGTTGAGAGACGGTCTGATGAGCAGGTCATGAGGGTTCTGGCGCAGGTGCAGTTCATTGATCACGTTTTCCATGATGACAACGCTCTGGGCACAGACGCGGAAGATATTGGGTGTTTTCAGGTCACCAGGCGGGTCTTCTTTCAAACCCTGCCCGATTGCGGTACGGAATGCATGTTCTATAGTGCGGGCACTGAACAGGTTACGCCAGCGACTGACCGGCTTCGCAAGACCATGCTCGGCAGGCAGGAAAGTTTCAGGGGTTTGTTTGTTGACTGCCGGTATGGTGCAGACTCCGATGACCTTGTCTGAACCGAGATGACGAGCGACATCGATCGGGATCGGTTTGCACAGGCCACCATCAACGAGAAAACGCTGTCCAAAACGTACCGGAGAGAAAATTCCCGGAAACGCGAGGCCTGCGCGCAGGGCCTCCAGCAGGTCTCCCTGCTTGATGATGACTGCCTCGCCGGTGTTGATGTCGGTTGCCGTGATCGCCAGCGGCCGGTTGAGGTCTTCGAAATCACGCGCCGGCAGCAGTTCGGCTATGAACGAGACCAGCTTCTTGCTGTCGGTCAGCCCCGAAGTCGGCAGAACCGGATCAAGTAGCCTGGCCATGCTCCGCCAATCAATTTCGAGGGCGGCCTTTTCCATGTGATCGATCGGAACGCCTGCCGCGTACATGGCACCGATAAAGGCCCCCATGGACGTGCCGGCAATGATGTCAATAGGGATGTCTGCTTGTTCGAGGACTTTTAGGACGCCAATATGGGCAAGGCCTCTTGCCGCGCCACCGCCAAGAGCAAGACCGATTCTGGGCCTCGGTGGAGTGGTGTGCATAGGGCCTCCGGGGACGGGCAACGTAGACGCTTCAGCGCCTGAATAACCAGAAAACCAGCGAGAGCAGCAGCGAGACCAACAGGCAAGTCCCGAGCGGGAAGAAGAAAGAAAAATTATCCCGTTCGATGCGAATATCGCCCGGAAGTTTGCCTATGAAGTTCAGTTTTCCGCCAAAATTCAGGAACAGGCCGACAGCGACCAGCAGAAGTCCGGCAACGATTAATGTCTTGCCCAGGCCGTTGCCCATCAATTGTTTCTGCTGGGATGGTAGCGGTCCTTCTCCGAGTAGATGCAACCGCAATACTGTTGCCTGTAGAGCCCCATGGACTTGGATGTCTTGATCCCTTCCTGCCAACCTGCCCGGAAGTCATCATAGAAGAACTCTATCCCATAATAACGGCCCAGTTCTTCACCGAGTTTGCGAATCAGTTCGTGGTTCTGGTAGCGCGAGTACAGCAGGCTGGTAGAGAATGCATCGTAGTCTGAGGCTGCGGCATAGGCTGCAGCCTCTTTGAGACGTGACTGGTAACAGTAGGTACAGCGTCCCGCGGGTTCAGAGGCAACCTGAGCCAGAAAGTCCTCCAGCAGGTATTCGTCCCGGTAGATGACTTTGAGCTCGCTGGATGCAGCGTATTCTTCGACGGCCTGCAGACGGCGACGATATTCCTGGTATGGATGGATGTTGTGATTGAAGAAGTATCCATCAATTTCATGTCCTGATTCCCGTAGCGTGCGAACCGGGAATATGGCACAGTTGGCACAGCAGATATGCAGCAGAATGTTCATTTGATGAGCCTTTGCAACTTCTGGTCGGGGTTATTCCTGGCCAAGCCAGAACATAGTAATACGATTTATGAAAAAAGGCCAGTAAACTGGTAACTTGCAATGCTGATGACTTAAAGCCGTGGCTTTTTCAGAAGTTCCCAGGCGGTAACCGCTGTTGGCGCCAGATCCTTCGCGCCAATCTTATCGCTGCCTGTCGATGTGGCTCTTCAAGACGGCACTCCCTGACCAGGTTGTTCCAGAGATGCTTCAGGTCGGCACGGTATCTCTCGAGCAACTCCTCCAGGAGACCTTCATCTTTTGGTAAGTCGACTCCGGATCGTTCTGCATGGGATACCAGGATCAGTGCTTCGGCGGCGGGTTTACCCGAGACCTCGATCCTGTGGTCAGATTCGGAGGTGCGCAGGGATATCCGGTCAAAGAATTGTTCGGCGACTTCTAGAGGCCCGTGCAGATTGTAATGAATCAGTTCCGGTCGATAGATATCCATCAGGTAATGTTCCGGGAATTGTGGGACTCCGTCGACGAAGACGGTCCTGGTAATTTCCTCGATTTGTATCTTCCCTGCACGCCGGGGTTTTGGGTGAGCATTGACGATTTCTACAGGCGGCTGAGGAATCGCCGGAACCGGCCCGAAGATACTGTTGAATTCCCGCTCAAGGCTCTCCGCTTCGGGGATTTCGCCTGATAACTGGGAACCAGAGAGGCTCAGGTCCTCAAGGCATTTTTCATCGGGCAGCAGCAAGCCATGGAACAGTACGGCCTCGTGAACTTTTTCCGCCTTCGGCAGGCCTGCCTGATCACTGCACAAATCCCATAGATATCTGCCGAACCGGGTGTGCAGAAAAAGGTATGTCCCCCATTTCAGCGAATCCGTCCAGTCGGACCATTGCGTGCCAGCAACGGTCAAGCCCTTGTCGCATATCAGGCGCCGGATCTCTTCCGGGGCGTTAATCCATATCTGTAAGGTTCCGGGCTGTTTGTCGATTGCGGTTGTCGGGACCTCGAACTCCGTGTTCGGCAGGTGTACTTTGACATGTGTTATGGATCGGTTCGATCGAATCAACCGAAACGCCTGCCTGCCTTGCCCATAGCAGGCCATCTCAGCGAGCTGATAATGCTCGCCCAGAATTAACCACAGGACCGCCACTCCCGGAGCCTTGTGCCAGGCCTGCGGCAGAACCAGGCACAGCTTTTCAGATACCTGACCGGTGAGATAAAGCGCCTCCCAAAGCCAGACCGGGGTTTTGTTCGGCAGATCGAAACGCCGGTTTGGCCAGGCCTGGCGCAACCGTATCAGCCGTGACTCCCTTTCGTTCCGATCGAGTGCCTGCAGGTTGCTGAAAACAGCCAAGGCTGATGCAAATTTCTTTATCGGCAGGAGCGAGAAAAGATCTTTTTCATAGGTGCGTTGTTGTGACGTTTCGGTCAAATAAGCTCTCAATGCCCACCCGGCGAGACACGGACGAGGCGCAACCAGTGAGCAATCTCCTGCTGTGCGCGGAGGCGTGCAATTCACCCAGAGTGACGTGTCTTCGGTTTGCCATGGCAGCTCGGGAGGGTCAAGGTCATAGCGATAGGAAACTTCAAGTAAAAGAAGATCAATCAGGGCAAGGGCCTGGTTTTCGTTTTGCGGCCATCCGAGCTGACGCATCCTGCTGGCCAGGTGATGCAGGCGCACGGCTTCCTGGTCCTGCAGAGGGGGCTCATTCTCTCTAATCTCGAGCCATGTAAGTCTTCCGTCAAGGTTGATTAGGTCTGCCAAGGCATAATGCAGTACCTGCTCCAGTCTTTCCGGATTTAACCCGGGCGGCAAGTGTTTTTTGCAGATCAGGAAAAGCGTGCGCCACAGGCTCATCCAGGCTTTTTCCAAAGGGGCGAGTTCCAGCCATTCGTCGGCCGCTGTTTGTCCGGCAGCCAGGCGAGCGCTGACCGTCAGGCCCGGGGCAAGCTCCTGAAGGTTGCGTAAGCAGAGATTTGCGTAGTAATGCAACGTGAAATCAAAGGTGGACAGGGCTGTGCTGACGGAAAAAAATTTAAGCTTCTCAAGCAGATCATTGAGCGTGTTTTGAAAGTCATCCGGAACGACGCGATTCGCCGGTGGCAGGGAAAAACAGTGCAGCTGGACCGGAACGCCGTCAGCGATTTGCCATATTATGACGTCCCTGGCGGCCCAGGTTGTGAAGTGTCCCAACCCCAGGGCGCCGGCCATGGCGACAGCTTTGTCAAGAAGTTGGCTGTCAACCGCGTCCGGTAAGAGGATCATGCTGCCCGCCAACTGGCTGTCGCGATTGATCCAGAGCACGAGGTCCGGAACTTGCCTGCCATGTTCAGTCAGCAACCTCGGACAGGTTTCCAGTCGTCGGAAAGGGAGGCGCTGCGCCTCCATCTGCTGGTCAATCCACGTGGCCAGTTGCTGGCGAAACTGTTGCAGGAGGTTCGGGTCCATGGCTCAGGCGTGTATGGTCTCGTACTCAATAGAGGTGTACGTGAAAACAAAAGAAGCCAACAAGTGATTGAAACGCGACGCTGTCAAGAGTTTGTAAAGGACAGTAGATGATGTGCCCCAGGATGACCTGCTTATGATCCCGATAGCCAAATCCGCAGACAGGGTTTTCGCAGTTTGAAATAACTGAGGGCCGTCACCATGACGGCCCTCGGGGTGTGTCAGCAGGGCAAGTGCTTGATTCACCCCCAGAATCTCAAGCTATCACAAGATTTCTCCGTGTAACAGGGAAAATCGCTCCTCCGGTATCTCTTTCACGAAAAAAGTGGTCCCGAATCGGTTTTTGATCCGGGCGTGCGGCCAAGATGAGAGTATGCCAGGTGTGTGGCGACTCGCCCGCGCGGAGTTCGGTTGAGGAAACCCTGTTGCAGCAGGAACGGTTCGATGACGTCCTCGATAGTGTCTTTTTCTTCGCCAATTGCTGCGGCAAGCGTGTCAAGACCGACCGGCCCGCCGCCGAACTTGTCAATAATTGTCTCCAGCAACAGACGATCCATCTGGTCAAAGCCTTGCTCATCGACTTCCAGGCGAACCAGGGCCTGGTCTGCCATCTTCTTGCTAATTGACCCGTCACCATCGACTTGTGCGAAATCCCGCACCCGTCGCAGCAGGCGATTGGCAATCCGCGGAGTCCCCCGGCTGCGACGGGCAATTTCACCGGCGCCTTGACCATTGATTGCAACGTCCAGGATCCCCGCGCTGCGGGTAACGATCGTAGTCAACTCTTCATGTGTATAAAATTCGAGGCGGTTTAAGACGCCGAAGCGGTCACGCAATGGTGATGACAGCAGCCCGGCACGGGTTGTAGCGCCGACCAGAGTGAAGCGCGGGATGTCGAGCTTGATGGTTCGCGCCGAAGGCCCCTGACCGATCATGATGTCGAGTTGATAATCCTCCATGGCCGGATAAAGGATTTCTTCAACTACCGGAGAAAGCCTGTGGATCTCGTCGATAAAGAGGACATCCCCCGGCTCCAGGTTGGTCAGAACCGCGGCAAGGTCTCCCGGTTTTTCTATTACGGGGCCGGAGGTGCTCTTGATGTTGACGCCCATCTCTGCGGCGATGATGTGGGCGAGGGTGGTTTTTCCAAGTCCTGGAGGGCCGTAGAAAAGCACGTGGTCCAGCGATTCTCCACGACCGCGGGCGGCGCTGATGAAGACCTTGAGGTTTTCCTTGACCTTGCTCTGGCCGACATATTCCGTGAGGATTCTGGGCCTCAGGGAGACGTCAAAGGTCCCATCGTCATCAGTCTCTATAGCCGTGATCAGGCGATCTTCTTCCATCTGCTCTCAGCCGAAAGTCAGCGAACCAGGACTTTCAGTGCTCCTTTCAGTGCTTCTTCCATCGGTACGTCCGGCGCCAATTCCATACTCTCCAGGACCTTGCGCGCCTGGTTCTCCTTGTAGCCCAGGTTAACCAAGGCGGAAATCACGTCGTTGATCAGATCACCGGATGACTTGACGGCCAGGGATGCGACGCCTGTCTCAGTGAGATTCAGGTTGACCGGGCCGACCTTGTCCTTGAGCTCCAGGACCAGTCTCTCAGCAGTTTTCTTGCCGATTCCGGGCAGCCCGGAGAGACGTTTTAGATCACCGGCGGCAATGGCGTTCTTCAGGTCTGCCACCGGAATATGGGAGAGGATATTGACGGCCAGCTTTGGCCCGACTCCAGAGATCCCGATCAGGGTAACGAACAAGTCCTTTTCTTCGAGCGTCAGAAAACCGTAGAGGAGCAGGGCGTCTTCGCGCACATGCGTATGCGTGTAGAGGCTTGCTTCTCCGGTCTCGGGGAGGGCATAGAATGTCGACAAAGGAATGAAGAGACGATAGCCGACTCCACCGACGTCTATAATGACGTGGTCAATCGATTTGTAGACCAGGGTGCCGCGAACCAGTGCAATCATGCTGTTAAAAACCTTTGGGTTGTAACCAGTGGTCCGTGATCAGTGGTTGAAGGTCGGGTATGATCATCGTCCGTTGCTGATGGCCTGCTTCATGGTGCGGCTGTTGGCATGACAGATGGCAACAGCCAGGGCGTCGGCGGCATCTTCCTGGGCAACCTCCGGCAGATTCAACAGTGCCTTGACCATCTGCTGGACCTGCTGCTTGGCGGCATGGCCGTAACCGACCACGGCACTTTTGACCTGTAGAGCAGAATATTCGTGGACCTCGAGCCCAAGATTAACTGCGGCAAGAACCGCTGTGCCGCGGGCATGCCCCAGGGTCAGTGCCGCACGTGGGTTTTTCGCCAGAAAGACTTGCTCAACAGAGACCGCCTGCGGCGAAAACTCCTTGAGAATGGCGGTCAGACCATCGTAGATGGTTTTCAACCTGAGCGGCAAAGGGTCGCTGCTGCGGGTTTTGATGGTGCCGTTGTCGATGTGGCGCAGGCGATTCCCCTCGACATCGATGATGCCGTAGCCGGTGATCCGTGTGCCGGGGTCGATGCCCAAAATTCTCATAATTCCGAAGTGTGAGACGCGAGGTGCGAGGCGAGAAAAGCTTGTTCGCACTTCGCAGTTCGCGCTTCGTTGTTCTACATGATTTTGTCCAGCTCTTCTTCCGAGATATCGAAGTTGGCGTAGACGTTCTGAACGTCGTCATTATCTTCTAGGGCGTCCATTAATTTCAGCATGGTTTCCGCCGGTTTGCCCTCAAGCTGGACCTGGTTCTGCGGGATCATGGTGGCTTCCGCGGTTTCCCACTGCAGGCCGGCTTCCGCCATGGCGTCGCGGACTTCAATGAAGTTTCCCGAATCCGTAAACACCTCATAAATGTCTCCCTCATCCCTGACGTCTTCAGCCCCGGACTCGAGAGCGATCTCGAAAATCTGTTCAAAGTCATTATTCGTTGCAAACGAGATCAACCCTTTACGGTCAAAAAGGAAGGCGACGGAACCACTCACACCGAGGTTGCCGCCGTACTTGCTGAATATGTGACGAACGTCGGCAACGGTCCGGGTCCGGTTATCAGTAAGGAACTCTACAATCAGTGCCACTCCTCCCGGTCCGTACCCTTCAAAGATCCCTTCTTCGTAATTGACTCCATCCAGATCGCCGGTGCCTTTCTTGATGGCCCGGTCCACATTGTCTTTCGGCATATTGGCCTGTTTTGCCTTGTCGATTGCAGTGCGAAGCCTGGGGTTGGCATCCGGGTCGCCGCCGCCGATTCGGGCCGCTACCGTAAGCTCTTTGATGATTTTGGTGAAAACCTTGCCGCGCTTGGCGTCCTGTGCGCCTTTGCGGTGCTTTATATTGGCCCATTTGCTGTGTCCGGCCATGTTTATCTCCTTGGCGTTTAATTAGTTTTAAAAAACGCTTCATCCTAGCATACAGGCTTGCAATGGAACAAGCCTGACAAGCAGGATCAAACGGTTTGCGAAAAAAAGCCGACCCTGGCGGGCCGGCTTTCTAAAGGCTTCTTATGTTGCGATATTTAGTGGTCGTCCGGAGTGGTACGGTATTCAACGACCTTGATGTTGTTCCTTAACTCGTGGACGCCCTCAGCGGTACGGGCCTGCTTCTCTGCAGTCTGTTTTTCCGCCGCGGAGTGAACCTGTCCCGAGAGGGTGACCAGACCTTTAGCAACGCTGATCTCAAGCAGGTAAGGGTCGATGTGTTCGTTGGAAAGTATGGCAATTTCCACCCGTTTACGCAAGATCAGGTCGGATAGAATTTTCTTGCTGTCAGCCTTGATCCCTTCAAGGTTTTCATCTTTGACGCTATTGCAAATGATCTTGACCGCCGTCTCCTCGGAGAGGCGCTGGGTGTTGACGACGAGGTCGTAGTGGACGCAGTCTTCCCAGTCGCGATCGAAGTAGTACTTGATGAAACCGGCTCTTTGCTGGTCGCTTTTGCGGACCAGGAAGCGGGCTCGGTCCGGGTCGAGCCACTCCCGTTCTGCCCAGCGTTCGACACGATCCTCGAAAGGTGCGATAATTCTGGTGCGCAGGACACTGCGGATATCCTTGAGAAGGTCCTGACCGCCGCGACCGTAAATAACGACATTGCCTTTCAGGGCGGCCTCAAGAATGATCAGCTCAATCAGGTGCAGGTCGAGGAATTGTTTGGAGTCAAGCGTATCGACAAAATGGGGGGGCTTTTCGTCGGCCTGCTCAACGGCCTCCGGGGAGAGTCCGTAGGAGTCGGCTGCTTCCATGATAGCTTCGCCGTCAATCAGTTTATAACCTAACTTTTCGGCGACCATGTGGGCGATCGGAATACCACCACTGCCCATCTCTCGTGAAATCGTAATAATTGCCATCACTCAACCTCGCCTCATGCATAGAAAAACAGAGGCAATAGTACCAACTTGTCCTGTATCTGACAAGTACAAAGCCTCCGCTGGACTGTTCAGTATTTCGGTTTGAAATCGAAGCTGTGCCGGGTTTCGACAAATCTTATGGTACGGGTTTTGGAGCGCATGACTATGGAGTGTGTCTCTGCTCCGCCGGAATAATACCGAATGCCGCGCAACAAATCTCCGTTTGTGACGCCGGTTGCTGCAAAGACAACATCGCCGTTGGCCATCTCTTCGCACTGGTAGATTTTTTCAAAATTGTCGATGCCCATGCCTGCTGCCCGGTCCCGTTCATCGTCGTTCATGAATATCAGGCGACCTTGCATGTCACCACCCATGCATTTAAGGGCTGCTGCCGCGAGCACACCCTCAGGGGCGCCACCAATGCCGAGCAGCATGTCAACCCCACTGCCTTCGACAGCTGCGGCAATGGCCGGGGCGACATCGCCATCTGTGATCAGGTGAATGCGCGCGCCTGCCTTGCGGATTTCTTCAACAATCTTGTCATGTCTGGGACGATCGAGAATGACCACAGTGAGGTCTTCGATGTAACACTTCTTCGCATCGGCAACCCGCTGCAGGTTGGTGGTCGGCGAGGCATTTATGTCGATGGCCCCTTTGGCCGTCGGGCCTACGGCAATTTTTTCCATGTACATGTCAGGGGCATGCAGAAACCCTCCCTTGGGAGACAGGGCAATCGTCGCGATGGAACCGTTGAGGCCTTTGGCGCAAATGTTCGTGCCCTCAAGGGGGTCGACAGCGATATCGACGTCCTGGCCATTGCCTCGGCCAAGCCGCTCGCCGATGTAAAGCATCGGAGCCTGGTCCATTTCGCCTTCACCGATGACGACAGTCCCGGAGATCTCAACCGCGTCCAGGGTGCGACGCATTGCTTCCGTAGCAGCTTGATCAGCTGACATCTTGTCACCTTTGCCGACCCATCGGCCACAGGCCAGAGCGGCGGCTTCCGTGACCCTGACCAGTTCCAGTGCTAGGTTGCGGTCCATTTGATACTCCTTGAAAAAGCAATACTGTCCGACAGCGCCCGATATGATGACATCTTTCATGGGCAAAGACAAATTATTTTCAGGGTGAAATAATATTGTTTTCTGAATATAATGGGTACAGTAAGATCTTAAAAAATGTGAGGAAATTATGAAGCGGATATTTCTTTTAAGTATCGTCCCCTGGCTGCTGATGCCGGTGCTCGTTGCAGCGGCTACTGCTCGAAATGTTGCGCCCGATGATGCTTACAGTATGGTCAGCAAGCGTGACGGTCTTTATCTTCTGGACGTGCGCACTCCGGGTGAATTTCAACAGGCCAGGCTCGAAGGAGCGCATCTGATCCCCATTGACCAGCTGGTCAATCGTCTTACCGAACTGCCGAAAGACCGGCCGATCCTGGTTTATTGCGCGGTCGGCTCGCGTAGTGCTCAGGTGGTTAATTATCTGGCTCGACATGGCTACCCTGAGGTTTATAATCTGTATGGCGGGATTTATTCCTGGGCTCAAAAAGGTTACCCAATCCTGCAGAGCAGGCCATAGCAAGGGATGAGCTGCGAAGCGTGTGGCGCGACACCATAAGCCATGAGAGAGAACTACACCGGGTAGATGAAAGGATGAACCTGAGTGGCTGGCAGTTTTGACCCGTAGCCGTGAAGACTGTACGGTTTGCCATAAAGCAGGGTCAGCACCATGGCGACAACCAAGAGTATGCCGATGATGATTAGAAAGAAATCCAGCCGCATCAATTTCCTGCCCAGTTGATTGTTAGCTTCAGGAAAGTATAACAGACATGAATCATCCTTTCCTCTGGGCTCATCGAGGAGCCTCTTCCCTGGCACCGGAAAACACCATGGCGGCATTTTCCATTGCGGTTGAGTGTGGTGCTGATGGCCTGGAACTTGATATCCATCTCTCTCGCGACGGCGTCCCGGTGGCTATTCATGATGAAACGCTGGACAGAACCACTGAAGGCCATGGCCAGGTCGGGAACAAGACCTTGCAGCAGCTGCAGTTGCTGGATGCCGGCAGCTGGTTTTCAGCGGAGTTTGCCGGAGAATCGATCCCTGTCCTTGAAGATGTCCTGAGAGCCTTCAGTGGCCGGGTGCGCCTGAACCTGGAAATCAAGGAGTTCAGGGCCGGGTTGGCGGTCCTTGAACTGTTAAAACATTATCCCGATGCCGACTGTGTGGTCTCTTCCTTTGATTACCGGCTGCTTGAGCGTTTGCGTGCAAATGATGAGCAGTTGCCGATCGCCGTTCTCTATGCCTCCGGCAATTGGCGTCATGCCGTGAGGCTCGCCAGCGGTTTGCAAGCTGTTGCCTTTCACCCCGAGGCTTCGCAGGTCGGGCGCCCGATGATCTCCGCATGCTGGCAGGCGCAACTTCCTGTTTACGTTTGGACGGTTGATCATCCGGTGCATGCGAGGAGCCTGTTCCGGGCCGGGGTTGCCGGTGTGTTTACCAATGACCCGCTAGCTCTCCGCCAGATTGCCTTGCCTGCTTGTTTCTGGACATAATCCTTTCTTGTACTGCGTTGTTGGCTGCGTTACACTGCCGCCTGTTCCCTGAGGTGAATTCCATTATGCGTGACAATCTCCCCCCGCAATCCAAAAAAACGCAACTGGCTGCCCTGCTGCACCGGCAGATTCTGCAGACCGGCAAGGTCAGCTTTGCAGAGTTCATGGCGCAGGCCCTTTACCACCCGCAACTCGGATATTACATGGCCCCGCGCGACCGGATCGGCAAAGCCGGTGATTTCTTTACCTCGAGCAGTGTCAATGCCCTGTTCGGGCGCCTGGTTGCACGGCAACTGGCAGAAATGGATGGAATTCTGTCCAGTGGTGTCTTCCAGATTGTCGAGCAGGGCGCCGGAGAGGGCCATCTGGCCCTCGATATTCTCGACGCGCTTGCAGAGGAGTCTCCTGATCTCTACAATCGATTGAGTTATACCCTGGTCGAGGTCAGTTCGGATAATCGCGATCGCCAGGCCGGTCATCTTGCTGGTCACGCTGACAAGGTTCGTTGGTCTGGCGAAGATGAATGGACGATGACCTCTGGCTGCTTCCTGTCGAATGAACTGATTGATGCGTTTCCGGTGCATGTGGTAGAAAAACGAGCCGGTAAGATCCAGGAGGTGCTTGTTGACAGTGACGGAGACCTCTTCTCAGAGGTTCTGGATGATGGGTGTCGTTCTGCCCTGTCGAATTATTTCGCCTGGCTTGGTCACGAGCCCTCTGAAGGAAACCGGGCTGAAGCCAACCTGCTGGCACCCGAATGGATGCGCAAGGTCGGTGAGCGCATTGTGCGGGGCTTCGTCATGACCATAGACTATGGCTACCCGGCTGGAGAGCTTTATGCCCCCCACCGGAGAAGCGGGACTCTGATGTGCTATCATCGCCATCAGGCAGACGACAACCCTTACGACAGTGTCGGGGAAAAAGACATTACGACCCATGTCGATTTTACCGCACTGCAAAAGGCCGGAAGCGAGGCAGGACTCGAAACCTTGTGGTTCGGCGAGCAGTATCGTTTCCTGCTCGGCCTCGGTTTCTTTGAGGAGTTGGTTCGTCTGGAGGCCGCTGCAACCGATGAGAATGAAGCCAGAGCGCTGCGTTTGACACTGAAGAACCTGATCATGCCGGAGACCGGGATGGGGGAGACCTTCAAGGTCCTCATTCAAGGGAAAGATACCAAGACCCCGGAGCTGCTGTGCAGTCGTCCGGTTGCGGCAATCCCCTTTGGTTGATCGGTCAGGCATGATCT
>Ga0316198_10001140_pt1 | contig 15359 bp, 13 predicted proteins | sample OudBieAanoxic_MG_FD_204935 | JGI IMG/M metagenome (GOLD analysis project Ga0316198, IMG submission 204935) | Coastal sediment microbial communities from Oude Bieten Haven, Netherlands - site A anoxic | ecosystem: Environmental > Aquatic > Marine > Coastal > Sediment | place: Netherlands...
GCGGAACCGGGAACCTCACCGTCGTAGGGGTCTCCCCAAGCGACGCTGATGGTCACACTGGCAAATCGGCCGGCGTCGTGAGCTTCCGGGATCATCACCTCGATCTCCGCCATGGTGCGGTCGACCGGGGCGCGCTGATTCGCCTGGTTGTATCCCTCGGCGGCGGCAACCACGAACCCGATCTCGTCGACCGTCGTTGCCAGGGCCCGCTCCAACCCGCGCCGGTTCAGCACGAGCCCCGAATACGACGCTCCGGTGGGAGCCGGACCCAATGCCGCGAGCACAGCTTCGGCGTCGGCCATCTGGGGCACCAGGCGGGGATGCACAAACGAGGCAACCTCGATCCTGCCGACCCCGGCGGCCACCATTCGGGTGATGAGTTCAACCTTGTCGGCAGTTGGCAGAACTTGCTGCTCACTCTGGAGACCGTCGCGCGGCCCCGACTCGACAATGGTGACCCGACGGCTCATCAACCGCAGTTTGGCAGCTCGGCGCCCGGTTCAGCTGGAACCGTTGCGAGCCCTTCGCACCAGTTCTGCCTGAGAGTGCACACCGAGTTTCCTGAAGACGGATTTGAGGTGGTTGCGCACGGTGTGCTCGCTGACACAAAGCTCGGTGGAGATCGACACAACTCGATGACCCTCGAGCAGGAGTCCGACGATCTCCAACTCGCGGGGCGACAGGCGCTCCGCACCGGGGAACCCCGCCGTGGGCCGAGGAGCGCCGTTGCCGGCAAAACCAAGCCTGGCGAGGTCTGCGGCGATCCGCTCCAGCCCCTTTTCGAGGAGGTGGACCCGGCCTGCGACGGCTTCCGTCGCCGGAGATACTGGAGCTTCGGGCTGCACCATCCACAGCGTGGCGGCCGGCGAACCCATCGAAGCTCGCACCGGTAGCAGCCGCAACACAACAGGGATACGCTCGCCTTCGGCGTCGATGACTGCCCATTCGAGGGCGATCGTGGCACTGCGCACGGCGCGGGATCCGTCACCGACGTAGTCGAGATAGCGGGTGCGCTGTTCCTCGGGAATCCAGGGGGGTACCTCGCTCGAACCCAACGGCTCACGCGGATCACAGCCTATGAGCTCAGTCAGGGCCGGGTTGGCGTAAGTGCGGACGCCGGCGGCGTCGACGATCAAGACGCCGTCGGACATGGCCTCGAAGAGCGCATGCAATGGCAGAGTCACATTTGTGGCGGAGCGGGCCTGCGTTGTCATGCTGCCGGCGCCCTATCCAAAACGGGGCATGTCGTCCCCGTGTGCCTGCTCGTGATCTCCACGTCTACCTCCCCATAAAGGGTTGACCGTGCCCAACGGCCGCCCCACCCACCAAGGGTGTTGTCCCTGCACCTCCATCACCGTATCTGTGACTACCCGAAGGGGCAAAGAGGTTTGTGACCAGTGCCAATTGGGCTAGTCACTGGTTCAACCTGCGTCATGCCCCCGTTCTTCGGTACCGTACGCATCACCTCGCCACCGGCGCGCCGGCCATCCCAGGAGTCGTTCATGTCCAACCCTCTGCCGCTACCAAACGCGAGCCGAGACCTGTTGGGATCGCTGATCGACGATGCCAGCATGCTCGGCGTGAATCAGCCGTCGTTGAGCGACGCCGTCGCCGGCTACCGATCTGCTCGTGCCGCCGCCGCTGCGCCGGTGCTGGGAACCTTCCTCTGCCCCGCCTCTCGGCTCATCGAGTTGTCCGGGGAGCTGGTGGCGACGATGGCCGCCACCGAGGCCCCGTGGCCGATCACCGTCGTTGTAGACGGCGACCTCGGCGCGGCCGTCACCGCGCTGCACGCGTTCTCGGCGGCGATGGAGCCGGCCGCCCGGATCGTCCTTGCCGCTCGACCTGGGTTGGCAAGCAGTGCCGAGGCAACCACCGCTTTTGCGATGCCGATGGCCACCTTGGTCGACGTCGCAACGGGGCCCGCCCAGGACCCCGTGGTTGCGGCTCGGTTCATCAGCGACTCCGCGCGCACCGGCGGGCCCTTCGTCGCCTGGGGCCTCGATCATGTGATGCGCACCGCAGATCGTCCCGGAATCCTCAACATGGTGGGAGCCGCCGCTCTCGCCGCCGACCATGCTTCTGAGGCGGCCCTGGTTGCCGTTCTCGAAGAGATCGATCCCGCCACCTTCCGCCTCGGCCGGGCCGGTCTCACCTGGCGGCACCACACCATCGCCGCGGTCACCCTGCGCCGGGTCCGCGCCACGGTGCTGCGTTCGGTGGCCTCCAGCCACCCCACCCCCGTTGTGGGGGACCTGAGCGCAATGTGGTGCGCGGATATCCACCGAAACCAGTAGTAACGTCCTGGCGATGGCAAAGCTCCGCCTGTTTGCAAACCTTCGTGAGTCCGCGGGTACGTCGACTGTCGACCTTCCCGGTGAGACCGTCGGCGCCGTAGTCTCCGCGGCCGTCGCCGAGTATGGACCCACCTTCGAGCGCGGCTTGCGGGTCGCCAAGGTGTGGGTGAACGGCGAACCCGCCACCGACAGCACCGTCGTCGACGACAAGGACGAGATCGCTCTCATCCCACCGGTCTCAGGGGGAACCACCGCCGTCGCAACCTCGCAGGAGACCATGCAGGCGCTGCTGGTCATCGCCTTGTTGATCTCGGTGGTCGTCGCCAATGTCGTGTCGGTCGAACTCCTCACCTTCGTGGTGGTTGTCGTCGCCCTCGCGTGGATTTGGGATGTGCGCGACGTGTTGGTCATGCGCCGCCTGGCCATCGGTGCCATCCCCGCCTTTCTGGCAGCAGCCGCCGCCGGCAACGGTGCCTATGCATGGGGCAATGACGGTTTTGCCGGGGGGCTCGCCGTCGGCATCTGCGTAGTCCTGGCTTGGACAGTGTTCGATGACCGGCTGCGCTCGCTCGATAGCGTCGCCGTGACCCTGGTGCTCGGCAGCACCGCCGCTCTCGCCACCGGCAGCATCGTCCTCTTGCGACTGCGCGACGACGGCGAGGTGGTCATGATGATGCTGGCGATCATCGCCGTCACCGGTCTCGCCGCCTGGGCCGCCCAGAGGTTTGCCCCAGACACCGCCATGATGGACCCAAATCTGGCCGCGATCGCCGGCGCCCTGCTCGCCGGCCTCGTGGCGGCGCTGACCACCGACACCCTGCCCTTGGCCACAGTGATGCTCGCCGCCGTTGCAGTCGGTGGCGGTTACATCGCCGGCCGCACCCTCGGCTCCATGGTCCGTTCCGGGCCTGTTGTTCACACCATGCGAGCCCCCGGGGTCCTGACGATGTTCGACGGAGCCGTCGTAGCGGTTCCTCTCTTCTGGGCTGCGATCACGGTCTTTGCGTAGGGGTCACCCCCCAAGATCCATTCGTGGGACGATTCCTCCGACCAGAACGCGAAAAATCTCTTTACAGGAGTTGCTGAACCCCACCCCAGGTTGCGCCGATGACAGAACCATGGATGGACGTTCCTCCCGACCGCTGCCGGCCGCCCGCAGCACCGTTTCCCCAGCGTATGAAGGCTGGGCCGATGAGCCAGGACCGAGTGAGTGGTAGCATGCCGACCGATATGAGCCCGATGCTAAGTCTTCGCGCGCTCACCATCCTCCTGCTCTTTGCGCTCTTGGTCGCGATTCCCATCTCTGCCGGAGCACAGACCCGGGATGATGTCGAGCGCACCGAAAAGGCCCGAGACGAGGCTGCGGCCGCGCTCGTCGCCATCAACGAGGAACTCGACGAAGCCGTTGTCGAGTATCAAGAGATCAACAGCAGGCTCGAAGACCTCAATTGGCGCATCACCGTCCTTTACGACCGTGTCGGAGAATATGAGGCTGAAGCCACCGACCTCGAAGATCGCGCTCGCTCACTGGTGATCGATGCTTACGTGAACGGCGGCGCAGAACTCATGAACGTCGCCCTGGAAGCTGGGTCCATCCAGGAAGTGCTCACCAGCCAGGTACTCATCAGCCGAGCAACCGAACACGACATCGTCGATCTGGATCGGCTCGAGGCGGTCAGCCGCGAGATGGGCAGGCTCTCCGAGCAACTGGCACGGAACCAGGCGGAGGTCGAGTCGCTGCGCGACGAGGCGCAAGCCGTCGTCGATCGGCTCGACGCGGCGCAGGCCGCAGCCTCGACCGCGTACGCCACGGCAGACCGCGAAGCGCGCGAGGCATACACCGCCTGGCAAGCCGCAGAACGGCGCCGCAAGCTGGCAGAACTGACCCGCCGCCAAGGAGCCGGGGGTGGACTCTCCCCCGCCGCGACGCCCGGCTTTGTGTGCCCGGTCAAGGGACAGGTCGGATTCATCAACGACTGGGGTTTCCCCCGCTCTGGAGGCCGCACCCACAAAGGCACCGACATGTTCGCGGCCCGGGGTACACCGCTCGTCGCCGTCGGCAACGGATCGGTCCGGCTCTACACCAACAATCTCGGCGGAACCGTCGCCAGGGTCAACACCGACTACGGCTTCTCTTTCTACTACGCCCACATGGACGGCTACGCCCCCGGGATCAAGTCCGGGCAACGGGTCTCAACCGGTCAGACCATCGGATACGTCGGCAATACCGGCAACGCAATCGGGACCTCACCGCACCTCCATTTCCAGGTTCACCCCGGTGGCGGCGCTCCGGTGAATCCGTACCCAACCGTCAGGTACTACTGCGGGTGACGCCACTTGGCCCCAGACCGTCTCCGGGCTTGGTACCCTGCATCTCGGCATCAGCTCCCGTAGAAAGGGATTAGCCCTGGAACCGACCCGTCGTCGCATCGACATCGTCAAGGATCCCGAGTTCACCGCGAACCTCGCCGCGGAGTCGCTCGAGGAATTGCGGGCGCGCCGCGACCTCTGCGCCGAACTCGACACCGAGTTCTCCTACTACCGCCGTTTGCTCCACGGTCGGATGGATCTATTGGCGTTTGAGCAGCGCCGCCGCACCGGCGAGGAAACCAGAAGCCTCATCGAGGCCCTGCCCGAGATCCTGGCCGGAAGTGACATTGGAACGCCGCTGCGCACCGAGGTCGCCAAGCCCCTTCCGATTGAACCCCCCGACGCGGGCGAAGGCAGGCGCGCCATCGATCGGGTCCTGGGTGACGACTTCCTCACCCATCTCCCCACGATCGACAACACCGAGCTCGACGAGATCCAAGAGATGCTCACCTCCACCGAGGAGGACATCTCGAGGCAGCGGAGCGTCGTGTACGAGGCCATGGAGGTCATCCTCGAAGAGATCACCCGGCGCTACCAAGAGGGCTTGGCCGACGTCGACGAGTTGCTCTCTCACGACTGAGTGACCGTGACCTGGTCCGTTCGCACTGGTCTCGGGTTTGCCGAGCGAGCCAGATGAGCACGCTTGCCCGCACGGTCCGCTCCGACCTCATCGAGTCGACGTTCGACGGAGCGGCCATTGCACTCGACGCCTCCGGCAGAGTCCTCGCCGCGTGGGGCAATCCCGACGAATCACTCTTCTACCGTTCGGCGATCAAGCCCATCCAGGCGACCGTCGCTCAGGAATGTGGAGCCTCCTTGAAGCCAGAGCAGATGGCGATCGCCTCCGCTAGCCACGGCGGCTTCCCCATCCACGTCGCCATCGTCCGCGCCATGCTGGATGAGGTCGGCCTCGACGAATCCGCATTGCAGACCCCTCCGTCGTGGCCACTCGGTCAGAGCGCCCGCGATGGGCTGATGGCCGCCGGCCACCGGCAACCTCGGCCGATCTATCACAATTGCTCGGGGAAGCACGCCGGATGGCTGCGAGCGTGCGTTGCCGCCGGATGGCCGATCACGTCGTACCTTGCCCCGGAGCACCCGCTGCAACAACGGGTGCTCGCCGCCGTCGCCAACGTGGTCGCCGACAACTCGGCCCTTGCCGCAGAGTCGAGGATTGGGGTCGACGGCTGCGGCGCCCCCACGCCCCGCGGCTCCATCCGCGAACTAGCCAGGGCGTTCTCCCGGCTGACGGTCGCTCCCCGCTACGCGGCGGTGGCGACAGCCATCAGTCGTTTTCCGTCGCTCGTCGCCGACAACAACCGACCCGACGGGCAACTCGGTGCCTGGTGGGATGGGCCGCTCAAGGTTGGCGCCCAGGGCCTGATCGGCGCCGGACGTCACGGCATCGGACTCGCCGCCAAGAGCCGCAGCGGTGATCGTGGCGCCTCGGTGATCGCACTCATCGCCATCGCGCGCAGGCTCGGCTTGCTCTCCGACGCCGCCTACGACGCGCTGGCCGACGTCGCCGCGCCACCGGTGCTCGGCGGCAGCCACCGGGTCGGCTCCATCCAACCGGTGCTCGGCGGCTGAGCCCTAGTGCACATCCACCAGGACTGGTCGACAGCCGGGTTTGAGCTCGAACCCGTCGCATCCGCAACGGGGCCGTTTCCGCGGCGCGCCTTCCTCGAGACCTGGTGGCGCCACCACCGCGGCGATGCCGACCTCATGTTGGTCGAGTTCGCCTCGGGACTGCTCCCACTGCTGCGGGCCGACGACGTGGTCGCCTTTGTCGGCAATGAGGACGTAACCGACTACCACTCGCCACTCGGCGACGTGGCGGCTCTGCCCGAATTGGTGGAGGATCTCCCGCCCGGCACAAGATTGGTTCTCGATAGCCTCCCGGCCTCCGCTGCTGCGACGATCGTGGCCGGCCTCGCTGCGGCCGACGTCGAGGTGACGCCGCGTCAGCACGAAGTTGCCGCGATCCTGACCCTCCCCGACAGCTTCGACGACTGGCTGACCGGACTTGGCAAGAAGACTCGCCACGAGGTCCGTCGCAAGGGAAGGCGGTTTGAGGCCTTGCTCGGTCCGGCCCGACTCGAACGCGCCAACGGCCCAGACGCCGTCGCCGGCTTCGCCGCTATGCACCGCCGCGCCTATGGAGACAAGGGTGGGTTCATGACCCGGGAGATGGAGGAGTTCTTCGCCGACCTGCACACTCACGCCGGCGCCGTGATCGATGTGTTGTACGGCAGCGGGCCAGAACCGGCTGCCGCGGCGTTCGGCTTCGAGGACGACACAACGTACTACCTGTACAACTCGGCGTACGATCCAGACATGCGAGACGCCTCACCGGGGATCGTGCTGCTGTCGAGCCTCATCGCTCGCGCCTTTGCCGAAGGCTGCGCCACGCTCGACTTTCTCAAGGGAGACGAGCCCTACAAGTACCAGCACGGCGCCAAACCTCGGCCCTTGTACAGGATCGACGTAGCGCTCGGAGCCGGATCGTGATCAGCAGCGTTGCCTACCTGTCGATGCACACCTCACCACTCCTCCAGCCGGGACGCGGCTCCGCGGGCGGGATGAACGTCTACATCGACGAGTTGGCCCAGACCATGGCCCGGAGGGGCATCGAGGTCGTCGTGTTCACTCGTCGCACCGATCCGAACCGCCCAACGGTGCTATCGCCCCGGCCCGGCTACCGCGTGGTGCACATCACTGCGGGGCCAACCCATGAACTGCCCATGGCGATGATGCCCGCCATCGTCCCGGAGTTCACCGAAGGGGTACTCGGCTGGATGGCCCGCAACCAAGCTCGCTTCGACCTCGTCCACAGCCACTACTGGTTGTCGGGCTGGTCCGGCGTTTTGATCAAGGAAGTGCTCGAGGTCCCGCTGGCCAACTCGTTTCACACACTCGGGCGGATCAAGGACCTGACCCGCCGCTCCGACGAGGCTCCTTCGAGTCGAACGCGCACCCTCACCGAGGAAGAGGTCATTGCCCAGTCCGACTGCGTGATCGCTTCGACACCGTACGAGTTCGATGACCTCGCCGAGCACTACGGAGCCACCCCGGAACGGCTCTGCACCTCCCCGCCCGGCATCGACCACCGCGTGTTCCGCCCCGGCGATCGCGACGAAGCCAGACAATGGCTCGGCTTGGGGCCGGAGCCCATCGTTCTGTTCGCCGGTCGCATCCAGCCGCTCAAGGGGCCCGACATCGCGGTCGCGGCCGTCGCCCAACTCGAGTCGATCGAGCCATCCCCTCCTCATCTGCTGATCGTCGGCGGACCCAGCGGACCCGATGGCGACGCTGAACTGCTTCGGGTACGTCAAGCGGCGGGAGATCTCGGCATCACCGACCGAGTCCACTGCCTCGCCCCACAGCCCCACGCCCAACTGGCGGCGTTCTACCAGGCCGCCGACGTTCTGGTCATGCCATCGCGAACGGAGTCGTTTGGGCTGGTAGCAGCCGAGGCTCAGGCCTGCGGGCTGCCGGTGGTGGCGGGTGCGGTCGGTGGCTTGCCGTATGTCGTGTCGGATGGGGTCTCGGGCTTGCTGGTCGACGGACAGAACCCGGCCGCGTATGCCGGCGCCCTGGCCAAGGTCCTCGAGGATCCCGCCCTGGCCGCCCACCTCTCGGCTGGGGCCGTCGAGTTCGCCTCCCAGTTCTCATGGCCGTCGACCGCCGACCGGCTGCTCGAGCTGTACTCGGGGATCACCGGCAAATGAATCCTGCGGATGCGGCCGCGCTCCTCGAGGAGGTAACCGAGGCCTGGGTTGCCGACCCGGATTCAGATGTCGTTTGGGCAGGAGCCTACGAAGGTCGCTGGGGAATCCGGATGCGTCAGCAATGCAGGGATGCCACCACCATGTGGTTCTCGGTCGGTGAACTCACCGTCGGCTACGAGGCCTACCTGCTGCCAAATCCACCGCACGGTCAACGGGACGTGTACCGGCACTGCCTCGCCCGCAACTACCGCTCCTGGCCGGCCGCCATCGCCGTCGATGACCAGGGCGACATCTATGTGCGGGGCCGCATCCATCTCGACCGGCTCTCCAGCCAGGCGATCGACGAGGCCGTAGGGGCGGTCTACCAGGTGGTCGAATTGTCGTTTCGCCAGCTGGTGGCGATGGGGTTCTCACATCGCGAAAAGTCCTCTTGAGATACTTGTCGACAGTGGTTGTGCACAACCCCCTGTGGATAGCTGTGGATATGTGGAGAACCGGCGTCTCCGAGTAGCAACTGACCGCGATTGATCTCAGCTGGTGAGGCAGATCAGCCCAACAGCGGGCAAAAGTGGCCCATTTCGGGGCTCTTGTAATGCGCCGGATACCTTCGTAGGGTCGGTTTGAAGGCCCAAGGTGCTTGGATGCCAGACCTCGTTCGGGGAAGTGCGGGGAACGGCAACCGGGTTCCTTGGGCCTTCGCTATTGACCAGCACCTATCGACCCGAGGAAGCCACGGCTCGGTCGGGGGACATCACGGCAAGGCCGGCCTCGGTGGCACGCACCGTCATGATGCGGCGACCGGGCTGAATGGCAGGACGGGGATTGGTGACGTCTCGACCCAGGCTGCGCCAGCGCAGAGCGACGGTCTCGAGTGATTCCTCGGTCACCAGGGCGACGCCGAAGAGCGCCGGTGCCCGTACCGGCGATTCGATCACCTCGAGCAGCGGCCCAACCCTGAAGAACGCGGTGGGGCGGCCCCGCACGTTGAGGCGGAGCCTGGGATCGGCGCCGATGCCCTGCATGGTGGCCACCGCCTCGTCGAGGTCGGCGACGAGGAGCACTACGTGATCGAGGTCCCATCCATCCGCCGTGGTGCCGGCAACGTCGTCGCAGGCGTCAATCCCGAAGTCGGGGACCTCGGACTCCCATGCCCACGCGATCTCGCCGGTGAGCAGCACCGTCGAACGAGTTTGCAGCGGATTGGGAAGAGCAAACTCGTCCCATGGCAGCGGGACCCGGACCGCAGTGAGGAGCGCGCCCATCAGCAGACCACCGCCGTCAAATCCCGAAGATGAGTTGGCGCAGACGCAGGCGGGTGGTGTCGTAGCTGTCGAGATCGATGCGCAGCGAGCCGAGCCGCAGTCCTCGCATGACCTCGCCATGGCGGGTGGCGACGACCAGCGAGTGTTCGGCGTGTTCGAGCGCTCCGAGGCCCAGGCAGCGTCCCGCATCGTCCTGCACCCCCACCAGCATCCCGTGGAGGCGTTTCAGGTCGAAGCCATCGGGAAGCGTCGGAGCGAACACAGACGGCTGTACCCGCCAACGGGGCAAGGGGGGCGCCAACGCCCGGCGAAAGGCATCGATCCTGGCGGCACGCTGCTCCACCGGGCCCTGCGGGACAAGATCGGAATGGGGAGCGGATCGCGCCACTCTGGCGTTGAGAAAACGCTCGAGCATGCCGATGGTTGGCTCCATCTCGCGGCCACGCTGCATCGCGATGACCAGCGACGGGGCACACAGCTCCATGAGGTGATACTTGATCGTCTGGCCCACCACGCCGGAGACAACTCCGGTCGTGTCGAGCACAACGAAGTCGGCGCCCGTGCGAGCCACATCGACGAGAGCGGCGGCCGCGACCACATGGGGGAGAACGACCCCCTGGGGTTGCGTCGAGCCGACGAACCGCAATTCATCAGCCTCGTCGAGAGCGGTGAAGTCATCGGGTGACCGCACCCACTTGAGGCCGACACAGGCTGGCGGGCCGACGGTCGAGCGGCTCAGATCTGCATCGACCAGGGCGACGGACTTCCCGGCGCCGAGGGCATCTGCCATGAGCAGCTTGGCGAGCGTCGTCTTCCCGGTGTCGGCGGCACCGACGATCATGACGACACCCATCTCGCCAATCACTCGTTCGCGAAGCGACGCGTGAGGCTCCCCCGCTTGCGGCACCGCAGTCCTCTCTTTCCCGGCTTGGTCCGATTCTAGAGACGGCCGGGTCGCTCGAGTATTGACCGGCCGCAGCCTATCGGTCTGCCCCCTTCGGGCTGAGCCAGGTGGCGAACTTGCCAAGCCGGGGACGCTGATGGCTCGGCCCGGATCGATCGGAACTCCACGGCGCATATGGCGCCATGGTCAGTTCGGCGATCGCCAGCAACACCGCGTCGTAGTTGACCCGCCAACCGGCGAAGTCGCGCCATGCTTGGTCCTGGTCATCGACCAGCGGCACCCCGGCCTCCGCCAGTTGGTCCCACACCGCGTCGAACTCCCCCCGCGTGATGCTGATCGGATCGTCGGGGGCCGGATCCGGGTCGTAGACGAGGCCAAAGAAGTCGGCAATGCGGCGCAAGGCTAGGAAGCCGGATCGAATACACACGCCCTTGGGGCCTTCCATTCCCGTCACAACCGCGGCGCTGGAGATTGATGCGGCGTCGAGCACCGTACCGGCGGCGGTCACCCACGATCGCTCCGATTGCGGCGACCGGAAGAAGTTGAGCGCCGCATACGAGGTGTGGGCCTCTTCGAGTTCGGCGAACCAGCGTTCCCACTCGAGCCAGGTCTCGTCCATCTCGTCGAGCCAGCCGATCCGATGGTGGCGAAGCAGGAACTCGATCGCAGACGGCGGGGTGCCGGCCCGCACCTCGAGCAGCGCCACCATCGTCTCGCGCCGCGAGAACGCTGAATACATCGTCGGGAGGTAGGTGATCATCAGGGTGAGGATGAACAACCCGACCCCGGCTGAGGTGAATGCCAACAGTTGCTCGGGGAGATCGGCTGCGGGCGCAAAACCCAATGTCGTGATCGAAGACGTCGCCAGGTGGATGGCGTCGGCAAGCGAGTCGTCGTCCAGTGCCCAGAACATCGCGATGTACCCCACCGTGATCAAGAGCAGCCATACGGCAACAAGTGTCACCAGAGCCACGGGGGCGTAGAGGGCCATAACCTGATCGCGGGACGCGAAGTCGCGCCGCTCGTTGGCCATCCACCGAAACGGTGTTCGCAATACCAGGAACACCACCCGAGTGATCGCGCTCTGGGCGCTGCGGGGCAAGATGACGGTACGAATCGCCGACATGAGCGTCCACACCACGAGCAGCAAGCCGGCGACGAATACAACAACGTTGACCATGTCCAGAGCGTACCGAGTGGTCCTGCGGTAGGCGCGACGCCGCCCCTGCGCCGCGACCTAGCCGGCGGTCGCGCCGCAATGCTGTGCGACTCCTCGCCCTACCCGGGGCGGTTCCTGGGGTCCCCGCGCGATGACGAGGATGTCCCTAGGCATCAGCCGGAATACTCGTCACGCAGGTCGCGCCGCTTGACCTTGCCCGACGCGGTGCGGGGCAGGGATTCCACCGCCACGACACCGTGGATCTTGAACAGGGGATTCAGGTGCTCCCTGATCTCTTCCTGCATCGCGGCCCGCCATTGGGGCTGTTGTAGCTCAGAGCCGGGTTCGGGCACGGCGAAGATCACGAGGTGGCTGGGGCCGCCACCCGGCGGCGCCACCGCAACGGCGGCCGACTCGGCCACCCCGGCAACGGGTAGGACAACTCGCTCGATTTCGGTTGAGCTCACCTTGATACCGCCGAGATTCATGGCGTCGTCGACCCGGCCGAGAGCGTGGTAGTAGCCACCTTCTAGCCGCTCCATATGGTCGCCGTGGCGCCGCAATTGGACCCCGCTCACCACCGGAACGCCCTCGAAGTAGACCTCGTGGTGGTCGCGGTTCAGCAACCTGGTCGACAGCCCGATCGACGGCGGCACGATGAAGACCTCGCCGACATCAGACCGCCGTCCGTCGTCGTCGAGCAGTATGACGTCGAGGCCGAGGGTCGGGGTGGTGAACAAGCTGGGAATCGCCGGCTGGAGCACGGTGCCGGCGAGGAATCCCCCGCCGATTTCGGTACCGCCGATGTACTCGATGATGGGCTTGTTCCCGGCAAGGCCCATCAGGTACTCCATATCGGTGGGGTTGGAGGCTTCGCCGGTCGAACTGAAGAGGCGGATGGCAGACCAGTCGTACAACTCCATGATCCGGCCCGTCTTCCAGGCCGCCACCAGACTGGGCACCAGCCCGAGAATGGTGACACCTGCCTCCTGGACGAACTCGCCGAACTCGGGTTCGGTTGGAGCATCATCGAACAGCGCCATCGTGGCCCGATTGATGAACGTTGCGTAGATGAGCCACGGACCCATCATCCAGCCGAGGTTGGTCGGCCAGGCCACAATGTCGCCGGGATGAATGTCTTGATGGAAGTGCCCATCCATGGCACTTTTGATGGGGGTGAGGTGGGTCCACGGAATTGCCTTGGGGTCGCCGGTCGTTCCCGACGAAAACAGGATGTTCATGGCGTCGTCGGGGTCGCGCGGCTGAGGGGTGACATCCCGATCATCGCCGAGAAAGTCTTCCCACGTCGTGTCGCCATCGCGCAACGCGACGCCTCCACCGGTCTCAACCACGATGGCGTGAGCGGCGCCGGCGGCAACCACCTTCTTGTACATGGGGAGTTCTTGGCCGGCGCGCAGTGTCCGGTCCTGGGTGATGACGGTGTCGGTATCGGTGATCCGCAGCCGAGTCGCAATCTCGTCGGGAGCGAAGCTGTCGGCGATTGAGACCACAACGCCGCCCACCCACACGATTCCGAGGTAGGCCGCCACCGCTTCGACCGTCATCGGCATGGCGATGGCGACTCGATCGCCCGGCTCACATCCTCCGGCCAGCAAGCCGTTGGCCACCCGCAGCACCAGTTGCCGCAGCGCTCCATAGCTCACCTCGTGGATGGCACCACCGAAGCGGGCGACGATCGCCGGGGCGGTCGGCTCCGTGTGGAAACAACTCGCCGCAATATTGAGTTCGGCGCCGGGCAGCCAACGGACGTCCTCGACGGTAGCTCCCTGTTCCAGCATCCTTTCGGGCCACTTGGTGAAGTCGATGTGGAGTCGTTCGAGCACGACGCCCCAGAAGCCATCGCGATCCTGCACCGACCACTCATGGAACGCCTCGTACGAGTCGAGGCCGACGTCGCGAATCGCGGCGGTGAGATTGGCGTGGCCAATGGCGGCCCAGTTGGGTGTCCACAGCGGATCGGACAATGTGGTCATCGGTGGTGAACTCCGGGGGTTCCTGAGATCGCGAAGAGTAGCTGAGCGCCCCGCCCATAGAAGAGACCACGCAGTAGGCTCCCGCGCCTATTCCCGTGAGCAGCACCGAACCGCCCCCCACCACAGCCGGCACCGCCGGCCTCGTCGTCCTCGGCTTCTTCACCGCGGTCGCAGCGGGAACGCTTGCCCTCTTCACCATCGGCGACTTCCCCGCCGTTGCCGTCTTCGTCACGATCTTCGGCGGCGCAATCGCGGCTGCTCTGGCCCATCGGCGCGGACTGGCACGGGGTGTCTTCGCCTCCCTGGTGGTGGTGCTGATCGGATCGATCGCTATCACCGGATATGGAACGGCTCAGATCCTGGCCGTGGTGGCATCGCCGGGGACCGGAACCGCCGCTCCGGCCGATCAGGCCGCCCTGGCGGCTGCCGAGTCGAAGCTCGACAGTTCGGAGGGTTCCTCCGCCTTCCGCCTCGAATTGACCGAGATCGAACTCAACGCCGTTCTCCAGGACGGCTTGAACACGGGCAACAACCCGTTTGCTCGGGTCACCATCGACATCACCAACGCCACCGGAGATCCCGGCAGGGTGGACTTCGTCGGTGTGTTCAAGAACGGCTCACTCGAAGCCGCCGGCACTCTCTCCGCTGATGTCGTCGACGGAACCCTGCAGTTGGAGATCCTGGAGGTCGACGTCGGCATCTTCTCGATGCCGACGGTCGCCAGAGGTGCGGTCGAGGACATGATCGCCAATCTTGCAGACCTCGAGGCTGCGCTGGCGGAAGAAGGCGCCGATGTGCAATCCATCGTCATCGGAGACAACCGAGTCGTCGTCACCGGCACCCAGCGCAACGGGGCTGTGATCGATCCCGTTGCCGTGCTGGCAACGCTGGGAGAAGGAGTCAATCTCGCGGCCGGCGGGGTGACCGTCACAGCACAGTTTCCTCCCGGCCGAGTGTCCGGCACGACGGCGCCCGGCGACCGCTACTACGTCGCCATCGGTGACTCGCTGGCGGCCAACGTCGGTGTCGACGATCCGGCCGATGGCTACGTGTCGCGCTTTCACACCCAACTCGAGAACGGCGCAGCCGACGTTTACGGCCTAGCCAACTTCGGCGTCTCAGGTGAGACCTCAGGGACCCTGCTCCATGCCGGCCAACTCGACGAGGCCGTGGCGTTTGCCGCCACCCACGACGTTGCCTACGTGACGATCGACATCGGCGCCAACGACCTGCTCGGCCACCTCGCTTCCGCCGACTGCAGTGCCGATATCGACGCACCGGCCTGCACCGACCGGATCGACATCGCCCTTGTGGCGTATTCGCGCAACATCGACTCGATCCTCACACGGATCGATGCCGCCATGCCCGGGGCGACGGTGACCATGCTGACAACCTACAACCCGTTCAGTTTTGGTTTCGAGGACGAGGTGCCCTTCGAGGCGCGCAGCAACGAGGTGCTCGCTGAACTGAACCGGATAGCAGCGTCCGCCGCGGATTCGTTTGGGTTCCTGGTCGCCGACGGCTTCACTCCCATGCGGGGTACGGCGACGTCGACCACCCACATGGTCGACGTACCCCCCGACATCCACCCCAATGCCCTCGGCTACGACGTACTCACCGGCGCATTGGTGGACGCCATCGA
>Ga0316198_10001141_pt1 | contig 15357 bp, 16 predicted proteins | sample OudBieAanoxic_MG_FD_204935 | JGI IMG/M metagenome (GOLD analysis project Ga0316198, IMG submission 204935) | Coastal sediment microbial communities from Oude Bieten Haven, Netherlands - site A anoxic | ecosystem: Environmental > Aquatic > Marine > Coastal > Sediment | place: Netherlands...
ATTTCAAAATATTTTTATAGTGGTTCTTTCCACTGTACACCTTAATCGATTGTTTAAAACATAAGTTTTAAACGACAATTGAGTTTTTAATTTACACTTTCTTTCTCTATTTAATTGCTAATGTCCTATTGATTGTCTCGCTCCGGGTCGCTTTCGCTTTCCCTTGCGGACAAGAAGAAGTATACCGTGTTTACAACTTTTCGTCAATACTTTTTTTTGTTTTTTTATATCTTTTTTTGTTTTATTTGTTTTTTTCTTTCCAAAAACTGAGAACAAACTCAAATTCACCTTAATTTCATTAGTGTCCAAACGATAAAACACATGCGTTATTGACAGTAAAAAAATAATAAATTTTATTTTCCTTACCAAAGCGAAATAATATTTTTGTTGTTTTATAACTTCAAGTATCTACATTTTTTTATTTTTACCCTTGCAAACCGACCTTCTTTCTTTTTCTCACAGGGAGAAAGAATTATATATGACCTTGATCCTCCTACGGGATTCCACGAATATTAAAATCGACATTCAAAATCAAGTTTTAACTATACTTGATTTTGATAATCGTAGAAAAACGTGTAATTAAAACTAAATTTTAAAACAAATAAAAATCTCCTACCTGTAATAGTCACACAGTTAGGAGGTTTTTATTTATCTATTTTATTCTTTAAGGAAAGAAAGAAATGAAAAAAAAATTACTATTTTCATTTGCTTATACTTATCAGACGCAGTAAATTTCAAAAAAGTTTAATTTTTTTTAAATTAATCTACTTTTTTTAATAAAATATCTTTTGATGGGATCTCTAATAAGTTTTTTTCCTTTCTTATCACTATTCCTTCATCTATAAATTCTTTCAATACACGAGATAACGAAGGTCTGGCAACACCAAACATTTGAGCTATCTCTTTCATAGAGTTTTGCAGTAATACGCAGTTATTTCTATTCATATTGTTGAGGAGGTAAGCTATTAACTTATTGTTTATACTTTTATTGGTAAAAGAAAACCAAATTTTCTTGGATAAAAATTGAGTTTTGTTACTTATTACTCCCAAATAATTTTGTAGCAGCCTTTCGTTGAGCTGAAACATCTTTATAACTTCGTCTTTAGATATATAGATTAATTCTGAATCTGATGTTGTCACTACGTCTACTGGAAATCTGTTATCTTTTCCAAATATAAACGCCCCTGCTAAAACGCTCCCCTCCGATAGTCTGTCCACCACTATAGAATCTCCATTTAATTTTTGCATTTCAGTATAGACTTCTCCCTGAGTTACTATTATTAATTCTTTTATCTCATCTCCTCTGAAAGCTACAATTTCATTTTTATCAAATTTTTTAACCTTATATTTTAATCCAATCAACAAAGCTTTTAACTCTTCCTCATGTATCTCCTTAAATATCACTACATTTTTTAACTTTTCAAATATATCCATATTAATTCCTCCAATGGCATCCCACTAAACTAAATTTATCTCTACTCAATATATAGATGCTTCAATTTTCATTCTTTATAATTCATTATATATTAGGTAAGGTTTAATATTCAACCCTAAATAAATTTTAAAAAAATTAAATTTCGTAACCTATGTTACAGGTATTTAATGTCTTTCCATAGTATACTAAAATTATAAAATAAAAAGTCGAGGTGACAAATAATGAATTATATAAAAAAAGAGATGACCTTAAAGGAGATTGTAAACACTTATCCAGAAACTATTGATTTTTTCAATTCAAAGGGATTTAAAGGATTAGACAATAAAAACTTACTCAATACAGTAGGAAAGATAACTATACAAAAAGCTTTGGAAGCTAAAAAAATAAATGTAGATACATTTTTAGAATTATTAAACGACATAATTGAACAAGATCGAAATTCGGAAGATGTTAATTTAAGTAAAAAAATTAACGACGAGGGTGCTGTGTCTGTCATGGGGCTCCTGCCTTGCCCGGTTAAAAACCCACTTTTAGAGGGGTTGAAAAAATTCCAATCAGAAACAGGGATGAAGATAAACCATGAATTAAAAGCTGCCTCTAGCGGACTTGATTGGTTAAAAGAAGACGTTATAAAGGCCAACCACCCAGAAAAATTAGCAGATATGTTTATCTCAGCTGGTTTTGATCTGTTTTTCGAAGATGAGCTTATGGGTAAATTTAAACGTGAAGGCATCTTCAAAGATATCACCGGAATGACAGAGTACAATAAAGATTTCAACAATGAAAATATATCGCTGAAAGACCCAGATGGAGATTATTCTATGCTGGCAGTGGTTCCAGCTGTATTTTTAGTCAATACAGATGCCTTAGGAGACAGACCTTTCCCAAAATCTTGGGCTGATCTATTAAAACCTGAATTTGAAAATTCAGTAAGTTTACCTATCTCTGATTTTGATCTGTTTAATGCGATCTTGATCAGTATCTATAAAAACTATGGGGAAGACGGAGTTAAAAAATTAGGAAAAACACTCCTGCAAAATATGCATCCATCTGAAATGGTTAAGTCAAACAAACTAAAAGTAAATGTTCCGGCAGTAACAATCATGCCATATTTTTTCACCAAGATGACTGGACAAGGGGGACCAATGGTTGCACAATGGCCAGAAGATGGTGCTGCACTATCACCAATATTTATGCTGACTAAAAAATCAAAGGAAAAAGAATTAAAGCCCCTGGCAGACTTCTTTGCATCCAAAGAGATCGGCGAGATCTTATCCCACCAAGGACTATTCCCAACTGTAAACCCTGAAGTTGAAAATAACTTAGGAGACAAGAAGTTTATGTGGGTAGGATGGGATTATATAAAAAACAACGATATTGGAGCCATCTTAAAGCATTGTGAGAAACTATTTTTTCAAGAAGCTAAGAAAGCCTAATAAAAAAGCAACGTAACGTTGCATCCAGATAGACATAATCTAAGTTTTTATCACGACATCATACATTTTCAATTATAAATTTTACCATAAGCATAAAAGGAGAATATAAATTATGAATTTAATAACAGTATCTGGACCCCCTTCATCAGGGAAGACAGCCTTAATAATAAAAACAATAGACAATTTAAAATCTAGAGGTATCAAAGTAGGAGTCGTAAAATTCGACTGCCTGTATACCGATGACGATCTTTTATATGAAAAAATCGGTGTTCCTGTAAAAAAAGGTTTATCTGCATCCCTTTGTCCTGATCATTATTTCGTCAGTAATATAGAAGAGGTAACTCAATGGGGGATAAAACAAGGATTAGACCTCCTCATCACAGAAAGTGCTGGATTATGCAACAGATGTTCACCCTATATAAAGGATATAAAAGCTATCTGTGTAATCGACAATTTAAGTGGAATAAATACCCCTAAAAAAATTGGACCTATGCTTAAAACAGCAGACATAGTCGTAATTACAAAGGGAGATATAGTGTCACAGGCTGAAAGGGAAGTATTCATGTCTAGAGTGACATCTGTAAACCCTAGAGCTACTACGATGCATGTCAATGGATTAACTGGTCAGGGTGCATATGAGTTTTCCACTCTTATCTACAGCAAAGATGAAGAAATAAAAACTTTAAAAGGTAAGAAATTAAGATTCTCTATGCCTTCAGCTCTATGTTCTTACTGTTTAGGAGAAACCAGGATCGGTGAAGAACATCAAATGGGTAATGTCAGAAAAATAGATTTGGAGGATAAATAATGATAAATAAAAATATAGTGGATAGAAAAACCATAGCAGAATTACTTAATTTATACCCTTTCATCGAAGATTTTTTAACGGATCATCTCATTGATTTAGATGATGCTAAAGACACGACACTTATTGCTCACCTAAACCTTTTAGATCCAGAAATCTTAGAGGAAAAAGCCATCATTCCAGATGAACTGATCGATTCATTTATCGTATACACCAACCAAATGATCGATTTCTTAGGAGTTAAAGAGGATAAAGGAGTTCAAAGTATCACTCTAAAACCAGGATTCAATAAGTATAAAGAAGCTGAAACTTTTGAAGAATTAACTATAAATAAAGGTGAGATAATCGCCATCGTCGGACCTACTGGAAGCGGGAAAAGCAGATTGTTAGCTGATATAGAATGGGGAGCTAATGCCGATACTCCTACAAATAGAACTGTTCTTATAGATGGTAAAGTCATAGATATCCAAAGCAGATTTTCCAGCAATAACAAATTAGTGGCACAATTGTCACAAAACATGAACTTCGTCATGGATCTCAGTGTAGAAGAGTTTGTCGAACTCCACGCCAAGAGCAGGATGGTAGAAAATGAAAAAGAGATTATAGAAAAAATATTTAATAAAGCCAATGAATTGGCCGGAGAAAAATTTTCCTTGGATACACCTATCACTAGTCTTAGTGGGGGACAATCTAGAGCTCTTATGATTGCCGACGTTGCTATTTTGAGTAAATCACCAATTGTACTTATAGATGAGATAGAAAATGCCGGGATCGACAGAAAGAAAGCTCTGGATCTATTAGTGGGAGAAGAAAAAATAGTTCTTATGGCTACCCATGATCCTATCCTGGCACTTATGGGAGATAAAAGAATTATTATTAGTAATGGTGGGATCGATAAAGTCATGGAGATCACAGTTGAAGAGAAAGCCATCTTACATAAATTAGAATCTTTGGATGATGTTATCCAAGGGATGAGAACTAAGCTTAGATATGGTCAAGAATTAGAAGCAAATTTTGAAATAATAAAAAATTAGGAGGAAAAAATATGCACGATGGATGTAACGGAAGTTTTGAAAATGGAAAGCAAATAGTTGATAAGGTAAGAATGATGGGTTTTAGTCAGCAGCCTATGCCAATCCCTGCTGTTTTTAAGTGCCACGAGTGTGATGAAGAGATCACCATGGTAACTATGGAATACACTTGTCCCCATTGTGGGATGGTGTATGGAGTAACCCCTTGTCACGCCTTTGACATCAATAATATTATGGCGGCAGGAAAAAATTACTAAGTCTTTCTATAGACCTATTAAATACTAGAGATGGAACTATACTGTTTCCATCTTTTTTTATTATCATGGATGCAACGTCACGTTGCTTTTTTATTATTTCATAACAAACTTCAAAATAATAAAAATCTTCCTAATTAACGGTCTACAATCCATTAATTAAGAAGATTTAAATTAATTTACATTAAAATTGAAAATGCCCTATTCTACATTTTTTATAACTACTTTTCCCAACGTGTTTTTTATTTTTTCTTTATACTCCTCGTACAGATCTTCTCCATTTTTTACAACTATAATTTTCACTACATCTCTATCATTTAATTCTTTCAACGCCTTATATGAAACTGAATCATATACCGATACATCCATACTATTTTCTAAAAACACTATGATATCCGCATCTTCACGCATTATATAAAAATCTGTCACCTTTGCTTTTTTTAATAATTTTTCATCTTCTGATATATGTAAAAAAGCTTCTATTGGTAAGTGTCTGATTACTCTAGAAGTCCCGTTTTCATATTTTACTTTTACATTCCTAGTCCTGATCTTTATGTCATCTTCTGAATTGAACAATAATTCTGTTCTTACATCTTGCACACTATTCACTTTGATTTTCCCCATCTAATTCCTCCTTTTTTAATATCAATGACAAAATACTAATAGAAATATGCGTGAACTACTTTTTTTGCTTTTCCAGATTAATCATTTACTCTCTCGTCTAATTTTTTCCCAGGTTTAAATTTAATTGATTTTTTAGCAGAAATTGTGATTTCTTCCCCTGTTTGAGGGTTTCGTCCCTTTCTTTCTTCTCTTTCAGCTACTTTAAACTTACCCCACCCTGTGAAATTCACCTCTTTTCCAGAGGTCAACAACTCTCCTACAAGATCCATGAAGGCATTTAAATTTGTTTCAGCTTCTACCTTAGTTTTAAAAGTTCCCTTTTCTTTGTATAGAGACACAAAATCTTTTTTGTTTACAATTAATTTCTCCTCTACTTTTTCAACCGTATAGAAAGACCTTTTAGGAGAAATAATTTTCCCTTCATTTTTCAAAGCTTTTAAAACTTTGGTAACTTCCTTACTGTCAAGCTTCAACACCTTAACGATATCACTAGCTTTTAGTGGTTCTGATTTAGCTAACAACTTTAAAATTTTTTCCTTCATAGGCTCATCCTCCATTTTTTTATATTTCACTACAATTATACCTCTGTTTTCCTCAATTACAAGGGAAAAACAGAAAATAAATTATTGGTTGTCATTTAAGCAAAATAAGTATATAGTTATATTACGTAATAGTAATGTTTAAGGAGGTATTTTTTATGGAAAATTTATATGATTTAATTATATTAGGAGCTGGTCCTGCCGGCTTATCTGCCGGCCTTTATGGTGCTAGAGGTATGATGAAAACACTAATAATCGAGAAAAACATGTTGGTAGGAGGTCAAATTTCTACCACATCTGAGATTGAAAATTATCCCGGAGGAATGATATCTGAATCAGGAACTGAACTGACAATGAGAATGAGAGATCAAGCTGCTAATTTCGGGTGTGAATTTAAAACCGATACCATCATTGAGCTGGATTTAGAAACTAAGATAAAAACCCTAACTGGCGAATCAGGAATAGAATACAAGGCTAAGTCCGTTATCCTAGCTACTGGAGCATCTCCTAGGTTAGCCGGTGCCCCCGGTGAAAAGGAATATACCGGCAGAGGAGTTTCCTATTGCGCTACCTGTGATGGATTTTTCGTAAGAGATTTAGAGGTGTTTGTGATCGGAGGAGGAGATACTGCTGTAGAGGAAGCTATATTTTTAACTAAATTTGCAAAAAAAATAAATGTGGTTCATAGAAGGGATAAACTAAGAGCTGCTAAATCCATTCAGGAAAAGGCATTTAAAAATGAGAAGATAAACTTTATTTGGGATACCGTTGTGGAGGAGATGAAGGGTCACCCTATTAGAGGACTCGAAAGCATTGTTCTCAAAAACAAGATAACCGGTGAGATCACAGAACATAACGGGGGAGATAAACCAATCGGTGTATTTGTTCTAGTTGGAAACGTTCCAAATACTGAGTTATTTAAAGATAAACTAGTAGTTAATCCTGGTGGTTTCTTAATTGCAGATGAGAAAACTTTAAATGCAAAACTTTCATCTACTGGAAATAATTTAGAAGGTGTATATGTTGCAGGTGACTGCAGGGAAAAATTATTATATCAGGTTATCACTGCCTCTGCTGACGGTGCTATAGCTGCTGTAGTCAGCGAGAAATACGTAGAAGAAAATTTTAATTAAAATATCTATAATTTTAGTTGTATTATAGTTCAAACTATATTAAAATACATTAATGTTTTATGACCCATTAAGTATAAGGGGCGAAATCACATTTTAATTTATTTGAAGAGGTGGAGTATGAAAAAATTATTATTGATAGGACTATTGATAGGATCTGCTACTACAGCCATGGCAGATAAGTATATAGAGACAAGAATTGGTTTAAATGGTTTTGGAACATACAACCATGATAACTCCAGTACTGTTTATAAGGAAAAAACTTCTGGTGTAGGAGTAGATTTTGCAGCTGAGATTATGAACTCTGTAAATGATGACCTCTATTTAGGTGCCGGTATTGCCTACCAGATCAATCAAGAGAATAAAGCTAAAAATGATCCACTATTCAGGTCTGTTCCAGTTTATGGTGCGTTAAAATATAAAATTGGATATTTGGGAGATTCTTCTTGGGAAACTTTTGTTAAAGCTAATCTGGGTTATTCATTTAATATGAAGGACGGGGGAGATCACACTCCTAAAGATGGATTATATTATGCCCTTGGCGGCGGAGTAGAAAATGATGGGGTCGTATTGGAAGTTTCATATCAAGACACCCATTCTAAAATAAATAAAACTAACTATGATTATTCTAGATGGACATTTGGAATTGGTTATAGATTCAGATAAAAAAGCAACCTGACGTTGCATCCAGACAGGCATAATTTCCTAGACTGTAAAAAAGAAAGGAGTTAACCAATAAATTATTGGTTAACTCCCTTTTTTTTATCTAAAAACTATAAATTTATTTTATATTCTTCAAGATCACTGCTGTTCCCATTCCTCCACCAATGCAAAGAGATGCCAACCCAAATTCTACTTCTCTTTTTTTCATTTCATGGATAAGGGTCGTAGCAATCCTATTCCCACTAGCTCCTACAGGATGTCCCAAGGCTATAGCTCCTCCATTTACATTGGTTTTATCAACAAACCAATCCAAAGTCACATCATATTGTTTGGTTAATTCTGTCATTACTCCAAGAGCTTGTGCTGCGAAGGCTTCATTTAATTCCATTAGTTCCATTTCTTTTAGTGTCATTCCAGCTTTTTCCAAAGCATTTTTTATAGCAGGAACTGGTCCCATTCCCATAATAGATGGGTCTACTCCACCTTGTCCAGTGGCAACTATTTCCACCAAAGGAATTAGATTATATTTTTTTATAGCTTCTTCTGAAGCAACTAACATTATGCTGGCTCCATCATTTATTCCAGAAGCATTACCTGCTGTAACTGTCCCATCTTTTTTAAAGATAGTTTTTAGTTTCCCTAATTTTTCTAAACTTGTTTTTCTATTTGGATGTTCATCGGTATCAAAAATTACAGTTTCCCTTCTAGATTTTACTTCTATAGGTACTATTTCATCTTTAAATCTACCGCTATCTACAGCAGCTATAGCTCTTCTTTGAGATTCTACGGCAAAGGCATCTTGAGATTCCTTGGATAAATTATATTTTACGGCTATATTTTCAGCTGTAACTCCCATATGGTATCCTTCGAAAGCATCTGTAAGAGCATCACAAACCATATGATCTACAGTTTGAAAGTCTCCCATTTTATGCCCAGATCTAGTAGAGTCAGGAATTAAATATGGTGCTTTAGACATGGACTCTGTTCCTCCAGCCATTATCAGATTAGCTTCTCCAGATTTTATAGCATTATATGCTAACATCACAGCTTTCATCCCACTTCCACAGATTATATTGACTGTATACGCTGGAACCTCTACTGGAACTCCTCCATCTATAGCCGCTTGTCTTCCTACTCCCTGTTTTTGACCAGCTGAAAGTACATTTCCCAATATCACTTCATCTAAATTTTTAGGATCTATCTTAGTTTCTTCAATTATATTTCTTATAACTGCTCCACCCAATTGTGCCGCTTTCACACCACTTAAACTTCCCATAAATTTACCTACTGCAGTTCTCTTAGCCGAAACTATATATACCTTTGACATCTCTACACCCCTTATAAAAAATCCCACCAGTTATAAAGTGAATTTTATAACTACTTTTCTTTTTTTTTTACCTATAATCTCATTCCACCATTTGTGCTGAGAGTGTGTCCAGTTACATAGCTGGCATCGTCACTTGCTAAAAATAATGCAACTTTTGCGATCTCTTCTGGTTGACCTAATCTACCTAACATAGTCATTTTAGCAAATTTATCTAATAAATCTTGAGGAACAGTTTTTAATATATCCGTCATTACATAACCTGGAGCTATTGCATTTACTCTTACTGCAGCACCTTTTCTAGCGAATTCTCTTGCCCATGTTTTAGTCAGTCCAAGAACTCCTGCCTTAGTAGCTGCATAGTTAGCCTGTCCTACATTTCCATATTCTCCTACTACCGATGAAATATTGATTATAGATCCTGATCCTGTAGCCATCATATGAGGTCCTACAAATTTAGTCAGGTTAAATACACCTTTTAAATTAACATCTATTACCATATTCCACATATCATCTGTGATCTTATGAGTAAGTGCATCTCTAGTTATCCCTGCATTATTTACCAAGACATCTATTTTTCCATATTTTTCTACTGCAAAATTAAATAATGCCTCACAACCTTCTGGTTCTGTTACATTTAGTTTATATCCCTCAACATTTTCTGCTGTATAAGTTAAGTCTCCCATATCTGCTGCAATTACCTTTGCTCCATTTTTAGCAAATAATTTTGCCATCTCAGCACCTATTCCATTAGCTCCACCAGTCACAACACACACTTTTCCTTCTAATCTCATTTTTAACCCCCTTTTTAATTTTTCTTCATTACTAATATATACTATAATTTTTCTAATTTATAAACATTTTAGAATACTATTTTTCTTTTTACCCCGTTTACAAGAGGTATATTTTAACCCATTCTATTTTTGAGAGCCAATTCAATATCTAATAGAATTTTACCACCAATATTTAACTTAGTCAACAATAAAATTCAAAAAAAAGTATGCTTTTTTGTACTAAAATTAAACAAATAAACTATTATCATTTACAATATAAACTATTACCACAAAAAACGTTTTAATTTTTCTAAAATAATTTATCTTTTTTTTGTGAGTGAGTATTCAAAAAAAATCAAAAAATTCAAAAAAAACATTGACAGTTGAGATAAAAAGTTATATAAACTTAGTAAGAAATAATTTTTTAGATAAAAAAGTGAAAAAAATAACTTTTTGTAACAAAAGGGGGGTATACATTGAATTTTGGATTGAAGGAAGAATACAGAATATTGGAAAAGATGATCAGTGAATTCACAGAGAGAGAAGTTAAGCCTATAGCTGGTGAAATCGATGAAGAGGAAAGATTTCCAGTGGAAACAGTGGAAAAAATGGCTAAATTAGGACTTTTTGGTATTCCTATCGCTAAGGAATATGGAGGAGAAGGCGGAGACAACCTCATGTATTCTATGGTAGTAGAGGAACTATCTAAAGCTTGTGCAACTACAGGAGTAATTATATCTGCACATACATCACTTGGAATGGCACCTATCTATGAATTTGGTACAGAGGAACAAAAACAGAAATATTTACCTAAGATGTGCAGCGGAGAATGGATTGGTGCATTCGGATTAACTGAACCAAATGCTGGAACTGACGCTTCTGGACAACAAACTACAGCTTATTTAGACGAAGAGACAAATGAGTGGGTACTTAACGGTTCTAAGATATTTATTACCAATGCCGGCTATGCACACGTCTATATTGTTTTTGCTATGACTGATAAATCTAAAGGATTAAAGGGTATCACAGCATTTATTGTAGAAGCAGACAGAAAAGGATTTAGTGTAGGAAAGAAAGAAAAGAAATTGGGAATAAAAGCTTCAGCTACCTGTGAGCTTATATTTGAAGATTGCAGAATTCCTAAAGATAATTTATTAGGAGCTGTTGGAAGAGGATTTAAAATAGCTATGATGACCCTTGATGGTGGACGTATTGGTATAGCTTCTCAGGCACTTGGAATTGCCCAAGGTGCATTGGATGAAACTGTAAAGTATGTAAAAGAAAGAGCTCAATTTGGAAGAACACTTTCTAAATTCCAAAATACTCAGTTCCAACTGGCTGATATGGATACAAAGGTAGAAGCTTCAAGATTATTAGTTAGAAAAGCTGCTGCAAAGAAAGATAAGAAAGAAAAATATTCTGTAGAAGCTGCCATGGCAAAATTATTTGCTTCTGAAACAGCAATGGAAGTAACTACAAAAGCTGTTCAACTTCATGGTGGATATGGTTACACTAGAGATTATCCTGTAGAAAGAATGATGAGAGATGCTAAGATAACTGAGATATATGAGGGAACTTCTGAAGTTCAAAAAATGGTAATAGCAGGAAGTTTATTGAAATAATAAAATATAAAAATGGGGGATTTTATGAATATAGTAGTTTGTATAAAACAGGTACCAGATACCACAGAGATCAGATTAGATCCAATTAAAGGAACATTGATTAGAGACGGCGTTCCTAGTATTATAAATCCTGATGATAAAGCTGGCTTAGAGGAAGCACTAAAATTAAAAGATCTTCACGGAGCACATATCACAGCAATTACAATGGGACCTCCTCAAGCAGAGCAAGTTTTAAAAGAAGCTTTTGCAATGGGTGTAGACAAAGGAATATTATTAACTGATAGAAAATTTGCAGGTGCAGATTCACTGGCAACTTCAAATGCTCTGGCAGGTGCACTAAAAAAATTAGACTTTGATGTAGTAATCACAGGAAGACAAGCTATCGACGGAGATACAGCACAAGTTGGCCCTCAGTTAGCAGAACATTTAGGGCTGCCTCAAATGTCATATGTAAAAGAGATGAATATTGTAGGTGAAAATTTAGTTAGAGTAAAAAGAGGAGTAGAAGACGGTTACCAAGTATTAGAAGCTCAGACTCCTTGTGTTCTGACTATACTATCTGAAGCTAATAATCCTAGATATATGTCAGTTTCTAAAATAATAGAGGCTGTTAGAGAGAAAAAAATAGAGGTTTGGGATACTAGTATGATCGATATCGATTTAGAAGTTCTTGGGCTTGCTGGTTCTCCTACAAAGGTTAAAAAATCATTTACCAAAGGTGCTAAAACAGCAGGTAAAATTCATGAAGTTACATCACAGGAAGCTGTTACGATAATTGTAGATAAATTAAAAGAAAATTTCATTATATAAGTAGGGGGAGCAATGAATTTAAACGAATATAAAGGCGTATATGTATTTATAGAACAAAAATCTAGGGAAATTCAAAATGTGTCCCTTGAATTATTAGGTAGAGGTAGAGGGCTTGCCGATACTTTAGAAGAGGAATTAGTAGCAGTATTTTTAGGAGATCAAATTGAAGATCAATGTCAAGATCTTATTTCACATGGTGCAGATAGAGTAATCTATGTAGATCATCCTAAATTAGATAAATATTTAACTGAACCATATGCTCAGGCACTTACTGCTATCTCAAAAGTTGAAAAACCAAATGTAATTTTAGTTGGAGCTACTACTACAGGAAGAGACCTTGCTCCTAGAGTATCTGCAAGATTATCTACAGGGCTAACTGCAGACTGTACTTCTCTTGAGATCTCAGAAGAGAAAGAATTACTTATGACTCGTCCTGCTTTCGGTGGAAACTTGATGGCAACTATCATATGTCCAGATCATAGACCACAAATGTCTAGTGTAAGACCTGGAGTAATGCAAAAATTAGCAGTAGACACTGCTAGAACTGGTGAAATCATCAAATTTGATGTAAAATTTGATGAAAGTAAATTTAAAGTTAGATTTATTGAAGAAGTAAAAGAAGCTAAACAACTTGTGAAAATTGAAGATGCTACTGTCTTAGTTTCAGGTGGTCGTGGTGTTGGAACAGCTAAAAACTTTGAAAATTTAGAAATATTAGCTAGTAATATCGGTGCTACAGTTTCTACTTCTCGTGCTATGGTAGATGCAGGAGTTATGGGTCACGATAGACAAGTAGGACAAACTGGAAAAACAGTTAGACCAGATATCTACTTTGCATTGGGAATTTCTGGAGCTATCCAGCATATTGCCGGGATGGAAGAATCTGAATATATTATAGCTATAAATAAAGATAAAGGAGCTCCTATATTTAATACTGCAGACCTTGGTATTGTAGGAGATGTCAATAAAATCTTACCACTTTTAAACAATGAAATCAGTAAATTAACTCAAAAAAAAGCATAGAAAAAATATAGTTATATATTTAGAAATGAAATGAAAAGACCGTGGACAAATTTAATTGTTTATGGTCTTTTCTTTCATGTTATAATAGAGAGAATAAATTAGTGTCGATTCACTAACAAAATAAAACTGCTGTTGGAGGACGTATGAAAAAGAAGACTAAACAGAAAATTATAGATTCAGCCATTGATCTTTTTTCAAAAGATTCATATGGAAAAGTTTCAATAGCTCAAATCTGTAAAAATGCAAAAATTTCAAATGGTATAATTTATAACTATTTCAGAAACAAGGAAGAATTATTTACATACCTTTTGGAGGAAACCAGTAACAGGATCGAGGAGCAGTTTAAAAATATCGAAGGCAGAGATCTTCGATCCAGAATGGAGAATTTTATCCTTCTAAATTTCGATATAACCAAAAAAGAGTTCCTCCTTATCAGAGTCTATCGTGAGGGACAGTATAAATTTATCGAATATGAACAGAAACTCCGTAGTGTTTATCTAGAAGCATTAAAGGTTGTTTATGGAAGGGAATTAAAGGAATTAGAATATCTCTTTATTATGTCAGGAATAAGGTATATTAATGTTAATTTTGTAAAAAGAGGCCTCGAGATAGATGAAAAGTTTTTAGCCGATATCCTCCTCCACGGTTTTTTTAATAAAAGCGATTTAGAAGTTGAAACTTTTGAAGATATGGATTTTTATTTGAGAGTTTTGTTCAATAGTGGCAATAAAAAACATAAACTTTTAGAAGTAGGAGAAAAACTTTTTGGCGAGACAAATTATTACAAGGTTACCATAAATGATATTGCTGGAGAAGCCCAGATAGGTGTAGGCAGTTTTTATCATTTCTACGAAAACAAAGAGATTTTCCTACAAGAAATCGTAGAAAATTTAAAGAGGACAACCCTTTGTTTTCTCAAAGATAATATTCAAAAGGATTTCTCTGAAAATGAAACTCATATACTTTTTCTTTATCTATTATTGGAATTTTATGGAAGATCACCACATAAATATGAACTTTTGAGAAGATCGGAATTCATAGCTGAAGATATGGTTATAGATTATAATAATTCCTTGGATGACCTATATATAAAAACCATGAAAGACCTCTCCTACAAATTTGAAGAAAAAAGAATAATTTCTTCAGTGTTATTAGGAATTGCGCATTATATGGGTATCGAATTTTTCTTCACGAAAAATATTAAAGATAAGGGTGAGTTTTTGAAAGAGATGAAAGGCTATTTTGCAAATGGATTAAGGAAATAAGGAATCATTGAAAACTTAACTGCTAATCACAGGAATTAACAAACATGAAATTTGATCACTGAGTTACACAGAGGAAAATATAGAGTTGCACAGAAAAAAAAATCTGTGAATCTCTGATTTAAAGCTCCGTGAGTCTCCGTTGTTCCAGAATAAGAATTAAAAAATTGAAGGAGAAATAGAATAATGAAATTAATAGTAGGACTGGGGAATCCAGGAAGTAAGTATGATAAGACAAGACATAATATAGGGTTTGATGTAATCGATTATTTAGCAGAAGAACTAGGAGTCACTAATTTTAGAGATAAATTCAATGCCGATCTTGGAGAAGCTGTTGTCGATGGAGAGAAGGTATTTTTATTAAAGCCTATGACATTTATGAATCTCAGCGGTGATTCTATTAGAGACGCTGTTAAATTCTATAAGTTAGACCCCATTGAAGATTTGATAGTTATCTATGATGATATGGATATCACATTAGGTAAACTTAAAATTAAAAGAAAAGGGAGAGCTGGTGGACACAATGGAATAAAATCTATTATTTCCCACCTTGGTGACGAATTTATCCGAATAAAATGCGGGATTGGAAAACCTAAAAGAACAGAAGAAGTTGTAAACTTTGTTTT
>Ga0316198_10001143_pt1 | contig 15355 bp, 17 predicted proteins | sample OudBieAanoxic_MG_FD_204935 | JGI IMG/M metagenome (GOLD analysis project Ga0316198, IMG submission 204935) | Coastal sediment microbial communities from Oude Bieten Haven, Netherlands - site A anoxic | ecosystem: Environmental > Aquatic > Marine > Coastal > Sediment | place: Netherlands...
CTACCCTAATTTTGCCATGCAACAGATCGAGGCAGCGCAGGACATCTACCCCGTATTCCGCGAGTTATTCAGGAAACGTGTAACATGACGGGTAAACTGATATCAGAAGGCTCGGAGTGGACCTTTGAGCTGATCGAGCGCTATGAACGTGAAATTGCGCGTGTCGCAGCCGGCTATGGGCTGGACACCTACCCCAACCAGATTGAAGTCATCACTGCCGAACAAATGATGGACGCCTACTCCTCTGTGGGTATGCCCGTAAACTATCATCACTGGTCTTTCGGCAAGCAGTTTCTCGGTGTCGAACAGCGTTACAAACGCGGCCACATGGGTCTGGCCTACGAGATCGTGATCAACTCGAACCCCTGTATTGCCTACCTGATGGAAGAAAACACCATCACCATGCAGGCGCTGGTGATCGCCCACGCTGCATACGGACACAACTCCTTTTTCAAGAACAATTACCTGTTCCAGACCTGGACCAACGCCGACGCCATCGTTGATTACCTGCTGTTTGCCAGAAATTACATTGCCGAGTGCGAGCAGCGTTACGGCGAGGAAGAGGTGGAGCTTCTGCTCGACTCCTGTCATGCCCTGATGAACTATGGTGTCGATCGCTACAAACGGCCTTCCACGCTGTCCGCCGAACAGGAGCGCCGCCGCCAGAAGGAACGCGAAGACTATCGGCAATCTCAGGTCAACGACCTGTGGCGCACCCTGCCTGCCAGAAAGGAAACAGCATCCACGCGTGATGAACAACGATTTCCTTCCGAACCCCAGGAAAACCTGTTGTACTTCATCGAAAAAAATGCGCCCCTGTTAAAACCCTGGCAGCGTGAAATCGTTCGCATCGTGCGTAAGGTCGCGCAGTACTTCTACCCCCAGCGCCAGACACAGGTCATGAACGAGGGCTGGGCTACGTTCTGGCACTACACGATCCTCAACACCCTGTACGAAGAGGGTCTGGTCGATGACGGCTTCATGATAGAGTTCCTGCAGTCACACACCAATGTCGTCGCCCAGCCGGCGTACGACAGTCAGAACTACAGCGGCATCAACCCCTACGCACTTGGCTTTGCCATGATGACCGACCTGCGCCGCATCTGCGAACAACCCACCGACGAGGACCGTCACTGGTTTCCCGACATCGCCGGCAGCGACTGGATCAAAACCCTGGATTTCGCCATGCGTAACTTCAAGGACGAGAGTTTCATTGCCCAGTACCTGTCACCCCGCCTGATTCGCGAGTTCAAGCTGTTCTCGGTGCTGGACGACGACAACCTGGAGCAACTCGAGATATCCGCCATTCATGATGAAAACGGCTATCGCAACATCCGCCAGTCACTGGCCGAACAGTACAACCTGGGCAGCCGCGAGCCCGATATCCAGATCTACAACGTGAATCGCAGCGGCGATCGCTCCCTTACACTGCGGCACACACAGCATCAGCGCCGGCCGCTCGCCGAATCCTCTGCCGAAATCGTCAAACACATAACGCGCTTGTGGGGTTTTACGGTACGTCTTGAATCGGTTTTGGAGAGCGACAAAGTCGAACTCACGCAGGAGTGCTGTGTGTGACATTTACGCCGGCGACATAAACGGCTCGGCTATTTGCCAATCTGGCCTGAATTCACCCTGCATTGCTTTACAAGACTCGCTGCGCCCCAGGGCACCCTCTCCCCCAGGGGACCTTCTCCTCCAGAGGACCCTCTCTCGCCTGGCGGCGATTCACCTTGTACCCCAGGGCACCCTCTCCTCCAGAGGACCCTCTCTCGCCTGGCGGCGATTCACCTTGTACCCCAGGGCACCCTCTCTTGCTGCGCAATTCACCTTGTCTTGCTACGCAATTCACCTTGTACCCCAGGGCACCCTCTCTTGCTGCGCAATTCACCTTGTCTTGCTGCGCAATTCACCTTGTACCCCAGGGCACCCTCTCCTCCAGAGGACCCTCTCTCGCCTGGCGGCGATTCACCTTGTACCCCAGGGCACCCTCTCCTCCAGAGGACCCTCTCTCGCCTGGCGGCGATTCACCTTGTCTTGCTGCGCAATTCACCTTGTCTTGCTGCGCAATTCACCTTGTAAATACATCCTTGTATGCTCGACGTCAGCGTCCCTTCTGCCGAGGGTCTTGTAAAACAACGCAGGGTGGATTCATGCCTGCTTAAGAGAACCGGTTCTCTATCAATACCTCGTCAAGCGGCAGCTGTCCGGGCCTGGGCCAGGCTTCCTTGATGCCTTTTCCGATGGCGATCATAAATGCAATGGCATGCTCTTCAGGAAGGTTTATGAGCCTGCCCGCGGCCTGGTAATCAAAACCATCCATTGGACAACTGTCGTAGCCAAGCTCCTTGGCCATGAGCATAATGGTCTGCCCGACCAGACCGCAGGAACGCATACCTTCATCGCGCTCGACCTGTGGCTTGTCACGGTAATATTCGGGGAGCGCGGGCAACAGAAAGTCCTGTACCTCCTGCGGTGCATTGCGCCAGTAGCGCTCTGGTTGACGGGACCAGGCCTTATTATCGAAGCACAGAACCAGCAATTCCGAGGCATCCGTGACCTGCGCCTGATCCCAGGCCACTGCGCGTATCGCCTTGCGCTGTTCCGGATCGACAACGCGCACAAAACGCCAGTTCTGAATATTGAACGCAGTCGGCGTCCGGATGGCGTGTTCCATCAGTGTACGAAACGTCTCTTCCGGCATCTTATGTTCCGGGTCGTACCACTTTATCGCGCGCCGCGCGCAAACCGCCTCGCTCACTTGCATTGTTGCCTCCCGCTTTTCGATTACTCGTTGAAACCGCTCTGACCTCGTTCTATTTTGGTATAATACCTGACCGGCCATTGAAATACCTTAGCGTTATGAGCAGCCAACATATCTATCGGATCGTTTTTTATAATCAGGGCAATGTGTATGAAATCTATGCCCATAAGGTTGAACAAAGCAGCATGTATGCCTTTATCGAGGTGGAAGACATCATTTTTGGTGAGCGTTCCAAGCTGCTTATCGATCCGTCCGAAGAGAAGCTCAAAAGTGAATTCAGCGGCGTAAAACGCACGCATATTCCGATACAGGCGGTCATGCGCATCGACGAGGTCGAACAGGCCGGCCAGAACAAGATAATTTCCGATTCCGACTCACGTGGCAATATCACACCCTTTCCGGTGCCCCTGCCTCCTGGACAGAAGTAATCTGAGCGAGCCTTACAGGCTCGCGTGGAACGCCTGATGCGGCAGCAACAAACCCTCACCCGTCAGAGCTGAAGTAGTCGATACTCGCGACAAGCCTGTCGATGAATCCAGCCTGTCCTTTTGTGATCTTGAGTCTTGCTTCCACCAGATCGAACCATGCTGCCCTGTCCATCTCCGGAAACTCTCTGACCTGCCCCGAGTGTCTTGGCCACTCCATCTCAAACGTATTACTGACCATGCTTGTGGCATCGATATCGTATTCAAGCGCCCAGGCGTGCACGATTTTCCCGCTCTTCAGGCGTAATTTTCCGAGTCCGGTAAAATTCCCATCAACGGCAAAGCCGGTCTCCTCCTGGAACTCTCTTCTGGCTGTGTCCAGCAGGCTTTCATTGTCCTCGCATAAACCCTTGGGTATCGACCACACCCCCTCGTCTCTATGTTCGAAAAACGGCCCACCCGGATGGGCGAGAAGTATTTCAAGCTTTTTACGCTTGAACCTGAACAGGAGAATGCCTGCACTCTGTACACTCATGGACTCAACGCAGCTGCGACAAGCGAAGCTCGAGTGATTCCCGATACCGTTGGAAGAGGTCGTACCTGGGGCGGATATCCGACGTATGATTCCCGCGTAGCCTGTTCTGTTCTAAAGTCATATCTGTGCCGCTAGACCACGTCATAATCGTACCATTCTGCAGCTGTTTGGTACCGGGTAAGCTGTTAATTGTCAATATAAATAGCTGAGGATTGCCTGTGGTCCGGCGGATACCTTGCGCGCTATCGGTCACCAGTTGAACGGCATCATGCCTGAGGGGGAAAACCTGTCTCCCATCCGATCCATCTCGTTGGTCATCATGCCCATGCGCTGCTCTATGACCCAGGTCATGCGATTCATGGTGTAGGTCATTTCCTTTACGCTGGGATTCATCTCCTCGATGATTTCCATGGACTGCTGCATCTTAACCATCGTTTTGCGCATCTCGTCCATCTCACCCAGCATCAGCGGTGCCATTTCGGCTACCGGCTTGGCCGTCCTGTCCAGCCTCATGATCGCCTTGGATATATCCCCGAAATTTCTGAAGCCTTCCGTCCACAGCGGCTGCCAAACGATCACAACCAGGTAAAGAAAGGCGGACAGGGTCAACGTGGAAACGAAAAAGAACATCCCCTTCCAGAATTCCGTGAATGTTTTCATATCCATTACACCATCCCTCTTCCAGCTCCCGATGTTGTGAGATCTCGATCAGGTAACCGCGCCACCCTTGCTTACCCAGTGTCGGCGTTTGCGCCCATCGCGGGCACAGGGCTGCGATTAAGGCAGCACAGGGCATTACAAATCCAATGTTCCGCCAATCCCGGGACGCCGGCGAATTGCTGAGAGAAAATAATTGGTATCCCAGCAATTCACAGCTCTAACCTCGGCCGATAATACGGGTATCGGCAGGCTTGTCTCGCATTGAATAGCCGCAACGCGTAAAAGGGGCCAACTTTTTCTGTAACTTACCGGAATATGAATGGGTACCGAACAGCGAGCTTCGACCAGGACGGAACCAGATATTGACACAGAGAATTAGTAAGTTAGAAACTACTAAACTGCGGTAGTCGCACACCCAAAGCGGACACTGTGAATCTATAAATGAACTGAATCATATCTGACTAGAGAAGTCCCTGTTGGTCGCATGTGATGGCTAACTGATAATATCTTTACTTTTTAAATAGGTAATGATTTCATCAGCAAGTATATCGGGTGTTTTTTCCGCTGCTAACAGAATAAGTTCCGGTGCTAACGGCTCTTCATAAGGATCATCAATACCAGTAAACCCTTTTATTTCTCCGGCTCGAGCTTTTTTATAAAGTCCTTTTGGATCCCGCTGTTCACAGACCTCTATAGGTGCGTCCACAAAGATTTCAATAAACTCTCCCGCCTTTAAGGTATTTCGCACCTTATCCCGGTCAATGCGGTATGGGCTTATGAAAGCTGTAAGTGCTATGACACCCGTCTGTGCAAAAATCTCTGCCACTGCCCCTATGCGCCGAATGTTTTCTTCACGATCCACAGCAGAAAACCCCAGCCCAAAACGCTTTGAGAATTCTTTTCCATGAGTGTCATTCAGCATTCCCGGTCCAGCATTAAGCCCATGACGAACATTATCACCATCTAACACAACGCTCTGGAACCCAGCATGGTGAAGCATATGATCCAGCGTATTAGCAACTGTACTTTTTCCCGATCCACTTAGTCCAGTGAACCAGATTACACAGCCTTTATGACTGTTTTTCGTTTCTCGCATCTCTCGTGAGACACTGTGCTCATGCCAGGTAACATTTGTGTCATTGTTCATTGTAAACTCTCAGTAAAGTTAATGATGCTACATTTTTCGATATAGTATTATAGAAGTGGATCTAAGTTTTCGGAAAGTTCTATTAGGTGTATTCTGCCCTTGTTGATCAGTGTCTGATCATACGACCACCGAGTATTCTACATTACCCAGATAAACCAGAATTTCTGTTTTTCTTGTTCAAACTTTGGTGCTGATGTTTATCTTAACAAACTAAACGAAGGTCTGCTCTGGCCGGAAATGCCCGTTTCGTAGTGGCTAACTATAAGCAATCACTGTACGAGAAAAAACGGCGCACACCCACTCTTGCCATTCAGCCAAAATCCCTGAACGGCAACAATGTTGCGGTAAACGGACCTCCGATTCAGCTAACAAACTTGCGCTACAGGCCGATATAACACCTAGATCAGAGATAGATATGCTGCGTTCAATCCTATGTAGCATCGGCCGTTCGCACGATAGGCTGATGCGGCCTATCACTCAATTAGTAACGACACAGCCTACTGATTTCGGGATGTAGTTTTTCCGTACTTCAGTCTTCCTCCAGGTACTCACTCAGTATCTGATGTTGTGAGTCCACTTCCTTTTTCGCTGCTTCCTCGACACCGGCAAACTTGGGGTACCCCCCTTCTTGCTGGATAACCGAGAAGTTCCGCGCCATCTGGCAATACATAGCAACCCTATCCGCCACATGAGCCGTATGTCGGTCAGGATAGGTGGACGAAAGGCAAATCATACACGCCTCTGCAACGAAGTGCTCAGCCTGTTGCTTGTAATCCAGATATGTACAGCCTGATCTTGGATGCGTTGCAACGTAAACAGCGTGTACCCTTTTGTATGCATCATCTAACTCATCTGCTTTAACTCCCGCTTTTCCAGCTATTTCCTGACCATTCTTTACTTGAGGGTCATCCGTCAAATCCAGCACATTGGCAACGAACCTGGCACCCACCTGCCTCTGCTGAGCAAGTGACAAGGAAGACAATGCTTTTCTGCACTCTTCGCCAGTTGATATCTTTGACATAATCGTTTCTCCTTTAAACCATTGTGAGCTATGGATATGGCGTAAAACACGTATATATTACAACGATACTTAAAGGTATGTCTGGCCCTGCCTCGAACCGCTTGGCGAAATTGCTTGCCTGTCCCTGGCGAATTGCTAATTATCGGTTATCGCCCGTTGGGCAGTCACAATGTTTTTTGTTCACAATACAGGAGAACTAGTTTTAACCCGGGCTTGATCTGTGTCAACACCTCCGGGTTATGCTAGTGTTAGAAATGCAGCTGTGGAAAATTCCACGGGGAAGGAGAAACCAATGCCATCGATTCATTCAGATACAGAGTTCAAATCAGCACTTTCAGGGTTACCGCTGAACCAGCAGCGCAGTGTCGGAAAGCTGTTCGTGGGCAGTGTGATTGATCTTTCGGATAGTCCCAAAGTCAAAAAGGCCATTGATGCAATCGGCGACACCGATTTGTCGGCGGATGACATTGCAGAAAATTTCCAGACCGCCAAGTCTGTGGCGATAGACAGTTACACCTTATGCGGCCGAGAGGCCGACTGGCTGAAACAGGCTAGTCATTTCGTCGCCAGCGCCGCGGCCGTTTGCCTGACCCCGGAAGACCAGGTTTCGCAGTGCGGTGGTACACTGGCATGGTCCACGGCGATGAATGCTCGAATGGCTAAAAACTGTGAAGCCATCGCCCACGGACAGGAATCCGACAGCGAGGAAGCCTCCAGACAGCACCAAATCCTGACGACCTTCCTGAAAACAGGATAACAACTTTACCTCTCGCAGCGTCTGAAAGCACTCACGTCAGTAAGTGTCTGTGTACGCTGATGCTCAGTCGGATTAGATTGCGTAGGCAGTTCCCGACCGGCGATAGGTTCCACCGCTATCTGCAACAATTACTGGGCCACATGCTGTTCCTTGATAGTGTCTATATCGACGGCCCCAGATCAGACGCGCAGTTTCGCTGGGTTAGCGCGCCGACGAGCAATGACCGCTTACAGAAGAAACTGCCGTTCATTGATTTTCAGGGAAAGGCGGAAGTTGGCCGGTTTTCCCCGTTGCCAACCCCAACAAGAAACGGTTTTAATCATGCTCTGAACGGCAGGTGACTGGCCGATCTGGGACTCTTGACACGGCGCTTAAGGAATTGTAGATAAGGGGTGTGGGTGTGAGGCTGGAGATCATCAAGGAAGAACCAGCATGTGATGCGCGCTCCACGCCAATCCTATTCGTACATGGTATGTCGCATGCTGCGTGGTGTTGGGTAGAACACATCCTGCCCTATTTCGCTCAAAACGGGTATGTATCCCATGCTTTGAGCTTGCGCGGTCACGGTAGCAGTGAGGGGCGGAAACGGCTGCGTTGGACGTCCCTAGCTGAATATGTTTCGGACGTGGCGCAGGTGGTAGGGCAGATGGAGAGGTCACCGGTGCTTGTGGGGCATTCAATGGGCGGTATGATCGTCCAGAAGTACCTGGAATCAAATGGAGCACCGGCTGCCGTGCTGTTGGCATCTGCGCCGCCGCAGGGAGTGGTTCGGGCTACTCTGCGTGTTGCCCTTCGACATCCCCTGGTATTCATGAAGGCCAACTTGACCATGAGCATGTTACCGATGTTCGGTACCCCGCAACTGGCACAGGAGGCCTTGTTTTCAGCGAACATGCCAGGGGATAAGGTAAGGAAGTATTGGTCGCTGCTGCAAGATGAGTCATATCGAGCGTACCTGGACATGATGGGTCTGAGCTTGCCACGGCCCGAGCGGGTAAGAACGCCGATACTTGTGATGGGGGCGGCTGATGACTGCCTCATTTCGCCAAGCGACGTTGAGGCGACGGCGAGAGCTTACCAGACACAGGCAGAGGTGTTACCGGGCATGGCACATGACATGATGTTAGAGGCTGGATGGCGAGCGGTAGCGGATCGGATGCTGATTTGGCTTAACGAGCTGGGATTGTGACGGTCGTGAGTGCAGAGCCGACTGGGCGATGAAACAGGCCAAAGCTTAAATAGGAATGTCCGTTCATTCGTATCAACTTGCCGTTCACCGAGATGTGGCAAAAAACGTATCTTGGCCGTAAGTCGTCATTCTAGAACTCCGCTACGGTGCAATTATCTTTGTCTGGTGAATGTCTGCTTTTACAGAAAGCAGACATTCGAGCCACCTTACTCGTGAAAGAAATTCCCTAATTTTCAGAATCGGCTTACAGATACTATTTAGCGCCTACTATTTAGCGCCACTGTTACTCTAGCCACTCCTATTTGAGGCAAATGGAGATTGCCATGCTCATACTCACCCGCCACCCATGGCGATTGCTGTGAGAGAGCCTGGATATATTCGTGGCTTAGTAACTTAACACGGTCGTGTTGTCTGCAAACAGTGCTTCGAGTGTACCGCTAAATTTTATTCCCTCAAGGGCTTCATCTTTACTTAGCCCACCGACATTCTCCATACACATTTTTCAAATGATGACTTGTCCGCCCGATTTCATAAACGCTTGTAGCATCTCGGGTATGGTTTTGCCGTTGACATAACGGTTTTGTGGAATGTTCTTGTCTGCCCACCTGACCCCCTGAGCGCTCAAAAATATTGTGACAGGGATTGAATTGGTGCTAAGCACTTTACTGCTGATGCCTGCCGCCATGGCGGCACGGTCAAGATCATCTGTGGTCAGGCTTACAAACAATTTTTTATCGTTATCCGCAGAAATGGCCACCGAGCTTATACTAAAAAGAACCACCGCGAACAGTAAAAGTGTTTTTCTCATAATGGTAATTCCTCGCAAAAATAAGTTAGATTAGACAGTGAAATCGCTTAGTGCATTCCAATCTAAACAGGCGAAATCCTTTATGCAATGCGACGTATTGTCGCATCGATATTGAGATCTCGATGCGAGTTTGCAATAAGTAAGGCGAGCCTTAAGCCAGGGTGCGCGTGGTTTTGGATGAGTTGGCCGAACAATTCAAGGTGCCGGAGCCCAAGCACCATCAGGCATCCGTTCAGCAGGCGTCCTGCCTTGGCTTCGCGCATCCTGAGTTCGCTGGTCTACAGGGGTTCAAAATTTCTTTGCCAGGAGGCCTGGGGTGGAATATTAGGCTTAAATGATGGCAAACGACCCACTCTCGCCGTTCATTCATAAGTTCTGTACAGCGACAATCTCAGCGATATCGTTCATTCGGCTGAGTATCCGCTCCTCTGCCAGTCCGAAACGGGGCAGGCATTGTTCTTTGGATGCATCGACAAGTTGCGTTTGAGTGTGGGGTGGCGGTCTGTTGGCAATGGCTTTGCTGGCGAGGATAATTATGTTTGTATGGGCATTTCCGATGTTCAAGGTTTTGTATACTGGTAACGAGTAGGTGATGTGATGAAAACACTACAACAAGGTATGCGCTCGGCTAAGAGCGCCGTTTTGGTCGTGGCAGGTATTAGTTTGTGGGCTCTTCCCGGCGTAACTATCGCGCAAGAGGATAGCCCTGTGGTATCCGTAAAACGCCTTAGTATGGTGATGAGTGCAAAGGTCGCGGCAGCCGCCGTAGCGGCCTGTAATAAACAGGGTATACAGGTCACCGCCACGGTAGTCGATCGCAATGGTGAGGTACAGGTAGTCATGCGCGATACGATAGCGGCACCGCTGAGTATCGAAGTCAGTCGACGCAAGGCTTATACAGCCGCCAACTTTGCTGTATCCACTGCCGAACTGCTGGATCGTGGTCAGGGTGGTCTGGCACAGGTTGACTCCTTGATGTTTGGTCGCGGCGGTCTACCGATTAAGGCTGCAGGTCTGATGCTGGGTGCCGTGGGTGTGAGTGGTGCCCCTTCGGGCAAAACCGATGAAGAATGTGCTCAGGCGGGAATCGATGCGGTAATCGATGATCTCGAAATGATGTAGTGTTTAGCACATAACTCGCCGTAAAAGAGCCGCGTCACCATGGCATTTTTAGCTGTGTTTTATAGGTTTAGTCGGCCTCGGACATCAATTCTATTTTGACAAACACCTCGTCATCCTGCTGCCCGGTATCGAGGGCTTTATGGCCATTGATAGGGTACCAGTCGGGGGATAGCGTTGAGAGTACCAGGGTCGGTGGATACGGCTTCGAGCGTATCGCCAACTTTCATGCCCTTGATAGCATTCTGGGTTCTAATCACGCGCATGGGACAGAACATACGGCAGGCGTCGAGATGATCGTGGCTCATGGCGGGGTTTTCTGTTTATGGGAATGTCCGTTTCTGGCCGAACTCGGTCATTCCTCTGAGTATTCGCTCCTTCGCCGACCCGAGAATTGCCATGGAGCGCGGGCCGCTATGAGCAGGGTGCAGCGGCTCAAGCGCGTGTTCAATATCGATGTTGATATATACCGCGCCTTCGGCGGTGCGTTCAAAGTGATCGCCTGCATCGAAGATCCAGTGGCCATCGAGAAGATTCTCGCCCATCTTCCCGCCCATTCTGGTGCGGCCCAGCGCATCTGCTGAATACTATTTCTTTTGTCTGGTACAAATTTTGTTCATTGCGTCACATAAGTAAATTCGAATTTGCTGTATTTTTAATTCGTAATTTTGATTCAGGAAGATGACATCATGTATTTAGACACCGTTACAATTTATTTATCCACCAGCAGCCTGTTAATCATGGCAATCGCCTTTTGGTTTTGCCACCGGAAAAACAGCGACAAGTAACCCTGATTGTTGTCTGAATTTAAGGGGTCGGTGACAAATGAGAATACCAATGATTCCTGCTTGTCGCCGACCCCTTTAATGATTAATTGGTGTTGTCCCCGGAATCGCTAGGCTTTCACTCGTAGAGTACAATCTTGTGCATCAAGTCATTCCAGAGGCCTCAGAGAACGACAATACGATGTTCTAGGCTACTGAGCTCGGTTGAGCGGTTATGGCCGATTGTACTCATTCAGGAACCCCGCATAAGCGGGGTTTTCTGTTCCTGGGAATGACCGGTTATGGCCGGTTTTCCCCGTTGCCGACCGAGCAAGAACAGGGAGCAGGAGGGTGCTGGGAACGGCAGGTTTGCACCCGAAGGTGCTCGTTCAGTAGTGGCTTATATTAGCAGTCTCTGAACAGGAACTTCCGACCCGGAAGTTCCGCTTCTTGGATTGAACGTCTGGAAAGCCAGCCGAACTGGACGCGAGTTGAACTACCTGCCCGTTAACAGTTCTATGCGTTTGGCAATCAATTCACGGCGTCGCTTGCGGGAGATTCCCCTGAACATCGGTTATTCCCAAGTGTGATAGCAAGTGTACAGCATCGTCCGCATCTCCAGATCGTCACCTTTGAAACCAAGCTCGGAGAACGCTTTACGGACAAAGTCGAGCCGAAGTCGATTAACCTTTTTAACTGCTCGGGCCGCCCCTGCATCCTGCAAGGCCCACTGACGGATGGGTATCTCATAACGCGTCAGATCAAAGTCGAGAATCATCTCGGCGGACCGTATAAGCCTGTTCATCGGCTTGAGCGCGAGTACTTCCGGATTCGCGCTCACCACCTCAGTGACCTCGTGAGTCCAGTAGTCCAGTAGCTGGCGCAACAGGTAATCACGGTTCTTGAAGTGCCAATAGAAGCCGGCTTTGGCGGTGCCCAACGATTTGGCGAGCCCCTCTACGGTGAGCGCACCGACACCTGCCTTGCTCAGGGCCTGGAGACCCGCTTCGAGCCATTCAGCCTTGGAAACACCGCGACGCACCTTTTCCTTATTCATGAAAACCTCATGCCGAAAATGAACGGAGTAACAGACCGGCGCCAACAACTATACGTCTACGTCTAAACATTGACGCATCAATCACTATACTAACTGAATAATCTATCACAGAAGATCCAAAATCCCATCCTTCAAGGGCAACATGGAAGCGGAATTGTGCGATTTTTTATCAGCAACTTTGCTCCTGACCATCATGATCACGCCGGTGTTCGCATCCCATGCCGACGGGACGCAGCCTTCCCCCTATTCATCAGACCTTCCCGACCTGGGGGATCCCCTTTACCTGGCACAGGCGGACAGCGAGTCTGCCGGGGAGGGATCGCGGTCGGAGCAATGCCTGGCGTTCTCGAAGGACCTCGATGCTGATCTGGGTGAAGTGCTGCGGGCCGGTTGTGAGCCCACCCTGGCACAAATGTCCAAGTTGATGGACAACCCGCTGGGTAATGTCGCCATGTGGTTTAACCAGTTCGACTATTACCGCATGGAGAATTCGACGTTTAACGAAAACGAAGTCCAGGGCGTGTACACCAGTATCTTCCAGTTTCCGAAAAAACTGAATGACGACTGGAACCTGATCAACCGGGTGATACTCACTGTACCCAGCGTGCCGCTGGACCAGGACAAGATTGACGATTTAAATGCGCGCAGCCCCTCGATCCCGCCGGGTGGTGGTCCAATTCAAGAGCCCAGTGGTCCACAGGCTCCGGTTGACCTTTTCAGTGGCCGCACCACGGGGCTGAGTGACTCGTATTAATTACGTCGATCTTTTCTCGCCAAGTAAAGGCACCGAGGTCGGCGCGGGCAGTTTCCTGTGGGGCGCCGGTTTCGACCTGTCGGCCCCCACTGCGACCGAGGATGTGTTGGGCTCGAACAAGTGGTCAGCGGGGCCTTCGACACTGGGTGACTATATGGGGCCAAAGTGGAAAATCGGCGCGCTGGGGATGCACTACCGGGACTTCGCCGGTGATAGCGACGCTGATGATGTCGACCGGAAAACCTGCAATATTTTGTTTACTACAGCCTGGCGGTGATCTACGACAAGAATGGCATCGTGGTGCGCACCATCCCGGCGGTCCATATCGGTGATGGCCCGGTCAGCTTCATCGTCGAATACGCCGGCATGAAGCTCGTGTTCGCCGGGGACACCACGCCCAACAAATGGTTCGTGAAGCATGTGAAGGGCGCCGATTTCGTGATCCACGAGGCGTTCGGCAGCCCCGCTCAATATAGCCCGCTGATGAACCAACCGGCGCAGTTGAGCTGGCGGATGTGCTGCGAGTTCCATACCTCGGCCCAGTCCATGGGCAAAGTCATGAGCGAGATCAAGCCGCGCCACGCGGTCGCCTATCACACCGTCGAGGAGTTGCTTCCCTCGGTCCGGGAGGGCATCCGGGAGACCTACGACGGACCGCTCTCGATCGCCGAGGACATGATGGTGTGGAACATCACCAAGGATAAGGTCATCGAGCGCATGGCCGTCTCGCCCGACCGCGCAAGGCTGGGCTATGCCCGGTCTTATCGCTTTATTAGTTTCGCGTGTGTGAGCAGACGCCAATGAATACTGGCTTATTAACTCAAGTTTCGGAGTTCAAAATGGCGCAAATTCAGTCAAGGCGTTCATTCACTCATACTCCAAACGCAGGGTGACGGCATCCAGCTGAAGACTGCGGACGAAAAATGTATTCACTCGTTCATCGATCATTTCCATAATGATCTCTTTTGAACAGCCCAGCCTATTCCGCACATCATGAAGTGCCCCCGATATGATTGAACCAAATATTTGCCAGAGACGCCCGGCAAAACTCAGCGTGTCCAGTTGTTCCTGTATAGTAGAGCGAACGTCCCCGATGCGCCCGTCGTGACCCGCCAACTTATTATGCATGAGCATCAAATAACGAATGGCGCACAGATGTATCGATGCTGTGTGTGATGCAAAGGTGGCCGTTTGCTCCTTGAGAAAGCCAAGATGCTGCTTCGCCTCTTTGAAGTACACTTCAATACCCCAGCGCAATGCGTATATCTCCAGTATTTTACTCCTACTCAGATGCACATCGGTGGTCAAAAATAACGCCCAGTCTTTCTTGCCAGCGTCCGCTTCACCGGGTTCCTTCAAGCCCCGCACAAACAGTAGGCGTATCGCTTGCCACCGCGGCGTCTTGTCGTCGTCTTCAGCCAAATCCAGCTCAACATCCAGTGATACAGCCTTCCAGGGCAGGCCGCGCACCTTTTTCCATTCCCGCTTTACGGCACAGGCATACAGCTCCTGCGCATTCAATAACTCTTTCTTCCTCCCTTTGATGGCGGCGCGATATTTCATCTTGCTCTTCTTCATGCGTAAGATCGCGCACATCTCCAGTGACAATGCCGACCGCATCATCGACTTGGTTCCAAACCAGGCGTCAGCAATCACATAGTCCGCCTCAATCCCGCTACGCATTGCTCGCTTTAGCATAGTAGCCGCCATTTGTGGCTTGCTCAGCAACGTGGCCTCACTACAGCGCCTGCCGACCGCACTACGACTGTCCTTGTGCTCAGTAATCAACGTCCGGGCCTTAACCCCGCTGATGTAAATCTGCGAATCCAACGGCAGAAAGGCTTCTTGTGTCGCCAATCCCAGGGTTAATACCTGCTGCCCCATGACGTGACGGCCCGTCACGTGGTCAAAGTGACTGGAGACGCCTTCCATTTTCTTGCCGCACCGGGCTTTGATCGAGTCATCCAGCACAAAGGCTCTGATGCGGTTCTGACCCAATGTGTTTTGTTGATAGTCGCCTTTGGCTGCCTGCAGATTAAGCACACGCCAGTTAACATCCTCGCGCTTTAAAAGATCATACATCACATCTTTTCTCGCCCGCGAGAACATCCCCAGGGCCTTTCTGGAAAACATGGCTATCGACGACACATTGATCCACTTCCAGAGCAGCAATAGAAAAACGGCTTCCGTGATGTCGATTCCGCTTCGCTTGGTGAAGCCCGCTCCCTTTATCCGCGCATTGAATTTAACTTTCTTCCAGGTATCGGCAAAAAGGTTATCAGTGTAGTGCTTTTGATCTCTAATCACATCGCCGATAAGGGCTGGCAGCGCACCCTCGTTTGTGCCATTCTTCAC
>Ga0316198_10001144_pt1 | contig 15355 bp, 15 predicted proteins | sample OudBieAanoxic_MG_FD_204935 | JGI IMG/M metagenome (GOLD analysis project Ga0316198, IMG submission 204935) | Coastal sediment microbial communities from Oude Bieten Haven, Netherlands - site A anoxic | ecosystem: Environmental > Aquatic > Marine > Coastal > Sediment | place: Netherlands...
ATCGGGCTACGGGTATATATTTCATCACGCCTTAGGCTTTGCAAGTTCTGCGCCAATATCGCATAACATTTCCGGAAATTGGCCCACCAACATTAAGATTCGGTAAAATATGTTTATTTTCAATAGTTTAAAGTGGATTTGAATGGGTGCCCATCCCTTTGAACATATATTCGACCGGTTGGGATGGATCTTTTTAGATTGTATATTCCTTAAAAAGCGTCAAAATTTTGGATCGGCCTTTTTCTTAAGTACCTGTATCGGTTCCGGGCATTCAAACTTGAGAGAAAAAGCTTTAAATTGATGCTAAAAACGGTTATCCTAATGTGGCTGAGTATAGGGCGACAAATTTCATTTAATATCGGGAACTTTGCCTGTGGACACCAAACTGCCGCAAGAAAGAATCAAGCCGTTTCGCCTGGTGAAGTATTTTACATTCACCGGGCTGGTCGTAATTTTTTTAGTGACAATCATTCTGTCGGTGCTCAACACCCACTGGGTCAAAGCGCTTCAACGGCAGAAAAGTGAAGATTATGCCCACAGTCTCATCGAAAACCTGAATCATCAGGTGTTTATTCAGGTTATCATTCCCATGGGTGTTATGTTCGGAAAAATTAAGCTCAGTACACCCGAACAATTCGAGCGCATGGACACCGTTGTTCGCAGCACCCTGCATCGCTTCAAAGTCGAATCACTCAACATCTATACGATGAAAAATACGATTGCCTACAGTTTTGAACCGGATTTAATCGGTCGTAAAAATTACGGCGGCACAGGTTACTACCAGGCTCTGGAAGGTAAGATTAAATCCAGACTGATTCAGCGTGGTAATTTTTTCCAGATTTCGCTGGGTTTCCCCAAAGAAGTCCGGCTAATCACCTATGCGCCGTTGCGCTTCGAACCGAAACTGGCCAGATTAACCGGGCCGGTGCTGGGAGTGGTTGAAGTCGTCCAGGATTTGTCCGAAGATTATCAGACCATTTTTAATATTCAGATCCTGGTCGTAATTACCTGTACCGTGGTGATGGGGGCCTTATTGGTCGTACTGATCTTTGTCGTTAAACGGGGTGAGGGCATTATTCAGAAGCGGGCCATGGAAAGGCTGCGTTTAAAAGAGCGTTTGAGCAAGGCGGAGCGGCTTTCCGCCCTCGGAGAGATGGCGGCCGGAATATCCCATGAAATTCGCAATCCGCTGGGGATTATCAGAAGTTCGGCCGAGCTATTAAAAAAGAAAGTGTCCAAATTCGATCCCTCAAACACTATTCCGGATATCATTGTGGAAGAGGCCAGTCGCCTCAATAACATCATTACCGGTTTTATCAATTTTGCCAGACCCCGCAGCCCGGTTCTGAGTCCTTGCCGCATCGGGGAGGTCATTGAAAAAAATATCACTTATCTTTCGATGCAGATCGAAGAAAAGGGCTATACCATCAACAAAAACTATCAGAATTCTATGCCGGAAATCCAGGCCGACGCTGATATGCTCTATCAGTCCTTTTTGAATATCTTTATCAATTCCATGCAGGCAATGCCGAGCGGAGGGACCATTGACGTTGCGATTAGTGCCGATGACAATATTGTGAGAATTCATTTTGATGACGAAGGCCAGGGAATTGATGGCGAAGTTCTGGAAAAAATCTGGGATCCCTTTTTTACCACCAAGGAGATGGGCACGGGACTGGGTCTGGGCATCGTAAAAAATATCATTGAGTCCCACGGCGGTAGCATTCAGATTGTCAACCGGGAACAGCGCGGGGCGCGGGTGACCGTGGAATTGCCGGTGGCGCGCTCGGAGATAGAAACAGCATAGAATCGGGGTCCGGAATCCGGGTGGTGTGTTTTGAGGTTCGCGTTACGGTTGTAATTTTCTGGTTAGAGGTTGCGCATCGTTTATAGCAGCAGCTTGAATTACACTTGAATATTGATGGAGAAATTCTTCAATCATGGAAACCATTCTAGTCGTTGATGATGAAAAGAATTATCTGCTTGTACTCAGTGCCGTTTTAGAAGATGAGGGCTATGAAGTGCTTACCGCCCAAGGTGGACACGAGGCGCTGGAAATCCAGAAGTCATCAGACCTTGATTTGATCCTAAGCGACATGAAAATGCCCGCAATGGATGGCATTGAGCTTCTTGAAAACATCAAGGCGCTGGATCCGGATTTGCCGATGATCATGATGACGGCTCACGGGACCATTGATAAGGCAGTGGAGGCCATGCAAAAAGGGGCTTACAGCTATATTTTGAAGCCCTTCGACAACGAACGCCTGACGCTTTATGTTAAAAAAGCCGTCTCCATGTACCAGGTGGTCAAAGAGAATCGGCGTCTGCGCGAGACCGTGGAATCCCAGTATCGCTTTGGAAATTTCATCGGCAAGAGCAAGCCTATTCGAGATATTTTCAAAACGATACGCAAAGTCGCCCCTTCAAACGCTACGGTGTTGATAGAGGGTGAGAGTGGTACCGGCAAAGAGCTGGTGGCCAAATCCATTCATTTCAACAGCCCGCGTCGTAACAAGCCGTTAATCGCGGTTAATTGTTCGGCCCTGGCCGAAAGTCTGCTGGAAAGCGAACTCTTCGGCCACGAAAAAGGAGCCTTTACCGGAGCGGTGGCCAGGAAAAAAGGGCGTTTTGAGCTGGCCGATAGCGGCACCCTGTTTCTCGACGAGATCGGGGAACTGTCCCAGAACCTCCAGGTGAAGCTGCTGCGGGTGTTACAGGAAAAAACATTTGAGCTGGTTGGCGGGACCCGATCCATAACCGCAGATATAAGGGTTATCGTCGCCACCAATAAAATTTTGAAAGAAGAAATGATCAGCGGGCGTTTCCGGGAAGATTTATTCTACCGCTTAAATGTGGTCCAAATTGTCTTGCCGCCGCTAAAACAGCGCAAAGAAGACATTCGTCTGCTGGTAAATCACTTCATCGAAAAGTACGCTTCCGAGCGCAAAGTGGATGTACCTATCAAAGGGGTTGATCAGGAAGTGGATCGGTTGTTTTTTAATTACAGCTGGCCTGGAAATGTGCGTGAACTTGAAAATTTGATCGAGCGGGTCATGATTTTGTGCCCCAATGATACGATACGGGTATCGGATCTGCCCTTGGATTTTAGAGATAATGTGCACAACGCCCTGCATCTGGAAGGTATTCCCTCAGATGCGACCCTTTATGACACCCTGGCCACGATTGAAAAAGCAATGATCGAAAGAGCCCTGAAAATGGCAGACAACGTTCAAGCCCATGCGGCTGCAATGCTCGGGATCGGCAAGAGTGGTTTGAATCAGAAGATAAAAAAATACAATCTGGATGTGGGATCAAAGCGGTAAGCTATGTTGAAGGCTCAAACCGTGACAAGTATTCTTCCGAACCGGTGGGTGTATCTTAACTGCAGGTTCGCAGGTGTCAGGTTTGAGGTGTCAGGCTGAACACGGGAGTGTCGGAATAAGCAGGGCGGACCTGTGGTCGGCACGGACGCCGACCCTGCCGATTCACGCCGTTCCTGACACCTGACACCATAAGCCGACTCAAAATCTAGTAAACCGGTTAAGTCAATTTAGAGGATAAACCTCCTCCATCCCTATAGAAGCTACCATCACCCGGATAATTGTTCTTTGACTATATCGATGTAAATGAAATCCGGATAATCGGATAATATCTTCTGATAAGCCGCATTGCTTTTTTCCGGTTGGCCGAGTTTGTCATAAAGCCGCCCTAAATGATAAAGGGCTTCGTCTTTCAGGTTCTGCCCCGGAGCTGTGGAAATTTTCTCAAAATAGTCCACCGCCGTTGAATAGTCGTTTTGCTGTTCATAGGCATAGCCCAGACTGGAAAGGATCTGGCTGTGAATCATCGGATGGGTCTCAAAATCCTTCAGCGAGGTATTATACAGACTTATAGCCTGCTCGTATTTGCTGGCGTCATAGCAGATATTCGCATATATTAAGCGGGCAATTTTGGTGGTATTTTTCCGGGCATATTCTTGAAGGATGTTTTGAAACCCACCTGATACGGCATCATAAACCGCATCCGGCTTTTTATCCGTTCTCAGACTGTTATATTCAATCAGGCTGCTTTCCAACAATGCGGAAGCTTTATTTTCAGCCCGGATTGAAAAAAAACGAATCCCTGAAATAATTATAACCAGGGCCAGGATAATACCCAGGCCATAAGTTAGTTGGTTTTTAAACGCGACAACAAATCCAATCAATTTGCCCGATAGGGTCATAAACTCATCGGGTTCCTTTAAAAGCTCCTTGCGGGTTTTTTTTTGTTTTTTTGCCATAATTTCGTTTTTTTAACTCCTGTATTTCGGTTTCAAAATTTCGCATCCCCGCTTCCGAATACCCGAATGCCCCCTCAATCCAATAATTTCTTAATTCGGTTCCAACCCTCATTCGGGATATTGGCGCCGATTACCTGGCAGACCTCGTAACCGCATGCCGAGCCCAAGCGGCCGCATTTCTCAAGCGGGTGCCCGTTTACCAGGCCAAAAAGAAAGCCGGCGGCCCATAAGTCGCCGGCGCCGGTGGTGTCCAGTGCCGTGCCGTCACCTATCGCTTGGATGTGGATGGTATCTCCGGCGTGTGATATACGACTGCCGCGGGAACCGACTTTAAGAACCGCAATATTCGCTGTTTCCGAAAGCGCGCTCAAGGCAAGTTCTTCATCTGAGTGTCCACTAAAGGCGCGGGCTTCATCTTCGTTGGCAATTAGGATGTCGACGTAGTCGGCAACGAGTTTCTTGAGCAGTGCCAATGACTGCTCAACAACCGTAAAGCTGGCCAGGTCCAGCGAAATTAAGGCGCCAGCCTTTTTAGCAGCCATAAGTGCGGCTTGAATTAAATCCGGATTAAATAGTAAGTAACCCTCGATGTGGACCACAGCGGCGTCCTCAAAACTGCCGGCGGTTATTTCTTCCGGACGGGTTTCCGCCGATGCGCCCAGGTAGGTAAACATGGTGCGTTGAGCATCAGGTGTAATGATAGATAATACCCGACCGGTGGGCGAATCGGATCGAAGTAAAGCGGGATCCACATTTTGTTTTCCGAGGTCATATCCATACTGCCGGCCCCATGGGTCGGTGCCACATTTGCCGACAAAGCGAGCCTGACCGCCCAGTTTGCCGACACCAACAATGGTATTGCAGGCGGATCCACCCGCAACGATGGTGGCCGTACCCGAACCCATCGCCAGGGTGCGCTCAATCCAGGTATTGTCCACCAGTGTCATTCCGCCTTTGATCACTCCGGTTTTTTCTAAAAATTCATCATCTTCGTGAATAAGGATGTCCACCAGTGCTGAGCCGATGCCGACGATCAGTCGCCTGTCATTCTTGATGATATTTATCATGGCCATTTATACCGCTTTTTTAAAATAAGTTCCAAAATACGGAAGGATGGTATAAGGGGTTGCAGAAAAAAACCGTTAGAATAACGAACGTTTTTTTGACAACTGCTTTATATCACCAGACGAGGGAATCGTGGATCCAGCCCCTGTCCCCGTCGGCATGTTCGACATTTAGCCAGCGGCCCTTGCTCTTGATGACTTTAAAAGGAATTCCTTTTTCAACTGTGAAGAGGATTTTTTCCTTAGTCCCGGGTTTGGAGCGGACGTTGCAAAGATCTTTTTTGGTGATGACCGCTTTTACCCGTCCGACCAGAGATTTGTGCACCCACCCCGAATCTTCTTCAAAGTCTCGAAATTGATACCATGGACCTGATTTTTTTATCACCAAGATCGGGTAGTACTTTTCAACCTTCCACAGTATGTCGGAGGTTGTATCGGGTCCGGAACGGATATTGGCCACCGGGGCAACGATGGTCAGCCGCTCCGCCATGGCGGTTCCGGCCAGAATGGCAATCAAAACAATTAGAAAAATTGAATAGCGTTTCATAATGATGGGTTAATCCATCCTTTTTTAACAATTTTAAGGTGTTATGGCTTTAGCTGTGCCCCATTGTCAGACGGGTGCCTGAGGCCTAATTGGTTAAGCCCGGATACCGGGAATGGTATTTGAATCCCCTGTAATTTGTCAAACAAAAGTTTGTAAAAGGGTTCTGGGTACATCGGTTAGTGATTTGCATGATCTCGCCATTTAACCTGTTATTTTTAGTCCAGCGGCAGATTCAGACCATCTGCCATGATGCCAAAAGTTGACTCTGGGGCTCTGGATCAAAAACATGTATGGGAGTTAATACGGTGCCGCCCTTACCGGTGAATCCTGCTTTGAGATCAAGCCGTATAAAATTCGAGATCAGGCAGCTGGACACAGGTGAGAACATTACCAAATACGGCCCCGGTATCAATACCGATTTTATTGGATTCGACCAGGGGTTCGCCAAGGGGGGTATGCCCGAAAATTACCGGTTTGCCAAAGTCGTATCGGGTGTGGATAAATTTATCGCGGATCCAGAGTAGGTCTTCCGTATCCTGGGAGTCCATGGATACTTTCGGGCGCAGACCGGCATGAACAAAAATGTAATCTTCGGTTTCGTAAAAGAGTCTCAACGATTTAAAAAATTCCCTGTGCTCCGGGGGAATCGGATGCGTTCCACTTTGAGCCGACCGGCTCAGGTAGCTGTCGAGGGTTTGCTGACCGCCGTTTAGCAGATATGTGAAACGGTCGGTTCCGTCCAGGTATTTTTCCAGCATATCCTCATGGTTGCCTTTTAAAAAAATAATACCCGGTATACGTTTTTCTAAATTTATCAGGTAATCAACGACTTCAACCGATTGCGGTCCCCGGTCAATGTAGTCGCCCATAAACACCAGGGTATCCCGCTTAAAATTGATGGGAATTTTATCTATCAGCGCCAGCAGCTGATCGTAGCAACCGTGGATATCCCCTATGGCAAAGATATTACTCATATTACCTGCGCTTGAAGCGGTGAGTTAGTTTGAGGCCACATTGTTCGAACTTCATTAATTGGACATTATCCTTCAAACCCATTATTCCAATATTCCATTACTCCATTATTCCCCTGCTGCTTGAAAGAAGGCGCGGTTAAGCCACTACGGGATTATGCTTATCCACCGGTAGATTATCTAACCACATACCTGCGGTGTGGCTGATCCAGTCGGGTGATACCTTCTTCCATACCTGCCCGTAACGCATTTTTATACTCTTCGGGGGCAAGATGTGAATTAAGCCCCTTGACCTCGCACGCCCGGCCGCAGGGTCTGTATTGTGACATGATGTTAACGTAGCTATCGGGTGATAATTTTTGGGCGATAAACCGCATAATGTCACGGGTTCCCGCCAGGCCCCCGGGTAATACCAATTGACGGATTAACAATCCACGCCGCGCCATACCGGCAGAATCAATTTGCAAGACTCCCACCTGTCGATGCATTTCAGCCAGGGCTCTGCGGGCTATCTCCGGATAATCACCGGCCTGGCAAATGCTTGCGGCAACCTGTGGATTCCAGAATTTAAAATCCGGCATATAAATATCAAATACACCTTCCAGCAGTTTCAAAGTTGCCACGCGATCATAACCACCGGTGTTAAAGACCAGTGGAATCTTCAGCCCGTGCGGCACAGCGAGTTCGACCGCCGCCAGGATTTGGGGCACAACGTGCGAGGGGGTTACAAAATTAATATTGTGACACCCTTGTTTTTGCAGGGCAAGCATTATGTCTGCCAGATCATCACCCGTCACTTCCTGCCCCGCGCCCTGGTGACTGATGTCAAAGTTCTGGCAAAACAGGCACAATAGATTGCAATGGGTAAAAAAGATAGTACCGGAACCGTGGGTTCCAATCAGCGGTTTTTCTTCTCCAAAATGCGGCCCATAGCTGGATACCCAGGATAATTGGGCAGTATTGCAAAAGCCCGTTTCACCGGCCAGCCGATCAACGCCGCATTTCCTGGGGCAAAGTGTACAGGACTTCAAAAGGCTGCTGGCTTTTGCTGCTTTTTTCTGAAGCAAACCATTTTCATAAGCCCTGAGATAAGAGGGTCCATTTGTAATGTGGGAATTAATGTACTTCATTCAGGAAAATAAAGCGCTCCAAAACAATTATTGTATGATTAATCCTTTATTGAATAACACATCAGTGATTGTCCCGCTCGACCATAATTTTTTCAGCCAGGCCCCGCCCCAGCACGTAACGCTTCAGGTCTGCTGCAATGGCCAATTGTCCGTATCCGTTGTTGGTAATCACTTCAATCCGATCCCCTTTGCGCAAACCCATTGTCAACAACCTCATTTTAGATCCGGCACCCCCTCTGGTTTCCCTGATCACAAGGCGTTCTCCGGGTTTGGCCACCGTCAATGGCATCAGCTGTATTCGGTCTTGAAGGCAGTTATTACAGATCCCATAAATTTCCAGCTTGTGCTGCAACATGTGAAACCCCTGAGCGGCTGCGATCTTGTTCTGCAATTGCTCGATCTGTTGCTCTTCGAATTCCAAGATTTTTCTGCATTTCGTACAGATCATATGATCATGGTGTTGACCCAGATGCCGATGTTCATAGAGAATCACACCATTATCAAAGCGGCTTTGGTGGGCAAATCCGAAACGACACATCAATTGAAGTGTTTCGTGGACGAAATCCGGCTCCAATTTCCAACCGTTGCCTTCGAGCAGCCGAACAACTTCCTCGACTGTCACGTGCTTTTCGGTCTGCAGGAAAGCCTTTAAGACTTTGAACCGATCTTCGAAGCTGTCGATATGTTCTTGTTTGAACAGCTTTTTGAATTGCTGTTTTTCTTTAAGGTGTATCTGTTTCATTTTCTAGCGTCTTTTAATTAAACCCTCGTCCGCCGCAGGCGGATTAATCCAACCACCCGGCAAAGGTGAATATCCATAAGAATATTATTTTTAGCATGTTATATAGATTTGTTGATACCGGCCTATCGTCTGTGTCCGGGGATGTCATAAGTCGTACAGGTTCCGCTCGGACAATTTCGGGTTTGCCTTTGGGCAGATTCACCTTTGGGGGATACGCCGCCCACGGAATGACATGACACACTTATTACCCGTTCAAAATCTTCGGACTTGCATTTGGGACATCTGAGCTCTATCTGCTCTTCCTGGTTCCTTAACAGGAACTCAAAACAGTCATTGCATTTCAAACACCTGAATTCATATATTGGCATTTTGCGTTTCCTTTACCCAGTTTTGTATAGTTTAACCTTTTAACATTATCTATCCGGCGTTAATTGTCAAGAAAATGGTGGATCTGTTGCTAAACCAATTAAAAAGAAGATGACATGGGCCAATATCGGACTTAGGTTGACTTCAGTTGTTGAAATGAACCAAGTGGTGACCTTATGGCCAAACTTCAATCATCTACCTATTCGATTTCCTGGATTCAAAACATCTCTGATATTGACCGCGATGAATGGGATGCCCTGGCAAAACCGCTGGCAACGCCTTTTCTTGAATGGGACTGGTTGCGGCTAATGGAACTATCGGGCAGCACCACGGCTAAAACAGGCTGGCTGCCTCACCATCTCACGGTACGCCGCGGTTCGGATCTGGTTGCCGCCGCGCCATTGTATATCAAGGGGCATAGTGCCGGTGAATTTGTCTTTGACCACGTATGGGCAGATGTCGCCGCTCGTATGAGAATTGAGTATTACCCTAAAATAGTCGGGATGAGTCCCTTCACACCGATGTCCGGCTATCGCTTTTTAATTGCCCCCGGGGAGGATATATCATATTTGACATCGGCCATGGTAGCTCAAATTGATCGCTTGTGCCGGCGCTACCATCTGTCCGGCAGCAGCTTCCTCTTTGTTGACCCCCAATGGCATCGTGAGATGCTTGATTTAGGGTATTTCGGCTGGCAACATCAAAGTTTCGCCTGGCTCAACCATGGGTATAAAAGTTTTGATGACTATCTGGCGCTATTTAATTCCAACCAGCGGCGCAACATCAAACGGGAACGCAAGGCCATCGAAAAGCAGGGGATTTCTTTAAAAATCTTAACCGGGAACAGTATCCCCAGCACGCTTTTCCCTCTGATGTACCGATTTTATGAGCATACCAACGATAAATTCGGCCCCTGGGGATGCCGCTATCTGACCGAATCATTTTTCGAGGGATTGTATGAACGATACCGTCATCGACTGCTTTTTATCGCGGCCTATGACAGAAGGGATTCATCGCTGCCGTTAGGAATGTCGATGCTGGTGACAAAGGGCAAGCAACTGTATGGCCGTTACTGGGGATGTCCCCGGCCGTTCAACTCACTGCATTTTAATGCCTGTTACTACTCGCCCATAGAGTGGGCTATTGACAATGGCGTTCATCGCTTTGATCCGGGTGCCGGCGGAGCGCATAAGATCCGGCGCGGCTTTACTGCCGTATCCAGTTTCAGCCTGCACCGTTTCAGTGACCCTCGCATGCTGCAGGTTATGCAAAACCACATTGATGAAATCAACCGTCTGGAGCAGGAACAAATTAACGCGCTTAACCACGAACTACCCTATGCGCAGCCGCGATTGAAAAATTAAAAAGGTTCGGGGTTCGGGGTTCCGAGGTTCAGGGCTTAAGGGTAGAATATTCTGAGTGGGGGATTCCGAGCCTAAGCTTCAAAGATTCTATGGCAACCCTGACGGTAAACCCGGAACCAAAGAACCTTATTCTTTGAGCCTTTCGGCGATAAACTCATGAAACTGCTGTGACACATTTCTTTTCCAGTATCCAACCACGCCGGTTCTTACGGATACCTGGGTCCACTCGGTACTTTCTATGGCGACATTAATGGTCTGGGGGGAGCCATCTTTTCTTTTGGTTTTGATGGTTGTTTTTTCGCCATCCGTGGTTTTTTCGACAATCGGTTGATCGAGATCCTCCAGGATGCTGATGCAAACGTTTAAGGCTTCACTAAATTTGACCTGATAAGATCGCTTCAAATCCCCTTTGATATAGGTGTACGTTCCGGCCCCAACACCGGCACCGACAATCACGGCCGCACAGCCACTAAGCAACCAGATACTGAGCAATAAGACAGCAGCTGTAATCTTTTCGCGCCCCTTCATTTTTCTCCTCAAATAGTAATCTGCTTAACTCTGATATTCACGATCCCAATGAAATATTATTTAGAATTGCTTTCTAAGGGATTCCCCTTAAATCCGGTGGCTCGGGCGTCACCACAACAACCTGCTTGTCCTTTTCGATTTTGATTTTCGTATGGTTCCGGGATGAATACCAGATGCCCACCCGGTTGCCTTCCGGGTCCAAAATCCAGGCGCCTCGTGGGTCAAGACTGTAAACATGGGCCATCCGATATGACAGTTGCTTGAGTACCGTGGGGTTTAATTCCATGGGTTTCCAGGAGCTCGAACGCAGCGTATAATTGTTATCAATGCCGATAATACCGTATGGGATGCGTTGAAAGCCGCTGTAATAATAAGTATGATCCGGCAGCAACTGATTGTTCTTAAATATTTGGTCGGCCTCCGAGCTGCCTGCTAGGCGGCCGTAGTTGGACGTTCCGCATCCAGCTAAAACAATAGATCCCAGCACCAGGCTAAACCATACAAACAGAAATCGACCCGCTGTTCCGGTTACACGTAATTGCCTGTTGAGCATAATTAATCTCCATTAAAATAAATTGTCAGCATTAAGGAAAACATCAAAGCTTTAATCGAAATTACAATTGTCGGTTTTTTGGCCGAATTATTAATTAGTACTTTATAAATAGCATGGTTCCAAACCCTGTCAAGTGAATTGGTCGGACAAAAGCATCTAAAGATTAGCCCGGGTAGAAACTCCAGATCATTTATTGACACTTGGTAGGGAAGTGCTTAGTCTTTCACAACTTTTAAGCTTCGGCGTTGGGCCCTTCTATACCACTTCCCATAATGATGTTACGAAATTAGGAATTGCAGTAAAAGTGGTTGTAGAAAAAAGCGTTGGAATACCGCAACGGTTTTTTGACATTCCCTATATCGACACTTGAGGTAAGTCTTAACGATGGAAAAATCTCTGATTCCCACAATGACGAAATTCGGCAAATGGATGGTCTTAATTCTTCTGGCCTTTATATTGATCTGGCCCCTTTCGGCCGGACTGTATTGGACGGTGTACAAAGGCTACACTATTTTGGATCCGACCCGATTCCCCGAACTGGACCAAAATGTTACTGAAATTTTGGTCAAAACCAAACCGGATTCGGATCAACTTCAGAAAGGCGCTGCTTTATCAGCATCCATTCGAAACCGGCTGGAACAGGAAATGAACTCTCCTTTCGGCTGGAGTGTCAACGATCTGATTATTTCCCCCACCCGTTGGCTGGACAACCGGGCTAATCGACAGCGGGGGACCATTTTTGCAACCCGGATGCTGACCAATTATTTTTCTACCAACCTGGCCAAATACGGCAAAGTGGATGCGGAAAATAAAAATCTGCAGGAAGCCCGCGAAACGTATTTTGCCTTCACGGCCGATAGCTGGTGGTTTCCATCCAGCGAGGGCCAGTATAAAAAGGGTATCGCGTTGCTGAAGCAATACGAGGCCGATCTGATCAATAAAACCGCGATCTTCAACCTGCGAACAGACGACATGTACAACATGCTTTCTTTTATCATCAGCACCCAGTTTTTAGATCAACCCCTGGGTCTGCTGGTGCAGTCCAGTGAGGAAGTCCCGTATACCGAACTGGACGATCGGATCTATTATACTCAGGGTGTTATTCTTGTTCTCCGGGATACCCTGCGGACATTTGTTCACCTTTTTCCTGAAATCAAAGAAAAGGGGGGACAGGAAAATATCGAGATCGCTTTCAGAGAGATGAATCGAATCTGTACCTTTGACCCGTTAATTGTTTTGCGGGGATATCATGACTCGGTTACAGCTGATCATCTTGGAAAGATCGCCAAGTATATGATTGCAATAAGAGAAAGAATTAATGATCTGGCTCAATCCATTAAAAGCTAAACATATAGTGTCGTTTTAAAAATACTTAACCCCGACACCGTAAAAAAAGAATGAATGCATGTCAGCCAGTTTTTTTTTCCAAATAATTTTGGCACGGTAAACATTATGGCCGGAGGTATGGGGGGAATTTTCAACCCCTATAAAGATTTCCGTCCCAACCCTCGGTGCAAAATCAGATTCAAAGTACATGCCTCCTCGGCTGTAGTTAAACATCCTGCCCTCATAATACCTTCCGGAAGAGTAATGTTCAAACATGATTTGGGCTTCGTGGCGGAAACGCGATGCCTCTCTTTGGTCGGGATTGGGCTTCATCTATCACTTTCCATAGGGTTGTGTGCACAATCAGTACCGGGTCGCATCCGGTCACCATGGTCGATAGCACAAAGTGTGCCTATTTATCTATAATACAAATATAGAATATAAATTCAAATAGCTATATGGTTTTGCAACTCATATCTGATCGGAATAAACTCTCAGTATAGGGAATGTATGCCACAATTGTTGTGAATTTTTTTTCCCAATGGTCAGGGCCGGACAAGGCAGGCGGTGCACCCGGATGAAGGCGAAAGCAATGATGGGGGCAATTCACAAGGAATCACCCCCAGAGCATTGGGATAACAGTATGACAACCCGCACACTGTTATTAGTAATTATCGTCCATTATTAACAAAACTTTAGATGTTGTATTAAAAGGTCTCCTGTTCGGTGCGGGCGATGATTTCTTCCTGATGGTATAGATCCAGATCAACAAAATAATCGCTGTAGCCGGCGACCCTGACGAGCAAATCCCGGTATTCATCGGGTGCATTCTGGGCTTTCCGCAGGGTCTGTAAATCAACCACATTAAACTGAATATGATGTCCGTTGAGCTTGAAGTAAGCCCTGATAAGATGGGCGATGTTTTCAATCCCCTCTTCCCCGGCGAGGACATCGGGTAAAAAGCGCTGGTTGAGGAGGGTGCCGCCTGATTTGATCTGATCCATTTTTCCCAGAGATTTAATAACGGCCGTCGGACCGTTGCGGTCGGCACCGTGGGAAGGTGACGTTCCGTCAGATATCGGCAGGGTGGCCAGGCGACCGTTGGCCGAAGCACCCAGTTTTTTCCCGAAGTAGATATGACAAGTGGTCGAGAGCATGTTCAGATGATAGGCGCCTTTTTTTGTGTTCGGCTTGCCGTCAATGACCTCAAAAAGTGAGCCGTAGACCCGCTGCATGATCTTATCCGCGTAATCAGCATCGTTTCCATAAAAAGGGGTTTTGTTTACCAGGCGCAAACGCAGGGGTTCCAGTTCTTTAAAATTATTTTTTAGCGCCATCAGCAACTGTTCGAAGGAAATATTTTTTTCCTCAAAAACATGCTTTTTAATAGCCGACAGGCTGTCGGTAACGGTGCCGATTCCGCAGCATTGAATATAATTGGTATTATATCGCGGGCCCCCGTTGTAATAATCTCTCCCGTTGGCAATGCAGTCACCGATGACGACAGACAGAAAAGGCGCCGGTGCATAGTTGGCATACATGCGCTCGATATAGTTGTTAACCCGGATTTTCAGATCGGTGATGTACTGGAGCTGGTGATTAAAAGCCGTGTAAAGCGCATCGAAGTCCTTAAACTGCGACGGGTCGCCGGTTTGCGGTCCGATTTGCTGTTGGCCGATAGGGTCCGTTCCATTATTGAGTGCCAGTTCCAGGATCTTGGGCACATTGAGATAACCGGTTAATATGTAAGCCTCCTTGCCGAAACAGCCAGTTTCGATACAGCCGCTGCACCCGCCCTGGCGGGCATCCTCCAGGGTCTTGCCGGTGCGCATTTGCTCCATGATGACTTCATCGGTGTTAAACACCGATGGGTATCCGTATCCCTGCCGGATGACGCGGCAGGCTGCCTTCAAAAAAAGGTCGGGCGTTTTGTGGCTGATCTGGACGTTGGCCTGGGGCTGAAGAAGATGGATTTCATCCATGACTTCCAGCATAATGTAGGAGACGTCATTGACGCCGTCGGACCCGTCCGGCAGCAACCCACCGATATTGATGTTGGTAAAATCATTATATGTGCCGCTTTCCAGGGCAGTGACGCCGACCTTGGGCGGCGCCGGCTGATTATTGACCTTGATCCAGAAACACTCCAAAAGTTCCTTGGCTCTTCCCCGATTCAGCTTTCCGTCTGTGAGATCCTTTTGATAGAAAGGATACAGGTGCTGATCCAGATGACCGGGGCTCATGGCATCCCACCCGTTTAATTCGGTGATGGTGCCCAGGTGCACAAACCAGTACATCTGCAGCGCCTCCTGAAAATTACGCGGCGCCTGTGCAGGCACCCGGCGGCAGTTTGATGCTATTTTCTCAAGTTCGGCTTTGCGGTCTGAATCCGATTCTTCCCGGGCCATTTTATCAGCCAGTGCGGCATGGCGATCGGCGAAAATAACGGCGGCATCGCAACAAATGGCCATGGCCAAAAGCTCTT
>Ga0316198_10001145_pt1 | contig 15348 bp, 16 predicted proteins | sample OudBieAanoxic_MG_FD_204935 | JGI IMG/M metagenome (GOLD analysis project Ga0316198, IMG submission 204935) | Coastal sediment microbial communities from Oude Bieten Haven, Netherlands - site A anoxic | ecosystem: Environmental > Aquatic > Marine > Coastal > Sediment | place: Netherlands...
GTTGGTGATCGGACTCCCGGTGCAGCACGTCGTCATCCAGATGGTGATCGCCGGTCTGCTGATCTGGTGGGGAGCCCTCAACGACGTCATCGGTTGGATCGGCCTCGTCCTCCTCGCCGCATCCTGGATCTGGTCGCTCGTCCTGCTGCTGAAGACCCGACGTTCGCGAGCGGTTGTCGATGCAGCGCTCGTTGCACATGGCATATCACGCTCTGGTGATCCCGTATCGACGTGGAGGATCATCGTCGCTGCACCCTTCAAGGGACGCGGTGTCGAGAAGATCTCGAACATCCCCTACCGGACCGTGGCCGGCCGCGTTCTCAAGCTCGACATGTACAGAGGCTCCGGCGATGCCACAGGCGGTCCCGCACTCCTCTACGTACACGGCGGTGGATGGACCGTCGGCGACAAACGGGAACAGGGCCTGCCCCTGCTCCACCACCTTGCCCGCAATGGATGGGTGTGTTTCTCGGCCAACTACCGCCTCAGCCCGGGAGCGACGTTTCCCGATCACCTCATCGACGTGAAGGCGGCCCTTGTGTGGATCCGTGAACACGGCGCGCAGTACGGTGCCGACACGTCGTTCGTGGGGGTGGCCGGTGGATCGGCCGGAGGGCATCTCGCGGCGCTCGTCGGCCTCACCGAAAACGACGTTGGTTATCAGCTCGGCTTCGAATCTGCCGACACATCGGCGCAGGCGATCGTGCCGATCTACGGTGTGTACGACACGACCAACCGGCTGGGTGTTCAGAGCGACCAGTACGTACCGATGCTCATGGAGCCGCTTGTGATGAAGGCGTTCCTCGAAAATGAGCCGGAGAGGTTTCACGACGCGTCCCCGCTCGACCGTATCCATCCCCACGTTCCTCCGTTCCTCGTGATCCAAGGAGATCGGGATACGTTGGCACCGGTTGAGGAAGCTCGGGCATTCGTTGGTCGGCTTGCGGAAACATCGAGATCCCGCGTGGTCTACATGGAGTTCCCCGGTGCCCAGCACATCTTCGACCTCTTCTACTCAAACCAGTCCGCGCAGATGGTCGAAGGTGTGCTCGCCTTCCTCGACGACGAGTACCAGCGGAGTCACCGGGTGCCCGACGGGTGAATCGGACCCAGGATCGAGAGGCCAACTGGGCTAGTCGCCGCGGGTGCCCCACGATTCGTTCTCGCCAGGAGCACCGAGTTTCTTGAACAACACACCGAAGAGCCTGCGGGTGATCATCAATGCAAGGACGAGCGCCACGACCTCTATGAAGTGGCCCAACTCGACGTGATCACCAAACACGAAGTTCACCACCTCGAGGATGAAGAGTTTCCCGAGGAACAGGATCGCGAACAGCGAGACGGTGCCGGCGACCTTGAAGAAGGCCCCTTCCTTCTCCGCGAAGAAGCTGTGGACGTGGTGTTCGACACGCATGACCACATCGAGGAGCACCTTCAACAGAACTGCGGTGAGGATCGAGATCGTGAACGAGTCGATCACAACCGCATCCAAATACTCTACGAAGAGGTTCAGGACGAGGGTGTAGATGAGCACATCCGACGTCCACGAGAAGAAGATCTCCTGCTTCTTCGAAATCGTGACCGTGCGAGTGTTGTCGTGTGATGCCATCTGTGGTTCGAGCCTAAACCTAATCTCGCTAGATCGAGATCCCGAAGACGCTGATTGTCGCCATGGCAAGGCCGACAGGCGTGAAGCCTGCCACCGCACTCCATGCCTGCCTCCGCCAAGCCAGCATGCCGGCGATCAAGGCATGAAGGAGGAATCAGAAGGCGAACACCCGAGAAGCGAGAGCAACGGCCTGGGTCACTTCGGTGAGAGACAAACCATCGGCCGAATGGTCGACGGGCGAGCGGTCCTAGGAGTTGGAGGCCATGTCGCCGGCGAAGCCGAGGCGCCGTGCCACCCGATGAACACCGAAGGCGACGGCCTTGCCGAGGATCCACCCGCCGAGGACGTCGCCCGGGTAGTGCACACCCGTGTAGACCCGGGAGAATCCGACGGCACCCGCCAGCGTGTTGATCGGAAGCCAGAGCTTTGGGTACGCCCGATCGACCACACCCGAGAACGCGGCCGCCGATGCGGTGTGGCCCGAGGGGAAGGAAGTCGAATCGGGCTTCTTGAGTTCCCGTGCCTCCGGGACCGGGTCGGTCGGCCGCGGCCGATCCGTAAGACCCTTGAGCACGACATTGGCGAGGAACGACGTGACGCCGATCGCTGCCATCCCTTCAGCAGCTGTCTTGCGACCCTTCGACCCGCCAAACACGGCGAACACCGCCGCGATGCCCATCCACAACCGCGAGTACGAAGCGGCGATCGAGAGAGCCGGCATGATTTTGTCCAGGAGGGGCGAACTCCAGCCGGCGACCATGTCGAAAACGGAGCGGTCGATCTTCTGTGCTTTGTCGAGGAGGGACGGCTCCTCACTCATTCCGAATCGCCTGGTGTTTCACCAACGGCCAGATGGGCGAACGCCTCGGGGGTCATGCCGGTTGAGAATTGGATCTCACGCTTTGCGACACCTGTCGGCAGCACGACCCGCAATGCCGCTTGGTCGATCTCCACATCGATCGGCGCCTTCACCTTGTGGAGGGAGCCGTCGATACCCACGGGGACCTTCTTCTGTGCCGACTCGATGGTCAGCTTCGAGGTCGTCCATTCCTTGATTTCGCCCCGCTTGATCCCGGCAGGATCCACCGCCGATCGGTCGGCCATGATCACTCCGACCAGTCCCGTATCGAGAGCGGCACGCCCCGCAAAGTCAGGGGCCCCGATGTATTGATAGGGGTTGTTCGAGGCGAGCAGCATGCCGATGTTGTCGTGCACCGTGCCGTCTGGCGCCGTCACCGAGAGGCCCTTCTCCGGGTTTTCGGCACTGGCCGCCGCCGCATCGGCGATGCTCTTCGCCTTGTGAGCGCGGTAGTCGGGATCGGCGATCGCTTCGGCGTAGACACCGAATGACACGTTGTTGACGAAGAGACGCTTCGCGATACGCCCGACATCCACCTTGAACTCAACGCCGTCGAATGCAGCGGCGAGGGCCTTCTTCGGATCAGAGCGATCAAGGCCGAGATCCATGGCGAGGTGATTGCGAGTGCCGGACGGCACACACGAGAAGGCGACATCACGCTTGATCGCAACGTCGGCAACACGCGCCTGGGAGCCGTCCCCTCCCGCGATCAAGAGATGGTCGGCACCCCGGTCAACGGCGGCGTTGGCGAGATCGGGGATCTTCTGACCCTTCTTGCGGACAATCGTCTCGATGCCGAGACCAGCTGCGGCGCTTGCGAGCCCGATCCGCTTCGCCTTCCCCCCGCCGCTGCCCGGGTTGATGATCAGCACCGGATGCTTCGATGAGACACGCGCCACAGGAGCAGCGATCAGGTGTGGCTGACGCCGTTTCCACATCGTGTAGGCGAAAACACCCACACCAGCAACCGCCGCCACTCCGACAATCAACTTCACGTGCCGTCGCCAACCACGCTTCTCTTCGGTTGCCTCGGAGCTCATGCTGCCTCCACTCGTTCGTCCGGTGCGCTGTCGACGATAGGTTAATGCTGCCAATGAGGGGAGGTCAGCGCACAGGTTCCACCGGGAAGCCGGTTGACAGGCTAACACCGTTAGCCTATGGTAGCTAACACTGTTAGCCGAATACCGGGATGCCGACCTTGAACACATCCGCCATTGCGAACCCTCCGAACCCATCCGTGAACCCGGCGCCACACGGAGAGGCCGGCTCTTCATGAGCCGTCGCGACGACATCATTGATGCAGCCGGACAACTCCTCGAACGAGACGGCACGGAGGGCCTCACGATGCGCGCTGTCGCCGGCGAGCTGGGCATCCGTGCTCCATCCCTCTACAAGCACATCGCCGACAAACGAGAGTTGGAGATCGCCGTGGTGGCTGCGGCTCTCGAACAGCAGGCAGAAGCATTCGAGAGGGTCATCGCCAACTCGGGCGATCCCGTCCCCGCAATCGCGGCTGCGTACCGATCCTGGGCTCTCGAGCACCCCCACCTCTACACCCTCATGAATGACCAGCCGCTCCCCCGCGACGAGCTCCCGGAGGGTCTCGAGGAACGAGCCGTGCTCCCGCTCCTGGACGCGTTCGGGGGTGACATGGATCGAGCCCGGGCCGCATGGGCATTTGCGCATGGAATGGTGAGCCTCGAACTCGCCGGCCGGTTCCCGGAGCACGCCGACCTCTCAGCGGCATGGAGGATCGGCCTCACGAGCATCAGAATCACAACCGAACCGCACGACCACCAAGGAGAACCGACACCATGACGACACCCACCACGCAATCCCTCGACCGACCCGACGGTCGGATCTCGTACGACGACAACGGCATCGATGGCCCACTCGTGATCGCCGCACCTGGCATGGGCGACACCCGCAACAGCTACCGCCATCTCCGTGACGGCCTCGCCGCCGCGGGCATCCGGTTCGTGACCATGGATGTGCGGGGTATGGGCGAATCGTCGGTTGATTGGAGCGATCTTTCGGACGCCGCCGTTGCATCCGACTACCTCGCGCTCGTCGATGAACTCGGAGGCGGTCCGGCGGTCCTGGTCGGAAACTCGCTCTCGTGCGCGTCGTCCGTCATCGCAGCGACCGAGGTGCCCGACAAGGTGTCCGGCGTGATGCTGCTCGGGCCGTTCGTACGCGACGTACCCATGGCCTGGTGGAAGAAGGCAGCGTTCGGCGCCATGTTGTCGCCACCCTGGGGCCGCTCGATGTGGGTGTCGTACTACCGCAAGAGCCTGTACCCGGGGCCACAACCTCCTGACCACGATGCCTACGTGTCGACCCTGTCCGACAATCTTCGTGAACCGGGTCGCCACGCCGCCTTCCGAGCCATATCCACGAACTCACATGCCGAGTCCGGCAGACGAATCGGCAGCGTTGACCAGCCGGTTGTTGTGGTGATGGGCACCGCAGACCCCGACTTCCCCGACCCGGCGGCCGAAGCGAACGAACTCGGAGAGTTGATGAACGCTGAAGTCGTGATGTCGGACGGTTCGGGACACTACCCCCAGGCCGACAACCCGACCCTCGTGGTCGACGCCCTGGTGAAACTCGTGCGTCAAACCAACCCATCTGATCCGGCGGACTGAACCTCCACGAGCGCGCACCGCAACAAAGTGGCGGTCGTCACACCGCGATCAGGTGTCCCCGATGCAGTAGGACCGACGACTCTCTCAAGTACTCGTGCGGGAAACACTCGCCGAACATGTCGTGGTCGTCGAGCGGCGTGTCACAGCGTTTGCACATGAGCGTCCGCGTTGAGACCACCGGAGTCGGGGGCTTGCGGGGCGCGGACGGCTGTGGGCTGTGCCCATATCCGCCGCATTGGTAGCACCTGCTCATACTGATGTCTTCGACGATTGCGGCCGAAACCTGTAGGCCGGCCGCGGTCAGGTCTGCGAAATGGGTCCCTCGACATGGTCAGCGGAGTAGCTCTCACCCATCACGCGCTCCCAGGATTCTCCGGTTCACATCCTCGATCGACTGCTCTTCAACATCCTTGAGATCCGAGAGACGGCGGTAGACTTCGCCGGCAGCATTGTGAAACCCAGGGGGAGTCCGGCTTCTTCCATCGCGGCGGCGATCTCCGCCATCTCGCCTTCGAATCGCCATGCCTTGCGCCTGATTCGGCTCGCCGTTCCTTCGGCGCGGTCAACGAGACCGGGAATCGACCTCTCCCATACGCGCGCACGGCGAGGAGAAGGGCAGCACTCCCCTTCGTCCATCCCGCATAGGCGGCTTTGAGTGCAGAAGCTGAACCTACGTCGCCGCCGAGCACCCGTGCGTCGAGATTCGAGCCGTCCCACAATGCGGCAACAATCCCAGCGTCGGATCCGGCGAGGTACAACCTGGCCAGTCCGGGTTCCGTCGGCGGCGGCCCGACGATTCCTCCGTCGACGAACCGGTCGAACCGGGCTGCAATCTCTCGCACGGTCGCCGGGGCGATGGCGTTCGCATCCACGTAGATGCCCTCGAAGCCGAGACGCTCAACCTGGATAGCCACGGCGACGGCGGCATGGGGAGGGCACACGGAGATCAGCGTGTCGGAGGCGGCAACGAGATCTGGCACCGATCCGCTGTCGACGAGGCTGTGTGTTGCTGCTCGTTCCTTGGTTTCCGGTGAGCGGCCCTCACTTGCCCACATCACGGGAACCGAAGCCTCGCCGGCAAGCACCGCACCCATGGCGCCCGGATGGAGAATCCCTACGTTCACGCCGGCCACCATAGATGTGGCGATTGACTGTCGAAAGCGAGGCCGCGACCATCCACGCCACTTGCGGATATCGGCGCTAGCGTGATGACTAGGGGGCAGAGCGTTCTGACATGTCAGCCACCGATCGACCCACGGAGACGGACTCCGTCATCGACCTCACCGGTGACGGACCTCTCCTGCAGCCTCCGGGGACCGAGGAACGGATCCGCCATTCGTTCGCGCATCTGCTGGATGCGTTCGCCGCCTTCACAGCAATCCGGGACGGGACCGGCCAGATCGTTGACTTTCGTGTGGACTACACCAACAACGGAGCCCGTGCTGTCGCCGAAGCCACACCGCAGGACGCGGAGAGATCTGATCAAGCCGAGACCCTCGCTGAGCGGCACAAACGTGAGCTCTTCGACGACTTCTGTCACGTGGTGGAGACGGGTGAACCGCTGGGCACGCAGCACCTGGAGTACGAGAACTCAGGGCACGACCGGGGCCAGATCGCTCGATCATTCGACGTTCGTGCCGAGAAGGTCGGTGACGGTTTGGCGGTCGTGTGGAGAGACGTGACAGCACACGTACTCGTGAAGGTCGAACTGGAACAGCGCAATCAGGAGTTAGCTCTCGTCGGCGAGATGGTGGAGTACCTCCAGGCCGTCGAATCGTCGGACGAGATATTCGATATTGCCGCGAGCTTCTGTTCCCGCCTATTCGGCGCGTTGTCCGGCGGGCTCTTTCTGCAGAACGAGTCTGGGCACGACCTCGAAGCGGTGACCTCGTGGGGTGACGGCGCTTGGGGTGACCAGGTGTTCGCACCCGAGAGTTGCTGGGCAATCCGCCGTGGGAGGCGCCACGGAAGCCTCTGTGCGACCGACTCCCCACGCTGCGCGCACGCGGCAGACGGTGTGGAAACACTCCTCTGTATTCCGCTCATCGCGCAGGGGCGAGAGTCCGGCCTCCTCGTGCTCGCCAATTCCGGGACCGCGAGCCTTTCGAGCACGCCGCCCGGCAGCGCAGCGAGCGAGGCACTTGCCGTCTCCGTGGGTGAACACCTTGGTCTCGCCCTTACGAACATCAGACTCCGCGAATCACTTCGGGAACAGTCGATCAGGGATCCGCTCACGGGGATGTTCAACCTTCGCTACCTGGAGGAAACGCTCGAACGCGAGATGAATCGCTCTGCCCGCAGCGGCAAACCAATCGGCCTGATGGTGCTCGACGTCGACCGCTTCAAGGAATTCAACGACACTTTCGGTCACTCGGGCGGCGACGCCTTGCTGTGTGAACTCGCCGCGTTGCTCCACTCCATCACCCGGGTCGAAGATGCGGCATGCCGCTATGGGGGCGACGAATTTGTGGTGCTCTTGCCCGAGAGCGCACTCGATGTGACACTGCTCCGGGCGGAGGAAATCCGAGAAGCCGCCAACCGGTTCAACATCACCCACGAGGGTTTGGCGCTGGATCCGATCACGGTCACCGTCGGGGTTGCCGCGTATCCCAACCACGCAACCGACATGGCTGAATTGTTGCGCGCCGCGGACGAGGCAATGTACGAAGCAAAACGCGCCGGGGGCAATCGGGTGCAGGTCGCTCAGACGGTGAGCCGCCAGGACCAGGATCCCACAACGTCGCCGTAGCGACGAAGCCGGGCATCCGGCAGCATGGACGAGGTTGCTCCGGTTATCGCACTCGACATCCAGAGTGGAACTACGCTCGCAGCTGAGAACGAACCATGACGACCAGCAGCACCACACCGCCCCTCAGCGAGAGCAGGCCAATCTACGTGGAGCGGGTGAACGCGGTCATCGACTACATCGAGGCCAACCTCGCCGATGACCTGTCGCTCGCAACGCTGGCCGAAGTCGCCCACTTCTCGCCGTACCACTTCCACCGGGTGTTCAGCACCATGGTCGGCGAGACTCTGAGCCGGTTCATCAGCCGACTGCGCGTCGAACGCGCCGCAACGTTGCTGGTTCAACACCCCAACCGAGCAGTGACCGACATTGCTGTCGACTGCGGCTTCACGAACCCCTCTTCGTTCGCCCGATCGTTCAGAGAGACATTCGGGATGAGTGCGTCCGAGTGGCGAACCAGCGGCTTCGTGGGCTACGAACGGGAGCCGGGGGAAACCATTCGCGACGTCGTCGGGAATCTGGGGTTGATCAACGAGGAATACGGCATCATCGACGCACAGATCTCGCCGACCGGCGGGATCCCGACATGGAGCGTTCGCGCCGGCACCCTCGGGTCGGTGACGGTGACGGTCGAGGAGATCACCGCCCTGAACGTCGCCTATGTGCGGCATACCGGTCGCTACCAGGGGCTCGCCGACGTCTTCGCCGACCTCTTCACCCGCCTCATGGCCTGGGCGCAGCCGCGGGGCCTCGTTGGACCCGACAGCCAGATCCTCACCGTCTACCACGACAACCCGAGCATCACTGAAGACGAGCGACTGCGCGTGAGTGCATGTATCACGGTGCCACCCGGCACGGAGACGTCAGGCGATGTCGGGCAGATGATCGTTGAGGGGGGCCGATTCGCCGTCGGACACTTCGCCTTGGGCGACCAGGACTACGGGGAAGCCTGGTATTCCCTCGCGGGAGGGTGGCTCCCCTCGAGCGGGTACGAGCCCGACGACCGGCACCCCTATGAGCGATACCCGTTCGACCAGGCCGACGCCGATCCGGGCAAGCGGCGGGTCGACATCTGCCTGCCGGTGCGGCCGCTCAGACGCTACTGAGCGTTCTCGAAGACCGATCCCCAGTCGAACGTGGCTGAGTCCTCATACCACTCGGGCCACGAGGCACACCACGCCGGTGTGTTCACATCGCGGATCCGATCGACCGCCGGGTGATATGGCTTGATATCGAGGATCGGCGTGCCGTCCTCCGCATCGATGTACGGCACGCGCACGATGCCGTCCGTCACGTCGATCGAGATCACGGGCACTGCCGTGAGTGCGATCGGGTTCGGACGCGCAGGTGATCGGGTGGCGAAGATGCCGATCGCGGCAGGTGCGTCGCGATACGGCCGCTCAGCGATGGTCATCTCCCGGAACATGGGGTCGTCGAGGAGATGACACCACCAGAGAACGTTCAGATGGCTGAACCCGTCGAGTTCCGTGAGCGCCGGCCGGTACGGCTCGGCGATGACGAGAGCGAAGCCGTCCTCATCCACCCGGACGTGGCCGATCGACGCGACCGTGAAATGACCTTCGGACATGGGTACCTCCTGGGTCTGTTGTGTCCATCCGAACGTAGGACCGGTTCGACAGACGCGCTACACCCATCTTGCGATCCGTTGTTCACCACTTGCGCTGTGGCACGAGGCGTGTTCGGTGATGCCTTCCGAAACGACTGTGTTGACGCCCAACTATTTCGTGTTAGTCTTACTAATATGAATAAAGGGGAGACGACTCAGCTACGCCGATCGAAAGCCGGTGCCAGCGGCACGGTTGAACCGGGCAAGACCCCGAAGCGTCCATATCGGATGACCGCTCGCGCCGAGGCGACGGAAGCCACCGGGAACGCGATCCTCGATGCGGCGCTAGCTGCTTTCGAACGGCTGCCGTTCGACCAGGTGACCCTGAATGACGTGGCCGCCCAGAGCGGCGTGACGGTCCAGACCGTGCTTCGGCGCTACGGCTCAAAGGAGCTGTTGTTTGAGGCGGTGGCACAGCGCGAAAGGGTCCGCATCACCACATCCCGAGCGGTCCCCGAAGACGCCGACCTCGAGACCGCGCTCGGCGGGCTGATCGACCACTACGAGGAGGACGGTGACGTCGTCCTCCATCTTGTCGCTCAAGAGCACCACTCCGCTCTTGTGCGAGAAGTCGTGCGAGACGGTCGCCGGATCCACCGCGAGTGGGTCGAGCGGCATTGCGAAGCAGCCCTCGCCGGAACACGCGGGCAACAGAGGGAACGTCGAATCCATGCTGCGATAGCGGCAACCGACTTGAACACATGGAGCCTGCTGCGCCGAGACCTCAGCCTCGAGAGAGGAGAGGTGGAAGCGATCATGATCACCCTATTGAACGGAATGGAGAAGTCCTGATGGCATCGATCCTTGTCTACACGTCCCCCGCTCGGGGACACCTGTATCCGGCGCTCGGCGTCGCCCTCGAGTTGCAGCAGCGCGGCCACGATGTTCATGTTCGCACGCTCGCTGAAGAGGTGGATCGGGTCCGGTCCCTCGGGCTCAGCGCCGATGCGATCGACCCCGCAATCGAGGCGCTGGACATGGATGACTGGCGCGGGGCCAACCCCATGGAAGCTCTCGAATTCGGGATGAAGGTCTTCGGAAGTCGAGCCGAATTCGAGGTGAACGATGTTCAAAACGCGATCTCGCAGACCTCGGCGGATGCACTGCTGGTGGATACCAATAGCTGGGGAGCTCAGGCCGTGGCGGAGGCCTCAGAACTACCGTGGGCGACTTTTCAGCCATACTTCACTCCCCTGCCGGGGCGCGGCGTGCCGCCTTTCGGACCCGGCTTCCGCCGCAACACCGGCGTATCGGGCCGACTGCGCGATGGCATCGTGGGGCGGCTCACATTCGGCAAGTTGTCGAAACTGGCGCTTCCCGGGATCAACGCTCAGCGAACCAGGCTCGGCCTCGCTCCACTGACGAGCATGGAGAGCTTCCTGACACGACCCCCTCGAGTCATCTACTTCACGGCGGAAGCGCTCGAGTATCCGCGCGAGAGTTGGCCTGAGAGCTTCCGCTTTGTCGGGCCTGCGACGTGGGGCCCCGAGTCCAACGAGCCAGAGTGGATGTCGGAGGTGGACCGCCCGATCGTCCTCGTCACCTGTTCGACCGAGCGACAGGAAGACGCTGCGATTCTGAGCGCAGCCCTCGAAGGGCTACCGCAGGAGGGATACTTCGTGGTTGGTACGAGCGCCGCGTTCGCTCCCGAGGAGCTGGCAGCGGTACCAATGCCCCACGCTCGCGTCGTGCGTTTCATCCCACATGATTCCATCCTTCCCCGAGCGACCGCGGTGGTCTGTCACGGGGGTATGGGGATTACCCAACGCGCGCTCGCCCAAGGTGTGCCGGTGGTGGTGGTGCCATTCGGGCGCGATCAACTCGAAGTCGCTCGGCGCGTCGAGGATGCGGGGGCCGGCGTGAGGCTGCCGCCGAAGGACCTCAACGCGTCCAGCCTCGCGTCGGCAGTGCGAGAGGCAATCTCTCTCGAGGCCGGGGCACAACGGATGTCCGCCGCCTTCTCCGAATCCGGAGGAGCTGGAGCAGCAGCCGACGCCTTCGAGGAGGTGCTGAAGCAGGACCCCGCCACCGCGATTCGCTGAGTGACCTGAAAACGACCTGGGCCAGACTCACTGCGTCGGCACGGGCCCACAAACCCATCGTGCTAATTGACGGCACGTGGGGTTCGTCTACTCGTGCTGGCCCAGGCTTGTACTCGACCCGTCGTCCGTGCCCACCGAGGCTTGGATCGCCCCGACAAACCGGCGAGCGAGGTCGCGATTGATGTCATCGGGGACGGGCTGCGCTCCGGGCGGAAGGCTGTCATACGCCTGCACAATCCGTTCGAGCGAGCGTGCCTGCATGGCAAAGCCGAGGTCCATCGACTCGATGCTGTTGCCCTTTGGCTGGGGTCCGGCGAGGTTCATCATCCGGCCTCGCGCAATCACGTCCACGGTCCGGCCGTCTTCGAGGATATGCCGCTCGATGGTGTGGCCGAGCGGTGTCCTCTCCACGGTGATGGCATCGATGACTGCGAGGTCGATCTCCCAGTCGAAGTGCCCGGCATTGGCCAAGAGCACGCCATCACGCATGCGGCTGATCGCAGTCTCGCCGACGACGTTTTGAGACCCCGTCGCCGTGATCACGACGTCCGCACCGCCGATCATCTCTTCGACCGCCCCGACTCGGAACCCGTCAACCGCTGCCTCCATCGCCGTGATCTCGTCGACCTCGGCCACGCACACGTGTGCTCCGTTAGCTCTGGCGTAGTGGGCGATGCCGCGTCCGCACCATCCGTACCCGACTACGAGTAGGGATCTCGACTGCGGCATCAGGTTCGTCAGGCGGCAGAACGACTCGTAGACCGACTGCCCGACCGCGTGTTTGTTCTCGACGATGGCTTTGAGGGGAGAGTCGTTGATCACAATCACAGGGACGTGAACGAGCGAAGCCAGCTCGGTGGTGAGGCGGATGTGCCCGGAGGTTGTTTCCTCCGTCGCTCCCAGAACCGGAATGTCGAGATCGATCGCCAGCTTCATCAAGTCTGCGCCATTGTCCAAAAGCACGTCCGGCTTGGATTCGACCACGGACCGGACCGTTGCGAGATGCTCCTCGCGTGTATCCGAACCGCTGCCTCGGGCATCGATTCCGTTCTCTCGCAGCAACGCGACCATGTCGTCCTGGGTTGTTCCGTAGTTGCCGGCTGCCACCACGTCTGCACCGCCCCGGCGTAGAGCGAGGACGAGCACCCCCGTCTTGACCTCCAGATGAAGAGATACACCAATGCGAATCCCACGAAACGGCTGTGTGTCCTCGAACTCGCTCGCAATCTCCGTCATCAGCGGCATATGCGACTCCGTCCAGTGGAGGTTCTGCGCCGCCTCGATTGTGTCCATCGTCATCCTCCGTTGCAGAGCAGTCTTCGGGTACGCGGACGTTAACTGCCTGACGTCTACCGCATTGCCCGGCGACATTGCTGCCGACGGCTTCTGTTGTCAGGTGGAGTCGGTCAACGGTTCGAGAACTACGACGGCGGTCTCTGTCGGCCGAAGGGCTGCGAAGTTGTCGAGGTCCTTGTCGATCTCGCCCCAACGGGCCCACAACCGTGCCCGCTCTTCACCAGCGGCCGCCCGGCCAACAACCGGGTAGTCGGCTCCTTTGATCTCAACCTGAGCTTCGGGATGCGCCTGCAGATTGAGCCACCATGCCGGTTCACCCGGTGACCATCCGTTCATCGCCATCGTCACCAGGTTCGGGCCGTCCTCGAAATAGCCAAGGATGACGCTCCGCTCTTCGCCGGATCGACGCCCAATCGTGGTGAGGCGCAAGGCACCCCAGCGGCCCGGCTTCGGACGCCACAGCCCGACCCGGCCCCGGGTGATGCGATACAGACCGCGGTGCGTGAACCATGCGAGGCGCACAAACCACCGTGGAGGAACCCGTACCTTCTTCGCGGATTCGCTCGCCATGATTCGGCCTCTCGTCGATGGGCATGACCGATACTAACCAACGGCTCCGACGCGAGACCGAGCGGATGCGGGCGCTGCGTTTGCGCCGTTCTCGATTGTTCATTCCGGCGAAACAGGCCCGAAACGTGTGCCTCCTAGCTTGCCTCCGCATCCGGTCGTCCTTGGGACACCGGATCCTGTGATTCAGGAAGCGAATGGGAACGCAAGAGTAGAGGAGACATCCCATGAAGAGGAGATTGCTGATCGTTGGCGCTGCCGCGAGCGTTTCGACGCTCGTACTGGCCGCGCCGGCGATGGCGCAGGATGGAATCACGGCCGAGTCGGTGCAGGTAACCCTGGACAACATCTGGGTTCTGCTCGCCGCTGTGCTGGTGATCTTCATGCAGGCCGGCTTCGCACTCGTCGAAGCGGGCCTGACGCGAGCCAAGAGTGTCGCCAACATCATGATGAAGAACTTGATGGACTTCTCCGCCGGCGTAATCGCGTTCGCGTTGGTCGGATTCGCGATTGCGTTCGGTCCAGGCAACGCGCTCTTCGGGACCGAAGGCTGGTTCCTGGACCCGGGCGTGTTCGCCGAGGGCTACTTCGGTACCTTGTCGCTTCCAACGTTCTTCATCTTCCAAGTGGCCTTCGCCGCGACCGCCGCAACGATCGTCTCCGGCGCGATGGCGGAGCGGACGAAGTTCAAGAGCTACTTCGTCTACAGCTTCGTCATCACGGCCTTGATCTACCCGATTGTCGTCCACTGGCTGTGGGGCGGCGGCTGGCTCTCAACACTCGCAACGCCGATGATCGACTTTGCCGGTTCCACCATCGTCCACAGCGTGGGTGGTTGGGCCGCCCTCATGGGTGCGATCATCCTGGGGCCGCGGATCGGTAAGTACGCGAAGGACGGGTCACCACGAGCCATCCCGGGCCATTCGATCCCATTTGCCATCATCGGCGTCTTCATCCTCTTCGTCGGCTGGTTCGGCTTCAACCCAGGGTCGGAGCTCGCGGCCGACGGAGCTGTTGGCTACATCGCACTGACGACGCTGATCGCCGGAGCCACCGGCGCCGTGTTCGCGACGATCACCGTGTGGCTCAAGACCGGAGTCCCAGACGTGGCGATGGCCGGCAACGGCACCCTCGCCGGACTCGTCGCCATCACCGCCGGCACCGCGAACGTGTCCAACTGGGGCGCCGCGCTCATCGGTGCGCTCGCTGGGATCATCGTCGTGTTCTCCGTGTTCTTCTTCGAAAAGCGCAGGGTCGACGACCCCGTCGGCGCAATCTCGGTGCACGGCGTGTGTGGGGCGTTCGGCACGCTGATGGTTGGTCTCCTCGCCACCGAGGGCGGCCTCTTCTACGGGGATGGATTCGATCAGCTTCTCACCCAGATCGTCGGCGTGGTAGCGGTGTTCGCATTCGTGACGATCACGTCGGGCTTGCTGTTCCTCGCCATCAAGGCGACGATCGGCCTGCGGGTGCCGCCCGAGGAAGAGGTCGCCGGTTTGGATGTCATCGAGCACGGCGCCCCGGGGTACGGTCCTGACGTTCTTTCCACGGCGCCGGCCGCGGGCTGAAGGGAGTAGCAACATGAAACTGATCACCGCGGTCATCAAGCCGCACAAAGTCGACGAGGTCATCGATGCCCTCAGGTCCGCAGGGATCCAGGCCATCACCGTCACCGAGGTCAAGGGCTTCGGCCGCCAGGGCGGCCACACGGAGACCTATCGGGGAGCGGAGTACACGGTCGACTTCACACCGAAGGTGAAGCTCGAGATCGTGGTCGACGCATCGGCCGCCGCAATGGCAACCGATGTCATTCAGACCACGGCGAGCGCGGGGAAGATCGGAGACGGCAAGATCTGGGTCACCCCGGTCGAGGCCGTGATCCGTATCCGCACCGGCGAGCAAGGGAAGGACGCGATCTGACCCATTGACCGCCGGAGGCGCGTGCATCGGCTCC
>Ga0316198_10001146_pt1 | contig 15346 bp, 11 predicted proteins | sample OudBieAanoxic_MG_FD_204935 | JGI IMG/M metagenome (GOLD analysis project Ga0316198, IMG submission 204935) | Coastal sediment microbial communities from Oude Bieten Haven, Netherlands - site A anoxic | ecosystem: Environmental > Aquatic > Marine > Coastal > Sediment | place: Netherlands...
GATCTATAAGATAAGGCTCGCCATTTTCGGCGATTAAGTAATTGCCGCTCCATAGATCGCCATGCAACATAGATGGCCTAACATCTGTACAATAGGCGCTAATAACAGATTGAAGTTTATCAGCGTTCGGAACATCTTCTGTTGTCAGGAACCTGCGATTGATAGCAGTTTGAAATTGGGGGCCTAAACGTTCTTTTATATAAAATGAAATCCAATCATCATGTTTCTGGTTTGACTGGGGCAAATTCCCAATAAAATTTGGATTTTCCCAACCATAAAAATTGGACCCCACTTGATGCATTGCCGCAAGTTGAACCCCAAACTTTTCCAAATCCTTTACTTCCGGGTTTTTGGAGGCCACGTACTCCATTAACAAACAAGCTCCTTTTTCCAGTGCATTAACAGTGTAAACAAGCGGAGTTTTTACAGTTTTAGTTTGGTCAATAGCCTTTAAGCCATCTACTTCTGCTTCAAACATAGATTTCGCTGCGGAAGAACTGTTTATTTTGCAAAAAACACGATCAGAATCTGTATATAGTACATATGCCCTGGAAATATCTCCGCCGGAAACAGGCACACAATTTTTAACTTTGGTTCCTATGAGCGCGCCTATAAAATCTTTAAGCTCAGCATTCATTTTTCCTAATTAAAAAGACTAGCAGGCATTCTCTTCTATTTATAAAGAATATTGTAATACTCATCAGCCATTCTGCGGCTTGTAAAGGCTGGTACAACGCCATCTATTCCTTTAAAAACCATTTCCTGCCATTTCTTCGGATTGTCATAAAATATTGGAAGAACTCGTTTTTCAAGGGTATTGTAGAGATTTTCACTGTCAAATTTATCCTGTTCCCAGGCAGGAGATTTATAATCCGCTTCGGGAAGAACGAATGAATTTTCTCCATCATCAGCAAATTCAGGAATCCAGCCGTCGTTAATTGTTAAGTTTATAGAGCCATTCATAGCAGCTGTCATCCCGCTGGTGCCAGAAGCCTCCCTGGTAATTCGGGGAGTATTCAACCACACATCTGAACCTGTTTTAAGCTTTCGGGAAAGTTCCATTTCATATCCAATAAGGACCGCCATATTCGTTTTAAATTTTGTATAATTTACAAGGTGATTAAACATGTCTATGGAATAATAATCTGTAGGATATGGTTTCCCTGCCCAAATAACCTGAATTGGATAGTTCACTGAAGAAGCAAGTTTTTCGAAACGCTCAAGATCATATAATAATAGATCTGCCCGTTTATATTGAGCAAATCTTCTTGCCCAGACTATGGTAAGAACATTGGGATCAAAAAGTTTCCCAGTCTGATCTAACACAACATCAAAAAGCTGGGATTTTAATTCTATTTTTCGCTTTTTAAACGCCTTTTCATTAAGGCTCTTCCATGCCTTAGCAAGAACGCCATCCTGCCAAAAACCCTGGTTTTGGGAATTGGTTATAGGGATAATTTTGCTTGTCCCCTTAAAGCTATTCCACATATTGTTAGCTACAACAGCGTGGAGTTTGGAAACAGCATTGACCCTTTTAGCCATTCTAAGTGCGGAAACCGTATAGTTTAGCATATCATCATTTACCACTTCTTTTTGAAGCTCTTCTTCCGTAAGCGTTCTTCCAAAGAAACCACAACTATTCAGCAGATGCCCATTTCGCTCCATATTACCAGCTTTTTCGGGTGTATGTGTGGTAAAGAACATTTGGTTTTTGGTAATTCCAATATTACGCAGGTAATAAAATGCAGGCAATGCATGTCCTTCATTTAAATGATATATATCTGCCCCGCCTAATTCCTGTACCACCTTGGCGCCTCCAATGCCAAGAACAATATTTTGCGAGATACGTGTTAATGTATTGTTGTCGTATAAATGGTCTGTAATGGTTTTAGACAAATGGTCATTACCAGGGACGTCTGTGGTAAGCAGATAAATTGGAACAGAGCCAAACACTTCTGGCTTTAGAACGTATGCCCGTACTTTAACGGATGGGTTATCGTGAATTTTTACCTCTACCTCTATTCCGGAATCTTCAAGGAAATTATAATGTTTTTCAATAAAACTAGTTTGTAAGGTCTGGTCCGTGTTTCGGCCCTGGTCATAATATCCATATTTCCAAAGCATTCCTATGCCTATCATATTTTGCTTCAATTCCATTGCTGAAATCATATGAGATCCTGCTAGATATCCGAGGCCTCCGGAATAGATTTTAAGCGCCTGATGAATACCAAATTCCATACTAAAATAAGCCGCCTTTTTTTTATATTTTGTGTTGGTTTTATAAGGATGATACCATGTATTGTATTTACTTGACATAAAAGAGTATTTTTTAAGAGGCCACTAATTTAAAATAATAGAAATGAAACAAGAATGAAAGAATCTTTTTTTTTGATATTATAGCATAAACTACTCCAGGTCTTCGGGATAACGGCCAATTGCCGTCCAACCACCATCTACGACCAAGGTTTGGCCATTTATATGCGCGGCCCCTTCTGAAAGAAGAAAAAGACAGGCTTCTGCCACATCATTTGGTTTGCCAACGATACCTCTTGGGATTAGTTTACCCCAGGTTCCGGCATAGTCTGGCTCTTCCTCTTTTGTACGCTCAGTAAGGGTTGCACCCGGAGCAATTGCATTAACGGTAATTTGGTAAGGCGCCAGGGCAAGCACGAGGCTTTTTGCCATCATTTGCAAGGCAGCTTTGGTCATTGAATAGGCTGTTAAATCTGGATATCCCTTGATTCCCGTAATAGAGGACATCAGAATTACTCGGCCCCCATCCCCTTGTTTTTTCATAATTTCTCCGGTTTTCTGCACCAGAAAAAAAGCACCTTTCAAATTAAGCCCTATTACTTTGTCGAATTCCTGTGGTTTAAATTTAAAGAAATCCCCAAATAGGGTTATTCCGGCATTTGGAATAACAAAATCTATTCTGTCATATTGTTCCAATGCAAAATGAACAAGCCTATCGACAACCTGAACATCTCCTGCATCGCCAATAAAAACTGAACAACTGTCGGGAAATTTTTGCTTCAGACTCATCAATTTGTTCTCGGCCACCTTTTCATCTAGTTCATTTAGAACTGCTCTTGCACCATTTTTCAGCAATAACTCAGCAATGGCATACCCTATTCCCATACCTGCCCCGGTTATAATTGCCACTTTTTCCTTTATTCCTGTGAAGATCATAGATTACCTTTAAAACAATTAACCTTATAACCACCAATTTTTGCCTTATAGCTAAAGAGCCCTCCACTATGCGGGTATAACCTAAGACTTTCTTCTGACATGCCAGTCCGGGCTGTTGTAATATATAACGTTTTCAGGTCTTTTCCCCCAAAGCAGCAGGAAGTGACATGAGGCGCATCAACAACAATTATATCTTCAACTTCTGCTGTTTTTGGGTTCCAGCGTCTTACACAACCACCACCCCAATGAGCAATCCATAGCATCCCTTCCTGATCAATTGTCATTCCATCCCCTCCACCATAAGATTCAGGGATTTTGAATAGGGTTCTCCGGTTAGAAATTTCACTGCCAGAAATATCAAAATCATATTCCCAAACCTCATAAACGGCAGTATCAATATAATAAAACTTGGTCTTATCGGGAGACCAAGACATCCCATTTGAAATTGATGTATTCTTAATTTCTAAGGACACTTTTAAATCTTTATCCAGCTTAAATAGATTACCATAACCACGTTTAAGATTTTTGTGCATGGTTCCTATCCAAAAGTTGCCGTTAGAATCACATTTACCATCGTTAAACCTTAAATTTCGATCGGAGTTTTCCAGGACAGCAAGGCGCTTGAGTTCATTGGTCTGATAATTAAAGGAGGCAATGCCAGTCTCCATCGCCAAAAGTAACTTGCCCGCACTAACCGGGATTACCGCACCTATCATTTCATCAAAACCCCATTCAGTATTCTTAGCGGTATTTATGTCATACCTATGAAGGACCCCCGCCTCTATATCAACCCAAAATAGCTGCCCAGATTCATCATCCCAAAAAGGACCTTCTCCAAGAGTTGCCTTTGCATCATAAACAAGATTTGCTTTCTGCACTCTCAATAAATATTTAAATCATTCTTTGTTTCTGAGTTCCAAGCCCTTCAATGCTTAACTCAACCAAATCTCCTTTAGCAAGGTAAGATGGTGGATCCAAACCTATACCTACTCCGGCAGGCGTTCCGGTAGAAATTAAGTCGCCAGCTTCAAGAAGCATAAATTGGGACAGGTAATATACAATAAAGGCCGGCCTGAAGATCATAAACGAGGTATTGCCATTTTGCCTTAATACCGAATTTACCGACAAAGTCATTTTAAGATTATCGAGCTCTCCTAGTTCATCCGGAGTTGCAAGGTAAGGGCCAACCGGACTAAATCCGGGGCATGATTTACCTTTAATCCACTGCCCTCCTTTTTCCAATTGAAATGACCTTTCAGACAAATCATTTATAACGCAATATCCGGCAATAGCTTCGGCGGCCTCCGCCTCATCTTTAAGGTAGAGTACATTTTTATTCAGAACCACCCCAAGCTCTACTTCATAATCTGTTTTGACAGAATTTTTTGGAATAGACACATCATCATAGGGGCCACTTAATGTGTTGGTAGCTTTTCCAAAAATAATGGGTTCTTCAGGAATGGCCATATTAGATTCTGCAGCATGTTCAGAATAATTAAGGCCTATACACATAATCATTCCTGGTCTGCCAATACAGGGCGCATGTCTTACAGAATCTGGAACTTCCTGCAAACCAGCAGCATTAGACGCCAGGTACTTCTCAAGTTTTTGTAATCCGTTATTTTGAAAAAAGTTTCTATCCCAATCACTGAATTCTTCGGAGCAGTCTAGTCTTTTGCCCTGATGCAGAACACCGGGCTTTTCGTTTTCTTTTTCACCAAAGCGTATTAGTTTCATAGTTGGTTGTATTTAAAATTCGGCCAAAATTTAATCAAATAAGAAATATTTTTTAGCCTTTTCTATGGTTTTATAAATATAGTAAACCAGATTAACCTTAACGTATTAATATAATTGAAAAAAAAATCACAATCATCAGGGACTACTGTATGTTTTAAAAACAAGGTAATAAAATCCCGGAGATTACTATTCTTTAAGGTGTAAGAATGAGGTAAAACAGGAAAACCAAGACTGCTTTAAGCAGCTATTTTAAGATAGACTCATATTTTGCTTTATCATCCATCAGGCTGTAAGCGGTTAATATAGCCTCATCATTTTTTAAGTAATACTGGTAAAGGCCTTCTCTGTAGAAATACCGCTTTATAATTTCGTCCTGAAGATTTATCTGAATTTCCTTTTGATAGGTTTCAAGAGCGTTTAGTTTTCGTTTGTTAATTTCGGCTAACAGGCTTTTGTAGCTTTGCTGTATATCTTCGCCATAAATAGCCTTGTCATCCCCTATAATTGCTTCTTTTAGGGCTTTTTCCGTTTTAGTTTCAAAATTAAAATTGCTCTGCGATACGTAGTTTTTAAAATCTTCAAAGTCCGAAGGCTTAAAGCTAAATTCGTCAATACCTGCAAAGGCATTTTGATAGTAATAGTTGGTGGCGAAATCAAATACAACACTATTGTTTAAAAGAGCCTTGGTAAGCGCATTAGTCTTTAATACAGCTATTTCAATATCAGGCATTACCCCTCCGCCATCTTCAACTTTTCTGCCATTTCGTGTCTGAAACTGGTTAAATTTAGTCGTTTTCACGGCATTCCCATCTTCATCTCTGTTCCAGTAATCCAAAGATTGAATACAACGTCCGGAAGGGGTATAATATCTGGAGATAGTAACTTTTAATTGAGTGCCATAGGTAAGCCGGAGGGGTCGTTGAACCAATCCTTTGCCAAAACTTCGCGCCCCAATAATTACAGCTCGATCCAAGTCCTGTAAACTTCCTGAAACAATTTCACTAGCCGAAGCACTTCCACCATTTACTAAGACAACCAATGGGATGTCTTCATCTACAGGCTGATTTTTTGTTTTGTACTCACGATTGAATTTTTTTACTTTGGATTTGGTAGTTACAATCAGCTCTCCTTTGGGCACAAAGAGATTTGTAACATTAATTGCTTCAGATAAGAGCCCTCCGGGATTTCCTCTTAGATCTAAAATAATTTGTTCGGCACCTTTCCCTTTTAAATCGAGAAGAGCTGCCTTTGTCTGGGAAGATGCCTTTGCATTAAATTTGGAAAGCACTATATAGCCCGTATTTTCATTTACCATGTTGTAAAAAGGAACAGCATCAACCTCTATGGCCTCTCTTTCAATTATAGTTGTATTGGTTTTACCTTGTCTTTCGTAGGTTACTTCTACTTTGGTATTGTTGGCTCCTTTTAATAGTTCACTTGCATCATCTTTAAAATCTGAAATGGAAATGTCTCCAATTTTAATGATTTCATCTCCCGCTTTTAAACCTGCTTTATCTGCCGGATAACCTTTGTATGGTTCAATAATTACCAGTTTGCTATCATATGAACGGACTAAAGAACCTATTCCGGAATATTCCCCCGCGTTGTTTATTTTATAAGCCTCTACGTCCTGCTCATTAAGGAATTTAGTATAAGGGTCAAGATCATCCAGCATGTTTTTTATGGCGGTATCCATAAGTTCTGCAGGATTGGTTTCATCTACATAATTCATGTTTAATTCCTTAAACAGGGTGGTAAAAATTTCTATCTGTTTAGCAATTTCAAAAAAATCACTTTTAAAACTACTTCCAACGACTAGCATAACAACCGCTAGCGTTGGTATCAGCACTTTTTTACTTAATAGGGTTTTCATTAGTTACTCTTATTAAAAATTGTTTTAGAATTACCTGCATTTGCTTTTCTACCTCTTCGTATTCAGGTATTTCTTTTCCAAGGTATAAAAATAGAAACGCAAAGCTTCCCTCGATGTTGTTAAAAATTTGTTCTTTGTTTAGCCTGTAGCTTTCCCTTAATAATCTTTTAATCCTATTTCTTTTTACCGCACTTTTAAAATTTCTTTTTGGTACAGCAACCCCGCATTGAACTTTTGTTTTGGCAGGGGTTTTTATGTCTAAATAAATTAACTTTAAAGGGTAGCTGGTAATAGATTTTCCTTCCTCAAAAATACCGCGAATAAGGCTCTCGCTTTTTAATTTTTCTTTTTTTGGAAATTTTGAGGACATAACGCCGCTAAATTAAACAATAAAAATCATGCTCGGTCAGTATGATAAATATCATATTTATCTCCCAGCTAGGATTTTATCTTGCATTGGATTATATTTCAAGATTATACGCCTAAACACCACTTATTATGGGGGAATTGAATGTAAAAAAACTTACCAGGAACGAGGACAAAGTTGGATATATTGATCAGTTGCTTACAGATATTGAAGCGCTTGAATATATGCTGGATAATAAAATGTTTAAAAAAAGGCCTGTGCGCATTGGCGCAGAGCAGGAATTTTGTCTTGTTGATGAAAACTGGGAACCTACAAATAAAGCAGATAAAATTCTCGAAGATATAAATGACGCTCACTTTACTTCTGAGTTAACGCTTTATAATCTGGAAATCAACCTGGATCCTCTTATCTTAAATGAGCAATGTTTTTCTGAGTTGCACAAACAATTAAAAGAGTTGCTTGTGAAAGCCAAAGCAAGCGCAGCAAAACACGGCACCAAAGTTATTCTAACCGGGATATTGCCTACCGTAGACACGAAGTTTTTGCAAACTACATATATGACCCCCTTAAAACGATATCGGGTTTTAAACGAGGCGATTAAAGATATCAGGAAGGAAGATATAGAGCTGCATATAAAGGGAGTAGATGAGGTAAACCTTCATCATAACACCATACTTTATGAAGGCTGTAATACAAGCTTCCAATCGCATCTTCAGATTGATGCAGATAATTTTGCCGACACTTATAATTGGGCACAGGCAATTGCAGGGCCGATACTTTCTATAAGTACCAATTCTCCTTTGTTGCTGGGCCAGGAATTATGGGAAGAGACACGAATTGCCTTATTTACTCAAAGTGTTGATACCAGAGCAAGTACTTTCATTCTCAATGAAAAGGAATCCAGAGTAGGTTTTGGTAATGATTGGGTTAGAGGATCTGTAGCGGATTTTTATAAAGATGCTGTGATCAGATTCAGAAGCCTTTTAACTACCGACTTTGATACCGATAGCATGACCTTGCTTAAAAACGGAGAAACGCCAAAATTAAGGGCATTAGCCCTTCACAATGGCACAATTTATAAATGGAACAGGGTTTGTTACGGGGTAACAGACAATGTACCCCACGTTAGAATTGAGAATAGATATATGCCATCGGGCCCAACCACAGGTGATGAAATTGCAAATATGATGCTTTGGGTAGGGGTAATGATGGGAAGGCCAAAAGCCTTCGATGAAGTTCATAGTAAAATGAATTTTAAAGATGTAAAAGGCAATTTCTTCAACGCCGCAAGATATGGTATGGCAGCACAATTTCAATGGGACGGAAAATTGATCAGCAGCCAGGAATTACTACTAGATCACTTTTTGCCTATGGCATTCCGAGGGCTTTACAGTATGGGTGTTGCGCCAAGAGACGCAGAACGGTACTTATCTATTATTGAGAATAGAATTCGCTCAAATAATGGTTCCAGGTGGATGGTTAAATCATACCGCAAACTCAAAGAAAATTATAAAATACCAGACGCACTTAAGATTCTGGTTGCCACGATGTACGAGCGACAGGAAAAGCGCTATCCCGTAGATATTTGGCAACTTCCAAGGGGAGATGAATATGTAATTCCTGAAGATCAACTTAAGGTAAAAGATCGGATGAACAGAAAAACAATGACCGCACAGGAGAATGACAGCGCAGAATTGGTTTTAAAAATGATGCTTTGGAAAAACATTCACCATGCTCCAATATTAGACTATAATCTTGATTTAAGTGGACTACTAACCTGGACCGATGTAAAAAATTATATGGAGAACCCGGCTAAACTTAAAAAAAACATTAGCTCATTAATGACCACGGATTTGATTACTACAACCGCTGAAACACCATTGCAGGAGGCCACAGAACTTATGAACTCTAATGGCATTAATTGCTTACCGGTAGTGGAAGGAAAAAAGCTAATCGGAATTATCACAACCAATGATTTATGATTCATGAATCAAATCCAAACTAAGTCCATCGAAAAACTGAAAACCAAAAGAATAATTGGCCATATCTCCGGCAAGGAAAAGGGCCCTACCTTGGTTTTATTTGGAGGAATTCACGGAAATGAACCTTCAGGGGTTGAAGCTCTGGAACAAGTTTTCAGGCAATTGAAGACAAGTGAAGGAGATCTAAAGGGATCCATTTTTGGAATTAGAGGTAATCTGCCTGCCCTGCAGGAAAAGAAACGCTTTTTAGAACATGATTTAAATCGCATTTGGACACATTCCAGAATAGACGAGATTAAACAGAGAAGCGAATCAGAGCTTTCGGTTGAAGAAAATGAATTATCTGAAATTCATCAGCTGATTTCAGATATATTTGAGACTCAATCCCCTCCTTTCTACTTTATTGATTTTCATACCACTTCCAGCCCCACATTGCCATTTATTACAATAAATGACGCTTTAATAAACCGGGAATTTGCTTGTTTATTTCCTGTTCCTGTAATCCTTGGGATAGAAGAATATCTGGAAGGACCCTTATTAAGTTATATCAATCAAAAAGGATATGTATCCTTAGGTTTTGAATCCGGGCAACACTTTACAGCAGACGCGGTAACAAATACAATTTCCTTTATTTGGTTGACCATGATTTATTGCGGAGTGCTTGCTAAAGAACAATTGCCTGACTATAAAAAATATCACGACCAACTTAGTTTGGCGGCAAAGGGAAATACACTTTTCTATGAAGTAATTCACAGACATTGCATTACTGAGTCTGATAACTTTGAGATGTTACCCGGCTTTCGCAGTTTTGATAAATTGCGGAAGGGCAGGGCAATGGCCAATTATAATGGAGAAGAGATTGCCGCATATAAAGACACTATAGTTTTTATGCCTCTCTATCAGGTTCAGGGGGAAGAAGGGTTTTTTCTTATTCGCAAAATACCCGGATGGATATTGTCATTTTCGGCATTTTTGCGCAGAATAAAATTTGATTCTTTTCTGGCATTACTTCCGGGAGTTTCATGGTCAAATGAGGCTCGTGATAAGCTTAAGGTAAATTTAAAAATAGCCAGGTTCTTTAATAAACCGTTTTTTCACCTTTTAGGTTATAGGAACAGAATGGTCGACGAAACACATTTACTTTTAAATAACCGGGAGCGAACCGCAAAAAATGAAATGTACAAAGACACCTTTTGGTATAAAAACTAAATATTTTTTAGAAGTTTCCTCCCGCCAGGTAACCCCACTTACTCCGAAGCTTGCCAAATATTGTTTTCAAGGTTAATATCAGCCATTAGCTGTGACGGGTCAATTACCGCGGCTCTGATAGAGCTAACGGGCTTATCAATAACAAACTCCAAAGTAGGATAAGCCCAGGGCCAATCTGGTAAAACTGTTCTCTTAATAGAAGGGTAAGGGTTATCTTTTTGCCCTCTCATAATGCGTAATGGAGTATAAAAAGTTTCTCTCGTTCCGTCTTCATAAACCAGCAGAATATCTATTGGCATTGGCATAAGGCCTTTTCTTTCTAAGACTATCCTGGTTTTATTACCTTCAGCTTGTACTTCTTTTATTCCATAATCAATAGTATTTGTGGTTTCTGTCCAATCTACAAGATACCAGTCTAACTCTATACCAGACACCTTTTCAGCCGTTCTTTTGATATCATTTGGGATAGGATGTTTAAACTTAAAATTATCATAGTAAGACCTAAGTGATTCCATTAACTTATCCTGTCCTATAACATATCCTAATTGGGATAAAAATATAGATCCTTTATTATAAGCAGAAATACCATAGGCTGAATTAAACCTGTATCTGTCTGAATGCGTTGTCTGAGGTTGTTCTTTCCCTGATTGTACTAAAGAAATATAGCTGTTATAGGTGCGTTCAAACGGATTGTCTTTCTCCTGTTTCATCACCTCATTCATGCATAAACTAGAAATAAATTGAGTAAATCCTTCGTCCATCCACGCGTGTTTTAATTCATTGGTTGCCAATACGTGTTGAAACCAGGAATGTGCTAATTCATGAATCATAACACCTACAAGGCTTTCAAATTTACGTTCTCCCGTAATAAGTGTACTCATAGCATACTCCATGCCGCCATCTCCCCCTTGTACTACTGAATATTGATCATAGGGGTAAGTGCCAATATTTTTATTGAAAAAGGCCATGGCTTCTGCAGTCTTTGGTTGTAAATTTTTCCAATTTTCAAGAAGCTCTGGTTTGTTCTTATAAAAGAAATGTAATGTAGGCCCGTTATCCATCTTTAATGAATCATGGATATATTCAGGGTCTGCAGCCCACATAAAATCGTGCACCATAGGAGCTTTAAAGTGCCAGGTAAGCGTTTTACCCCTGGATTTTTTCACTTTAGTTCCCGGCGTTTCATAGCCATGACCAATTTCCTGAGGATTTTGTAAATAGCCACTTCCTCCTACAACGTAATTTTTATCCAGCGTGAGTTTAACATCAAAATCGCCCCAGACTCCGTGAAACTCCCTGCCTATATATGGGTCTGCATGCCAGCCTTCAAAATCATATTCGGCTAATTTAGGATACCACTGGCTCATGGATAGCGCAACACCTTCAGAATTATTCCTTCCTGAACGTCTTATTTGTATAGGAACCTGCCCCTCAAACTTCATATCAAATGTACTTTTACCTCCAGCGGGAATTGGCTTTGCCAAACTCACCTCCAGAATGGTGCCTTCAAGACTGAAAGAAACATCTTCACCGTCCTGGGTTAGGGAAGAAGCCCTTAAATAACCAATTTCATCCGTATTAAGACTAGCAATCCTGCTTTGGCCGTTTGTAAACATTCTCCCATCAGGATCCTGGATATTTTGCAATCTAATATCCATTTCGCTCCCCGGCTGAAATGCATTAAAGTACATATGAAAATATACGCGACTTAAATCCTCGGGGGAATTGTTTGTGTAAACCAGACTTTGCGTGCCGGTATATTGATAATTTTCAACATCCATGAACACTTCCATCTTGTAGTCAACATGTTGTTGCCAGGAGAGATGATTTTTCTGTGCATGGAGACCCATTACAAAGCCTAACAAGACAAAAATTAATTTGGGATATTTATTCTTTAAAACCATATAATATAAATTTATAAGTTTTTAGACATGTTACTCGCCATGATTAATGCATTATAGGCATTGACCATCTTTCCTGATTTAGAAACCTGGTCAAAAGGTTTGGTTTTTTCAGTATTCCCCGACAAAATAACTGAAGAACTGGAACTCAAGCCAGATTCAATTAAGATACGTTTTACATCAGCAGCCTTAAGTTTTGGGTAGTAGGAGCGTATTAATGCTGCGATTCCCGTAACCATGGGAGCGGCCATTGATGTACCATCCTGAAACTCGTAATTGTTTCCGGGCATTGTTGAGTAAATATGGCTTCCAGGAGCAAATACATCAACATTAACTTTTCCATAGTTAGAATAAGAAGCAACCATTTCTGAACCGTATTCCTTAGTTAAGGCACCTACTGAGATGAAGTTATCTACAAATTCGATTTTTCCTTTACCATCATGGTCATTTGGATATCCAAGATTGTTAGAATCATCCATGTCAAGGCCGTCATTTCCTGACCCATGAACAAAGAGCACATCATTCTCCGCAGCGTATTTTAAAGCGTCATATACCCAATCAGAATTCAGGGAATAAGATTTACCAAAACTTGCATTGATAATAGTCGCACCATTATCCACTGCATAACGGATACCTAAGGCAATATCCTTATCGTATTCATCGCCGTTGGGCACAGCCCTAATGCTCATTATCTCAACATTATTTGCAACACCATTTACACCTAAGCCGTTGTTGCGTTCGGCGGCAATAATCCCGGCGACGTGTGTTCCATGACTTTCATCTTTTACCCTGTTTTTAGGGTTTCCGTTACCATACCCCAAATCCATTAGGTCATAAGGATCGTCCCCTACTATTTTCCTGCCGTCAAAATCTTTATTAAAATGATAATTTAATCGCTCTGTGAAATAAGTTATTCCTTCAGTAAACTCTTTAATTACATCAGGGATGCTGTCACTAATACTATACATTTGCCTGATTACCGACACATTTTGAGCTAAAGCCTGATCTTCTGTTTTTATAGCAATTACATCCTTTTTGGTATAGAAATCTTTACCCAGGTATTTCTTTATCGCATTATCCGCATTTTTTACAACACTTAAGATCTGTTCATATTGTTGCTTGTTTTGTGTGTATGTGGAAACTTCTTTTTGTAGCTCTAATTTTGCTTTTTCCTGAACAAAACGGTCACCCTTATTAAGCCTTAGGATCCTTGCATATTCCATTTGTTCATTATAAGCCTCACCTAAAAAATTATATCCATGAATATCATCTATATAACCATTGTTATCATCGTCCAGACCATTACCGGGGCGTTCCTTTTTATTGGTCCAGATAACATCAACAAGATCTTCATGCCCCAGGTCAATGCCTGCATCCAGTACGGCTACGATTACTTTTTTTCCTTTTTTATTTTTAATAATATCAGTATAAGCTTTGTTTAGGCTGATACCCGGGATGGTATCTGAAATTAAATCTGCGTGCCCCCAGGATTTATTCTCTTCATCTGTGAGTTCAGAAACTTTAAGAGGGACTGTATCAATTTTTTCCAAGGGGGTCAATACCAGGTTTGTGCTGCCGCAGCCTGCCAGAGATAATGTAAGAATGGCATAAAAGGCCAATTTTAAATGTTTAAGAGTCATATTAAATTTATATTTAGTAATGTATTTTTGAATAATAACTTCCGGGCGACAAAGCTACAAATGTTTCAATACAACCTCTGTCTGCCATTGTAACATAGCAATGAAGGCCGTCTTCCCCGCCAAAGGCAATGTTAGAGGGTTTCTTTCCCTTTAAAACCACCTCTTTCAGAATCTCCCCGGAGGGGGAGATAATCGCTACTGTGCCTTTGTCATAACGTGTGAGATAAAGATTTCCCTGAATATCACATCGCATTCCATCTAGTCCAAAATCAGTAAAGCTTATAAGTTTCTTTTTGTTGTTTAGTGTTCCATTTTCCTGAATATCATATTTCCAAATTACCCTTTGTACAGATTCATTCACATAGAGGGTTTTACCGTCCGGACTTACTTCTATTCCGTTGGTGGTTCCCATTCCTTCTTCCAATAACAAAATTTCCCTTTCGGGAGTAACCATCCAAAGTTTGCCCGTACTCTCCGACCAATTAGGATCACTGAGGTATATTACCCCTCCGGGACCAATGGCGAGGTCATTGGGTTGATTCATAGTTGAATCCTGCGCCCATACTTCAGGGGTTTTTGTACCTTTTTTTATTTTGTAAACCTTATGACCCAAATAATCTGCAATAAACATATTTCCATCAAGATCAAAACGTATGCCATTGCCGATACTCCCTTCCGGTAAACTAATATAAATTTCACCTTCCCCAGTCTTATTTACTTTACCAATGGTGCCTTCCTTCGCAAAATTTACTGCAAAAAGTTCTCCGTTTCCGTTTACGGCAGGCCCTTCAATACCTGAAGTAAAAGCATTTTCCGCAGTAAAATCTTCGCTTTGCTGTGGCTCATCTTTACAGCAACAAAGTGTAAAAATAAAAAATAAACCAATTAGTATATTAATTAAAGATCTCATTAAATGTAAAACTTTCATTAAGTCTAACCCCCTTTTCGGTATGTGTTACGGTGCATATTTCATTATGGGCATCGTGTTCCATGAACAAATAAAAATTATTGTCTGCCGCTGTGTTTAAAAAAGCTGCCTTTTCCGTAAGAGTTAAGAGGGGTCTGGTATCATACCCCATAATATATGGCACGGGAATATGACCTACTGTAGGGATTAAATCTGCCATAAAAACCAGGGTCTTTCCTTTATATGAGATATGGGGCAGCATCTGTTTATCTGTATGCCCGTCTGCGAATAAAATTCCGAACCCCAGCTCCGAGTTTTTAACAAATGTATGTTCTGCACCTTCTATAAAATGTAGCTGGCCGCTTTCTTCCATTGGGAATAGATTTTCTTTAAGAAAAGAAGCTTTTTCCCGGGGATTGGGATGGGTGGCCCAATTCCAGTGATCTTTGTTGGTCCAGAAATGCGCATTTTTAAAGGCAGGCTCATAGCCTGTGTGATCCTTATTCCATTGGACGCTCCCGCCACAATGATCAAAATGAAG
>Ga0316198_10001148_pt1 | contig 15312 bp, 8 predicted proteins | sample OudBieAanoxic_MG_FD_204935 | JGI IMG/M metagenome (GOLD analysis project Ga0316198, IMG submission 204935) | Coastal sediment microbial communities from Oude Bieten Haven, Netherlands - site A anoxic | ecosystem: Environmental > Aquatic > Marine > Coastal > Sediment | place: Netherlands...
ATAGAGAATATCTGTCCGGAACAGGCAACAGGCTGACCTCTCCTGCACTCTGCAATTTGCTTGAAAAGACCTCATTAGCGATTGTTTTTCATCACCTTATTCTCTTTCCACATCACTCGGCACGGCTCTTGCTCAGTGTCGACACATACTGTTTGCGCTGAATGAAGAGCGTTGAGCTACTCGCACATGCACCTGGCTTCTATGGTGATAACAACATTGCCGGGAGCTTGTCGGACTTGGCCGATCGTATCGAGAGCAAGCTGGCTTGAAGTAGATTTCTCGATCATTCGAGGCTAGTAGTGGTGCACGGATGTACGTTTACGGACCAAAGGACGGATGAAGTGAAACCCCAGTGTCAAAATAATTATCCGCGGGAAACAAGATGTAAGTCCTGTTGCAATAACCCGTTTGTAATAAATTAATGGATCTGTTGTATATAAGATCGTGGACACCCTGACAACTCGTAGAGGTGTCTATAAGCTCATCTGCGCATATTTTTCTACCAATCCAAAACCGCTTTTTTGTCGTATTCTTTATCTCAGACCAGGAAGGAAATAGCACCCAATGGCAACCCATGCATTTAACCCCGCTTTTAGGCACTTCAGTTCCCTCGTTTTATCAGCGTTTCTGTATGTTGGATTCAGCACTGCTGAGGCGAAAGAGCTGTGGGTGGACATTCTCTCGCTGGGAGGTGCCTGCTCCGATGCGCGTAATCGAGACCAGGTTGGTCCGGCGACGCCCTGGTGCAATCTCGGCCCAGCCGGTGAGCAGGCCCTTCCTGGAGACGTGGTGACTGTGAGGAGGGGCACCTACACGAAACTCCACACGTGTTACGAGTGTTACGACGTTTTTGTATTTGAAGTCGTGAACAGTGGGACAAGTTCCGCCTGGATCAAATTTCGTTCAGTACCTGGCGAGACAGTGGTCATCTCGGGGCAGGGTGGCGTTGCTCACGGCATTGGAGTCCTTCAAAACCGGAACTTCGGTGAGAAGCCCCGATTTATCTCTATAGAAGGCTTCGAAGTACGTGACTTTGGGCCCGAGGGCTTTTGCACCTGGGTGCGGTCCACCTCTGATGTCGTCCTGAGAGACCTGGACGTCCATGGTTGCACCCTGGGAGCGGTTGAGCTTCACGATACCGCGCGCGTTACGGTCGAAGATAGTCGCATCCATGACAATCCAATGAGCGGATGGACCAGTGCAGTTGATCTCTACCGGTGCAGAGAAGACCATATCATTCGCCGAAACCTCATCTGGGGCAACTCGGATACTCATTCCGCCGAGAGCGAGGGGCATGGAATAATCATGGACGTATGCAAGGACTATGGGGGAAGCGCTGTCATAGAAAGCAACGTGATATGGGAGAATGAAGGGTGGTGTTTTGTCGCCAACTGGTCCGACAATAGCAATGTGCGTAACAACACCTGCTATATGAACGGTAAAGACCGCGCGGAAACTGGTGAAATCATCATAGGCGACAACAATCATCGTGTTTACAACAATATAACTGTACCTCGGCCAGGGCGACTTGGGCTTGCCATGAAGTACGGTGACGGAAATACGTTCGAATATAATCTTGTGCAAGGAGAACACTGGCCTTTGACATGGCCTGAAAACCTGTACTTTTTAAACGAAGATCCCATGTTCGTAAACCCTGTTGCTTGGGACTTCCACCTTACAGCGAGCTCTCCGGCTATTGACTCAGGTGACAACTCCAACGCCGCTTCCACCGATGCTGATGGAATCGCTCGCCCTCAAGATGGGAGTGGCCTCGGCTATGCAATAGTTGATCTTGGCGCTTACGAATACGTCCAGGATATCACCGACGGCGGTGACACAGGCGGCGGTAGCACAGGTGGTGGTGACACAGGCAGCGGTAGCACAGGTGGTGGTGACACAGGCAGCGGTAGCACAGGTGGTGGTGACACAGGCAGCGGTAGCACCGGCGGCGGTAGCACCGGCGGCGGTGATTCTTCCTCTAGCCCCACGGCTCCGACGCTGCTCTCGGCAGATTTGGCGGGCGGTCTATATGAGCTTACTTGGTCGACACCAAATACACCGGACGGCGGTTACGACATAGTTATAGACGGTGTGGATACTAATTCGCAATACCGTACCAGCGGGCTACAAGCTTCTATTGATGGTTTGGATACGGGAGTTGAGCATTGTTTTCGTATTCAGTCACGCTATGTCGAGTTACGTGTGTTCCCAGCTTCCGAAGAACTGTGTACCCAACCCATCTCATCAGACCCAGGCACCGGAGGTTCAGGCGGAGCTACAAGCGAGTTCATCGTCGACTTCGACGCGCCTGCACCGCCGGGATCTTCCAACAGTTTGCTGTCGGGCGTCTTTGAGGGAATCGACTTTGGGCAGGGTCAGTGGCGCTGGGAGGGTGCCTGGAACGCTAATCCGTCCAACCACATTTTCTTTGACTCCAGCTCAGGGCAGTCACGAAATTTCCAGTTTGCGCGCTCGCCAGCCGTCCTCACCGGCATGCGTGTTGCAGCCGGAGCATCGGGCGTCCTGACCCTAACCGATGACGCAGGTCAGACTTTCACGACATCTCTGTCGGCGGGCAGCTTGATAATGATCGAAACCGGATGGACGCAGACAGCGAAAACGGTCACTGTGAACTACAGCGCTGGCTGGGAACTTGCTGTAGACGACGTTACATACATGACCGAATGATGTATTCATACGATGTTAGCGCCGGCTTGAATTGGCACAGAGACCATCTGGCCTATTCCCCCTGGCCACCTGCTGGTCTCAGTGTAGACACCCTATCGCAAGGATAGCGATTATGCCGAAGTTGCCCCGACTGGCAGGGAAGCCAGTCTCGGTGACGACTCTTCATCAGCTGTTACCCATTCTACAAAGCAACCATTTGACGCCTAGAGCCTGTCCGAGAATAGCGATCGTAGCGAGGGCAAGACTGGTTGTCCGCTGCAGATCAGTCTATTCTCGGACAGGCTCCTAGTTGAGGGAGGTTTGTGGACTGGCTGTAGCGACACGGTACTATCGTAAGCGCTACATGCGGGAATTCCTCACTAGGTTGTTTGGTCCGCATGAGTTCGATCCACTGCGTCGTGCAAAAACGACGACTTTACTGGCTTTTTATCAGTTGCTTAGCATTCAGCGCAATATAACTGTCGCCACCAGCCGACGAGCATACTATTCGCGCCGTGTTTTCTCCCCCTATTCAGATCACGTAACTTCCATAAAAACAACGAGTTGGGATTGTTGCACGAACCTGGTGCGGATATTGCCTTTCTTATGCCAACTATTGCGGTTTATACGTAGTGGTTAATGCGCATATGATTAAAGGCGATGCGTGTCCGTCGTAACCAAGGCGGACCGTACAGGGACTGTAAAGTGAGCACTAAGCTTGTCCCCCAGACTACGGGGTCGTTCCAGGGAAGGGACACGACACTGGATAAACGCATCCAGATGTCTCCAACGTTTCAATCCTGATATCCAACGTTCTTTAATGAGATGGCCATTACCTGGTGTCATGACCACCGGTTTCGGTGTGCCGTGATTTTAACTTCTTAAGCTTTTATAGAGAGATCAATGCGAAATCTTAACATTTTTAACAAAGCCCTCATTATTGCACTTGTACTAACACTTTCAATTTTTCAGAGTGCGATTATAGCTGCAGCCGACACACTGATTCTGGACAATGGTCAACTCGGAACCTCATTCAATGGAACCTGGAAGGTTTCAGGCGGAGTCAATCCCTATGGGAGAAATTCGCTCTACGCCAGCGCAAATGGCGCCAGCTACACCTTCGACGTTGACCTGGCTACACCGGGCGAATACCAGGTTTTTGCCTGGTGGACCGAGTGGTCCAACGCAGGCACAAGCGAGTTCATCGTCGACTTCGACGCGCCCGCACCGCCGGGATCTTCCAACAGCTTGTTGTCAGGTGTCTTTGAGGGAATTGACTTTGGGCAGGGTCAGTGGCGCTGGGAGAGTGCCTGGGACGCCAATCCGTCCAACCACGTTTTCTTTGACTCCAGCTCAGGGCAGTCGCGAGATTTCCAGTTCGCGCGCTCGCCAGCCGTCCTCACCGGCATGCGCGTTTCAGCCGGGACATCGGGCGTCCTGACCCTAAGCGATGACGCGGGTCAGACTTTCACGAAATCTCTGTCGGCAGGTCGTTTGACACTGATCGAAACCGGATGGACGCAGGCAGCGACAACAGTCACTGTAAACTACAGCGCTGGCTGGGAACTTGCTGTAGACGACGTTAGATATGTAGCCGAATCAGCTGGCGGTGGCACAGGTGACGGCACCAGCCGCCGCACCAGTGTCCCGATCGACATCACCCACCTGGGCGGCACCAGCACCGTAACGGTCAACCAGCGACTGAACGGTGGCCAGTGGAACCAACTCGGCAGCACCTGGAATTTCGACACAACGGCGACCATAGCCATTCGTTCCCTCGGTAATGGCACTACCAGTGCCGATGCCATAAAGCTGGTATATGTCGGGAACAATAGGGCATTGCCTGTGTTCCCGGTCGATTTACGTGGCAATACGCCAGAACAGGCATCGATCACAATCAATACGACTAAACCCGCCGGTGCCACCAGTGGCATCATCACTTTAACGACCTATGACGCCGATTTTCCAAATGAAGGTGAGCTGGTTATCAATGGAAATTCACCAGTCGCCCTGTTTGGAGCATCGGGCGTAAGCGGTAACGACCAGAACTCGGCCGACATCAGTTTCAGCACACCAGCCTCCTATTGGCGTAATGGCGACAACACCCTGCTGTTCAGACATACGCGTACCCAGGGATATGTTATCGACGCGGTGGCGGTGTCCTTTGAAGCAGCTACCAACACAGCACCCAAAATAAGCGGCTCCCCTGCTAATGCTGTTACCGTAGGAAGCAACTATGTATTCCAGCCCAGTGCCAGTGATGCAGATGGAGATCCCCTGACCTTCAGCATCACTGGTCGTCCCTCATGGGCCAGCTTTGACAACAAGACCGGCCGCCTGTCGGGAACGCCGGGGAGTGCTGGAACCTTCAACAATATCCGTATTTCGGTCTCTGATGGCCAGTCCACGGATGCCCTGCCTACTTTCAGCATAACCGTCAACAACGCTGCCCCACAGACGGGTTCCGGATTCCCGGTCGATTTACGTGGCAGTACTCCAGAACAGGCATCGATCACAATCAATACGACTAAACCGGCCGGTGCCACCAGTGGCGTCATCACTTTAACGACCTATGACGCCGATTTTCCAAATGAAGGTGAGCTGGTTATCAATGGAAATTCACCAGTCACCCTGTTTGGAGCATCGGGCATAAGCGTTAACGACCAGAACTCCGCCGACATCAGCTTCAGCACACCAGCCTCCTACTGGCGTAATGGCGACAACACCCTGCTATTCAGACATACGCGTACTCAGGGATATGTTATCGATGCCGTGGCGGTGTCCTTTGAAGCAGCCACCACTGCACCCAAACCAAACACTCCACCCAAAATTAACGGCTCACCTGCGACTGCTGTCACCGCAGGAAACAACTATGTATTCCAGCCCAGCGCGAGTGATGCAGATGGAGATCCCCTGACCTTCAGCATCACTAATCGTCCTGCCTGGGCCAGCTTTAACAACAAGACCGGCCGCCTGTCGGGAACGCCGGGGAGTGCTGGAACCTTCAACAATATCCGTATTGCGGTCTCTGATGGCCAGTCCACGGATGCCCTGCCCACCTTCAGCATCACCGTCAACGGCGCTGCCCCGCAGACGGGTTCCGTGTCTCTGAGTTGGACAGCGCCGGTGGCACGTGCCGACGGCAGCGCGCTGGCACTGAGTGAAATAAGCGGATACACGGTGTATTACGGAACATCTTCGGGTAACCACCCGAACTCACTCATTATCAACGATGGTTCCGCAACCTCGGCAACCATCAACAATCTGCCGCTGGGCACCTATTACCTGGTCGTTACAACGCTGGATTCCGGTGGCCGGGAAAGCAGCCACTCGAGTGAAGCGCTAGCAGTTATGAACTAAACTCCTTGAACGAGTGCAATCTTTACAGGTGATTCGAGTATATCAACGGCCACGAAAGCGCACGGATTAACACGGAAACAGCATGATACCGGTTATTTCCGTGCGCTTTCGCTATGTTCCGGCGCAGGCGGGCTTCATTAAGCACTTACAACCAAAGAGCCCATTTCGCGTAGATATGCACATACGCAGCAATAAGTGCATTCGCCGCCAGGGGAGCAACAACGGCATCTCCCAGTTGCCCGCGTCGGTAGAGTGCAAGAGCGAAAAGCATGCCTGCAATAATTCCGGCAAGCCACCGATTGTGCAGTAGTCCGAAAAGAACAGGTGACAGAAGGAAGGAGAACCAGGTGAATCTGTTCAACGGCACGTTTTCGAAGTCACGTGCAATCAGTTTTCGGATCAAGTAACCGCGAAAGGCGAGTTCTTCGGCTACGGGTACGGTGATGACCGATCCAGCAACACGAAAGAATAGCCAGATACCTGCGGCCCAATAGGGCAACGCTGCAAGACCGGCTTCCACAGGGCTGGTGTCGGACGCCGCCTCGAGCATCATCCACACCCCAAATACCGCAACCCCCATCGCTACCGACTGCCAGGACCAGCCCAAGCCGCTGTAGCCTCTGTGAAAATGCATATTGCAGCTGCCGTAACGATGACTTGCAAGAGGTAGGACGTATTGAAATCAAGCGTGGTCCCGATACGTCCTTTCTGACTCCCGGCTTTCTATGGCTTTCTCCCTGCGTGCTGGACTTCTTCCGATTGGGATCCGTGGATGGCGGCTTGCTGCTGTTCTTTGCTGTTGAGGGTAAGACTGGCTAACTGTCTGTGTTCAGGCGATAATCGGCATTTCGCCAGGCACACGCGCAGCTTGTGGTGGTTTGAAGCCCCCGCCTGCACGGCGGCTTCGGGGGGCCCTCCCCCATCACTTATGCAGCACGGCTGCACGAAGGACGCCGTCCTCCTGTGCGCCTTCGTGGCATACTATCGTCCGCATACCGGCACACAGGTACGCCGCCCCTCGGCAGCGCGTCTTGACGGTCTACACCGTTCGCCGCTCGCTTGTTGACAAATTGCCAACCCCACAGCAGAAATCCCACCGGCAGCATTCCAAATAGGTTCTGGAGCCGATGCGCCTTGTCCGATGCCGCTTTGTTCGCTATTCCCCGCAGGGAGGTTTGCTTCATGGTCCAGCCCTTCATGTCTGGGTGAAGTTTTCCTTCGCAGGCTGCGTAACTTTGCTGGCCCCTTCCCCATGTACACAGCTCTCCCGTGCTCAGAATACTATGAGCCGGTCTGCCCCCCACCCACTCCCGACCAGTACTCGTCTGTCGAATGTGAAGCCCGTCGCAAACTAATGACTTGAAACGGAATTTTCTCCATATCCGCCACGTAATGTGATGTAGATCGCAGTTATCCGGATACGGGATAACTATTCTAAGCCCACTGCTACCGGGCATGTATCCCGGTAGGCCATGAATCATCGGCAGTGTGGGTGAAGCTAAATGAACCGGTTCCCTGATTTTCTGAAAACATCGTCGCGTATTTCCGTATTGATGTTTTCCTTTCTGTTAAGCGCTTGTGAACTGGACACCATCAGTGATTCCTCAAGCCAGTCCAGCAATAATGCCAGTTCAGATACGCTAGTCACAGCTTCATTTTCCGGCAGTGTGGGCGATGGTCCTATCGTGGCGGCAACGTTGAACATCTATGACAAGGATGGAAACCTGGTCAGGACCGTCATCAGTGACAATGCGGCAAACTACTCTGCAAAAATCAGGACAAAAGGTAACGCCTATCCGCTGACGATCGAGGTGGACGGTGGTACCGATCTTGTTACCCAGCTCGCACCTGATTTCCGGATGACATCTTTTATCAGTCACCCATCAAGAAAAAACATCAATATCAACCCGTTTAGCACAATGATCGTCGAAGTGGCGCGCACCATGCCGGGTGGCTTAAATGACAAGAATGTCGCGGCTGCCGGAACAATTGTCGAGGAAAAACTGAACTTTGGGCTGGATCCCGCGGTGGTCGCTGATGCGATCACGACAAAGGTTGACGACGTTAATATCGCAGTTTTCACAAAATCCAGTGAAGCCATGGGTGAAATGATTCGCAGAACCCGCGATCAACTGATGGCAATCGGTGTTGTTGGAAGCGGGGACGATGTTATTGTCGCGCTTGCCCATGATATTGCCGACGGAGAACTGGATGGTCTCGGTGGTAGCAAGGCCAGTATCAGGGTAGCCGCGGTGTCGAAACTCATTTCGGCGCAGGTCGTGATCGAGGCGTTGAGTAATAACCTGAAAGTCAGCGATATGGTAGCCACTGACAGGATGGATGACGCCATCTTTGCCACACATCCATTGCTTCCTCGCTCGTCAATAACAGACAGTGTCCTCGTCAACCAGGAACTACTGGATCAGGGGCGCGATGCCATCCAGGTAGCACAGAAACTGCTACCCAATGAAGAAGTAGATACGATTGCAGCAACCCTCGACGCATTGCGTGCCGGTAGCCTGGCATCTGAAATCGAGGCCGTATTGCCCGCTGATACCAGTGAAGCACTCGATCAGACTGTTTCAGTTGCCGTCGCGGCTACCGATCAGCAACTGGATGCGGCCATCAATGGCGACGGTACCGCTATTCTGACAGATCCCCCGCTCGTAAACAGGGCTCCTGTCCTGTCCGGCACGCCGGCTACAACGGTTCTTGAAGATACCGCCTACCTCTATCAACCTTCCGCGACGGATGCGGATGGCGATACGCTGAGTTTCAGCATCCAGAACCGCCCCGGCTGGGCCACGTTCAATACTTCCACCGGTCGTCTCAGCGGTACACCGAAGAACGAGCACTTGGGTACCTACGGCAACATTGTAGTCACGGTAAGCGACGGCAAGCTGAGTGACTCGCTTGCTCCTTTCAGTGTCACAGTGACAAACACCAACGATGCCCCCAGTATATCGGGAAGTGCGGCAACCAGCGCTACTGCCGGCGGGTTCTACAGCTTTCAGCCCAGTGCCAGCGATCCGGACGGTGACGATCTGACTTTCAGTATCGCCAAGCGGCCTTCCTGGGCCAGCTTCAATACCAGTTCCGGACGCCTGTCCGGTACCCCCGCTAACGGCGATGCAGGACCCTATGACGGCATCGTCATCAGCGTCAGTGACGGCACTGTTTCTCGAAGCCTGCCGGCCTTCGCCATTATGGTAAGTGCAAACCTGCCATCAAACCACTCACCGGTGATTGGCGGATCGCCGGCAACCAGTGTGGCTGAAGACAGTGCTTATGTATTCCAGCCGACGGCCAGCGACGCCGACGGTGACAGCCTGACGTACAGCATCAGCAATCGTCCGACCTGGGCCAGTTTCAACGGCACTACCGGCCGTCTGTCTGGAACACCGAAAAACGCTGATGTGGGCTCTTACAGCAACATCAGAATTACCGTCAGTGACGCAACGGCCAGTGCGTCCATAGGCCCCTTCAGTATCACGGTGAACAACACCAATGACGCGCCGGTGATCAGCGGAACACCGGCAAGCAGCGTGGCCGAGGACAGCGTCTACGCATTCCAGCCGACGGCCAGCGACGCGGACGGTGACAGCTTGACGTACAGCATCAGCAACCGTCCGGCCTGGGCCGGTTTCAACAACGCTACCGGCCGTCTGTCCGGAACGCCGAAGAACGCTGATGTGGGCTCCTATAGCAACATCAGAATTACCGTCAGTGACGGAACGGCCAGTGCTTCCATAGGCGCTTTCAGTATTACAGTGAGTAATAGCAATGACACACCACTCATTAGCGGCACACCCGCAACCAGCGTTGACGAAGACAGTGCTTACCTGTTCCAGCCGACAGCCCGCGACGCGGACGGTGACAGCTTGACGTACAGCATCAGCAACCGTCCGGCCTGGGCCGGTTTCAACAACGCTACCGGCCGTCTGTCCGGAACGCCGAAGAACGCTGATGTGGGCTCCTATAGCAACATCAGAATTACCGTCAGTGACGAAACGGCCAGTGCTTCCGTAGGCCCTTTCAGTATTACAGTGAGCAACACCAATGACGCACCGGTCATCAGCGGAGCGCCTGCCTCCAGCGTGGCCGAAGACAGCACCTACCTGTTCCAGCCGACGGCCAGCGACCCCGACGGCGACAACCTGACGTACAGCATCAGCAACCGTCCGGCCTGGGCCAGTTTCAACAGCAGTACCGGCCGTCTGTCCGGAACGCCGAAGAACAGTCATGTTGGTTCCTATAACAATATACTGATCACCGTCAAAGACGGTGCCGCCAGTGCTTCCGTAGGCCCCTTCAGTATTTCGGTAAGCAACACCAATGACGCACCGGTGATCAGCGGAACGCCGGCAACCAGCGTGGACGAAGGCAGTGTCTACAGCTTCAAGCCCACGGCCTCTGATCCCGACGGTGACAATCTGACTTTCAGCATCCAGAATCGCCCCACATGGGCCAGCTTCAATACCAGTACGGGCAGCTTGACCGGTACCCCGGCCAGCGGTGACGCGGACATCTACAGCAATATCCGTATTTCGGTCAGCGATGGCGTAAAAACCGTGAACCTGGCCCCGTTCAGTGTGACAGTTAACAGTGTCGCGACCGGAACCGGTTCTGCTACCCTGAGCTGGGTTGCCCCGGCAACGCGCGCTAACGGCGATGCCCTGGCGCTCAGCGAAATTGCGGGTTATACCATCCATTATGGCGAGTCGGCAGGCAGCTATCCCGACTCGTTGTATATCGATGGTGTATCTTCAACGTCGATCGCGATTACCGATCTGCCATTCGGTACCTACTACTTCGTGGTGACGACCCGGGATACCCTGGACAAGGAGAGTGCGTTCTCCGAGATGGTTACAGCGGTAGTGAACTAACGAGATCAAGTCTCAGACTGACGAGACGTGAAGATCCGTTTAATCTCTCGCAAAGACGCGAAGACGCAAAGGATTTTCTTGGCGGGCTTTGCGGCTTTGCGGCTTTGCGGCTTTGCGGCTTTGCGGCTTTGCGGCTTTGCGGCTTTGCGAGAGATATGATTGAAATTTGACTCATTTGTAAAGATGTTGGTCACTCAAGAATTCCTAGTGTACCTCGTCACCAGGAGCCTACAAGCGGCCATCAACCTCACTGACCGGCAGCACATGCTTGACGTCATACAAGATGCAAGCACCTGTCTTACCAAAGGCTCTAAGACCCTCAGCGCCGAGTTCACGGAACTGCTGGTGCGCGACTGCCAGTACAATGGCGTCATAGACACCTTGCTCGGGCTCTTCAACAGGTTTCAGACCATATTCATGTTCTGCTTCGAGGCTATCTACCCAAGGGTCGTAGACGTCCACGTTAACGCTATAACCCTGCAACTCACTGATAATATCGATCACTCGTGTGTTACGTATATCCGGACAATTTTCCTTGAAGGTCAGCCCCATAACCAGCACACGCGAATCACACACCGGCAAGTGCGACTGATTCATGATCTTGAACACCTGCCCGGCAACATAGGCCCCCATGCTGTCATTGATCCGTCGTCCAGCCAGAATGACTTCAGGGTGGTAACCGATTTCCTGCGCCTTGTGTGTGAGGTAATAGGGATCCACACCAATGCAATGTCCGCCCACCAGACCGGGGCGGAAAGGCAGGAAATTCCACTTGGTACCCGCGGCTTCCAGTACCTCCAGTGTATCAATACCCAGGCGATTGAAAATCAGTGCCAGTTCGTTAATCAAGGCGATATTCACATCACGCTGGGTATTTTCGATGACCTTTGCCGCTTCAGCGACACGAATACTGCTGGCTTTATGGGTACCCGCCTTAATAATCTTCCCATACAAGGCATCTACAAAGTCCGCAGCCTCCGGCGTTGAACCTGAAGTCACCTTCAGAATGTTAGTGACTCGGTGTTCTTTATCGCCCGGGTTGATGCGCTCCGGACTGTAACCGACAAAAAAGTCTTTATTGAAGTTAAGACCGGACACCGATTCCATAATCGGCACACACACCTCTTCGGTCGCCCCCGGATACACGGTTGATTCAAAAATCGCCACGTCACCCGCCTTGAGAACCTTTCCCAATGCCCGACTGGCAGACTCCAAAGGGGACAGATCCGGCCGTTTGTAACGGTCGATAGGCGTCGGAACAGTCACGATAAACACGTTACAGGCCTTGAGATCATCGAGCGCATGGCTGTAGCGCAACTGGACAGCTTCTGCCAGTTCGACAGCGTCTACCTCAAGCGTGCTGTCCTTGCCAGACCTTAACTCATTGATCCTGCCCTTATTGATATCAAACCCGACTGTCGGCATCACTTTGCCGAACTCAACCGCCAATGGCAGACCGACATACCCCAGGCCGATTACACCCACTTTTGCTTCGTCTATGATCAACATGCTGAAATTTAGCCCTGTGTGCTTACCGATCTGGCTCGAATGTGCCCTGGGGCACAGCGCGCCCAGTAAAACAATGTTGGGTGGATTCGCTCCTGCTCTACAAGTCTATCAATTAATTAAAATTAGTATTTTTTAACAGGCATATTGTGCAACAAGCGCAGCTCGTGCGCCACCCTGCGCCCTGGTGGACCGGCCGGACCCGGTGGAAATTGGGCCTCCGACTCCATCGGGGCTTCCCGGAAACAGTCGCTTTGCGCACTTTTCTACTTTAACCTTGGGCTCAAAGATCCAGATTTAATTTAAATTCTACCCGGGCAAGTGGTATGTCACGTTTTGAAAATGTAAAAAATAACCTGCTTGCAGAGCCGAAAACATGGCTGGTGACAGGTGTTGCAGGATTTATCGGCTCCAATTTACTGGAGGCATTGTTAACTTTAGAACAACATGTTGTTGGTCTGGACAATTTTTCAACCGGGCATCAGCATAACCTTGATCAGGTGCGAAACAGCGTGTCTAACGCTCAGTGGTCCCGTTTCGATTTTATTAAAGGTGATATCCGCGAGCTGGCTGACTGCCGTAAATCCTGCCATGGTGTTGACTATGTCTTACATCAGGCCGCTTTGGGTTCAGTGCCCCGTTCGCTGGATGATCCGATCACAAGCAATCAAAATAATATTGACGGTTTTCTGAATATACTGGTGGCCGCACGTGACGCGCAAGTGAATCGCTTTGTCTATGCCGCATCCAGCTCAACTTATGGGGATCACCCGGATTTACCAAAAGTTGAAAACAAAATTGGTAATCCTTTATCTCCTTACGCTGTCACCAAATATGTGAATGAACTGTATGCCAAGGTGTTTGCCCGTTGTTATGATTTCAACTGTATCGGATTACGGTATTTTAATATTTTTGGCCGCAGACAGGACCCTGAAGGCCCATACGCTGCAGTAATACCCAAGTGGGTCGCCAGCATGCTAAAAGATGAGAGCGTTTATATTAATGGTGACGGCGAGACCAGTCGCGATTTCTGTTATATCGACAATACCATTCAGTTGAATATTCTGGCGGCAACGGCGGCGGATCAGGCAGCCAATCAGGTCTATAATGTGGCTTTGCAGGACCGCACTTCACTGAACGAATTATATGAGGCTATTAGAAGCTTGCTTGAACCCCGGTTCCCACACCTGAAAGACAGCAAGCCCGAATACCGGGAGTTCCGTGCTGGAGATGTGCGTCACTCACTGGCGGATATTTCGAAAGCTAAAGAGCTGTTAGCTTATGAGCCAAGCCATCGAATTGAAGAAGGTTTGAAAGAATCCATGGATTGGTATGTGAACAATTTGTCTATGAAGAAATCATAAGCGTTGAGGCATTCCTTATTTGGACTACCATACTCTTGAAGGGTTGCGTCGCAATCACCCCGCCTGGCGGTTGCTGGCTGCTGACCACGCACCACTGATTCTCAGTTTTCTACACAAAACCTACCTTCAACCCAACATACGGGTGCTGGCACAGTCTGAACTCAGCACCCGATTGGACGATTTCCTGTATCACTTGCGTGCACAACTTGGCGACAAAGCCTACCCCAAGTCTGCCGGAGAATACTTGAACGATTGGGCGAGCGACGAGCACGGCTGGTTGCGCAAGTTCTATCCTGAGGGTAACGACGAAGCGCATTTCGACCTGACACCGGCCACCGAGAAAGCTATCGAATGGCTCGCGGGGCTGGAACAGAAACACTTTATCGGTACCGAATCACGTCTGCTGACAATATTCGCGCTGCTCAATCAGATCGTCCAGGGCACCGAAACCGATCCCGAGGCGCGGATTGCCGAACTGGAAAAACGCCGCACCGACATCGACGCGGAGATCGAGCGCATACGGCAAGGTGAACTGACGCTGATGGAACCCACCCAGCTCAAGGAACGTTATTACCAGGTGGAACAGACGGCCCGCACCCTGCTGGCCGACTTCCGCCAGGTAGAGCAGAATTTTCGAGGCCTGGACCGCGCGGTGCGCGAACGCATTACCACCTGGGAAGGCGGCCGTGGTGAGCTGCTGGAAAGCGTATTCGGGGAACGCGACGCTATCGCCGACTCCGACCAGGGCAAGAGCTTTCACGCCTTTTGGGATTTTGTTATGTCGCCGGCGCGGCAGGAAGATCTATCGCAGTTACTGAAGCGAACGCTGGCGCTCGAAGCTATCGCAGCGCTTCAACCCGACACCCGGCTGTTACGTATCCACTACGACTGGCTGGAGGCCGGTGAAGCGACGCAACGCACGGTCGCCCGCCTGTCGGAACAACTTCGCAAGTACCTTGACGACCAGGCCTGGCTGGAAAACAGACGCATTATGACCTTGATTCATGGCATTGAACGCCAGGCGGTGGAACTCAGGGAACAGGCGCCGGCGGGAAGCTTCACGGCACTCGATGACACCTCGCCTGCGGTCGACCTGATCATGGACAGGCCGTTGTTTACTCCACCACTTAAACCGTGTATCAGCCAACAGGTGCTCGAAGAAGGCAGTGATGCGGTCGACGCCGATGCACTGTTCGAGCAAGTTTACATGGACAAGACACGCCTCGCGGCGCGTGTACGTCAGGCCCTGCAATCCCGCGATCAAATCGCACTGACAGCCCTACTGAGAACCCACCCCCTCGAACAGGGTCTGGCCGAGCTGGTCGCCTATCTGAGCCTGGCCGCCGACGACGGCAAGGCGGTCATTGATGACGAACGCTCTGAAATGATTACCTGGACCGATGAGAACGGCGCTCAACGACGTGCCACCCTGCCCACTGTGATATTCTGTCGCTAATACGATGAACGCAATCGAAGCCGATACACAACAGCTCTCGCCACTGCTCATCGCTCTGTTCAAGGGCGTCCTG
>Ga0316198_10001149_pt1 | contig 15310 bp, 14 predicted proteins | sample OudBieAanoxic_MG_FD_204935 | JGI IMG/M metagenome (GOLD analysis project Ga0316198, IMG submission 204935) | Coastal sediment microbial communities from Oude Bieten Haven, Netherlands - site A anoxic | ecosystem: Environmental > Aquatic > Marine > Coastal > Sediment | place: Netherlands...
TCTCAACATCAAGCACGACAGCGGAGCCTGCAACCGCATTGTGTTTCAGCACGGCAGCTTTCAACGTCCTGTAAGTTAAATACTGCAAACGCTTATCCACGCTTAACCGTATCGGCTTGCCGGGTTCGGATGAACTGATGCGCTTGACATCATCAACCGCACGTCCAAAGCGATCTCTGATGACCTGTTTGCGGCCCGGCTCGCCTTTGAGCCATTCATCAAATGCAAGTTCGATACCTTCCTGCCCGTTGTCATCAATATCTGCAAAACCGATGACATGTGCGGCAACTTCACCTGCAGGATAATAGCGACGGTATTCATCCTGTAATGCAACTCCCTTGATATTCAGTTGCAGGACCCTGCTTGCCAGTTCCGGTGAAACATGGCGCTTCAGATACATGAATTCACGGTCTTTATAGGTACTGATTTTTTTCTTCAGGCTTGACGAATCGATCGAAAGCAATTGCGCGAACTTTTTCAGGCTTGCTGCCTCGGCTGTAAATTCCTGCGGGTTCAACCAGATACTTTTTACCGGGGTGCTGATCGCCAGCGGCTCGCCGTTGCGGTCAACAATATCACCGCGATTTGCGGGTATGGTGACATGGCGCAATTGCCTGGCTTCGCCCTGCTGTTCAAAAAACGCACTGTGCAGTACCTGCATATCCAGCGCGCGCCCCGCAAGCACGACAACAAAACAGGCAAATGCAATCATCACGGTCAAACGACGCCAGGGCATCAGGGCCTTGCCGCTTTTAATCTGACTACCGGTTTTCATCGCGGTTTTCATGGTTTGATGAACGCAACCTGTTCAGCTTCCGGAATCACCATATCCAGCTTTTCCCGTGCAATTTGTTCGATACGGCCATGATCGGACCATGCGCTTTGCTCCAGTTGCAGGCGGCCCCATTCAGTATTCAGGCTAACCACCTCTTTATTGAGCTGTTGCAATTCGACGAAAAGTTTGCGTGTTTTGTGCTTGCTATACACCAGGCCGATAGCGGTCACCATCACCAAAACAAACAATATTGTCGATATTGAAAGAATACGCTGTCGCTCACTCATAACACTCGCTCCAGAACCCTTAACCGCGCACTGCGTGCACGTGGATTTCTTTTTATTTCTTCTTCGCCGGGCACGCAGGGTTTACCTGCCAGCCTGAAGGGAACAACAATGTCTGTACTCATTACCGGCAAACCCGCCGGCAATGACGGCGGGTTTGAAATATTGCGCATGAATCGCTTCACGATCCGGTCTTCAAGCGAATGGAAGCTGATCACTGCAAGCCTTCCAGCCACTGCCAGCACAGAAACAGCGGCCTGCAGGCCTTCTTCCAGTGCCTGCAACTCTTCATTTATATAAATTCGTATTGCCTGAAAACTGCGCGTTGCCGGATGCTTGTGCTTCTCATAACCGGGAACCGCGTTGACTATAATCTCGGCCAATTGCCTGCTGTCTTCGATTTCCCTGTCATTTCTGCTTTCGATGATTGCCTTTGCAATGCGTCGCGCTGATTTTTCCTCGCCATACTTTCTCAATACGTGCGTCAGTTCATCCAGACCCACCCTGGAAAGCCACTGCATCGCACTCTCGCCTTCCTCGGTATTCATGCGCATATCCAGCGGGCCGGAGCGGGAAAAGCTGAACCCGCGCGCTGCGTCATCCAGCTGTGGTGATGACACACCCAGGTCCATGAGTACACCGTCTACCTTCTTGTCCAAGCCACGCTCCGCAACCATGTTCGCCACCTGCCTGAAGTTGCAATGAATTATTTCTATTCGCTTGTCCTTGCTGAACCGCTGGCGACCGTACGATACCGCGAGCGGGTCCTGGTCAAACGCCAGTAATCGCCCGTTATCGCTCAAACGATCAAGAATCGCTGCTGAGTGCCCTCCCCGGCCAAACGTTGCATCTACATAAACACCATCAGCCTTGATGTTGAGTGCGTTGATTGCTTCTTCTAGTAATACCGGCTGGTGTTCAAAACCCGATTCCATTCGGTTTAAAGCGATAAATCTTCCAGCGCGGCCGGAAGATCATCATCACCATTCTTCACGCTCTCAACCCATTCTCCCTGGCTTTCATTCCAGGCATCCTCGTCCCAGATTTCGAATTTTTTTCCCTGTCCGATAAGAACAGTTTTTTTATTCAGCCCGGCAAATTCGCGTAACATGGCTGGCAGCAAAACTCTGCCCTGGCTGTCGATTTCACATTCAGTGGCGTAACCAATCAACAGACGCTGTAATAAGCGCGCCTGCTTGTTGAGGCTGGGTAAATTAACCAGTTTGCTTTCGATGATTTCCCATTCAGGCAACGGGTAGACGAGCAGGCAATGATCACGATCGACCGTAATGATAATGCGACCACCGCAGATCTCGAGCAAACGCTCGCGATAGCGCGATGGCACTGCCATTCTGCCTTTCGCATCAAGCGTAAGATTGTTGATCCCCCGAAAACTCATCCTCTGGCTTTTCTCCACAATGACCCACATTACCCCACATACATACACTATAGGTATCTATTCCCCACACTGTCAAGTGTTTTGGGGCCTAAATTAGTAAGTAAAATGCCTTATCTCACAGCAACTTAGCTATGAAATCGAAGAACATGGAACAGGGGATTTTTTTACTATTTTTTAAATCATCGGCTTGTTCATAAAAGCTGATAATCTACTTTAAGTTTGGGCGCTACAGGCCGGGGTATGAATTTTTGAAATGACTCTGAATAAGATCCATTCGCGAAGAAATATGGGAGTCGGCCGATAAGCCGGGTTCTGTCGTTGAGCAGTCATTCATCTGGGATGCTCGTCACCGAGCACCTCGAGCAACCTACCCGGGAACAGTGCGGACCACACCAGTGTTCCCCTATTTGGTCTTGCTCCGGATGGGGTTTACCCTGCCATGCCTGTTACCAGCCATGCGGTGCGCTCTTACCGCACCATTTCACCCTTACCCCGCGAAAGCGGGGCGGTATATTTTCTGTGGCACTTTCCGTAGGCTCTCACCCCCCAGGCGTTACCTGGCATCCTGTCCTGCGGAGCCCGGACTTTCCTCCCCGACCGGGTACGAATACCCGATTGGAGCGACTGCCTGGCCAACTCCCAAAGCCAATATAACAGATATGCTTGATCACGTGCTTATGAATACAGCGCCAGAAGCTGGGGCAATACTGTCAGTACAGCAGGCTGTGTACGGTGATTTCACCCTGGGCCCGGCGCATCATTCGACCCACAGTGCGATTGAGAAAATGCTGACGCGAAAGAAATGGAAAGACATTACGTCGACGTGAGTCGAGCAGTATGCAGGCACGCGCCAGTTGATCATGGCTTGCGTCAATATTGCTGCCACGGATGACGGCATCGATCGCGCGCTTCCTGTTTTCAGTGTGCCATTCAGCACAGGCAAGATTCAGAAAAACATCACCCTCAACTGTTTCAGAACTTGCGGCATCACGGCATAACAGCAATCCATTACGATCCGAAATCAGCACCTGGGCAAGCCCAAGATGTGAAGCCACCCTGTTATAAAACACATGATGCTCATCGATTGATTTCATCAGTTCTTTGAATGCACGCTCAGCGGCTTTGTAATCCTTTGCCCTGAATGCATCGCGGCCTTTATCAAATAATTCTGTGTTCATCGATCAAATTTACTTCTGCCCCGGCTATTAGGCAAGTAGACTACTCTGATTTTGCATTGACACAAGCATCGGCTTGCATATTTAATCAACGGTTAACACTTTATAAGGTCCCTCATGCCCTGGATCCAGGTCGCGGTAGCGGCTACCGATAATAATTACCAGCTGGTTGAAGATACCCTGCTGTCGCTCGGCGCGCAGTCAGTCACATTCAAAGACGCAGCAGACAATCCCATACTGGAACCAAAGCCCGGGGAAACACCACTATGGAAAAGCGCCATTGTCACCGGCCTGTTCGATGACAGTCATAAAGCTGAAATTCTGCGTGAGCAAATCAGGCAACATCTCGATAATGACAGACTGGAAATTGAAATATCTTCCCTGCCGGACCAGGACTGGACACGTGCATGGATGGATGCATTCAAACCCATGCAGTTTGGCAAGCGGCTGTGGGTATGCCCGAAGCATATAGAGCCGCCCGATCCGCTGGCAGTCAACTTGCGCCTTGATCCCGGACTGGCATTTGGCACGGGCACACATCCCACGACATCGCTCTGCTTGCGCTGGCTCGATACCCATGTTTCCCCACAATCCGGCTATCGAAACGTGCTGGACTACGGCTGCGGCTCTGGAATTCTGGCTGTTGCAGCGATTATGCTGGGGGCGGAATCTGCTGACTGTGTCGATATCGATGAGCAGGCATTGCAGGCAACCCGGGGGAATGCAGAGGCCAATCAGGTATTATCCCGGATCAGCATGTGCCAGCCGCCAGAACTTGAAGCCAGTAGTGAATACGAGCTGGTGCTGGCAAATATTCTTTCCGGCCCTTTAACCGAACTGGCCCCCGTGCTGGCGAAACACTGCCGCGCGGGCGGCGATATCGTGCTATCCGGCATCCTGACCGACCAGGCCGAAGCCGTGCGCATGGCATACAGCGGTTTTTTCAATATGACCACCACGGAAACACTGGATGACTGGGTACTGCTGCATGGAACACGCAAGGTATGAACCGAGCCCTCTGACTCCTGTCATTTAACGCAAAGCACGCAAAGGCGCGAAGAGCGCAAAGGCGAACTTTTTATGTAAATCGCCGCTAACATCTCGCCCCCTTTGGAAGAAATCTGTGCTGATATAGTGTAATAGTCAGGATTCAAGCTGACAGTGAGTGACATACTAAATCAAACGCCGATTATGATATTTTAGCTGTATAGCCGAGTTTGGCCAGATCGAAAAGACTATACAAATTTACTCTCGCAGAGGCGCAGAGGGCGCAAAGAAAGATGAATAGAAGTGCAAAAAACACATCACACCTCTGCGTTCTCCGCGCCTCTGTGAGAAACCAGGAAGTTAAAACTCCAGCGCAGGCAGGTTTTACGGTGATGTGATAATCGACAACAAATGTCAGATCAAGTCTGAACTACTACATATATTGCAATACCCAACAACCAAAAACTTAAGCATTACCCTTTGCGTTCTTTGCGCCTTAGCGACTTTGCGTTAATCGAATCTGCCTGCACCAGCATTACAAGCAATATGAGCCTGACGCCACTCTGTGCTAAGGTCTTATCATGCAAGTTGAATGCCCTAACTGCCACACATTGTTTCGCATCACTGAAGCCCAGCTGGATATGGCTGATGGCATGGTTCGTTGCGGATACTGCAAGGAAGTTTTCAACGCTCGGATAGCGAACGATCTCCAGGCTGAAGAAGACCAGCTGCAGGCCTTCAAAGATACTCCACGGCAACACACGCAACAGCCGGAGCTTACCCGGCGAATCGAAGCGGAGCATGAATCCTTTTTCTCCGGCGAAGCTGAAGACATCGCGCCCGATAAATTCAGCGCCGAGAGCCATGTCAGACACTATTCCATGCTCGCCACCGTCAGCTGGAGCCTGGCAATACTTGTACTCATCGCCGCCCTGGCCGCTGAGTACATATGGTTTAACCAGCCTGAGCTGATGCTGGACCCGCGCCTGGAACCCCTGACCGCAAAACTGTGCGGGCTGGCTGATTGTCAACACCTGCAAATGCGCGACCCGTCGAAGATCGAGATGGTCAGCCGCAATGTCTATACCCATCCTAACGAGAAAGCGGCCTTGATGATCAGCACCACGCTGGTCAATCACGCTTCCTATGCACAGCCCCACCCCGATGTACAAATCGATTTTTCCAATGTAAGAGGAGAACTGGTCGCATCCCGACGATTCATCCCTGAAGAATACCTGCAAACCGAGAGTGAACAATTAAGCCTGCTTCAATCCGGGAATCCAGTCACATTCGGACTGGAAATCATTGACCCCGGCAAAGAGGCTATTACGTATGAGTTCAGTTTCCATTAATTCGGCGTGAATTATAATGCGCCCATGAAAATCGGCCCTTATCAGCTACCGAACCAGTTAATCCTGGCGCCAATGGCCGGCGTCACAGACCGCCCGTTCCGCAGCCTGTGTATGCGCATGGGTGCCGGCATGGCTGTATCCGAGATGGTGACCTCGAACAAACAGCTCTGGCATACCCGCAAGACCCGTCTGCGTCTGGACCATTCAGGTGAACAGCAACCGCGCAGTGTACAAATAGCGGGTACAGATCCGCTGCAGATGGCCGAGGCTGCAAAATTCAATGTTGATCGAGGCGCTCAAATCATCGATATCAACATGGGCTGCCCCGCCAAAAAAGTGTGTAATGTCATGGCCGGATCGGCGCTGATGAAAAACGAATCACTGGTTGCACAAATTCTTGACGCCGTCGTCAATGCCGTTGATGTCCCAGTCACGTTAAAAACCCGTACCGGCTGGGACCCTGAAAACAAAAATGCCGTGGCCATCGCACGTATTGCAGAGTCTGCAGGCATACAGGCACTGGCCGTGCACGGCCGTACACGCACCTGCGGCTATCAGGGCGAAGCCGAATACGAAACCATCAAGGCGGTCAAGACCGCTGTCAGCATACCGGTCATCGCCAACGGCGACATAGACAGCCCCTCCAGGGCAGCGGAAGTTTTAAAACTTACCGGCGCGGACGGCATCATGATCGGTCGTGCCGCCCAGGGCAACCCATGGATATTCCGTGAGATTGGCCACCTTCTCAAGAATGAAAGCATATTTGCCCCACCATCACTGGATGAGGTGCAGAATGTGTTGATTAATCACCTGGAAAACCTGTATGATTTTTATGGTAGTTATATGGGTGTCCGAATTGCGCGCAAACACATCGGCTGGTATTGCAAGCATCACCCAAATACTGATTTGTTCAAACAACAAATAGTTCGAGTTGAGTCGACAACAGAGCAACTCGATCTTGTTACTGAATTCTTCAGTAATTCAACAGGAGGATTACAGGCGGCATGAACGACAACGTCAACGTTATTGAACACACAGTCATCCACAAGGATGACAACCAGGGAATCGCACAACTCTACCATGCAGTAAAGCATTCCATTCGACGATATCTGTATGAACTGGATGGAACCCAGCCGCACGACATGTACGACCTGGTGCTCAAGCAGATCGAACAACCGTTATTTGAAGCGATTCTGGAGCACACCAAGGGCAACCAGTCCAAGGCCGCGGAATATCTGGGCCTCAACCGCGGCACGCTGCGCAAGAAGTTACGCTTATACAACTTACATAAATAACAATTAAAAATAAATAATTAATAATGAATAATTAGATTCGTTGTTAATCAATATCACCTCGACTTATTCAACACCATAGCGCTGGTACAGCTTTAACTCATTGTTTTGTAAAAAACATTATTCATTATTAATTTTTCATTATTCATTGGTTTTTGCATTCGGTTATAATGCGCCGTTTTCTAGTTCAACAATAAAAACAACCGTAAATTATCATGCTCGATCCTCAAAACCGACCCGTGCGCCGTGCGCTCATCAGCGTCTCTGACAAAAGCGGAATTGTTGAATTCGCCAAGGCCCTGCAGGAAAAGGGCGTAGATATCCTTTCAACCGGCGGAACCGCCAAATTATTGATCGAGAACTTCATCCCGGTCACGGAAGTTTCCAAACACACCGGTTTCCCTGAAATCATGGGCGGCCGGGTGAAGACCCTGCACCCCAAAATCCACGGCGGGATTCTCGGTCGCAGAGGCATTGACGACGGCGTAATGAAAGATAATGAGATCGCACCCATCGACCTGGTTGTGGTCAACCTCTACCCCTTTGAAGCAACCGTCGCTGATGACAACTGCAGTCTTGAAGACGCCATCGAGAATATCGATATCGGCGGCCCGGCAATGGTGCGTGCAACTGCGAAAAACAATGCTTTCGTTTCCATCGTGGTTGACCCGGTTGATTACAGCCGCGTACTGGACGAGATCAAGGCCAATGAGGGTTGCGTCAGCAAGGAAACCCGCTTCGACCTGGCGGTAAAAGCCTTTGAACATACGTCCGGTTATGATGGCGCCATTGCCAACTATCTCGGCCGTATAAACAAAGATGGCAGCAAAGATGATCTGCCACGCACCATTAATTTACAGTTCCACAAGGCGCAGGAAATGCGCTACGGTGAAAACCCGCACCAGGGTGCGGCTTTCTACACGGAAAAATCCCCGACGGAAGCCTGCGTGGCCACCGCCAGACAAATACAGGGCAAGGAGCTGTCATTCAATAACATCGGTGATACCGATGCGGCGCTGGAGTGCGTAAAGCAGTTCGAAGCGCCGGCATGCGTCATTGTCAAACACGCAAACCCATGCGGCGTTGCCATTAACGGCACCCTCCTGGAAGCCTATGATCGTGCTTACAGCACCGATCCGGAGTCAGCCTTTGGAGGCATCATCGCATTTAACCGTGAGCTGGACGGTGAAACGGCAAAAGCGATTGTCGATCGCCAGTTCGTTGAAGTCATCATTGCCCCGAGTGTCAGCGATGCTGCGAAAAATGCGGTTGCCGAAAAGAAAAATGTACGCCTGCTGGAGTGCGGCTCGTGGAATGCGCCGCTGGCAAGGCTGGATTTCAAACGTGTTAACGGCGGCCTGCTGGTGCAGGATGCCGATCTTGCACTTCACGATGAGCTGAAAATCGTTACCGAGCGTAAACCCAGCGATGATGAAATGGATGATCTTCTGTTCAGCTGGCGAGTCGCCAAGTTCGTCAAGTCCAACGCCATTGTCTATGGCAAAAACAATATGACCATCGGTGTCGGAGCCGGCCAGATGAGCCGCATCAACAGTGCCCGCATAGCAGGTATCAAGGCGGAACACGCCAGCCTCGAAGTCAAAGGCTCGGTCATGGCTTCAGATGCCTTCTTCCCGTTCCGCGATGGCATCGATGCTGCGAATGAAGCAGGCATCGCCGCCGTGATACAACCCGGTGGTTCCATGCGCGACGAGGAAGTCATCGAAGCAGCCAATGAACACGGCATGGCCATGGTGTTCACCGGTATGCGGCATTTCAGACACTAAAACTTTAAACGCAAAGGCGCGAAGACGCAGAGAACGCAAAGGTTATATTGTTGTTTGCTGAATAAAATTCAAAATATGATTAACGAAAATATTTAGCCTGTATTAAAAATTTATAAATTCTTAGCGCCCTTTGCGTCTTTGCGTTGAAAAATTTGAGAAATAAATAATGAAAGTATTGATCGTAGGCGGCGGTGGCCGCGAGCATGCGCTGGCGTGGAAGGCGGCGCAGTCATCTAAAGTTGAGACCGTATATGTCGCACCCGGCAATGCGGGAACGGCGTATGAAAACAAGATGCAGAATATCGACATCAATGTTGAAGATGTAGATGCTCTTAAATCCTTTGCACTCATGAATGACATTGGCCTCACCATCGTCGGTCCCGAAGCGCCGCTGGTTGCAGGCATTGTTAATACTTTCAGCGCTGCCGGGTTGAAGATATTCGGCCCCAGCAAGGGTGCTGCGCAGCTCGAAGGCTCAAAAGCCTTTACCAAGGATTTTCTCGCTCGCCATCACATTCCCACAGCGGCCTATGGCAACTTTACCGATGAAGATGAGGCCATTGCCTATGTCAGGCTACAGGGCGCCCCCATCGTCATTAAAGCCGACGGACTTGCTGCCGGCAAGGGTGTGATCCTGGCACAGTCTGAAGATGAAGCGGTCGATGCCATCAAGGACATGCTCTCGGGTAATAAATTCGGAGATGCCGGCGCCCGCGTGGTCGTCGAGGAATTCCTCACCGGAGAGGAAGCCAGTTTTATCTGCATGGTCGATGGCAGCAACATACTGCCCATGGCCAGTTCGCAGGACCATAAGGCGCGCGATAATGGTGACAGGGGACCCAATACCGGCGGCATGGGCGCATACTCACCGGCCCCGGTCGTTACACCGAACATTCACGACCGCATTATGGATGAAGTCATTCGCCCGACCGTCGATGGCATGGCCGCCGAAGGCAATGAATACACCGGCTTCCTGTATGCCGGTATCATGGTCGCTGAAGATGGCACACCGAAGGTGCTCGAATACAATGTACGCTTCGGCGACCCGGAAACACAGCCGATCATGATGCGCCTGCACTCGGACCTGGTCGAGCTGTGCCTGCAGGCACTGGATCACAAGCTCGATCACACATCCGTCAGCTGGGATGCACGTACTTCACTGGGTGTTGTACTCGCCGCCGGTGGATACCCGGACAGCTATAACAAGGGTGACGTAATCACCGGACTGGATGGAACCGAGACCGAATCCACCAAAGTATTCCACGCCGGGACGGCGGAAAAAGATGGCAAAGTCGTTACCAGCGGCGGCCGCGTACTGTGCGCCTGCGCACTGGGCAGCTCGGTAACCGAAGCGCAGCAGAAAGCCTATGAAGTGGTGAAAAAAATAAGCTGGGACGGGGTTTATTACCGCACCGATATCGGTTATCGCGCGATAGCTAGAGAACAGTGAAAAATGAATAATGAATAATTATTGTATCTAGGCTAGCCAATGACTGTAATCAAGCCTGCCAGTGTCAAATTAATCAAAATATTACAGTCGCACCCAATTCAGCCAATAATTATTCATTGTTAATTATTAACTATTAATTGATCGTTATCCCTTCATCGAGTCAAAGAATTCGCTGTTGGTCTTGGTTGCCGCCAGTTTGTCCAGCAGGAATTCAATCGCCCCGATCTCATCCATGGGTTGCAGCAGCTTGCGTAGAATCCACATCTTCTGCAGCTCATCAGGTTTGGTCAGCAGTTCTTCGCGACGCGTGCCTGAACGGTTGATGTTGATCGCCGGGAAGATACGTTTTTCCGTGATACGGCGGTCAAGGTGTACCTCCATATTACCCGTTCCCTTGAATTCTTCGTATATCACTTCATCCATCTTTGAGCCGGTATCAACCAGGGCGGTTGCCAGAATTGTGATACTTCCGCCCTCTTCGATATTACGCGCCGCACCAAAAAAGCGTTTTGGGCGGTGCAACGCATGTGCATCAACACCACCGGTGAGCACCTTGCCCGATGATGGAATTACGGTGTTGTAGGCACGTGCGAGACGGGTGATCGAATCCAGCAGAATAACGACATCTTTCTTGTGCTCGGCGAGGCGCTTGGCTTTTTCAATCACCATATCAGCGACCTGTACATGACGGCTGGCAGGCTCATCGAAGGTACTTGATACCACTTCGCCACGAACACTGCGTTCCATCTCGGTCACTTCTTCCGGACGCTCATCGATCAACAGCACGATCAGATAGCATTCCGGGTGGTTGGCAGCAATCGATTGTGCAATGTTACTCATCAACATTGTCTTACCGGCCTTGGGTGGCGACACAATCAGTCCGCGCTGTCCTTTACCAAATGGCGCAACAAGATCGATCAAGCGTGCGGTAATGTCTTCCGTACTGCCGTTGCCACGCTCCATGGTCATGCGCTCATCAGGATGCAACGGCGTCAGGTTCTCGAATGCAACCTTGTTGCGTGCATTCTCGGGCGTATCAAAATTGACCTGGTCAACCTTGAGCATCGCGAAATAACGTTCACTGTCTTTCGGCGGTCTGATCTTGCCTGAAATCGTATCCCCGGTCCGCATACTGAAACGCCTGATCTGACTGGGTGATACATAAATATCATCAGGCCCCGCCAGGTAGGAGCTGTCAGCCGCTCGCAGAAAACCAAAACCGTCCTGTAATATCTCAAGCACACCATCACCAAATATATCCTCACCACTCTTGGCGTGCGCCTTCAATATGGCAAAAATGATGTCCTGTTTTTTCGCTCGCGCGACATTATCCAGCTTCATGGATTCAGCTATTTCGACGAGTTCAGGTACGGCTTTTAGTTTCAGTTCTGTGAGGTTCATAGGCGGTCTGGGTATGATGTTTTCGTTATATTTTTGTTTCAATTTGGTTTTATTTCAGGGTTTAAGTACGAATTCGGATTTCTAACGACAAGAAACAGTCGCTATTATGTCGCAGGATCTGCGTACGGATGTGCTTTAATCTATGATCAATATATTTTGTTCTTCCAGCAGTTTGTGACTGGCTCTCTACAGATTACTGTCAATAAATGCGGTCAACTGCGATTTTGACAGAGCACCCACTTTAGTTGCTTCCACATCACCGTCTTTAAACAGAATCAATGTCGGAATACCACGAATACCAAACTTGGGTGGTGTATTAGGGTTCTCATCAATATTCAGCTTGGCTATCTTCAGCTTACCTGAGTAGTCATCTACGACCTCTTCCAGTATCGGTGCAATCATCTTGCAAGGTCCACACCATTCAGCCCAGTAATCTACAAGGACGGGAACATCTGACTTGATTACATCTTGCTCAAAACTGTCATCTGTTACATGAACAATCTTGTCACTCACTATGCGTATCTCCTGATTAATTATGATTGTTGCGCACAGGCATCTGCAGGCAATGGATTGAATGTGTTTTAAATTGTAAAAACGAAGTGGTTAAATGAACGTTTAGATATGTTTTGATCGATATATTAGACTATTTTCCTGATTTGTACACCCCCTTGTGCTCATGACAAGACGAATTAGGGTAAGCTACGCGCCATGAGTGAACACCATCTGACTAAAACCCGCTATACAAGCTTCAATTTACTTGATGAAATCAACCAGGGCCTGGCGGATGCCGGCTTTGAATACTGCACGCCAATCCAGGAGCAGACCCTGCCAATCGCGCTTGCAGGGCATGATGTTGCCGGCGAAGCTCAAACCGGCACTGGCAAAACAGCCGCTTTCCTGGTTGCTGTTTTCAATCAGCTGCTGAAGAACCCTGCCGACGAAAACCGTCGAAAAAATCAGCCGCGTGCGCTGTTGCTGGCGCCAACGCGTGAACTGGCCATCCAGATACACAAGGATGCCGAGCTGTTAGGCAGCCATACCGGACTGGTGTTTGGGCTGGCCTATGGCGGAACCGGCTACGAGCAGCAACGCGAGCAACTGGCATCGGGTGTCGACCTGCTGATCGGCACACCCGGACGCATCATCGACTATTTCAAGCAGCACGTGTTCGATCTCAAGGCCTGCCAGGTTGTTGTGCTCGATGAGGCTGACCGTATGTTCGATCTCGGCTTTATCAAGGACATCCGCTACCTGTTGAGAAGATGCCCGCCCCCCGAACAGCGCTTGAGCATGCTGTTTTCCGCCACCCTGTCACACCGGGTGCTGGAAGTGGCGTATGAGCACATGAATGATGCCGAAACGGTGCGCATCAAGTCAGAAAGACCAACCGCCGACAAGATCAAGCAGACGGTCTATTACCCGGCGAATGACGAGAAAATTCCTTTACTGCTCAGCTTAATGGAATCGCTCCAGCCTAGCCGCAGTATCATTTTCATCAATACCAAGCGCGTCGCTGAAAAACTGTATGCCTGGCTGGAAGGTAATGGCTATAAAACTGCCCTGCTTTCAGGCGATGTGCCACAGAAAAAGCGTCAGACTCTGTTGAAAAGGTTCCAGGACGGCGAATTCAAAATCATGGTCGCAACAGACGTTGCAGCTCGTGGACTTCACATCCCCGAAGTCAGCCATATTTTTAACTTTGACCTGCCGCAGTCCGGTGAAGATTATGTGCACCGTGTTGGCAGAACAGCACGCGCCGGCGCCAGCGGCGCCGCCATCAGTTTTGCATGCGAGGATTATGCACACTACCTGGTGGATATCGAGGAATACATCGGCCACCGCATCGATAATGAAGCGATCGACTACGCTGCACTGGTGACACCCAAGCCGCCGATCAAGCGGAAGCCAAAAAAGCCGCATGGCTCCGGCCATCGCCATGGCCACAAACATGGAAAAGACAAGCATGGTTCCCATGGCAGGCACAGCCATAAAAGAAGGGCATAAAGATCCTGAACAGGAACCGTATCACTCAATAGATACACCGGAAACGGCCTGGACCAGGCCTGCGGTTATGTTTTAGCCAACCTCGAATAGCTCGCCCTGGCCGTCTTCAGCGCCTCTTCAACATCCCTGCCCAGCACATTGTAATGCCCCATCTTCCGCCCCGGGCGCGCCTGCTTCTTGCCATACAGGTGCAATTTCACATCGGGCTCATTCAGCAGCACAGACCAGTCCGGATGCCATAGATCACCCAGCAGGTTAACCATGACAACGGGCGATAATAATCTCACATCCCCCGGGGGCAGACCACAAATGACCCGGGCCTGCTGTTCGAATTGCGATGTTATGCAGGCGTCCTCGGTGTAATGGCCGCTGTTATGCGGCCGTGGCGCCATTTCATTAAACAGCAATTCATTATTACTATCGATAAAGAACTCGACCGCAAGCACGCCCACATAATCCAGCTCTTCAATCAGTTGCAAGGCCTGCTGTCTTGCCTTGTCCGCAATGGCTTGCTCGACACGTGCGGGCACGATCGTGATATGGAGGATGCCGTTTCGATGCTCATTCTCGCCCACAGGATAGACCGCCGTATCACCCTGCCGGTTACGCGCCACAATGGCCGAGACTTCCCGTTTTAACTCGATTTTTTTCTCGAGTACGCATTCAACACCACCGCTATCACGAAATGCCTGCTGCGCCTGTTGCAGCGATTCAACAATATACTGGCCCTTGCCGTCATAACCCAATGTGGCGGTTTTCAGAATAGCCGGCAACCCGGTTACCCCGATGGCCTGCTCCAGATCAGTTTCCTGAACAACAGGATGATTGGCTGCCGGGGTCAATCCTGCCTTGCTGGCGAAAGCTTTCTCACGGTTACGGTTCTGGGCAATTTCCAGCACTTCCGCTGACGGGTAAACCGGCTTGCTGTTTGCCAGGCAACGCATGGAGTCCGCCGGAACATTCTCGAATTCTGTGGTAATGACGTCACAGCTGCGCGCCATATAATCCAGCGCCTCCATGTCCGTATAGGCGGCCTCGACATGATCGTCTGCGATACGCCCGGCAGGGCTGTCGGGGTCCGGATCCAGTACATTCAACTGGTAGCCCATATTACGCGCGGCCGTGCAGAACATGCGCGCCAGCTGACCACCGCCAAGGATACCCAATGTCGAACCCGGGAGAATCGGTGCTGCCATATCAAGCCTGCGGCGGGAGGTCCATCTCCAGTACGGTAGCATGCTGGCGGCGTCTGAATTCATCCAGTTTTTCTGCCAGCGCACTGTCCTGCACCGCCAGAATCGACACTGCATACAATGCAGCATTCGCCGCACCCGCTTCACCAATGGCAAAAGTAGCGACCGGTATGCCTTTGGGCATTTGCACGATAGAAAGCAGTGAGTCCAT
>Ga0316198_10001150_pt1 | contig 15307 bp, 12 predicted proteins | sample OudBieAanoxic_MG_FD_204935 | JGI IMG/M metagenome (GOLD analysis project Ga0316198, IMG submission 204935) | Coastal sediment microbial communities from Oude Bieten Haven, Netherlands - site A anoxic | ecosystem: Environmental > Aquatic > Marine > Coastal > Sediment | place: Netherlands...
CGCTCAAATCGGCGCCGAACAGCTGTTCAGCGGCCTGCGAACTCAATCCTCGGTCCAACCCGGACCACGCACGAACCGACCCGCCGTGGCCCCAGAATGCTCGCCGTCGCGCAGCGTGTGGACTCCGTTCACGAATACGTGAACCACACCTTCCGCGTACTGGTGCGGCTCGGCGAACGTCGCCCGGTCCGTGATCCGCTGCGGATCGAACACCACGAGGTCGGCGTACGCGCCGGGCTCCAGCACGCCGCGCCTGGCAATACCGAAAGTTCGGGTGGGAAAGGAAGTAAGGCGGCGGATCGCTTCCTCGAGCGGAATGATTCCCTCATCGCGAACATAGCGACCCAGGAGCCTCGCAAAGCTCCCGTACGCCCTCGGGTGCGGGTTCGACTTCAGGAAGACTCCTTCCGCGGCCGGGGCCCCCGCATCTGAATCGAAGCTGACCCACGGAAGCGCGACTTTCTTGCGCACGTTCTCCTCGGACATCAAGAAGTACACGGTGCCGACGTCGTTCCCGTTCTGGATTACCAGGTCCATCGCGGTCTCCGCCGGTGACGTTCCCCTCGACTCGGCGACTTCGGCCAGCGTCATGCCGGTGAGCGGCTTGAGCGAATCCGCCCCGAATCCGACGAGCAGAATCCGATCCGGCGATCCCGCGGCGACGAAGAAGTTCTCCCACTCGTCGGTCGGCATTCGCATCTCCTCCGCGACACGGGCGCGTATCTCCGGATCCTGGAGCCGCTCCGCCCACGCCTCGTAGCCGCCCTCCTGTACCCACGGCGGCATGGAGGCATCGAGGCCGGTGGCCCCGGCCGTATACATGTACATGTCGGCCGTTATCGACAGTCCCTCGGCCCGGGCCGCCTCGATGCGGGCGATCGCCGAATCGAGCTTCGGCCAGTTGTCCTGGCCGGCCGCCTTGAGGTGGTAGACCTGGGCCGGGACCCCGGCGCGCCGGGCGATCTCGATCAGCTCCTCGAGCGCCACTAGCAGGCGCGTGCCCTCGCTCCGCAGGTGCGAGATGTACATGCCGCCGAACTCACCGGCGGCCGAGGTGAGGGCGACCAGTTCCTCGGTGTCGGCATAAAACGCTGGGGCGTAGATGAGCGACGAGCCGACTCCGAGCGCGCCCTCGCGCATCGACTGGCGCACCAGCTCCTTCATCCGTTCCAGCTCGTCCTCGGTCGGCGGGCGATCTTCGTAGCCGATTTCGTGCACCCGGATCGTGGTAGCTCCAACGAACGAGGCCACGTTCGGAGACACGCCCAGCGCCTCCAGGTGCTCCATGTACTCACCGAACGTGGTCCACGGGATGTCGTACTTCAGGTCATCCTGCCGGGCGAGTCGATCTTCCCTCATCCGCTCCGTCAGCGGCCCCATCGACGTGCCTTCTCCCATCACCTCCAGGGTGACGCCCTGCCTGATGTCGCTCTGGCCCCGGCCATCCACCAGCAACGACTCGTTCGCCCAGCTGAGTACGTTCACGAATCCGGGGGACACCGCGAGGCCGTTGGCATCGATCTCGGTGCTGCCGGACAGGGTGCCCGCCGGACCGATCGCCGACACCGTGTCATCGTCGATGGCCACGTCGGCGACGATGGGAGCACCTCCCAGTCCATCGTACACGGTCCCCCCACGGATCACGACGTCGTGCCTGACGGCACCGTCATCGCAGCCGGTGATCCATGGGGAGATTATGAGAACGAGGAACGGTACGAGTGCGGATCGGATCGTCTGTTTCGTATTCATGACGCTTATGCCTGCAGGGTCGGGCCGCCGAGCGCAACCTGTGCCGGCTTCCAGCAGTCTGTAATGACTGGCCGAAGCCCGGTCCCGGACCTATTCTGAGCCGGTTCCACCGTCCGTGGGCGATCCACGCGATCACCTGTCGAATGACCTTCTGCACCGCGAGAATCCTGCAATGATCACTGCCCGCACCCGTAGTCTTGCCGCAGTTCTGCTGTTCGGGTTCCTCGTTCCGATGGCCCGCCCGGTCGTCGCCCAGACGCTTGCCGTGGATGACCCGACGCTCAGCGCGATCTGGGCCGAGGGAATGGATTCCTCCGAGGCCTGGGAGATCGGACAGGCGCTCCTGGACTCCATCGGTCCGCGCCTGAACGGCACGCCCGACGTCGACCGGGCGAACGAGTGGGCGGTAGCGCTGCTCGATCGCTGGGGCGTCGATGCCCGAATCGAACCGTACGGCACCTGGAAGGGCTGGGAGCGCGGCACGACTCACGTCGATCTGATCGCGCCCAGGGTCCGGACGCTCGATGCGACCCTGATGGCGTGGAGTCCGGGATCGGACGGCCCGGTGGAAGGTGGAGTCGTCGTGATTCCGGCGCTGGATGGCCGTGCCGCCTTCGAGGACTGGCTGCCGTCGGTGCAGGGTAACTTCGTGGCGCTCGCCCAGCCCCAGCCGAGTTGCCGGCCGGTCGAGAGCTTCGAGGAATACGGCGTCGATGGAGCCGCCGATGCAGTGCGCCAGGAACGCCGGGAGTCGAGCGCCGCCTGGCGGGAACAGATTCAGGCGACCGGCTATGAACCGGCCGATCTGCTGGCCGCGATCGAAGGCGCGGGAGCGCTCGGAATCGTCTGGTCCGACTGGTCCGGTGGCTGGGGAACACGCCGCATCTTCGCGTTGAACACGAGGTTCGGCGCCGCCACGAAGACGATCCCCGCACTCGACCTGTCCTGCGAGGACTATGGGCTCGTGACCCGGCTGGCCATGCAGGGACAGGGCCCGAGATTGCGAGCGGATGCGCGCGCCACGCTGTCGGATCCTGTTCCGGTGGCGAATGTGATCGGAGTGATCCGGGGAACCGAACTGCCCGACGAGTACGTCGTCCTGTCGGCGCACTTCGACTCGTGGGATGGTTCATCGGGCGCCACGGACAACGGCACCGGTTCGGTGACGATGCTCGAGGCGATGCGAATCCTGAAGAACACCTATCCGAGTCCGAAGCGGTCCATCCTCGTCGGCCTGTGGGCGAGCGAGGAACAGGGGCTCAACGGATCCCGCTCCTTCGTCCGGGATCACCCGGAAGTGATTGAGGGTCTCCAGGCCGCGTTCAACCAGGACAACGGCACCGGCAGAATTTCCCGGGCCTCATCGATGGGAATGATCGGGGCGGCAGAACACCTGGTCCGCTGGCTCACACGCGTTCCGTCGGAGATCAGCCGGCACATCGACATCAGCGTTCCCGGGACGCCGAGCGGCGGTGGCAGCGATCACGCAGCGTTCAACTGCACCGGGGCCCCGACATTCGGCCTCGGCTCGAACAGCTGGAACTACTTCGCGTACACGTGGCACACCAATCTCGACACGTTCGACAAGATCGTGTGGTCGGAAGTCCGCAATAACGCGACGCTGGTCGCGATGCTCGCCTACCAGGCCGCGGAGGACGAGCGGGTTCCGAGAGACCGGCGGGTGATGCCGATCGACGACGAGACCGGCCAGCCGCGGCCGTGGCCCGTGTGCGAAGACGGCGCGCGTGAGACGAACGCCCGCTACCAGTAATCGAATTGAACACGTCTCCGGAGGTACCGATGGCGGGGAAGATGCTGTTGATGATCGTCGGTGATTTCGTGGAGGACTACGAGGTCATGGTGCCGTTCCAGGCGCTGCAGGCGGTGGGGCACGAAGTGCATGCGGTGTGCCCGGGGAAGAAGCGGGGCGACACTGTCGCGACGGCGATCCACGATTTCGAAGGCGATCAGACGTATTCCGAGAAACCGGGTCACGGCTTCGGGCTCAATGCGACGTTCGCCGATATCGATCCGTCCGATTTCGACGCGCTCGTGGTGCCCGGGGGGCGGGCGCCCGAGTATCTGCGCCTCGACGAGAACGTGCTGGACATGGTCAGGCACTTCGACGCGGCGGGGAAACCGATTGCCGCGATCTGCCACGGGCTGCAGCTGCTCGCGACCGCTGGAGTGCTCGAAGGAAGACGCTGTACGGCCTATCCGGCGTGCGGCCCGGAGGTGACGATGTCGGGCGGCGAGTACATCGAGGTTCCGGTCACCGACGCGGTGGTCGACGGGACGCTCGTCACCGCGCCTGCCTGGCCGGCACACCCGGCGTGGATCGCGAAATTCCTGGAGATCCTGGGAACGAAGATCCAGCACGGAGACGTAAAGATCTTCGCCTGACCCGCCAGGCCCGAAGGATCAAGGGTCCGGGGAGCCGATCGCGCACAGGAATCGCTCGGCAGAGAGCGCGAGCGCCTCGGACCCACCTTCGGGAATCACCCGGTCCCACCAGGCCCCATAGATCCGGTCGAACCGGAACGGAGCGAGCACGTCGCGCGTGTGACGCACGGCCTCGGGCCCGAGCGGAATGAAGTTCGGATAGCTGTACATGAATGTCAGGTGACGACGGTCCCAGCACACGCTCGGCTGATCGCCCGACAGCAGGGCTCCCCGGCCATCTGCTCCCGTGCTCCAGTGCAGGCATTGGAATCCCGGGAAATGACCGCCCGTGCGGACGAGCGTCAGTTCCGGGGCAAGCTCGTGCAAGTCTCCGCTCCAGAACACCACCGCATCGTGCGGGCGCCGGACCCACTCACGCTCGGCTTCGTGCAGGTAGATCGGAGCGCCGCCGAATTCCCGGCTCCACTCCACCATCGAGCCATAAAAATGAGGATGGGAAACGGCAATCGCGTCGATGCCTCCCAGGGCCTCGATCTGTTCGACCGTCGCATCATCGACAAGCGAAATGCAGTCCCACAGGAGGTTGCCGGCCGGTGTGCGTACGAGCAGCGCCCGCTGACCGATGGCGAACTCCGGCACGGTCCCGACTCCCCAAAGGCGTCCGGGCTCCAGCTCGCGGATTTCGTTCCGATGACCTTCTCGAAGCTCGTCGATCGTCGTCCACCCCTGCCCGGTGACCGGTACGAACTGGCGCTCGTCCTCGCACACCGGGCACGATGGACGGGGAGAGAAGGTATCTTCGAACTGGGTTCCGCAGGCCATGCAGATGTATGCGTTGCTGGGCTGACTGGTGAGCAACCGGTATCCTCCCGTGTCGCAATGTAGACTGAGCACTGTAGACAGAGGCCGAATGCACGAACTTCGGGCAACAGGGGTCGAGCGCCAAGGGGGTAGCGAATCGGGACGGGCAATAGTCGCCGGTCTCGTGTTCACGATCCTGCTGGTCGTGACCCTCGTCGGGTTCCTGGTCCTGATCCGGCCGGCCGGCGAGGGCGGGACAGGACCGGGAACAGTCGGGTCGGAGGCGGAGACAGTGAGGTGGCGGGTGGCAGCGCGCTACCACGCCGAGGAGACCGGAAATGTCGGGCTGGCGATCGCCGCCCTGGAATCGCTCACGGTCGCGCTCCCCGAGGACGTAGCCGCCCTGATCATGCTCGGAGAACTGCTGTCCGGCGCTCCAAGGGAGTGGGCTCGCGCGGCCGACCTGTTCGAACTGGCGATCGGGCTCGACTCACTGGCACCCGAGGCTCACGCCGGGGTGATCCAGGCGATGGCCAGGCTTGGCGACACTGCGGGTGCCCGGGATGCCCGGGTCCGGTTCGCCCGTCTCCGTCCCGATCACCCCTATCCATACATCCTCGCCTGTCGTCTCGCGTACCAGGCGGGAGACCGGCCGGCCGTCGAAGTCTCCCTCGTCGATCTCGAGTCCGCGTTTCCCGACGACCGGACTGTGCGGGCATGGGTGGCGGAAGAGCGGGCCCGGCTGGCGCTCGTCGACGGTCGTCCGGGTGAGGCCGATGCCCGTTACCGGGAGGCGCTGGCCGTGGCCGCGGTGCGTGGCGATCCGGCCGAAATCATCGAGCGGGCGGTGGACCGCGCCTGGGCAATGACCTGGTGGTCCGCCGACACCGCGGCGGCGGTCGCCCTGGTGGATTCGGCGCTCGCCGCGCATCCGATGGGTTCCATGTCGATGGACGACTGGCCGTTCCACTATATCGCGGAGTTCTACGCGCTGGCCGGACAGTCCGAGCGGGCCATGATGATTCTCGAATCGCACTCGGACCACATGGATCCGCCGCCGGACGCCGTTCCGAACCCCTGGTGGCAGGCCGCATGGGGACTGATCGCGCTGGACGTGTCGCGACCGCTGGAAGCAGTAGAGCGCTTCCGGTTGTGGGACGAGGGAATCGGGTGCCCGGTCTGCGCTCTGGGAGACCTTGCCCGGGCGCTCGAGGCGGCGGGCCGGCCGGACTCGGCGCTCGTAGTGTGGGAACGGTACCTGGAAGTGTCCGACCCGCAGAGGATCGAATGGGATCCATACTACCTCGGCATCGCCCGGGGGCGTCTGGCGGCGCTCTACGCGGCTGACGGCCGGGGATCCGAGGCGATGGCCATGCGCGAGTCGCTCGACCGGCAGTGGAGCGAGGCCGACCCTCAGATTCGAGCCCGGACGAACTAGCGCGCCGTGCCGGGCACCGTCGGGTCCGGGCTAGACGAAAACCGCCGGTCGTGTCTAGCTTCGACACGAAGTCAGCAGGCGCTGCCCGGCGTCGGCTCGAGCTGCCCAAAAGGTCTGGCTGGAAAGATCAATAGACGGAGGTACATGATGGCGAGTGAGAATCTCGGCCGATTCCTGTGGTACGACCTGATGACGTCCGACCCCGCAGCGGCGCAGGACTTCTACCGGAGCGTCACGGGGTGGGGGACCGAATCGTTCGAAGGTGGCCCGAAGCCGTACGACATGTGGACGCTCGACGGCCGGCCGATGGGCGGAGTCATGGAGTTGCCCGCCGAGGCGGTTGCCGCCGGGGCTCCCCCGCACTGGCTCGCCTATATCGGCACACCCGACGTCGATGCCACGGCCGCGCGCGCGGCGGAGCTGGGGGGAGCCGCGATCGTTCCGCCGACGGACATTCCGACGGTCGGGCGGTTCGCGGTGATCGCCGATCCTGACGGCGCCGTGTTCGCGCTGTTCGCTCCGGCGATGGAAGCGCCTCCGCACCCCGGAATTCCGGGTGTCGGGGAGTTTTCCTGGCACGAACTGATGGCGGGCGACTTTGCGGAGGGATTCGAGTTCTACCGCGAGTTGTTCGGCTGGAAAGTCCACGATGACATGGACATGGGAGAATACGGCATCTACCGGATCTATGGTGGTGACGGACCCCCGCTGGGCGGAATGATGACCAGGCCGCCCGAGATGCCGGTCGCTGCGTGGCTGTTCTACATCCGCATCGACGACCTGGATGCGGCACTCGAGCGGGTGAAGGCGGGCGGTGGACAGGTAGTCAACGGACCGATGGAAGTCCCGGGTGGGGGCCGGATCGCCCAGTGCGTTGATCCGCAGGGCGCGATGTTCGCGCTGCACTGGTCGAAGGGAGCCGACGCCGCCTGACCGGCGAATCGACTGTGCCCCGGCTCTGAGACCGGGGGCTCCCGGCGGTCACCGCGACCGCTGAAGGCCCCCGGCATCACGGGGCTACTCGCCGTACGGCACCCAGATGTTCTTGACGTGCGTCGACTGCCGGAGGAATTCGTCTCCCTCTCCCTGTTCCGGATCGTACCAGTCGCGCGTCCCCGCCTGATTCGTCCAGGTGCGCTTCATGTTTCCGATCGACAGTCTTTCGACAGCAGCGCCGCCGGCGATGCTCCCGAAGTACCACACTCCCGCCACGCCGTCGTGGGCCGCGAGCACCTCGGCAAGCTCGTCCCGTGACCCGGTGACGATGTTGATCACTCCACCTGGCAGGTCGGAGGTCTCGAGCACCTGGTAGAAGTCTGTAGCGACGAGCGGAGCGCGCTCGGAGGGGATTGCCACGACCGCATTTCCCATTGCGATGGGTGGAATCACGGTCGAGATGAAACCGAGCAGCGGACTCTCATCGGGGCACGCGACTCCCATCGCACCGAGGGGTTCGGGCATGGCGAGCGTCACGTTTCGGAATGGTGTGTGGTGCACGCGGCCGTCCCACTTGTCGGCCAGCCCGGCGTACAGGAACAGGCGCTCGATCGACCTGGCGACCTCGAGCTCCGCCGCATCCGATCCAACACCAGTGGAGACGGCGATCCGGCCGGCAAGTTCAGCGGAGCGCGCGGAGAGATTTTCGGCCAGGAAGTACAGTATCTGCGCCCGGTTGTGGGCGGTCGAGGCGGTCCAACCGGCTAGCGCGGAGTTCGCGGCCTCGACGGCGTTCCGGATGTCCTTGCGACTGCCCCGGCCGACCTCGCCGATCAGGCTGCCGTCCGGCGCACGGACCTCGATCGTGTACGGCGCGTCCGGGCGGACTTGTCGCCCACCGACGTACAGCTTCGCCGTGCGGTCGACACCAGGAACCTCATCTCCGTCGGTGCCCTGATTCTGTGAAGTCGTCCCGGTGGCGGACGAACCGGCGCCGGGATCCACGACCCGCCGGCCGTCCGCTTCCCAGGCCGGTCGAACGTACTCCCACATTCCCTCGAGACCACCCTCGCGGCCGAATCCGCTCTCACGGTATCCGCCGAACCCGGAGGCGGCGTCGAACATGTTCGTGCAGTTGATCCACACCGTACCGGCCTGGATCTTCGGCGCCACGTCGAGCGCCAGGTTGATACTCTCGGTCCAGATCGATGCTGCGAGGCCATAACGGGTGTCGTTTGCCAGCAGCACGGACTCGGCCGGCGTACGAAACGTCATCAGGGCTACGACGGGCCCGAATATCTCCACCTGCGCGACTGTGTCCGCGGGATCGACGTTCGTCAGCAAGGTCGGCGGATAGAACCAGCCCTCGGCCGGGCAGCTCCATGACGGCTGCCACAGCTCAGCGCCCTCCTCCCTGCCGCGCTCGACTAGGGAGCGGATCCGCTCGAGCTGCACCGGGGCCACGATCGCCCCGAGGTCCACGGCCTTGTCCAGCGGATCACCCATCCGGAGCGTCTCCATCCGGGCCTTGAGCTTCTGCACCAGCCGATCCGCGATGCCTTCCTGCGCCAGGATCCTGGATCCGGCGCAACATACCTGGCCCTGATTGAACCAGATCGCATCGACTACGCCTTCGACCACCGAATCGAGATCAGCGTCGTCGTACACGAGAAACGGCGACTTCCCGCCCAGTTCGAGCGACAGCCGCTTGCCGCTTCCGGCGGTCACTTCCCGGATGATGCGTCCGACCTCGGTCGATCCGGTGAACGCGATCTTGTCCACGTCCGACTGCTCGACGAGCGCGCTTCCCGTGCGCCCGTCGCCGGTGACCACGTTGAACACGCCGGGCGGCAGGCCGATCGCCGCTGTGAGTTCGGCGAAAGCGAGCGCGGTCAGCGACGTGAACTCGGCGGGCTTGAGGACGACCGTGTTCCCGGCGGCCAGGGCCGGCGCCACCTTCCAGGCGAGCATCAGCAGCGGGAAATTCCACGGAATGATCTGCCCCACGACTCCGATGGGTACCTGGCCGGGCAGCTCTCGCTCGATCAGCTGGGCCCAGCCCGCGTGGTGATAGAAATGCCGCGCCACGAGCGGGATATCGATATCCCGCGCCTCGCGGATCGGTTTCCCGTTGTCCAGGGTCTCCAGCACGGCGAACAGGCGGGAATCCCGCTGCAGGCGACGGGCGATCGCATACAGGTAACGAGCGCGCTGATGTCCGGAGAGGCCGCTCCAGGCCGGGAATGCCGCCCTCGCAGCAGCCACCGCCGAGTCCACGTCCGCCTCGCTCCCCTGTGTGATCCGGGCAAGCGGCCTGCCGGTCGCCGGGTTCTCGGTCTCGAATCCCGCTCCGTCCGTCGAGTCGTGCCAGGCACCCTCGATCCAGAGCGAGAATTCCCGCCCGTGTTGGTCGAGCCAAGAATCGACAGGCTCCGTCGACTCCGGCGCGGGACCGTACTCGAGGGTGTCGAAGATCTCGGTGATCTCGTTCATCGCTTCCTTCCCGGGACGACTGCAGCGGTACGCCGTTGTCGATTCAAGATCCAGCCTGCCGTCACGTTTGCCAAGATCGTCGCCGGTGTTGCTCAGCCCCGGCCGAATACCGCGATCGGCGTAGTTACGGGAAGACTGCGTTCACCGGTCTGCGACTTCTTCACCTGCACTCCCAGCAAGTAGGCGCCGTTGCGGCTGTCGCTGAAATCGAGCTTCAGGTGGTGTCGGCCGATGCCGGATCCGTCGTCCGACATATCGGATGAAAAGGACAGCTGGAACGCGAGATCGTCCCGGTCCAGCCTCCAGATCCGATCGGAATCGTCCGCTTCGACCAGCCGGAGTTGGAGCTCGTATTCTGCACCCGGTCGAATTCCGTACACCTCGAAATACACGTGGACCGTCCCGTCCGGCCCCGTGGCGTGAGCCGCCGTGACCGGAAGGAACACGTTCCCGTCTCTCGTCCATGCGCCGCCGGAATCCGGCGCCACCGCGATGTCGCTGAGCGCCGGCAGCAGACTGCCGTACACGCCTCCGAAGTCCGGCACGGTCAGGGTGTCCTGCAGCCAGTTGCCAACGGGCTCCTCGAGATTGCCGTCGCGCAGCGCGATCGTGAACGGCCAGGGGCCGGGAGAGAGTGTGGTGAGAAGGAACGCGTCCACACCTGCGCCCTCCGGGAGCAGAGCAAGGGTCATGAACTCGCGCCTGACATCCCGCACGGTCGTCTCTTCCGGGGCCCGGAGCGCCACGGTCAGATTCACGGCGCGCAGATCGCCGCCGCCGGCAGCCGGCCGGACCTCGAGCTGATCGGCCCTCGCCGTGCCCACGAACCACACAGCCGCGCTGCCCGCCCCGGGGTTCCAGAACCGCAGGTACTCGAACGCTACATCCACCGCCGGCATCAGGTCCGGGACGTCGGGGACTTCGGTAATCGCCTGGACCTGGAGCTCCCGCGCCATCATCTGGGCCTGCCGCATGTAGATCCTTGCCTCGGCCGCGTTTAACTCCGCATCGAGGCCGTCTGCGGCCTGGTAGGTGAAGATCATCCGTTTCAGCGGCAGGGGGTCGATGGACAGCCGGGTCACGTAGCGCTGGAAGAAGAAGGTCCCAGGAATGGCCAGGGGCCCGAACGACTCGGCCAGCGAGTGACCGCTGCGCGGCATGCACGGCACGCGCTGATTGGTATCGCACGGCACGAAATGGAACAGCCACACGCCGCCCGTGCGCTCGTAGGCCCAGTCTTCCTCGATTCCCAGAAGATTACTTTCGACAGGGCGGGTGACGAAAAAGACCTCGTCGGGCTCGCCAAGCCGGATCCACATGTATCCCCGATCGTCCACTTCCAGGCTGTCCGGCCGGCCCCGGTAGTCGGAAGCGGTCTTCATGAAGCGCGGCCTGGAGATTCGGTAGCGGGCCCGGGCCGCCTCCAGCCGGTTGTAGTGAACGGCGAGCCGTTCATCGGCTGACAGGGCTGACAGCAGGGCTCGATCATCGAGCGCCAGGCGGACGACACTGCATTTCTCTCCCGGCGCCGCGGCGTCCCAGGTTTCCCGCTCACCGGGCGTAAACAGAGTGCGCAGGTCGAGCCACAACTCCCGCTCGACCGCGGGCGTGGAGGTTTCACAGGCTGTCCAGAAGTCGGGCGCCCCCCGGACTTCGTGACGCTTGCCGGGGCTGAAGTCGGCCCTACCGGCAGGCGAACTCATCAGCAGGATCCGGGCGCGCTCGAGGCGAACGAGTCCATCGAGCTGTCCGGGTGACCCGGCGGCAGGCGCTCCATCGGTCCCCGGAACCGGCAGCCACGCGAGCGCCTCACCCGTCTCACGGGCCCTTCTCCACATGCGTGCCGCCAGGAGCGAGTCTGACGCGGAGTCGAGGCTACCCTCTCCCTCCCACCTGGCGACAGCCTCTCGCACGTCGAACACGCTCGGCGCGGGCTCGTACAGTGACAGGTACTTCGAGACATAGTCGGGGACGGTGTCCGGGGCGGGTTGCGATGCTACCTGTGTCCGGCCGGCCGGCGGCGCAGCGACGGCCATCACAGCTACCGCAATCGCCGCAGTCGCCGCCCGAGATGTCATGCCAGTGGGTGCCGATATCCGGCGGAGTATCTTCCTGTTGCCAGGTGCTCGAGTTGCCGTTCGAGATCGAGGAGCAGGGAACTGGCGCCGAACCGGAACAGGCCGGACCGCGTCCAGGGCAGTCCGAGCTCGTCTCGCATCATCGAAAGCCAGGTAAGCGTGTCCTTCGCGCTCCGGATTCCGCCCGCCGGCTTGAGCCCGACGTCGAATCCCGTTCGCTCCTGGAACTCCCGAATCGCCCTGACCATCACCAGCCCGACCGGGAGGGTGGCGTTGACAAACTCCTTGCCGGTCGAGGTCTTGATGAAGTCGGCCCCCGCCATCATGCACACGAGGCTCGCTCTGCCGACGTTGCGCAGGGACCCCAGCTCGCCGGTAGCCAGGATGGTCTTCAGATGAGCCGCTCCGCACGCCTCCCGGAACGCCCGGACCTCGTCGTACAGCGCCTGCCAGTTTCCGGTCAGTACGTGGGCCCGGGTGATCACGATGTCGATCTCGGCCGCCCCGGCTCGCACCGAGGCCTCGATCTCCTGCACCCGCTGTTCGAGCGGGCTGAGTCCGTGCGGAAATCCCGCCGCGACCGCGGCCACGGGAATGCCCGAACCTTCCAGCGCTCGGAGCGCCACGTCCACGAACCGGTGGTAAACGCACACACTCGCGGTGCGGATCGGGAGCCCGTCGGCGCCGAGTGCCTCCAGGATGTCGGGCCGCACCGGAACGCGGGCCTTGGCACACAGGCGACGGACCCGTCCCGGAGTGTCGTCACCCGCGAGTGTCGTGAGATCGATACAGGTGATCGCCCTGAGATACCAGGCCGCCTGCCAGGTCTTTTTCACCGAGCGGCGGGCGCCAATCTGGCCTGCACGCCTCTCGACGGCGCTGCGATTTACCCTGACATCAGCGACCCAGTCCATGTCCAGCGGGGTGCCCGGGTTTCTCCCGCGCAGCGGAATCACATCTCCGGTGCGAGCGGCTTCCGCTGCCTGAGGCATCACGTTCTCCAGTTGTTTGCCGCGGGCGGAACGCCGGCTCAGTTCAACGGAACAGGTCCGTCTGAGAGCGGAGCGGCGCGATGCACGCGGGATCGTCGTGTCCTACATGGTTAACGTGCGTAGAGACCGGGTGGAAGGTCATCGACTCCGACGGATACGGAACGAGTAACGACTCGAGCTCCCAGCGTGGCGTATCAGGATCGATCCACGCTTCGTAGTCGTGGGGGTCGAGAATTACGGGCATCCGGTCGTGCAGCGGACGGAGGCCCTCGTTCGCTTCGGTAGTCAGGAGTGTGCAACTCTCCATTGTTTCGTCTTCGCCCACCCAGCGATCCCACAGTCCGGCGAAGGCGAATGGGGTCCCTGTATCGAGCCGGATCCAGAACGGCTGCTTGCGAGCTCCGGCCGGTTGCCACTCGTAGAATCCGTCCGCGACCACCAGGCAGCGACGGAATCTGAACGAGTCGCGAAACGAGGGTTTTTCCGCCACGGTCTCGGACCTGGCGTTTATCAGGGCGCGTCCCTTGAGATCAAGATCTCTGGTCCAGTGCGGGACCAGTCCCCACCTGAGCAGCGCGAACTCGTGCCCCGAGCCATTTCCGGCCCCGGTTTCGTTCGGGCCGGAGGCATCCGTCTGGGGACGCGCCGTGGACCGGACGGCCGCCACGGGCTGCGTAGGGGCGATGTTGTAGCGCGGCCCCAGCTCGGGTACCGAATCGAGCTCGAACAGGGCGGCCCATACGGCCGCGGGAGTCGTCAACGTGAATCGTCCGCACATGATTCGTATGTTCGTACGTGTGAATCCGAGTCGGCAACAGATCCGACTGCCCGACCTCCTACGGAGATATACCATGAACAGGCGCTCAGGATTCCTTCTCGCCGTCTGCCTGGTGCCGCTCATGGCAGCATGCAGTACGGAGGAGGACGAACGACTCGACGATCTGGCCGCCGCGCGCTCGCAGTGGATCGCGGACGCACCCGCCGCCTACGACTTCACCTATCTCCGTTCCTGCTTCTGTCCGGACGTATTCCCTGCGAGGGTCTACGTGGACGCTGGAGTCGTGACCCTGGTCGTGGACCTGCAGTCCTCGGACCCCCTGCCCGCGGACCGGAATGACGACTTCCCGACGGTCGAACAGCTGTTCAACGAGCTGGAGGAGCTGATTCGCCTCGAGCCGTTCCAGCTGGAAGTGCGATACGATCCGGAGCTCGGTTATCCGTCGTACGTCAGCGTTGATATCGAGGAACGCGTGGTGGACGAGGAGTTCAGCTACACCGTCGAGGAGTTGGTCGCTTCTATGCAGCCGGAGGCCCTGCTATGAAGCGCGTATGGATCACGGGGCGTGGGGAGCCGGACGTCCTGCAGGCGCGCGAAGAGCCCGATCCGCTGCCCGCGGCCGGTGAGCTTCGGGTCAGGGTCGAGTACGCAGGGGTCAATTTCGCGGAAGTGATGGCCAGGCTCGGGCTCTACCCGGACGCGCCGCCGCTGCCCTTCGTGCCGGGGTACGAAGTCTCGGGGACGGTAGATATTGTGGGAGACAGCGTCGATCCGGCGTGGAAGGACCAGCGAGTTACGGCCGTGACTCGATTCGGGGGCTACTCGGATCTCGTCTGTCTGCCGCCGGATCTCGTGGTCCGGACACCGGACAAGGTCCCGGATGACGTAGCCGCCAGCCTGCCGGTGAACTACCTGACTGCGCACCAGATGCTGCACAGGGTGTGTTTCGTGCGCGCCGGCGAAACAGTCCTGGTTCACGGGGCCGCGGGGGGAGTCGGGATAGCCGCCGTGCAGCTGTGCAGCATTGTCGGAGCGAGAGTGATCGGCACTGCGTCCCCCGCGAAACACGATTTTCTTCGTTCGCTGGACGTGGAGCCGATCGCGTCGCGGACGACGGACTGGCCGGACAGGGTTCGGGAGCTGACGGCAGGCCGGGGCGTGGACATCGTGCTCGACCCGATCGGGGGCGCTTCGTTTCGCCGGAGCTACGACCTGTTGGCCTCCGGCGGTCGACTATGCTGCTTCGGAGCCTCGTCGCTGGCTCCGGGGACGAAGCGAAATCTCCCCGCCGCGATCCGCGGCATGATCCGCATGCCCCGATTCGGAGCGATCGCCCTGATGGATGACAACCGATCGGTGGCCGGTGTGAACCTCGGACACCTGTGGGACGAGACGGAGATGCTGCGACCCCAGTTCGAGGCGATCGTGTCTCATGCGGCGGCCGGGCTGGTCAAGCCCGTGATCGACCGGGTATTCGACCTGGAGCAGGCGGCAGCGGCACATGCGCGGCTCCAGTCGCGGCAGAGCGTGGGGAAAATCCTCTTCCGCCCGGGCGGCGAGAACCGGGAACACCTTTCCCTGTAACGGGTTGTTTATGATATTAGAGTGTGTGACGTATTCCTCGCGGTGCCAGGAGGCC